>ERZ772883.241-NODE-241-length-63161-cov-9.384607_pt1 | contig 63161 bp, 48 predicted proteins | sample MGYA00580575_ERZ772883 | MGnify/ENA primary metagenome ERZ772883 (study PRJEB29015, sample SAMEA2737666) | human gut metagenome | biome: human gut; feature: human-associated habitat; material: faeces | place: China | collected 2012 ... | reverse complement strand
GGCTCGGCGGTGAAATTCTTACGACAGAATCGTTGACTGCCGATAAAAGCAGGGGGTCTTTCCTCGAAGCAAACGATCGGCGCGGCCTGCACTGCCATGAGCTCCGCTTGCAGCTTGCCTGAACTCCGGTTCATTCCCCCTGCACCCCTTTGGGCCGCCTGCCGAAGCAAATCAACAGCCCCATGGGACGGCAAGTCCCAATCCCGCGCCATAGTCAGTGCGTCAGCCCCTTGCAAGAAAACGCACCTGTGAACGCACCAACCGCCTTCCTGCCTTGACAAATCCCAAATCTCCCTCGTATACTGGTGCCAATATCTCATTGGAGGAAGAAAAACGATGAAGGTTTTGTGCTTTGGTTCTCTGAATATCGACTATACCTATCGGGTGCCCCATTTTGTGCAGAAGGGGGAGACCCTTGCCGCGGAAGAAATGAACGTTTTCTGCGGGGGAAAGGGATTTAATCAGGCCGTGGCTTTCGCCCGCGCAGGCGCGGAGACCTATCACGCCGGGGCCATAGGCAAGGACGGCCTGTTCCTGCTGGATAGCCTGAAAAACGCGGGCGTGCATACAGAGCTGGTCGCGGTGCTGGAAGATCAGAAGACCGGATGTGCCATCATCCAGAACGATCATAGCGGAGATAACTGCATCATGCTTTACGGCGGGACCAATCGTACCATTACCCGGGAAATGGCGGATCGGGTGCTGGAAAAGTTTGGTCAGGACGACGTGCTGGTATTGCAGAATGAGATCAACGAAATTCCCTATATTATGGAAAAAGCCCACGAGCGGGGCATGAAGATCGTGCTGAACCCTTCGCCCATGGATGGCGCTATTGCCGCGTTCCCGCTGGAAACGGTGGATTATTTCTTCCTGAATCAGGTGGAGGCTTGCCAGCTTTTGGGCAGCGAAAACCGGGAGGAGCCGGAAAAACAGCTGGACGCGCTGCGCAAGCGCTTCCCGGCCGCCGCGATCGTGCTGACGCTGGGCGAAAAAGGTTCCTTGTACGCCGATCAGGCGCAGAAGCACTTTCAGCCCGCTTTTCGGGTGAAAGCGGTGGATACCACGGCGGCGGGCGATACCTTCACCGGCTTTTTGATGGGCGGACTGCTGGCCGGCCGGACAGTGCCCGAAGCCATGAAACTAGCAGCCAAAGCGTCCGCCATCGCCGTGACCCGGCCCGGCGCGTCGCCGTCCATTCCCACGCTGGAAGAAGTGCTGAACTGGAAGGATCAGGACTGAGCCAGCTCCTGACGGAGGATAAGGAGAAAGTCCTCCATATACCGGGTAAAGTGCATGTCCCGGCGGCAGCAGAGATAAAAGTGCCGCATCATATCGCCGTCCAGCAGGGGATAGGCGTTCAGCTTTTCGCTCAAGTCCAGATCGGGCACACGGGAAACGTAGGCGTCCGGGCAGAGCATGACGGCCCCAAGCGCCAGCGTCAACCGGCGGCAGGCCTCGAAATTATGGGATTCCAGCAGAATTTCCGGCTGGATGCCGCTTAAGAGAAACAAACGATCCTGCACCGTGCGGATGCTGTGGCCCACGGCCAGACTGATGAAACGCTCCTCCTTCGCCTGAGCGATGTGGAGGGGCGTTCCATTTGGAATGCGGCGGGCCAGCTGGGTGCTTCGAGCGGCGATAAGGAGAATTTCCTCGTTTTCAATCAGCTGGTAGCGCAGACGGCTGTTGGAGGGCGTGGTGGTGATCAGCGCCAGATCGCAGGTGCCGTCCAGCACCATTTTTTCCAGCGTGTTGGAGCCAAACTCCTCCAATTCCACCCGCACATGGGGATAGCGGCTCATAAACTCCGGCAGCACCCGGGGAAGAATCTGCATACCGCGCTGCACGGAGATTCCCAGTCGGAGGGTTCCGTGGGTCTCGCCCTTGATCTCACTGATCTTGTTGGTCAGGTCGGTGTGGATGGCCACCACCTGCTGGGCTGCGTGGACGTATTCCTGCCCGGCGGCGGTCAGACGCATGGGGGAGGAACTGCGGTCGAAAATGGGCGCGCCCAGCTCCCGTTCCACCTGACGGATGACCTGACTTAACGCAGGCTGGGAAATGAACAGCTGGTTGGCCGCCGCCGTGACGGAGCCGGTACGTTCCACGGCCAGAATATAGTTGACGTGCTTCAGGCTGAAGGGCATGGCGTGTTCCTTTCTTGTCAAATAACATAAGAAAAAGATTATATTCAATATAATATAAAAAATACTTGCCTTATAAGCAACTTTAGTTTATCATGAAAATGCCAGAAAAGCAAGCGAACAACAGATAAGAAAAAAAACAGCCAACGGAGGCCTTTATGGTAACGACGCTGATCTCCCCCTGTGGCATTTTAGGCTATGGATTTCCGGCCGCATCTTTGGAAAAGGCACTGGAGCAATCCCCGGACGCGATCGTGGTAGACGCGGGCAGCACGGACGCAGGCCCGCATAAGCTGGGCGCGGGTACGGCCATCGTCAGCCGAATGGCGGCGAAGAAGGACCTTTCCCTGCTGATGGCGGGGGCACGGCGGCTGCACATCCCGCTGGTGATCGGCTCCGCAGGCGGCTCCGGGGCGCGGAAGCATACCCAGTGGACGCTGGATATCATTAAGGAAATTGCCCGGGAGACCGGCTGGAATCCCCGGCTGATGGTGATCTGGGCCGATATTCCCAATGAGGCCATTCTTTCCGCCATGGAGGAGGGCCGGGTCACGCCCATGTCCCCCAATGTGCCGGAATTGACGGCGGAGAGCCTTGTCGCCACCAACGGCGTGGTGGCGCAGATGGGCGCGGAGCCGGTGCTCAAAGCGCTGGAACAGCACCCGGACATTATCGTTTGCGGCCGGGCCTACGACCCCGCGCCCTTTGCAGCAGTGGGCATCTTCCGCAGCCATGACCCGGCGCTGTGCTACCATCTGGGCAAAATTCTGGAATGCGGCACCCTGTGCGCCGAGCCTGGAACGGCCAAGGACGTGATGCTGGGTCGTCTGGACGATACAGGGTTCGAGGTCTGGCCCGCCGACCCTGCCCGGCAGTGTACGCCGGTTTCCGTGGCGGCCCACACCTTCTATGAAAAAGATCATCCCTATATTCTGAAAGGCCCGGGCATTGAACTGGATCTTTCCCAGTGCCGCTTCACCCAGACCGCACCCGGACGGGTGCGGGTGGAGGGCAGCCAGATTCGTTATCCCGCCTATACCATCAAGTTGGAAGGCGCACGGCTGGCGGCCTACCGCACCTTCGTGCTGGCGGGCATCCGGGATCCCCTGCTCATCAGCAAACTGGACGAGGTGGAGGCGGCAGTGAAGGAATCCGTCCGCAGCTATTACAGCGATATCGACCCGGCCACTTATCAGATCAACTTCTATCATTACGGACTGGACGCAGTCATGGGCGAATTGGAGCCCGACCGCACGCTGCCCCACGAGATCGGCCTGATGTTCGAAGTCATTGCGGACAGTCAGGAAAAAGCGGACGCCATCTGCGCGTCCACCCGTTCCTGCTACCTGCACTACGGCTATCCGGGCCGCAAGTCCACAGCCGGCAATCTGGCGTTCCCCTTTGCGCCCAGCGACGTTTCCTTCGGCGCGGTATACGCATTCTCCGTTTATCACCTGATGGCGGTCAGTGATCCCACGGAATTTTTCCCTGCGGAATGGGTGGAGGTGAGCGCAGAATGAAGCTCTATGAACTGGCGCACGTACTGCGCAGCAAGAACAGCGGCCCCTTTGCGGTCACACTGGATATTCTCTTCGATGACCCGGCGGTGTACGAACGGGTCAAGCGCAGCGGCAAGATCACACCGGAGAATATCGCCCGGCTGTATGGGCTGAAAGTGGAAGATATCACCGACTTTGCCAGCTATGACCCCGGTCTCGGCTTTAAGATCACCTACCTGCGCAAGACCGCGTCGGGCACGGTGGGGGATCGGGACGTGTACGGCGCGCAGCAGCACGCGCCGCTGATGAACATTGAAATTCCTGACGAGCTTTGAATCAGGGCTGTGGGAGAGGAGCGTGAACCCGTGAAGCGGGAAGTGCTGGAGAAAATTTACGCGGGCTTTCTGGGCATGAACGCCGGGATTCGGCTGGGTGCGCCGGTGGAGCCTGCCTTCTGGGACAGCGAAAACATTCGCAAATATTACGGTGAGCTTCACGGCTACGTGAAGGATTACAAGCATTTCGCCGCGGATGACGACGCGAACGGCCCCGTGTTTTTCCTTCGGGCGCTGGACGATATGCCGGTCTTCGGCGAGCCTGCGCCTCAGGACGTGGCCGAGGCGTGGCTGAACTATGGCCGGGAGGGCGTAGGCCTGTACTGGTGGGGCGGTTACGGCGTGAGCACCGAGCACACCGCCTATCTGAACCTGAAAAACGGCATCCCCGCGCCCCAGAGCGGTTCCATTCATCAGAACGGAAAGACGCTGGCGGAGCAGATCGGCGGGCAGATTTTTATTGATACGTGGGGCCTGATTGCCCCGGCAGACCCGGCCCGGGCGGCACGGTATGCTGTGACGGCGGCCAGTGTTTCCCACGACGGCGAAGGACTTCATGGCGCGGCCTTTATGGCGGCTGCTATCTCGAAGGCATTCGAGACCTCCGACATGGAGGAGATCATCGCCGCAGGGCTTCAGCAGATTCCGGCGGACTGCCTGTACCGCAAGGTATTCGACGCGGTGGAACGGTGCTACCGCAACGATCCGCAGGACTGGCGGGCTTGTCTTGCCATGCTGCAGGCAGAATGGGGCTATGACAAGTATCCCGGCGTGTGCCACATCATCCCCAACGCGGGCGTGTGCGCGCTGGCGCTGTACTATGGCAGGGGCGACTTCGCCCGCACCATCGAACTGGCCTCCATGTGCGGCTGGGACACGGACTGCAACGCGGGCAACGTGGGCACCATTCTGGGCGTGGCCGTAGGCCCGCAGGGTATTGACGAGTGCTACCGCGGCCCCATTAATGACGAGATCGTGCTGTCCGGCATTTCCGGCTATCTGAACATTCTGGATATTCCCAGCTACAGCAAAAAGCTGTTCGGACTGGCCTGCCGTCTGGCGGGCGAGGAATGCCCGGAGCCTCCGGCACAGGACGGGACGCTGCACTACGATTTCACCCTGCCCGGCGCGACCCATGGCTTCCATGTGTCCGACCCGATCCGCTGCATGGCGCAGGCCAGCCCGGAACACGGCGGCTCCCTTCGCTGCTTCTATGAAAAGCTGATCCGGGGCGAGGGCTTCAATCTGTTTGTGAAGACCTTCTACCGCCGCCGGGATTTTGACGACGAGCGCTATATGCCTGTCTTTTCTCCGCTGGCCTATCCGGGACAGACTGCTTCCTTCACGGTGGCGCTGGAACGGCTCCACGGAGATCAGCTCAGCCTGACCCCCTATGTAAAGGAAACCTTTACCGGCCGGGAAATTTTGCTGAAACCCGTCGTATTCTCGGATTCCTTTGATTCTCAGACCCTTTCCTTTACGCTGCCGGACGTGGAGGGCGGCGTGATCGAAGAGGTGGGTCTGAAACTGACCAGTCTGTCTCAAGCCAAGCTGTACGATGCGGGTTCGCTGTACCTGACGGATTTCCGTCTGGAAGGCAAGGGCCATTGTACGCTGAATTTGAGCCTGAGCAAAAAGGAGTTTGCGTCCGTGCTGCCCTTCAGCCATAACCATGGCGCGTGGGAGTTGGTCGACGGCCACATGGAGGTCATGAGCCTCGGCCATGCCGAAGTCATGACCGGCCCTTATTTTGCCCGGGACATGAAGGTTTCCGGCACGATCACCCCCTTTTCCGGCACGAGCCACCTGATGAGCGTCCGCGTGCAGGGAGCCCAGCGGGGCGTGTACGGTGGTTTCGGCGTAGTGGACGGCGTTCGTTCGCTGGTCGTCGGCAAAACTGTCCACGGCGTGTGGCAGCTGCTGACCTCCCGGCCCTTTGACTGGCAGGAAGACCATGAATACGCCCTGACGTTGGCGGCGGAAGGCCAGACCTTTACCCTGACGATGGACGGCGGGGAGCCTCTTTCCGTCCGGGATGATACCGCCTGCGCCTACGGCATGGTCGGTTATGCGCAGTACGCCATGGGCCGCACGGCTTTCGGCAATCTGACCCTCGAAGAACGATAAAAAGAACGGAAAAGCGATAAAGGAGTATATCCATGAAAACCAGACAGGAATTGAAACAAAACCCGGAGCTCCTCAAGGATAAGTGCCGGGGCGCGATCATCGGCATTGCCATCGGAGACTCCTTCGGCGATGCTTCCCGCAAGCCGGACAATCAGCTGAGCTACGGCATCACCACGGATTTCCACAAGGGCGCGTCCTGGTCTACCGACGATACGGAATTCGCCCTGCTGACCGCCCGGACCATTCTGGAATGCAAGGGCAAGCTGACCGACGAGCACGTGGTGAACGCCTGGCTGGAAAACGTGGCCACGCAGGATGAATTCAAGCGGGGCGGCGCGTCCGAATTTGAGGCCAGCCGCAACCTGCGCCGGGGTCTGCGGCCTCCGCTGTCCGGTCAGTACAACAGCTATTGCCACTCCGACGGCGCGGCCATGCGTATTGCGCCCGTGGGCGTGTACTGCGCGGGCGATATCGACGCGGCCATCGCCATGGCGGAGACGGACGCGCACATCAGCCACTATGGAGAGGGCATTTGGGGCGCGCAGGCGGTCGCCGCTGCCGTGGCCTGCGCCATGGCGGACGGAACCATCGATGAGATTCTGGCGGCGGCCATGAAGCCCATTCCCGAGGGGACCTGGTTCCGGGCGGCTATGGAAAAGGCCTTCGCCATTGTGGATCGGGCGGAAGGCAACTTCCTGAACGCGTGGATGCCCCTGCATGACGAACTGTGGTGCTCCTACAAGGCCACGGTCTCCGAAGCGGTGGCCGAGGCCTTCGGCGTGCTGAAGCTGGTCAACGGCGACTTCCGCACCGGCGTGGTGGCTGCGGGCAACTTCGGCCGGGACGCGGACACCATCGGCGCCATCGTAGGCTCCATTTTGGGCGCAAAGTACGGCGCGTCCACTATTCCCGCCCACTGGGTGGAGAAGCCCCGTTATCCCACCGGCACCTGCCTGACCTTCGCCAAGGGCGTGGATATGCTGGCAGTGGCCGATGACCTGTGCAAACTGATTCTGGAATAAACCAACGATTGGAAAGGAGCAGCCCATGCAGACCAGCTTGAAACAGCAGCCCAAGTCCAAGGGACAGCGGCTCCTGATGCGGATATGGCAGGATCGGGTGCTGTACCTGCTGTTGGCTCCGGCCATGCTGTATTTCGTGTTTTTCCGCCTCTGGCCCATCTGGAACATGCGGCTGGCCTTCTTCAATTACAAGGCCCGCTCCGAGTGGACGTGGGCGGGGCTGAAGTGGTTCGAGATCATTTTTTCCTCCAACGGGTTTTTCACCATTCTGGGCAACACCCTGCGCATCAGCTTCATGAAGTACGTGCTGATGTTCCCCTTCTCGGTGGCCTTCGCTATCCTGCTCAACGAGCTGCGCTCCAGCCGGATGCGCAAGCTGGTACAGGTGAGCACCTATCTGCCTCACTTCCTGTCGTGGGTGGTCATCGCGGGTATCTTTATCAACATTCTTTCGCCCACGGGCGGCATTCTCAACGACTTCCGGGCCCTGTTCGGCCTGCCTGCCGTGGACTACATGACCCAGAAGGACACCATCATGGGCGTGCTGTTTGCGTCCTCCCTGTGGCGTTCGCTGGGCTGGGACTCCATCATCTACTTTGCCGCCATTATCGGCATCAACCAGTCGCTGTATGAAGCGGCCTACATGGACGGTGCGACCCGGCTGCAGGTGATCCGCTATGTGGTACTTCCGGCGCTGATTACCCCCATGGTGACGACCTTCATCCTGAATCTGGGCTTCTTCTTGGACGCGGGCTTCGATCAGGTGTTCAACTTCACCAACGACGCGGTCAACTCCACCATCGACATTCTGGATACCTACATCTATCGTTTGGGCCTGACTCAGGGTCAGTACGAGGTCTCCACTGCCGTGGGCCTGCTCAAGGGCGTCGTGGGCGTAGTGCTGGTGCTCATTACCCACGGGGTGTCCAAAAAGCTCACCGGCACGGGCGTGTGGTAAGAAAGGAGAGTGCTGAAGATGAATGTTGGCAGAAAGCGCTTTTCCTTCGGACAAATGTTGCTGAACGTATTCTTTCTGGCCATTGTGCTGACGGTGGCGGTGCCGGTCATCAATCTGGCGGCCCGCTCCTTTGCCAGCGCTAAGGGCGCGCTGCAGATGCACGGCTTCTCCCTGTGGCCCTCTGACCCGACGCTGCTCAATTATCAGGTGGTGTTCTCCAACCGGCTCATCCTGCCCTCGTTGTGGAACAACATCGTCATTACCGTGCTGGGCACGGCGGTCAACCTGCTTATCACCCTGATGGCGGCCTATGCCGTCACCCGGCCCCGGCTGGTGGGCAAGAAGTTCTTCATGGGCTTCTTCATCGTCATGATGCTCTTCAACCCCGGCCTGATGCCCGAATATCTGGTGGTGAAGCAGCTCAAGCTGATCGACAGCATGTGGAGCGTCATTCTGGTGGGCGCGGTGAACGTGTACTACCTTTTCATCCTGCGGCGCTTCATCGAGGAAGTGCCGGAATCCCTGATCGAGGCGGCCCGCATCGACGGGGCCAGTCATCTGCGCATTCTGTTCTCCATCGTGATCCCGCTGGCCAAGACCGGCATCGCCACCATCGCCATGTTCTATGCCGTGGCTCGGTGGAACGAGTACTTCAAGGCGGGGCTGTATCTGCTTTCGCCGGATAAGACCACGCTGCAGGTGCTCATCCGCAAGTTCGTCGTGCAGGGCGATATCACCGACTTGATCGGCTTTTCCAACATGATGAATAAGACGGAACTGGCCAACGTCAACTACAATTCGCTTAAGAGTGCGGCGATCGTTGTGGGCGTAGCACCCATTTTGCTGATCTACCCCTTTGCGCTCAAGTTCTACGCCAAGGATGTCATGGAGGGCGGCGTGAAGGAATAAGCCGTCCGGCCCATTCATCATATCTAGAAGGAGGGTACCTCAATGAAGAAACTGGTTTCTCTGCTGTTGGCCCTTGCGATGCTGCTGAGCTGCACTGCGGCTCTGGCTGACATCGGCACTCCCGACGCTCCCGTGAAGGTCACGATGCTGCTCAAGGATATGCCCGCCGACGATCCCGCCGGTCAGGCTTTCTGCAAGGCGCTGAATGAAAAGATGGCCGAACAGGGCATGTACGTGGACTTCTCCTTTGTCGATGCTCCCGCCGGCAAGTACGTGGAAGTGATGCCGCTGGCCGTCATCAACGAAGTGCTGAACGCGGACATCCTGTACTTCCAGGGCAACACCGACACTACCGCCGCCGAGCAGGGCTTCCTGGAGGACATGAAGCCTTATGTGGACGGCTCCCAGTACCTGAAGAACATCATGTACGCCCACAACACCGCCCGTCTGGAGAATCATCCCTACCTGCTGGCGGCTGCCCCCATCGCCGTGTTCACCCCCGTTATCCGCAAGGACTGGGTGTCTCAGCTGGACACCTACGAAGCTCTGATGGCTGACCCCACCGTGGATAACTATCTGGCCTTCTTCAAGGAACTGAAGGACAAGGGTCTGTGCGAATATCCCATCTGCGTGTACGGTGACCACAGTCGTCTGGACAGCGTGTTCGGCTCTGCCTTCGGCGTGACCACCACGCTGGTCAAGACCGAGGACGGCAAGTGGATCTACAAGCATGTGACCGATGAAATGAAGAACCTGCTGGCCTTCTATGCCCAGCTGTACGCCGATGGCATGATCGACCCAGAATACCTGACCAACACCTGGGACGTGGCCGAAGAAAAGTTCTACTCCGGCAAGGCCGCCATGCTGATCGGTAAGACCGGCGCGACCATCAACGTGTACGACAACTCCATGCAGGCCACCAACGGCGCGGACGCGGCCCTGACCGTGCTGCCCCCCGCCAAGTCTGAACTGGGCCAGTACTGCGCCGCCGTGGACGTGTCCAAGGAAGAACGCGGCCGCGTTATCAGCGCTGACTCCGAAGTGAAGGAAGCCGCTTTCGCCATCTTCGATTTCATGGCCAGCCCCGAGGGCCGCGTGCTGGATCTCTACGGTGTGGAAGGCTTCCACTACAACATCGTGGATAACAAGATCGTGCCCATCGAAGGCGCTCCCGACTGGTACGGCGTGTTCTACGACAGCCTGATCGGTCTGGAAAACATACCCTACGAAGCCGACGCTCCCATGGGCGAAGCGGGCCTGACCTCTCTGGATATCGCCAGCGAGTACTTCCTGGCGGACAACGCCGTGAACCTGCCCAGCGAATACTCCGCTTACTGGGATGCCATGATCAGCCTGTTCAACGAGTACGCGGTGGACGTGATCCGCGGCGACAAGAACACCGACAGCGATTGGAACGCCTTTGTGGAGGCCTGGAACGCCGCCGGCGCTGACAAGATCAGCGAGTATCTGGGAACCGTGATGGAATAATCCACATTCTTCGCGGGAAGGAAGGGACTTTGGGGGCTGTGCGCCCCCAAACCCCGCAACAGGAGGCAGTGCCTCCTGTACCTCCACTTTGACCGCGCTATGCGCGGTCAATAGGGGGGTCAAGGGCGAAGCCCTTGTGGGGTGTAGGGGCAACGCCCCTGCGTCGTCCCTCCCTTCCCGCGTTTTTTAGTGAGGTGAGAAAATGCTTCCGGAAAACTATGCCGAGCGGGTGTATGCCGCCGTGCTGGGAAAATGCATCGGCGTGCGTCTCGGCGCGCCTGTGGAGGCGGAAAACTGGACTTACGAGCGCATCCGGGCGGTATATGGCGAACGCATCCACGGCTATCTGCGGCCCTATCGGGTGTTCGGCGCGGATGACGACATCAACGGCCCGGCGTATTTCTTTCAGGTGCTGGAAGAAAAGGACGACCCGCAGCTATTGGACTTTGCCCATGCGTGGGTGGATTTTGTGCGGGAGGGCAAGGGATTCTTCTGGTGGGGCGGCGTGGGCAAATCCACCAGCCATACCTCCTACCACCTGATCCGCTCCGGCGCACCGTTGCCCCTGAAAAGGGAAGACCTGCGGGGGCTGAAGGGCGAGGACGAAAGCGTCGGCGGACAAATTTTCGTGGATTTTCTGGGGCTGGCGCTGCCTGGACAGGACGAGCGCGCCGCGGAACTGGGTGGACGGCTGGCGGCGGTGGCCCATTTTGACGACGGCGTGTCTGGCGGACGCTTCATGGCGGCGGCCAACGCTGCGGCCTTCACCAGCCGGTGCGTGGAGGAGATCGTGCTGCGTGCCCTGCGCACCATCCCCAAAGACGGCGATTATGCCCGGGTCACGAACGCAGTGCTGGAATTTTACCACGCTCACCCGGAGCGCTGGCAGGACTGCCGGGCCATGCTGGAAAAGGAATGGGGCTATGACCGCTACTCCGGCGTTTGTCCCATGATCCCCAACGCGGGCGTGTGCGTCATGGCGCTTCTGTACAGCGGCGGTGACCTGAACCGGGGCGTGGAGATCGCCACGCTGGCGGGCTGGGACACGGACTGCAACGCAGGAAACGTAGGCTCCATTCTCGGCGCTTTCGGAGGGCTGGACCCCATCAAACCCTGCTATCGGGAGCCCTTTCATGATACGGCCATTCTTTCCGGGGTCAGCGGGGAAATCAACCAGTGTGACCTGCCGTCGCTGGCGAAACGGATCGCCCGGCGGGGCTATGAGCTGCTGAGTCAGCCTGTGCCGGAGGAGCTTCGCGCAGAAGAAGGGCTGTGTTTTGATTTTGAACTGCCCGGCTCCACCCATGGAATGCAGGTCAGCAATCCCTTTGTGCTGCAACTGAGCAACAGCGCGGCGCAGAGTTATCGGGGAAAGCGCTCTCTGCAGGTGGTCTTCAACCGCCTGCAAAAGGGCATGGAGACCCGGCTGTTTTTCAAGACCTTCTATACTCGGGCGGAATTTGAGGACGGACGTTACAGCCCAGTTTTTTCGCCGCGGGTCTACCCGGGGCAGACGCTGTCCATGCGGCTTCTGATGGAAAAATGGGGCGGTACGGAGCCGCTTCGGATGCGGCCCTATGTGCGCACGGCCTTCGATCATCGGGATTATGAGGGGGAGGACTTCCGGCTTGAAAACGGCTGCTGGAAGGAAATCGCCTTCCGCATTCCGGAAGTGGACGGCGGGATCATCGAAGAAGCGGGCCTGCAGGTATTCTCCGACTCGGTGAACACTGGTGAGGCTTCCCGGGATCTGGGACGGTTCTTTGTGGATGAGATCCGCGTGACAGGGGAGGCCGAGTACCGGCTGGACTTCGCCCAAAGCCGGGTGGAGCTGGGCAATCTGACTCCCTTCGCCCACAATCGGGGCCAGTGGACGCTGGAGGGTAGCGCCATTCACACCCTGTGCGAGGAATGCGCTCAGAGCTTCACGGGGGCCTATCACACGGCCGACCTGACTCTTTCCTGCCGGTCAACGCCGCTGTCGGGCGGAGCCTGTCTGCTGGTGCGGGGAATGGGCACTCTGCGGCACGTGCTGGCGGGGTTGACCGCACCGGGAAAAGCAGGAATCTGGCTGGGCGGCTCGGAGGGCTATCGGCCGCTGGCAGAGGCAGACTTCGACTGGAAAGCCGGTCAGCCGTATCAGCTGAAAGCTGTTGCTCGGGGCGCAAAGACGGAATTGTTCATCGACGGACAGAAAATCGCCGAAGCGGAAGTGCCATACACCCATGGTATGTACGGGCTGGCGTTGTCCGGGGTCGGGGAAGCGATATTTGAAGATTTCCGGGTTGGAAAGTAACGGAAAAAGCCTGTCTTCGCTTTGAAAAGGCTGTGGGGACAGGCTTTTTTTGATTGACAACCCGAAAAAATACCGTTATACTCTTTTTCTGGCAACAAAAAAAGAACCGTGTAAACGGTTCCAACTGGTGGAGCATAGGGGAGTCGAACCCCTGACCTCGACAATGCGAATGTCGCGCGCTAACGGAGTATTCCTTCGTGCGCCCCAAGCGGCCTTCAGCCAAATGCGGCTCACATGGCCATTTGACGGATTTGTCGCTCAGCTTCGCTTATCATCACAGCAGATTGCTCTATACCTACTTTCTCCTGGAATGATTCTTCCGTTACGAAGAAGGTGATGTTGAGATGGTAGTTGCGGTCTACTGTGATTTTTTCGATGATTCTTGCCAGAATCATTTTTTTGTTGTCGTTGTCAGCGGCATCGAATTCCTCAGCCCAATCGGTAATACTTCGGTACTGCTGGGAAAGATATTGAATACGTTCTTCTTCAGCATCCTTGTCAGCTTCACATGACTCCATGATAGCCTCCGCTTGAGCCAGTGCCGCAGTATTATCACTCAGCATCTTCTTTAAGAGGTCGGTATCAAACGTGCTCTCGCCCATGAGAGATTTAAGCACTTCCTGCTGGAGTTTGGTCTGTTGTGCTTGCAGTTTTGCGTAGTCAGCTTTTGCTGCTTTCAGATGTGCCTTTTGCTTGCTGCGGAGCTGGATACGCGCCTGCTCTTGCCACACACTCTCCATCGTAGTGGAGATATGATGAAAGTATTCTCGGACGATCTCAAGAACGGCCGCTTCGATCTTCATGGCAGAATATACCGATTGCCCACCGCAGCCTTTGGCTTTGACCGAACCGTTGTAACAGCGATAGATGGGACGATGGTAAGCACGATTGCTGCGCTGCTTTGTGCAGTAACCGCCGACCAGCTTGTGACCGCAGTGCGCACAATACAGGAGTCCCGACAGCAGCGTTGCGCCATAGACGCTTGTTTTGGTTTGGGCATCTTCCGGCAAAGCCTCATCCTCAGCTTTTCTCTGTAAATGGTATTTGCGCGGAATCCGAGTGCTCAACGCATACTTTGCAAACTCCAAATCTTCATCCGATATGATACGGAGGGCTTCGTTGGGAGCGGATACGGTATCGTTCATGTGCATCCGTCCGGTATAGATAACATTCCGCAGCATGCTGCGAATGGTCTGCGCCGTCCAGATTTTGCCCAGCGAAGCATACTTGTCATTGAGATAGTTGGCAGCTCGGAGCGTACCATAGCCTTCATGGATGATGAGATCAAAAACCTCCTTGACGATGGGGCCTTCGACCTCATCAATGGAGAGATCGTAAAGAGGGCGGTTCTTTTTGCCGATACGACCATTGTGTGTCAGCTTGTAGCCGAAGGGACATGTGCCGCCCCGCCAGATACCATCGGCGGTCATTTGCGTATGAGCCGCTTTGACGCGCATGGAAGTTTTTTCACTTTCGCCGCCGGCCTGCCAGTATCGCATGAAGTTCAAGAGCTTGTCCACACGATTATCGAGCCGTTGCTGTCCCTCGCGGGTACTCCAGACCTCGATGCCATGCTCTATGAACCACTGAACAAGAAAAGGCGTTTCATCTTCTCTGCGTCCAAGGCGGTCAAACATGAAAACCAATAGGACATCAAATTTCTTTTTTTCGGCTAAAGCGCGAATCTCTTGAATTTCATCGCGTTTGCTGGTGGCAACCTTAAATCCGGAAACGCCTTTTTCCAAGCGTTCATCATAAAACTCCCAATCCTCCATCTTGTCGATGAAATCATGGCACTCGCGGCGCTGCCGGGGAATATCATCTTTTTCATCCACTTGTCCTTTTGTGGATACTCTGTACAGGCATAGAACTCGCTTCATGGATATCACTCCTTCTTTTGATCGATGTAGCCAGGAGCATCTCTGCAACCGCACGCTTGATCTGAACATCAGATTCGGTGCGGAAACACAGAGAAACCTTACAGCCGTTGGCTGTAACCACATCACGGTACGCCTGCACAATTGGTAGCGACTTTTTATCGTTGTCAAGGTTCATAACTTCACCTCTTCAAGCATATCAGCCTGCCAAACATTTGGCAAGTTTGTCTTTTCAGAAAATGAGATCGGCCATATCACAAGACGAACACACAACATTAGGTTTGCTCGTCTTGTGATATGGTTGAGATTCAACTGGTATTCGAAGAAAAGTGAAAGCAGCGCTCCGATAGGGCGTAGGCATGCCCTCATGGACTTTTCATCCCTCTCCATGCTGATGGCGAGCCACCCTCATTGCTTGCGACGGTTTTATCACGCTCGAGCTGTGACTGGGCGGAAGTATCATTGTGAGGTCCACCGACATCAACCAATACAGCCTGCCCGCTGTACCTGCTGCATGAGTATAGATCGCTCACCTTTTGCAAGGGTCGTGGCGTACTTGCCGCTCAGTCGGTTTCCCATAACGTATCGGAATGCTGCGTTATTCGATTATCAAGGTACAAAGAAGGGGTTGGCCGGCTTTCCCGCAAGATCAGACTTGCGCTCACATGGGTGTGAGCGCGCTGATGATGCCGCGAAGCATGTCCGCATCCGTGCCTACCATCGTTTTCTGAAGATTAACAAGGAAATCCATCTGGATTGCATTCAGCGGACTCGTCGTTGGAATATACCAGTCAGGAATCTTGACACAGCCGTCATATCTGCCACGGACTGTTTCAATAGGATAAGTAAGGGACAAATGCTCAACATCGAGGCGAATGGTTCTGGTAGTTACGCCATACATTTCAGCCAGCTCTCTCATTTTGATATGCCGGCGACAGCATAGCGTGTGCCATATGGCCATACGTCTCGTAGCGGCGTTCACCCCATACACCTCCCTTCTGCACTACATGATAGAGGTCATATAGAAAAAAACCTTTCCACTTTAGAAAGTTTTGTTTGATGAGAAAGAACAGAACAGGGAAACCATATACATGTACGATCACCTACCGGAAACCGCTCAGGACATGATTCTCAATACTATAAAGGTAAATGTCGTTGCACGTTCAAGGTTTTCAATCACTATTGCTCAATTTGAAAGAAAAACTAAGTACATAAAAAGCACTTCTGTGTGTTTACAGAAAGTGCAAAAATGATAGGCTAATATACGGCAGGAAGTGCCCTAAACTCATGCTCATAAGGATTAGGCACCTGCTGCTTAGATAGCAGAATCACATCTACTCCGAGTATAATGAAAGCAGCCTCCCGCAAAGCAAGGTCGATTGCTATGTGGGAGGCGTTTAGACTATTTTCAGAGTTTTTTGTACTTAGAACGATACCCCTGTCGAGTAGCGAGTGATTTCATGACCATCTGCATTGAACGTTGCGGCAAGGCGATACTTTCCTTTTCCGATTGAAGATAAGCAATTAAAAGTTGCGGCATATGCATCTGTGTTTATACTTTCCTCGGCAGGAGGCGTGAGGGAACAATCAAATACCCATTTCCCTCCGACTTCCTTTTCAAGCCAGCAAGCCGTCACCTTGATTGAAGCCTTATTGCCATATGTCGCGCAGTAGAGCTTCACTCTGCCCGAAGATGACAGTTCCACTTTCGTAGCATCGAAAACCTCATCAGCAAAAGGCATAATTGTATCGGCAAGGCAATAACTAATCCCTGACATAAGAACTATCAGTGCTAAAAGTCCTCCAAGAATCCTTTTCGAAAAGCTCATATTGTATCTCCTTTCATAATTGGTGCATTGATAGAATGAAGTGTGAGTTTCCTGCAAAGGCGTTTCTTTTCTTACCACCAGGCTTTCTTAATTTATCAACGGTCTGCTTGTTATACTGTGACATACGACTGTCTTCAGCAGTCACTTTTCCTCCCTCATCATTTACAGTGCGTGAGAAAGCATAAATACATTGCTCCTAACAAGTTTTTGTAGAAAAGATGCTTTTTTCACCGAAGCATTCCCCTCCAAGCATGCTATTGAGCAAGCGGGCAATTTTTCTCAAGCCTTTTTCCTGCAAGGCCTTCATGGAACGAAGCGACTTTTCAGCTTCCACACCCCATTTCTGTACAAACAAGGCCATGGTCTGCGGCCAGTCCAGTTCCTCCATTAGATGGTGCTGGATCACAAAGGCTTCATTTTCTGACAACGCCGCAAAGAACCCGTCAATCGTCATCAGTTCGCGCTGCAGCTCCATGACTCGCGCCGCCATTTCTGAAGGTATTTCTGCTTCCCTGCCATAATATTGTGCCTGACGTACCTTCAGCTCCATTTCTATCTCGCCGCGTTGCATAAAGAGCTTTCTAACGTCTTCTTGTGTATACATTAGTCGCCCTCCTCTTCGTCCGCTGCGTAGTGCTCAGTCCGGCATAAGCGGTTAGAGAGAAGGTGCTTTTTTATTTCTCGAACTTATCGGATATCTTCTCCTCCAGAACATCCAATCTGCTTTGGATGTTCTCAATGCCGCTTTGAATGTCATCGCTGAGCTTGTCAATAGTAGCCTGATACTGCGCTTCTCGTTCTTCATTCTGTTTCAGCATTCGAAAGAACAGGTAAATATACAGTCCGGCCCAGATCCCCTGCTGGAGCGCGATTTCGATTATATTCTGCAAAGTAGCGTCCATCGCTGCAATAACCTTCCTTTCTCCGGTATATCTGAGCAGGAACGGCAGCCTTCCTGCTCCTCTCATATCATAGTTCAAGTCGGCAATGAAAGGGAGTGCAAGAAACGGCGCTGACCATACGTTTTTCGTGCAATTTTGCCGCATTCATCGGTGACCGCCTCCTCAATAGCTTCGACAGAAACGCGGACTCCTTTTCACTTCTAATAGTGTTTTAGGCTTGGCTTTTACAGCGTATTTTGAATATTGCTTAAAAAATCTTCGCATAATCAATCTGTCAGCATTCACACCACGTTATAGCGGCGTTTATTTTCGCTGAGACACAAAGTAAAATTGAAATGAAGTCAATGCTATTGATGGTATTCAATGCTATAGAGGGAAAACGACTGTCAGAAGGAGGACGTATGAGTTCGGAAATAGATTATCGTCGTATAGGTCGCCATTTTCGTGCTGCGCGACAACAACTGAACTTAAAACAGAAGGATGTTGCCGAATTGCTTGGCGTTTCGGTCAAGACATACAGCAACATGGAGCGAGGGGCGCAGGAACTGAGCCTGTACAGGATTATCCAGCTCTGTCAGCTACTCAAACTGAAACCGGGCTGTGTCCTGGATGACTGTAATGATGATCTGCTCACATTGGAAACGCTTCCTGAAACGGTTTGTGAAGCCAAGGCACAGTTGATGCTTTTGAGCAGCAAATGTTCAGACGAAACTGCGCAACTGCTAAACAGCATTGGCCAATTGATTTATACGGTTCTGGAATCCAAATGTCGAAAATAGAATCCCGGTTATTCATCTTCGGCAGTGAACACATCGATGCACCTAAGAGAACATGAGAACGAGGCATGTTAATGAATGATGTGAAGGTTGATTCCAATGACATCGAGGAAATGTACATTAAGTATTACACACCGCTAAAACGCTACTGCATGAAGCTGGTTTCATATAATTCGCGCTATACTGTTATTGCCGAGGACTGCGTACAGGAGGCTTTCTATCGTGCGGTATGCCATGCCGATGAGTTTGCCTCCAGTCCGAACCGGTATGGATGGCTTGCCGCTTGTTGTTCACACTATATGCTGTCATACATTCGGAAAGCCAAGAGGCGTGAAGAAATCATCGGCAAGCCCGTGAGCCTGAAAGCGTATGGTGATGTTCCGGATTTGATGGATAATGTATTGGCCTGGATTGCCCATACAGAATGCATGGAAACAGTCGAAGAATTCATGGCGGAGTTGTCGCCGCTGGAGCAAAAGGTATTCCGTACATATTACGAAAAAGGTCTGTCCTTAAAAGACACGGCGCAGCAGGCCGGTCTTTCCGTCACTTCGGTGCGAGGTACGTTAGACAGAATCCGAGTTAAGGGACGTCATTTTCATCCGATGATGCTTCTTTTTATTGGGCAATGTACTTTGCACTTGATCAAGTACTATATGAACTGAAGGAAGTGATAAAGATGGGTGGGCAAAAGAAAACCAGTATCATACGGATACTGGAGTTAATCGAATATGGGAGCATACCGCAGAACGAGGCGGTACACCGACTTGAAGCACTCTTGCAAACCGAAATAGAACGAAAAGACAGAGCTGCTGATATGGAATTGGTAGAAGCATGTGAGGAGCTGCTCTGGCAGATCGGTACGCAAGGACGGCTTAAGTTTGAGGATAAGCGAAAAGAAAATCAGGCCGCATTGATGCGAAGATTAGAGCGGAAGCGGCGTCGGACTGCTGCTCTGCGCATGGGGACGTGTGCCGCGGCAGCATTTGCTGTGATTCTTGTACTTGCAGTTTTGGGGGATGGGATACTAAAGCGGGAATGGCTATCCGGGAACTCCACGGAGGATGAACAGCAGTACGCCATTCAAGGGCAGAGCATAGACCCCGGTCTTGTGGAGGAAGGTGTTGCCGCAGGCGATGATAACATTGCCGACAGGCTAATAACGACGGACTGGGAGTCTGTTGTAGCTTTTCTCGGAACGGAGCCGCTGCGTCCCGATCATCTGCCGGAAGGCTGGCGTGTCGGTCATTACCATGCGATACGATTTGACGATGAACAGATTCTTACCATTTTTTATATCAATGAAGCTGATCCGACTGCAACGATGAAGTTTCTTTGGGATCATTATTTCAGTGTAGAGGCGGCAAACCTGGCGCTGGAACAGAATAAGGACGGCGAGTTGATGGAAATTGGCGGCATCCGGGTATACAGGAGTTCAAATATAGAGAAGAACCGGTTTGTCTGGATTGAGGGCATGTCCGTTTGCTCACTGACGACTACATGTGATGTGGGAGAGGCTGAAGCCATTGTTTCATCATTTCGGGAGCAGTAAAACATTGCGAATGTTGAAAATGTTCTCTCGATGAGAAAAAGAATTATCTGTAAAACAAAAATTACAAGGTTCTTCGTTGCTACATGGTAATTTGCTTGTCATAAGAACTTTGCACGGGTTGCAAAGTTCTTATTTTAATGGACGTCTTTCTTGCGAAAAGCAATAGGCGTCTCGTGCTCCGGGTGAACATGCTCTGGCAATAATCGTTCCGCCTGCCGCTCAGCAGAAAGATTAAGGATTGAAGGGGATGGGATAACTCAGCTCGATAGCACCATTCTGTTGCAGTGTTCATTATTTCACGGATTATGTACGTGTTGCGTTGGTATCTGCACTCCCATCAGTCAGCGTCTTGCTGTACACTATAGATGGCAAAAGGAAAGCTGGCCAGCATACTGGATGCCAAATAAAATGTTAAGGAGAAATATATGTCAAATATTGCTGTGGGCAGTAAAGGAAAGGTTAACGCGAACAAAGTCAATGTTCGCAAGGATGCTGGCACCAGATATGATCGTGTGTATTATGCACAGTCTGGTGATATTGTTGTTGTGCAAGCACGGAAAACTGGAACTGATGGAAACCTATGGTACAAGATCACAAATGAAACGCACTACACTACATCCGTTGGCTATATTCGCAACGATTTTGTCGACGCTTATACCGGTGGCTCGGATGGAGGCAGCGGTACGACCAGCAACATCAATGTTGGAGACACCGTGATAACCATTCTTCCGGCTGTGAACTTTCGTTCTACTCCAGGGGGAACTTCGCTCTTTCAGGTATCTACCGGTACTACTATGGCGGTTACCGCTATTACCACTAGCGGCGGATATACCTGGTATAAGGGAGTACTTTCCGGCAAAACGGGCTATCTGCGTGGGGATTGCATTGAGAAGTATACTGGTGGTAGCAGTGGCGGTGGCACTGGTTCCGGTTCTTCCGATGATTTTACTGACAATGTAACGACAAATCCAACTGTCACTACCCACTATACCTTTTACGCAGCTAACGCGGTAGCATATGCGAAAGCACATTCCTCAAATGTAAACACTGATGCGAGCGATAATAAGGTTCCAGATCCTAAACGAAACACTTCGTTTCGAGAAGGAGCTACTGGTGCATGCGCCAACTTCGTTCATCAATGTTTGCTTGCAGGCGGTGCGAGAATGTTTGACGGCTGGTGCTACAAATTGACAGGTGTTCCATCCTCTTGGGATAGCGCCAGTTGGACGTATACCAACAAGGGGCGTAGGCGTCTTCTGGAGAAAAAGTGGATTGAGAGGATTCCCAATACATCTGTAAAGGCTGGAGACATTATCTATAGTTATTACAGCGACTATGCATCTCGTAATATGAATACTCCGTTTAACCATGTGACAATCGCAATTACGGATTATGATTCTTCTACTCAGGGATGCAATGTCTGTGGACATACTCTGAACCAGAACAACAAATTCAAGAAGCTTTCTGATACAGGTATTCCGTGCACGTATTGCTATAGGGTCAAAACTAGTCTTGGCGGTGATGGCACTGAAAAAGCAATTGATTTAACAAATGGCAACTCCCATGCCATCTAAGTGAATTACCTTTTACAGTTCGTGCAGGGGCAGATAATACTTACGTGTTATCTGCCCCGAATCTGTCCCAAAAACCTATTCTAGGAAGCGAGAGGACAGACTTTAGCATACGGATAGGAGTAGCAAAGAACGTATAGCCAAACTCAATAACTTGAAAAGGCACAAAAGATTATGAGTATCCCGTCATTTTTATGAAGTTATCAGATTCATGGCCGCAAATTTCAGCTTGTCTTGGTTTGAAACACTTGTAAACCAACAATGTTGTGTATATTTCATATAAAAAAGGCGCAGCTGCAGATTTCTTTCTTTTGCAGCGGCGTCTTGATAGTCAAATATCAGTCGTTATCGTACAAGGATATATCATCGCCATGAGCGAATAACAAATTGTCTTTGTAGTATACCAATACCCAATCTGTCATTCGCGGTTGATAAAAGACATCTATGTTTTCATCTTTGCTTAATTGAAGAACAGGTTCCATAGAATCATCAGGAAAGGTAAATAATCCAGCTCCTTCCCTTTGCGAAGAGATCGAAGCGGGCACAAGAAAATTTTGAATGGCTATCGGACATTCTGCAAAAGAGAATTCGTCAACCTTGAAAGAAATATACTGTTTTGGATATACTTCATAGGAGCATCTGGATAGGAAAGGAAAGTCAAATTGCAGTGTTATTCCTCTATCGTAATTTAGAATCAAATCCATATTCTTACGGTGTATCGATGCGAAACAGGATGGGTAGATGTCGGATAGCTGTAAATTCAACGTCAGCAGCTCCCCATTCTCATCCTCGAAATCGAAAAGAACATATTGAATTCTTTCAATCTCCGAATAGTGTTCATCTATCGAAAAACCTGTAAGAATGAATCTATCGCGCGTAATTGCTTGACTAGTTGCAGAAGAAACCATCCATTGGTTATCTATTTTCTTTAACACAATGAGGCATGTATTATTACCATTGAAAGCGATGATTGGATAAGTACTTAGTGGATCAAGATAGCTGCTCGATGATGTATCGGTGTCCGTTTCTCTCGATGATGGTTGATAAAAATGCCAGTTTTCATATCCGCTGTTTTGCAGTACTGCAATAATACTTTTGTTTGACAACGGCACAAACGACTGTAATTGCTCAAGAGCGTTTGCGGACAGCGGCATGAGTAACATTGTCATGGAAAGCAGAATCAGCCCAGCAATTCGTTTCACAGTATAAATGATGCTCCTTACCTCTGTTTTTTGTTTCTTCGCCATCAGATTGCGCCTCCTTTTTATTCTCTACTCGAACCTCAATCAGTATACTCCGAGGATTCTTGAATTTCCAAAGTTGATAGAATAGAGATAGCTTCTACTGGTATTTCATCTTGAATGGTATCATACGGGAGAATGTAATGGAACTGATAGCTATATCCATCATCTGTACGAATAAGAAATCCATATCCATATGTAGCTTGTTCTTTCGTATAAATAAGATATGTATGCTCACCAATCAAGACACCATCAGAAACAACAATGAACTTATTGCTTCTGTCATATAGTTTCTTTAGAAGATGGTTTTGATCTTTTTGAGTATGTAAAGAGCTTTGCACCAAAAACGAAGTTTTTGTTTTCTCATTAGTAAAAGTATATGTGAACGGATAGCGTTCAATTTCTGTTAGTTCAACAGGTTGATACTGATAATCTGCTGGAATGGTTAAGGCTAGAAACCCGCCATCAACCTCCAGATTTACAACATAGCCACCATCTGCATTCTCTGCGCCAATGCTATGATCGGCGAAGTCTTGGGGAATAGCATCTATTCCGGATTGTTCTTGGCCCAATGCAATTTCCAAGTTCAAAACAAGCAAGAACAGCACCATCAAGCAGCTGGCAAAACGAATCCTCTTCATAGAATGGTCTCCTTTTCATCGGGTGTTCGTAATGAGCATCTGAAAACAAAACGCGATGAGAGCCAATCCGGCGTCTCGAAGGGCATAGTCTCCAGTGTTTATTAAACGAAATACCAGACCGTTCTATTCCAAATTTAGTTATTATTTACACTTTTCATAACATCCGTACAAAGAATTCGATTGATCTTCATATAAATACACAGAATTCTGAATATCAGACTCCTTTATGCACACGGTCATTCTCTCTCCATCAGCAATGGTGAAGTTTGATCGATCTGGACAAAACACAAAATCGTTTTTATTTCAGAAATAGATGAACGTTTATCGAGCATGCAAGCGTCAATTTGTTAGTAGCTATGCTCCGGCTGGCAAACTCCGATAATAACCATTCTGCCGACCACTCAGTGAAAAGACTATGCACCAGGGTAGAGAATATAACGCATCTCAATTGCTTCACATTGCTGGTAGGAGGGCTATCGTGCGATTCGCTAAGGCGCACAGATCATTGTGTTGGTCTCCAAATTAAGTTTACCTGGGGGCGAAAACTCTTATCTGATTTCGTTTTCCGCAAGGAACCTATCGAAATCGCTTTCAAACAACTTGTCCTGTACGATTCGATATTTTTCAAATTCGGTTTCGGCATGGAGTTTTGCCTGTTCAGCACTGATTTTCCCCGGACCAATTAGCAACTCGCGTCCATTAAACTCCAGAAAGCCATCCAGTCGAGCTGACCAGTCCTGCATACTCATTGGGATTTTGCGCTCAGCTTGTTCTTCAGCGTAGTCGAGATACATAGAAACCAGCCGTTCCATAGAGGCGGCAAACCTGGCGCTGGAACAGAATAAGAACGGCGAGTTGATAGAAATTGGCGGCATCCGGGTATACAGGAGTTCGAATATGGAGAAGAACCGCTTTGTCTGGATTGATGGTATGACCGTCTGTTCGCTGACTACTACATGTAATGCAAAAGATGCAGAGGCGGTTGTCTCTACATTTGGCGAGCAGTAAAATAAAGCGAAGTGCGAATGCGCTCTTGGCTAAAAAAATGCTAATGGGGCTGCCTCTTGTGACCTTGTTTGGTCATTTTGAGACAGCCCCTCTTTGCTTTTCCATCCTGTTTTTTCTCTATTTTCGACAGGCTAGGACGTTCAGTTTGGTGAATCACGGTTACTGCATATTATGCACGAATTAGCCATTTCCTCCGGGCATAAAGTCATCTGTGATAGGATCTCCTGGCACTCCAAACCATGAGCCTTCAAGTTCATCGCCAGTGGGAGCAGAAACTCTGTTATACTCAAGGAGTGGCGATAAGTTCTCTCGCAGCATAAATCCAACATTTCCATCCTCTGTTCTTACATGACACCATGTTTGGCTCACTCCAAATACACAAACTACTGATCCATTCTTATATAGGCCAAGAGAGGGAGAATTTGTTGATTGATCTTGGCGTAAATTCAACCCCACACCTTTCGTATTGTTGATTTTTACAGAAGGCATAGCATAACCGACCTTAAATTGTTCTTGACCAAATACTAAATATTTGGTCATCATATAACCTTCTAACGTATGGAGTCGAACCTTTGTCCAGCCGTTTTCATCACCACTTAAAACTTCAACGGAAGTACCGCTATAGTATTTACCAAGCGATGGAGCTTCTTGACTTGGCTTTGTCCTAAGGTTGAGGCGATCGATAGAATTGGGATTGTTTACGACGGCGCTATTGCTGCTTTTTTGATACTCAAGAACAGGTGAGAGTTGTTTTCTTAGCATAAAGCCAACGTTGCCATCTTCGGTTTGCACATGACACCAAGTCTCGCTTACGCCAAATACCCGAACCGTCGATTCATTCGAGTATAGGCCAAGAGAAGATGAATCTGTCGATTGTGCTTTGCGTAAGTTCAGGCCAGTTCCTCCTATGTTGTTAATTTTTACAGATGGGACTGTCGAAGATCCAACTTCAAGCTGCTCTGGATACACTAGGAATTTTGCCATCATGTATCCCTCAAGATCAAAAATGCTAACTTTCACCCAGCCGTTCTTCTCATTGCTTAACACCTCAAGATAGGTGCCGTTATAGTATTTTCCAAGCGTCGGAGCATCTGGGCTGGGATTTGTTCTAAGGTTAAGCCGATCATTAGAATCGGGATTGTTTACTACGGCGATTGTTCCAGGCGTCATCTTAGAATTTTCGTTAGCCGCTGCATTTGATGCAAGCGACAGCGCAAACAGCATAGTTATCAAGAGTGGTAGAATACGAGTTCTCATTATTGACTCCTCCTTCTAATTTGTTAGTCTAATACTGCCCATCCCTTTTTCTATAATAATGCAGGAAGCTCCTGCTATTAATTCAACGATTGATACTTCATTTTTATTGCAAAAAATAAAAATTTTAGATGGGATGCCATGGAAAAGTTAGTTAACTGCCGACGATTCATCACGATGGATATTGATGCCACGAAAACAGTCGTTTGAGAGCCATGATCCTCGCAAATCGTTTCCGAAAAGCACAAATGGGCATAGTATCTGCTCATGCCAAGCTACAAAACGCTTATTCTTCATCATCTACAAATGATGCATGATATACTATTAAGTACTTTTCTCACCGATTTCCTTTGATTATCACTTTTTCTACACCAACTCTTCACTCCCTCCCATGGCTGATTTGAGCTATGATTTTAGTGCAAGGAAGAGCTGGCCAGCAAACCTTAGCTGAAAAATAAGGAGAATAAAGAGATGGCAAATTATACTGTCAACGCTTACAACAATGGTGGAACTGGTGGGTCTGTCAATATGCGCTCTGGTCCCAGTACAAATGACGGAATCGTCGTTCGAGTTCCACACGGTGCGACTGTAACGGGTACTAAGTCTGGTACTTGGTCGTATATGACCTATAACACATACACTGGATACATGATGTCCGTTTATCTGGATGAGCAGAGTGGCGGTTCTACTGGTGGCGGTACCTATATTGGAACTGGTACGGTCATTGGCGGCGGTCCGCTGTATTGCCGAAAGCAGCCTATCGCAGGTTATGAAGCTTGGGGTCAGTTCCAGGAGGGTGCCACTATCCAGATCTACAGTTGCTCCACTTCCGGGTGGTATGAAACCCGCTGGAACGGCAGCAATGTTGGCTATGTGATGTCAGCTTACGTTGATATGAATAGTGGTGGTACTGGTGGCGGTACCTATATTGGAACTGGCACGGTCATTGGCGGTGGCCCGCTGTTTTGCAGGAAACAGCCTATTGCGGGTTATGAAGCTTGGGGCCAGTTTCAGGAGGATGCCACTATCCAGCTCTACAGTTGCTCCACTCCCGGGTGGTATGAAACCCGTTGGAACGGTAACAACATCGGCTATGTGATGTCCAACTACATTCAGGTGGATGGTAGCGGCACTATCGGCGGCGCCTATCTTGGAAACGGCACGGTCATTGGCGGCGGTCCGCTGTATTGCCGAAAGCAGCCTATCGCGGGTTATGAATCCTGGGGTCAATTCCAGGAGGGTGCTACTATCCAGATTTATACCTGCTCGACTTCCGGGTGGTATGAAACCCGCTGGAACGGCAACAACGTCGGCTATGTGATGACAGCTTATGTTGACATGAGCGGTAGTGGTGGTTCTATCGATGAAGGCACCTATATTGGAACCGGTACGGTCATTGGCGGCGGTCCGCTGTATTGCCGAAAGCAGCCTATTGCGGGTTATGAATCTTGGGGTCAGTTCCAGGAGGGCACCACTATCCAGATTTACACCTGTTCGACTTCCGGGTGGTATGAAACCCGCTGGCCTGTTGGTGGAAGCAATGTTGGTTATGTGATGGCCAACTATGTTTCGACAAGTGGTGGCGGCAGCAGCGGCGGTTCTACTGTTACTTTTAATCCCAGTGCTGCCGTAGCATATGCGAAGGGTCACTCGGAAACTACTGAAAACGCGCTATGTTCCAACCGCAATACCTCCTTTGGTTCTTCTACGAACAATGACTGTGCGAATTTTGTCAGTCAGTGTTTGGTTGCCGGTGGCCTTCCGATGTTTGATGGTTGGTGTTACAAGGTCAGCGGTATTCCTTCTTCGTGGAACACTGGTGGTTGGACTTGGACGTACAGCGGCTATCAAGCACTTAACCGTAAAGGCCGTGTGTCTGCTGTTGCGCTCAGCAATGTAAAGCCTGGTGACTTCATCTATAACTACGACCCTTCGCAGCCTGCCGGGAAGCAGTACACGCACGCGATGCTTGCCGTTAGCACGTATAAAAATGGCGGTGTCGATATTTGCGGTCACACTAGGAACCAAAATACTGTGTTCAAATCTTTCAATTCCTCGAATTGCAAGTGCTATCGCGTCAACCCGACAATTACTATCGGGCCTGATGAGAAACGAGTAACGCTCCCTGCAACGGGTAGTGGAGCTACTGTCCACTAAGCACACTTAGCTAATAGTGTAATCGAGTGAGTTTCATGCGTGGAGTTAAATGCGTTAAGCGTTTGGTATTCAGATGCAATGAAGCTACTCATACCATGATTAGCTAATACCGACAGACCGCTGGGCTATCTAATAAAACCCATGACATCTACTTTGGATGCTAAATGGGTGAGATAGCCCAGCCTTTGTTTTTTGAAAAAATTTGCAATAAGATCAAGCAGAGGCAATAGTCAAGCCTTAAAACAAGAAGAACCGCAGAAGCCTCCCTTTTGCGAGAAGCCTAAAATCAAAGAGCCATCTTGCAAATGAGCTTTCAAGACTGTAACCCGCCGAAAAATAACCAATACAAATGCTCTAACGAAAATTTCCTCGCATTGCTGGTAGAGGAGGGTATCTTGCGATTCACTAAGACGCACAGATTGTTGTGTTGGTCTCAAAATTAAGTTTACCGAGGAGCGAAAGCGCTTATCTGATTTCATTTTCTGCAAGAAACCTATCAAAATCGCTCTCAAACAGCTTGTCCTGTACGATGCGATATTTCTCAAACTCGGTTTCCGCGTGGAGCTTTGCGATAGCGGCAGAAACCTTCCCGGAATCTTGGAGCAGACCATATTGGAACATTTCGATGAAGCTGTTTAATCGGGTTTCCCAGTCCTGCATAGTCAGCGGAATATGCCGCAGCGTCATACTTTCGGCAAAGTCCAGATAGGCCGAAACCATACGCTCCAGTTGATGCAGCTCGGCTTCTGACAAATAGTTCTTCGCAACAGAAACATCACTAATCTTGATCTTACCATCGGGTGCATCGCCCCATGTGGTCAAGCCCATGTGTGCCTTCTCCGCGTTTGCTCTCTCCATGATCAGCTCCGCTGCGGTATGACCATGCACCGCAAAGTGCATCTTGTTCTGCACATTAGCATAGAAGCGGCGGGTAGCAGATGCCGTTTTATCGTAGTCGATAGCGGTTGCGTACAGGTCAGTGACCTTCTGATAAAACTTACGCTCGCTGGCACGGATCTCCCGAATGCGTTCCAACTGCTCATCAAAGTATTTGTCAGTCAAATACGATCCACGCTTGAGCCGCTCGACATCCATGATCCATCCCTTGATCGTGTATTCCTTTGCAATGGTGTTGACCCATTTTCGGAACTGAACAGCCCGTTCAGAGTTGACCTTGAAACCCACAGCAATGATCATATCTAACGAATAATGCTTCGCGTTATAGGCTTTGCCGTCCTCGGCAGTTATTCGATAATTTCGAATAACTGAATCGGGCTGCAATTCGCTGTCACGAAAAATCTTGGCAATATGGTAGTTAATCGTGTTGACCTTCACATCATATAGCGTAGCCATCATTTTTTGTGTCAGCCAAATGTTTTCGTCCTCGTACCGCATCTCCACACTGGTTTCGCACTCTCCAGTAGAAGCAACATAGGTTAAATACTCGGCAGCAGAAGAATGGAGAGCTACCTCGGTTTGGGGTTTCTTCGCCATTAGATTGCGCCTCCCTCTTTAGGATTAGTTACGTTTGATTTGCCGTACATCTGATTATATCATAAAGGCCAGATAAAGGATAGTGACTATTAGGCCATGAAGCAGAAAGAGGGTTTGAACGTGTGTGTTCAAACCCTCCCGTGTGGACGAATTATTGAAACAGAACAGACTTCTTTTGTTGAAATGGCTGGTTCAAAGTTTGTCTTTTAAGAGCATAGCATGGAGCCTGGAATATCCAAGCAGTCGCCAGCAATTCTGCTATTGAGCAAGCGAGCGATCTTCCTCAGGCCCTTTTCCTGCAAGGCCTTCATGGAACGAAGCGACTTTTCAGCTTCCACGCCCCATTTCTGTGCAAACAAGGCCATGGTCTGCGGCCAGTCCAATTCCTCCATTAGATGGTGCTGGATCACAAAGGCTTCATTTTCTGACAACGCCGCAAAGAACCCGTCAATCGTCATCAGTTCGCGCTGCAGCTCCATGACTCGCGCCGCCATTTCTGAAGGTATTTCTGCTTCCCTGCCATAATATTGTGCCTGACGTACCTTCAGCTCCATTTCTATCTCGCCGCGTTGCATAAAGAGCTTTCTAACGTCTTCTTGTGTATACATTAGTCGCCCTCCTCTTCGTCCGCTGCGTAGTGCTCAGTCCGGCATAAGCGGTTAGAGAGAAGGTGCTTTTTTATTTCTCGAACTTATCGGATATCTTCTCCTCCAGAACATCCAATCTGCTTTGGATGTTCTCAATGCCGCTTTGAATGTCATCGCTGAGCTTGTCAATAGTAGCCTGATACTGCGCTTCTCGTTCTTCATTCTGTTTCAGCATTCGAAAGAACAGGTAAATATACAGTCCGGCCCAGATCCCCTGCTGGAGCGCGATTTCGATTATATTCTGCAAAGTAGCGTCCATCGCTGCAATAACCTTCCTTTCTCCGGTATATCTGAGCAGGAACGGCAGCCTTCCTGCTCCTCTCATATCATAGTTCAAGTCGGCAATGAAAGGGAGTGCAAGAAACGGCGCTGACCATACGTTTTTCGTGCAATTTTGCCGCATTCATCGGTGACCGCCTCCTCAATAGCTTCGACAGAAACGCGGACTCCTTTTCACTTCTAATAGTGTTTTAGGCTTGGCTTTTACAGCGTATTTTGAATATTGCTTAAAAAATCTTCGCATAATCAATCTGTCAGCATTCACACCACGTTATAGCGGCGTTTATTTTCGCTGAGACACAAAGTAAAATTGAAATGAAGTCAATGCTATTGATGGTATTCAATGCTATAGAGGGAAAACGACTGTCAGAAGGAGGACGTATGAGTTCGGAAATAGATTATCGTCGTATAGGTCGCCATTTTCGTGCTGCGCGACAACAACTGAACTTAAAACAGAAGGATGTTGCCGAATTGCTTGGCGTTTCGGTCAAGACATACAGCAACATGGAGCGAGGGGCGCAGGAACTGAGCCTGTACAGGATTATCCAGCTCTGTCAGCTACTCAAACTGAAACCGGGCTGTGTCCTGGATGACTGTAATGATGATCTGCTCACATTGGAAACGCTTCCTGAAACGGTTTGTGAAGCCAAGGCACAGTTGATGCTTTTGAGCAGCAAATGTTCAGACGAAACTGCGCAACTGCTAAACAGCATTGGCCAATTGATTTATACGGTTCTGGAATCCAAATGTCGAAAATAGAATCCCGGTTATTCATCTTCGGCAGTGAACACATCGATGCACCTAAGAGAACATGAGAACGAGGCATGTTAATGAATGATGTGAAGGTTGATTCCAATGACATCGAGGAAATGTACATTAAGTATTACACACCGCTAAAACGCTACTGCATGAAGCTGGTTTCATATAATTCGCGCTATACTGTTATTGCCGAGGACTGCGTACAGGAGGCTTTCTATCGTGCGGTATGCCATGCCGATGAGTTTGCCTCCAGTCCGAACCGGTATGGATGGCTTGCCGCTTGTTGTTCACACTATATGCTGTCATACATTCGGAAAGCCAAGAGGCGTGAAGAAATCATCGGCAAGCCCGTGAGCCTGAAAGCGTATGGTGATGTTCCGGATTTGATGGATAATGTATTGGCCTGGATTGCCCATACAGAATGCATGGAAACAGTCGAAGAATTCATGGCGGAGTTGTCGCCGCTGGAGCAAAAGGTATTCCGTACATATTACGAAAAAGGTCTGTCCTTAAAAGACACGGCGCAGCAGGCCGGTCTTTCCGTCACTTCGGTGCGAGGTACGTTAGACAGAATCCGAGTTAAGGGACGTCATTTTCATCCGATGATGCTTCTTTTTATTGGGCAATGTACTTTGCACTTGATCAAGTACTATATGAACTGAAGGAAGTGATAAAGATGGGTGGGCAAAAGAAAACCAGTATCATACGGATACTGGAGTTAATCGAATATGGGAGCATACCGCAGAACGAGGCGGTACACCGACTTGAAGCACTCTTGCAAACCGAAATAGAACGAAAAGACAGAGCTGCTGATATGGAATTGGTAGAAGCATGTGAGGAGCTGCTCTGGCAGATCGGTACGCAAGGACGGCTTAAGTTTGAGGATAAGCGAAAAGAAAATCAGGCCGCATTGATGCGAAGATTAGAGCGGAAGCGGCGTCGGACTGCTGCTCTGCGCATGGGGACGTGTGCCGCGGCAGCATTTGCTGTGATTCTTGTACTTGCAGTTTTGGGGGATGGGATACTAAAGCGGGAATGGCTATCCGGGAACTCCACGGAGGATGAACAGCAGTACGCCATTCAAGGGCAGAGCATAGACCCCGGTCTTGTGGAGGAAGGTGTTGCCGCAGGCGATGATAACATTGCCGACAGGCTAATAACGACGGACTGGGAGTCTGTTGTAGCTTTTCTCGGAACGGAGCCGCTGCGTCCCGATCATCTGCCGGAAGGCTGGCGTGTCGGTCATTACCATGCGATACGATTTGACGATGAACAGATTCTTACCATTTTTTATATCAATGAAGCTGATCCGACTGCAACGATGAAGTTTCTTTGGGATCATTATTTCAGTGTAGAGGCGGCAAACCTGGCGCTGGAACAGAATAAGGACGGCGAGTTGATGGAAATTGGCGGCATCCGGGTATACAGGAGTTCAAATATAGAGAAGAACCGGTTTGTCTGGATTGAGGGCATGTCCGTTTGCTCACTGACGACTACATGTGATGTGGGAGAGGCTGAAGCCATTGTTTCATCATTTCGGGAGCAGTAAAACATTGCGAATGTTGAAAATGTTCTCTCGATGAGAAAAAGAATTATCTGTAAAACAAAAATTACAAGGTTCTTCGTTGCTACATGGTAATTTGCTTGTCATAAGAACTTTGCACGGGTTGCAAAGTTCTTATTTTAATGGACGTCTTTCTTGCGAAAAGCAATAGGCGTCTCGTGCTCCGGGTGAACATGCTCTGGCAATAATCGTTCCGCCTGCCGCTCAGCAGAAAGATTAAGGATTGAAGGGGATGGGATAACTCAGCTCGATAGCACCATTCTGTTGCAGTGTTCATTATTTCACGGATTATGTACGTGTTGCGTTGGTATCTGCACTCCCATCAGTCAGCGTCTTGCTGTACACTATAGATGGCAAAAGGAAAGCTGGCCAGCATACTGGATGCCAAATAAAATGTTAAGGAGAAATATATGTCAAATATTGCTGTGGGCAGTAAAGGAAAGGTTAACGCGAACAAAGTCAATGTTCGCAAGGATGCTGGCACCAGATATGATCGTGTGTATTATGCACAGTCTGGTGATATTGTTGTTGTGCAAGCACGGAAAACTGGAACTGATGGAAACCTATGGTACAAGATCACAAATGAAACGCACTACACTACATCCGTTGGCTATATTCGCAACGATTTTGTCGACGCTTATACCGGTGGCTCGGATGGAGGCAGCGGTACGACCAGCAACATCAATGTTGGAGACACCGTGATAACCATTCTTCCGGCTGTGAACTTTCGTTCTACTCCAGGGGGAACTTCGCTCTTTCAGGTATCTACCGGTACTACTATGGCGGTTACCGCTATTACCACTAGCGGCGGATATACCTGGTATAAGGGAGTACTTTCCGGCAAAACGGGCTATCTGCGTGGGGATTGCATTGAGAAGTATACTGGTGGTAGCAGTGGCGGTGGCACTGGTTCCGGTTCTTCCGATGATTTTACTGACAATGTAACGACAAATCCAACTGTCACTACCCACTATACCTTTTACGCAGCTAACGCGGTAGCATATGCGAAAGCACATTCCTCAAATGTAAACACTGATGCGAGCGATAATAAGGTTCCAGATCCTAAACGAAACACTTCGTTTCGAGAAGGAGCTACTGGTGCATGCGCCAACTTCGTTCATCAATGTTTGCTTGCAGGCGGTGCGAGAATGTTTGACGGCTGGTGCTACAAATTGACAGGTGTTCCATCCTCTTGGGATAGCGCCAGTTGGACGTATACCAACAAGGGGCGTAGGCGTCTTCTGGAGAAAAAGTGGATTGAGAGGATTCCCAATACATCTGTAAAGGCTGGAGACATTATCTATAGTTATTACAGCGACTATGCATCTCGTAATATGAATACTCCGTTTAACCATGTGACAATCGCAATTACGGATTATGATTCTTCTACTCAGGGATGCAATGTCTGTGGACATACTCTGAACCAGAACAACAAATTCAAGAAGCTTTCTGATACAGGTATTCCGTGCACGTATTGCTATAGGGTCAAAACTAGTCTTGGCGGTGATGGCACTGAAAAAGCAATTGATTTAACAAATGGCAACTCCCATGCCATCTAAGTGAATTACCTTTTACAGTTCGTGCAGGGGCAGATAATACTTACGTGTTATCTGCCCCGAATCTGTCCCAAAAACCTATTCTAGGAAGCGAGAGGACAGACTTTAGCATACGGATAGGAGTAGCAAAGAACGTATAGCCAAACTCAATAACTTGAAAAGGCACAAAAGATTATGAGTATCCCGTCATTTTTATGAAGTTATCAGATTCATGGCCGCAAATTTCAGCTTGTCTTGGTTTGAAACACTTGTAAACCAACAATGTTGTGTATATTTCATATAAAAAAGGCGCAGCTGCAGATTTCTTTCTTTTGCAGCGGCGTCTTGATAGTCAAATATCAGTCGTTATCGTACAAGGATATATCATCGCCATGAGCGAATAACAAATTGTCTTTGTAGTATACCAATACCCAATCTGTCATTCGCGGTTGATAAAAGACATCTATGTTTTCATCTTTGCTTAATTGAAGAACAGGTTCCATAGAATCATCAGGAAAGGTAAATAATCCAGCTCCTTCCCTTTGCGAAGAGATCGAAGCGGGCACAAGAAAATTTTGAATGGCTATCGGACATTCTGCAAAAGAGAATTCGTCAACCTTGAAAGAAATATACTGTTTTGGATATACTTCATAGGAGCATCTGGATAGGAAAGGAAAGTCAAATTGCAGTGTTATTCCTCTATCGTAATTTAGAATCAAATCCATATTCTTACGGTGTATCGATGCGAAACAGGATGGGTAGATGTCGGATAGCTGTAAATTCAACGTCAGCAGCTCCCCATTCTCATCCTCGAAATCGAAAAGAACATATTGAATTCTTTCAATCTCCGAATAGTGTTCATCTATCGAAAAACCTGTAAGAATGAATCTATCGCGCGTAATTGCTTGACTAGTTGCAGAAGAAACCATCCATTGGTTATCTATTTTCTTTAACACAATGAGGCATGTATTATTACCATTGAAAGCGATGATTGGATAAGTACTTAGTGGATCAAGATAGCTGCTCGATGATGTATCGGTGTCCGTTTCTCTCGATGATGGTTGATAAAAATGCCAGTTTTCATATCCGCTGTTTTGCAGTACTGCAATAATACTTTTGTTTGACAACGGCACAAACGACTGTAATTGCTCAAGAGCGTTTGCGGACAGCGGCATGAGTAACATTGTCATGGAAAGCAGAATCAGCCCAGCAATTCGTTTCACAGTATAAATGATGCTCCTTACCTCTGTTTTTTGTTTCTTCGCCATCAGATTGCGCCTCCTTTTTATTCTCTACTCGAACCTCAATCAGTATACTCCGAGGATTCTTGAATTTCCAAAGTTGATAGAATAGAGATAGCTTCTACTGGTATTTCATCTTGAATGGTATCATACGGGAGAATGTAATGGAACTGATAGCTATATCCATCATCTGTACGAATAAGAAATCCATATCCATATGTAGCTTGTTCTTTCGTATAAATAAGATATGTATGCTCACCAATCAAGACACCATCAGAAACAACAATGAACTTATTGCTTCTGTCATATAGTTTCTTTAGAAGATGGTTTTGATCTTTTTGAGTATGTAAAGAGCTTTGCACCAAAAACGAAGTTTTTGTTTTCTCATTAGTAAAAGTATATGTGAACGGATAGCGTTCAATTTCTGTTAGTTCAACAGGTTGATACTGATAATCTGCTGGAATGGTTAAGGCTAGAAACCCGCCATCAACCTCCAGATTTACAACATAGCCACCATCTGCATTCTCTGCGCCAATGCTATGATCGGCGAAGTCTTGGGGAATAGCATCTATTCCGGATTGTTCTTGGCCCAATGCAATTTCCAAGTTCAAAACAAGCAAGAACAGCACCATCAAGCAGCTGGCAAAACGAATCCTCTTCATAGAATGGTCTCCTTTTCATCGGGTGTTCGTAATGAGCATCTGAAAACAAAACGCGATGAGAGCCAATCCGGCGTCTCGAAGGGCATAGTCTCCAGTGTTTATTAAACGAAATACCAGACCGTTCTATTCCAAATTTAGTTATTATTTACACTTTTCATAACATCCGTACAAAGAATTCGATTGATCTTCATATAAATACACAGAATTCTGAATATCAGACTCCTTTATGCACACGGTCATTCTCTCTCCATCAGCAATGGTGAAGTTTGATCGATCTGGACAAAACACAAAATCGTTTTTATTTCAGAAATAGATGAACGTTTATCGAGCATGCAAGCGTCAATTTGTTAGTAGCTATGCTCCGGCTGGCAAACTCCGATAATAACCATTCTGCCGACCACTCAGTGAAAAGACTATGCACCAGGGTAGAGAATATAACGCATCTCAATTGCTTCACATTGCTGGTAGGAGGGCTATCGTGCGATTCGCTAAGGCGCACAGATCATTGTGTTGGTCTCCAAATTAAGTTTACCTGGGGGCGAAAACTCTTATCTGATTTCGTTTTCCGCAAGGAACCTATCGAAATCGCTTTCAAACAACTTGTCCTGTACGATTCGATATTTTTCAAATTCGGTTTCGGCATGGAGTTTTGCCTGTTCAGCACTGATTTTCCCCGGACCAATTAGCAACTCGCGTCCATTAAACTCCAGAAAGCCATCCAGTCGAGCTGACCAGTCCTGCATACTCATTGGGATTTTGCGCTCAGCTTGTTCTTCAGCGTAGTCGAGATACATAGAAACCAGCCGTTCCATAGAGGCGGCAAACCTGGCGCTGGAACAGAATAAGAACGGCGAGTTGATAGAAATTGGCGGCATCCGGGTATACAGGAGTTCGAATATGGAGAAGAACCGCTTTGTCTGGATTGATGGTATGACCGTCTGTTCGCTGACTACTACATGTAATGCAAAAGATGCAGAGGCGGTTGTCTCTACATTTGGCGAGCAGTAAAATAAAGCGAAGTGCGAATGCGCTCTCGGCTAAAAAATGCTCGGCAGCCCAATCAGGTTCTTCGCTGTCGCTATTCTAAAATGATAATTTGCTTGTCATAAGAACTTTGCACAGGGTGCAGAGTTCTTTTTTAATGAGTTTCTTTTGCTGAAAAGCATTGGCTATGGTAGTGAGCATGTAAACGATTATTTCCTGGTAGCCTTTTTCATCTGAGCATGCCCCGGCAATAAATGTCGCGCCTATCGCTCAGCAGAAAAACCAAGTGTCAGGGTAGAGGATATAACGCAGCTTAATAGCGCCGCACCTTGCAGTGGTCATTTTTTCACGAATTATGTGCGCAATGTGTTATTATCTGCACTCCTATCAATCGCCGTCTTGCTTTACTCTATAGATGGCAAAAGGAAAAACTGTTCAATATTAGATTAGCTCATTTTGAAGCGACAAAGGAGGCGTGAGAAAATGGTTGAAATGATTAGGGATACACTGCGAAAGAAAAGAGATTATGAAGCAGAAAGGCGTTTCTTGCGCGATCGTTTCAATGATCACAGATACCAGCCGACTGCCAAACAGAAAACTTGCTTAGCATATCTGGATGAGCAGTTGCTGCGAATTGATACATGGCTGACGCTTCTATCAGAAGATGAATCCTATGTCATACAGCGTCATCTGATAGATGGTGTGGATATCCCGAGGATTGTCGTAGAATATCGCGAACGCTGGGGCGAAGAATTTGCAAAGACCGAACGGACAATCAAGACGTACCAGCGTAGAGCACTTGAAAAGATACAACGTTTTGAAGAAAAGACATATACCTTGATGAAAGAGTAATACTGAAAAAAACAGTTTAATTGATAACTTGAGTATGCTATACTATTTTATGGAGTTCAGAAAGTGTCAACCAAGGTTAATGCGAATGGTATACAGATATGAAAGGCTGCGTGTTTGCAGATGAAGAAGTCATTGATCAATGGTTTATGCGCCTTATAAATGTTACTAAATTATTAAAAACAAAAATATGGAATGGAACAAGATGTTATTTCGTTTAGAAAGTGTAAGAGAAAATTGGATGGGAGGAGTCGCAATGAAAGCATCATTTACTACAACAGTGTTAAGATTGATAATTACTATCTGCTTATTCACATCAGTTCCTTATGTAGTACATAGTGAGGCTATCACACAGCATTCTACGGCGGAAGTGGAACGAGATATAAGTTACTCTTATGCGGAAATAATTGATATAAATTATCAAATCAGTGCAGCGCTAATTATTGCTGAACCTCTGAGTGATTGCCTCTATGTTTCGATTCGTGTTTCGTATGTAAATCCAGTAAATTATGCTTTTAATAGTTTTCACATTTATATCAACGATCAGGCGGCTCAAAAAATCCCTTTTATTGGTCAGTCATCAGCGGAGCAGAATACTCTTTCATTTGCGGCAGTATTCCATCTATCCGAGAGTAGAATAGACTCTCTGGAATTGATTCCTGTGATAGAGACACATAATGCAACATCTTTTGAGACAGAAGAACTATTGAGCGGCAGCATAAGTTTTGCGGATTTTGAAAGCTCAAAATAGAATATCATCTTTGCCTGTACATTAGTGCGTTTGACGGCACCTGTTTCTATAAGACGAAAGACTCGAATCCTCTTGAAAGAACGAAGAAAGTCCGCTGTGAATTGAAAGAAGGTTCATTCCGCAAGTGGCTGTTAGTTTACAGTGGAATCCGGCGATGTACAGAAATAGCAAAGGAAAGACTTGCACGCGCAGGTTTCTCTGTTTCTGCAGCACACAAGTCTTTCCGATCTGCTTGTATCGAATGCGCCGTGTACTAAACGGTACACACGATGCAGTGCGAGAATGTGGAGAGGCATCCCCTCCTACTTAGTTTTAGCCATATAGGTTAAAGAGCTTTTCTTTAGTTTTAGGGCCAGCCTTGCCATCGGCATCCAAATCGCTAAATGCCTGTTGAAATATTTTAGTGGCAGCAGAAGAATTGGAACCCCATTTTCCATCGGGAGCGATAGTATTGTGACCATTAGCCTCAAGCCACTTGTTGAGATCGGATTGAAAACGAAATACATTTCCACTATAGCTGTTGGAATTCACAAATGTATTATCGCCATATTTGTCCTGCCACGTGGCATAGCCAGATGAACTGCCACCACCAGAAAAGCTTTCATTAGATATGTACTGGGACATGACATAACCAACCTGAGCCTTGTTTCCGTCCCAATAGGTCTCATACCACTCGGAGGTATTGACAATCTTTCGAATAGGGATGACTTCGTTGTCATCAAAGCGCCCCCAATATTCATAGCCAGCCTGAGGCTGTTTTCTGCAATATAGTTTGCCGCCAGTTACCTTCCCCGTTCCCCAATCGCCAACAGGATTTGGATCGGTGGAACCGCCAGAAGATCCATTATAATTGGATTTCAAAATGGTTCCAGGGTAATAAAACCCAAGAATTTCCTGATAGGTTTTGTTTTGAGACGCTGCGGCATATTCTGCCCCATACTGGCTAAGTCCAACGCCATGCCCGCTTTTAGGTTGACCGGAGGCCTTAGTCCAAGAATCCGCTTTAGCAATCAAGTAAGGAATCGAACTGCCCCATTGTTGAGCCGCACTTACGCAAGTACCGCCGTTTGATTCAGAAAAGACTGCATCAATGATTTTACTGTTGTAGGTGAGCACTTCTCCAGATGTAGCTGCAATAGCGGCATCGGTGCGAGAATCAATCTTGCTGGTATGATAAGATTGATAGGCCGTTGTATCATCAATTGTTCGCTTGCCTGCACCGTGATAAATGCCGTATGTTCTGGCAGCTACTGCTTGAGCCTTAAGAGCTTCAGCATGCCAAGAGGGATAAACTTCGGAAGGAACAACGCCCCTTAGATACTCTTCAATATCCATCGTGATGATGGTGCCAACCGAAGTGTTATGGTAACTAGCGTTCTCGCTCCTCGTAAGTTTAATATTGATATTCATATTCATTTCCTCCACATTTCTTTTGAGTTATTTTGGCATTGGGTTGTTGGCCAACATTTCCTTTTGCCACCTATAGTGTAGTGCATCATTGCATAATTAGGGAGTGAAACGCTTATGCAATATCCGTGAAGGTTTAGGGAAAAAGTAGATCAATGTAAACTACCCAGTTCACGAAGTTTTAACATCAAAGAAAGAACCGCCACTCAAATCTTCTTTTGTTCGATTTTGCTTGCAAAAAGCTGAAAATAGCGACCAAATCCATGGGATGAATAGAAATTGGTAATTCGTTAGATATACTGAGGATCATTTTGAATAGGAGGACATAGCGTGAAAAAAGTGTTGCTAGTTTTGATTGCACTGGTGATGATTGTGGTTGACTGTGAAGACGCAAGCGCTAAGAATAATCTTCTGGAAGAATTGATTAACGTAGTAGGGAAAACATCAACCTCCGGTGATTTTGAGAGCGTCCGAGAAATATTGATTTCATTCGGTTATCAAGAAAGTGCTGATGAGGTAACATTTGGGGATAATGCTAATACATATGACGCGATTCTCAGTATCTGCGAGCAAGAATACGGTAGTTATTATGGATGGACAGTGTCTCAACGTTATCAGTTCGATTCGCTAATGGTGATGCTTGGACAACTTCCTTATTGCATCAACCTGAACCCTGAACAAGATAATGTTGATCAAAGCAGTGCTCTTGATATAGCCCTATCCGAAATAGTCCAACGCTATGGAGATATGTATAAATCAATTGACTTTGATGTGTCCGTTTCATATTGCGCAATTGAAGTTGGTAGCGTACAAGGAATGTGGTGCTTTGGAATTGAATTTTTGAACGGAGATGCTTTTTCTGTTCATGTGTTGCATGGCAATGTGATTCATTGCACTTACGAAAAGAGAATCAGTAATTTGGAGAGTGAGTATAATGAACTTTGTGACAAGAGAGGGGCTTTCTTTAAGTGGGATTTAAATGAGAAAGTAGAATATGCCAATTCGCTTCCAGACAAGTTGCTTATTGCACAAGCAAAGAACGAAACAAGTATGAGTTACGACGAACTTGTGGCTATTTCGCGATACGGCTTTACTATGCCGACGGATGAATCCTTGCAAGAAGAAGTAGTACGTTTGATTGCAATAGAGGCAGTTCAAGCAGAATATAATCTTTCTGCAGAGTGGCATGCTAATGCGGAGATATACTATTCATTCTTTTCTACAAGAAGTGGAGATCATGTATGGCGTGTTATCATATGGAATACAGGGAATAATGTTTTTCCTAGCGGCATAGTGGAAATGAATTCGAAAACAGGGGAAGTAATTAGAATAGAAAAAAACGGAACACAACCTCATGAGTATATTCCGTATTTGAATAGAATATAAAAACGGGGCGGTTGTTCACCGCCCCACTGATTGAAAATAGAATCAATCAGCATTTTCAGCCAAAGGCCAGCCACCATAACCGTAAGCAACGAAGCCCAAGCGTGCTTTGGTATGAGGACCAACCTTACCGTCGATATCACAACCAAGCCAAGCCTGCGCGTTTGCAACGGCCTTCTCAGTCCCGGAACCAAAGATGCCATCAACCGTTACAGTGAGGAGGGGTCGTCCTTCAATGGTAGAGAAATACTCGCGGGCAATCTTGTTCAGTGCAAGCTGAATATTGTGAATATCGCCATAGTCAGCATGCAGGTCGGAATGGCCGCGCTGGTAGATCGCGTTACCGAATGCTTCCATAGTATCAATCATTCGATACTTGTTTTTAGTTTGGTCGGTAATCGTGATGAATTCGTTCATCATATAACCAAGTTTCTGAAAACCATAGGCACACTGGCGCCATGCGGTACCATCAGAATCATAGTAGAGGCGGGTACCAACTTCGATCGTGCTACCATTAGCAACACGCATGAGGACAGCATCGTTGGTAGAGTACCAATCACGGATTGCGACCTGAGAAGCATTAGTTTTTGCCTTGTAACCGTAAGACATATTGTTTCTCCTTTTCGTTTGTTTTTAGCGTTAGTGTACTGGCCAGCTTCCCTTTCGCTAGTTACAGTATACCTGAGCACTCCGAAATATGGGAGTGCAAAGATAGTGAAAAGCAGGAGAAAATCCAAGGAAAAATGAGCGCAATGCTCTATAAAAAGATGACGTTGGGGAGGAAAACAATGAGGCATGGGGTGCGGTAAATTGTACTTGAAGTGATTATACCGACTTCCGGATATTTCTGGCAAGCAATGTTTGTGGCCCCCCACAAACCGTTTTGCTTGTTGGTGGCAGCGCCCCCAATCCCCTTTGAACGCATGATGAATCATGCGGCTGTGCGTTCGGTGAACGCTTTGGAGCAGGAGCAGCTCAGTGCTGCGCCTGTTCTTTTTCCGTGTTGCCGGTTCGATTCTCATTTCCTAAAATGCGATCCACGTTCGCCTTGGCCTTGAGCAATTCCCGCATTTCATCACGCGCTTGTCGGTACGCTGTGTAGTTCCTTTTCTTCTGTACCAGCAGTTCCGCGTATTCGCTTTGCAGCTTTTTGACCGTGGGCAGCTTTTGTAAGCCCTGCTCATCGAACGCTTTTTTCGCCGCTTTGTGGAGCAGAATATCCGGTTCATGCTCTGCAAGATACTTCTTGGAATACCCTGCCTTGCGGTAGGCGGCATATACATCCTTGGTTTTGACGTAGTTGATGATGTGCGTTTTCATCACGGCAATTTCGGCCATGCGTTTTTCCGCCGCCTGTATTCGGGCCGCAAGATCGTTGTATTTCGCTGTTGCGGATTCTGCCTTGGAAACCAAATTGCTGTACTGAAGGAGACCGTGTTCCGTCAGGTAATTCATCGTCTGCGCCATCTGCTTGAGGTTAAATATACTGGCCCAGCGCGCATAGCCAACGCCCTTCCCCTCGCACAATTTGCTTTGAATATCAATGAGCAGATTCAGCTTTTCAGGGGCAGGCGCGTGTACCTGTTTGCGCGGGCAATGCTGCTTCCTGCCCGCAAGAATGGCCAGCAGATCGTCCTTCGCATAGCCTTCGCCCAGCGTATCCAGACGGATGAATCGTTTCTGATCGGCATTGCGAAAGGCGGGATTTTTGCCTTGTTTGACCTCATAGCCTGCGTCATGCAGCAGCATGAGCAGCGCATCAAAGTCTGCGGGTTTCTGTTCAAGCGCATGGTCAATCGCCATGCACAGCTGTTCACGATGCGTCGGCGGTTTCTGGTCGCCCAGCCATTGATCGTAGCTTTTGCCATGCCTTTGCGGATGCTCTACAATGGAGTATCCGTTTTCAATGCAGATGGTATCGTTCAGCCGACGAATGGCCTTACTGCTGCCCCAGAAGTTGCAGAACTTGCGGTCGCAGTCCAGCGAAACGGAGTTCCAAATGATGTGATTATGGACGTGTTTTTTATCAATATGGGTACATACAATATAGGCATGATCGCCTTTAGTAAAACGCTGCGCCAATTCCTGTCCCAAACGATTGGCTTCCTCCGGCGTAATCTCTCCCGGCAGAAAGGACTGGCGGAGTTGATACGCAATGACGTCCCGTTTCTGTGTTCTGCCGGTAAGCGCACGGTATTCCTGCTTGGATAGCAGGAACTCGGCATCAACGGTTTCGGGATCACAAGCATAGGAAGATACCAGCACTCCGCCATCGGTTTTATCCGGATTCTTGGCATAATCCGTCCGCGCTTTCAGACACTGCGCGATGGTCTTTCCCTTGTTGACGTGCATGGGGATGATGCGCGTTGTGGCCATAAAGCACCTCCTGTTTTGCGACTGAAGTGTTTGAAATCAAAGAAAAAACGGTGCGACATTTATGCCGCACCGTATCACGAATGGTCTTAACAGAATACGAATCGCCACAGCCTGCCGCGCAGGTTGTCGAGGCCACACCACAGCCATTCGGCAGCCTTGGGCAGCCCGTAGGGACTTACGAGAAAAGCCAGCAACAGAACCATGCCGCCGTTCTTGGCATCGCCCGTTATGAACACCAACAGCGCAAACGTCCCCAGCAGGGAGGACGCAATCGCCAGCAGACGGGTAGATACAGCCATCATCAGTGCCAGTACGAATACAATGCCCGTCATGGCCAATACGATGGGCGCGAGGATGATTTTCACGGGCAGTTTGAGCAGTTTCATTTTCTTTCCTCCTCTCAGGGGTTCCAACTATGTCATACCGCATCCGGGTGAAGTTTGCAAGGATACGGCATAAGCCAAGCTATTTGATGGCGGCAAAGCGGGATAGAAGTTCTCGCATTTCTTCCCAAATCCGCTTTTGCTGTGCCTGCACCTCGGCCATATCCACTTCGTAGATACGCCCTGTTTCGTTCATGCGGCGAGCAATCTGATTTACGTTGCTGCTCATGCGCCGCAGCAGTGTTACCATTTCCTTGAGTTCAGGCACATCCAGTTTAAGAACATAACCGTCAATGGCCATCTTGCGCAGATAGGCCTCCCGATTGGTTGTGCCAAGCTGCTCCATTTTTTCCGCGACAAGCTGCAACTCCTGTTGGGTAAACCGCAGCTTGATGCCGATGGGACGCGACCGATTCTTCTGGCTCATCGTTCCTCCTCGTAGGTGCTTCTGTGCGGTGCGCTTCCCGCCTTGCACGGTACATTCAGCGCATTGTGAACAGAAGGTCTGTCCGTATGTTCTGCGGAGATTTTTTGTTCGGATGACGAGCGGTTCTCCATATTCAGGCTGGCGTCCAGTTCGGCAAGGCGAGCACTTTTCTGCTTCAGCTCGTCTGCCTGCGGGAACGGTTTGGCTACTTCCGCCTTGGCAGCTTCCATCTGATTATGCAGATTTTCAAGCTGGGCATGGGCACTGTCCAAACGCGAGGGAATGCTGTTCAGCGCATTTTCGATGCGGGTCAAATTGCCCCTCGCATCTGTACCCAGTTCTACGCGGTGAGACATTTCACCCCGCAAAGTGAGGATATACTGGCTTCCAAACGGTTCAAAATCAAGCTGCATCGCAAAACCCCGATAGCTGCCCAGCGGCATGGTTTTGTCCGCTACGGCGTCCTTGCAGGCGCTTAGAATGGCTTCGCCGGCCTTCTCCCTGTCCGTAAAGAACTTGCCGCGAAGCTCCATGCCGATGAAGTCTTTTCCCGGCAGCGGGTGTGCCGCAAGCGTCTGAATATCCTGTTGAAAGCCGCTAATGAAGCCGTTGTACCTTTCAATTTCCTGCGGAAAGTATCGAAGCAGTTGATCTTCCAGACGGTACTGCTTGCTTTGATGGTCAGCTTTCAGCAGCTTCAGGCGGGCAACGTTTACATCCAGATCCATCTTCTCCCTGATGCGGTCATCCCCCGCGCACAGCGCCTTAATCTCTGCATATGAGAGCGCCGTTTCGTCCACATCCTCGCAGGAGCGAACGGGTGATTTAGAGGTCATGATTTGGCTGATGAAACGCTGCTTGTTCTCCACCGTCTGCCAAAGGTAGGCGTCAAATGTCGATTCGGTGACATAGCGGTAAATATGCACATCCTTATTTTGATTGCCCTGCCGAACGATGCGCCCCGCCCGCTGCTCCAAATCGCCCGGTCGCCAAGGGCAATCAAGGTCGTGCGACGCAACAAGCCTGTCCTGTACATTCGTCCCTGCGCCCATTTTTGCCGTGCTGCCCATGAGAACGCGCACCTGTCCCGAACGCACCTTAGCAAACAACTCCTTCTTTTTCACCTCCGTATCCGCTGTGTGAATGAATGCAATTTCTTCTTTGGGGACACCCATCGCAATGAGTTTGCCGCGAATATCGTCATAGACATTGAACTCCGCTGCGTCCAGTCCTTTCGTTCCTTTGGGCGTGGAAATGTCACAGAATACCAACTGTGTCAGGCGTTCTGCCTGCCCGTCCTGCCAGATGCGATGGATGTTGTTCACACAGGCATTGACCTTGCTGGCCGGGTCATCGGGCAGCAAAGGATTGATAAGCCGCTGATCCAGTCCCAGCTTGCGCCCGTCGCTCGTAATCTTGAGCATGTTATCGACACTTGGATCAACGTTGCCGCTGTGTACTGCCGCTGCGCGTTCGGAGAGCGCCTGCACCATTGCTTTCTGATGCTCGGTGGGCTTGACTACCACCGTTTCGTAGTGCGCTTCGGGCGTGGGCAAATGCAGTTGATCGGCAGTCTTGATGTCCGCGACCTCCTTAAAGAGCGTCATCAATTCAGGCAAATTAAAGAACTTGGCGAACCTTGTTCTTGCGCGATAGCCTGTTCCTTCAGGCGCAAGCTCGATGGCCGTTGTGGTTTCACCGAAGGTAGACGCCCAGCAGTCGAAGTGGGTCATGTTGCTGCGTTTCAAGGCGCTGTACTGCAAATACCGCTGCATGGTGTACAGCTCTGTCATACTGTTGGAAACAGGCGTACCCGTGGCAAACACAACGCCGCGCCCGCCCGTCAATTCATCCATGTAGCGGCACTTGGCAAACATGTCGCTGGACTTCTGAGCATCGCTGGTAGATAGGCCGGCAACATTTCGCATCTTTGTCGCAAGGAACAGGTTCTTGTGGGAATGGGCTTCGTCCACATACAGGCGATCCACACCCAATTGCTCAAACGTGACCACATCGTCCTTCTTTTCTTCGGCTTGGAGCTTTTGCAGGCGGGCTTCCAACTGCTTGCGGGAACGCTCCAGTTGCTTGATGGAGAATTGCTCGCCGTGATTGCGTTTCAGCTCCCCGATACCGTCTAAAACGCTGTCAATCTGATCGCGCAGAATCCGTTCTTGACGCGCTGCGGAAATGGGAATCCGCTCAAACTGACTGTGACCGATGATAATGGCGTCGTAGTCGCCTGTGGCGATTCTGGCGCAGAATTTCTTGCGGTTGTGCTTCTCAAAGTCCTTTTTGGTGGTGACAAGAATCTGGGCAGAGGGGTAAAGCCGCAGAAATTCAGAAGCCCACTGTTCGGTTAAATGGTTTGGCACGACGAACATGCTTTTTTGACACAGCCCCAATCGCTTGCTCTCCATCGCAGCGGCGACCATCTCAAAGGTCTTGCCTGCGCCCACCTGATGTGCAAGCAACGTATTGCCGCCATAGAGAATGTGCGCCACGGCGTTTCGCTGATGCTCCCGCAGGGAGATCTCCGGGTTCATGCCCACAAAGGTGATGTGCTGTCCATCGTATTCACGGGGACGGATGGCGTTAAACTGCTCGTTGTACTGGCTGACCAGCGTTTGCCGCCGTACTGCGTCCTTCCAAACCCACTCCCCAAAAGCATCCTTGATGGCCTGCTGCTTTTGCTGCGCCAGCGTGGTTTCCTTTTGGTTGAGCACACGGCGCTCCTTGCCGTCTGCATCCTGCACGGTATCATAGATGCGCACATCCCGCAGATTCAGGGTATCTTCCAGAATTCGATAGGCGCTGGCCCTCTGGGTGCCGTAGGTGACATAGGCGGCGACATTGCTGGAGGCAACCGCACTCTTGCCCGTGACATTCCATTCTGCGGTGTAGGGTGAGAAGTTCACAGAAATCGCCCTGCGCATGTAAACGGGCGTATCCAGCAGCTCGTACATGAAATCCTGAACATAGTCTTTGCTGATCCACGTTGCGCCCAGCCGTACATCAATTTCAGACGCTTCCAAATCCTTGGGTTGTGCTGCTTCCAATGCGGCAACGTTGGGAAAAAAGGAAGGATTGCTCTCGGCGGCGAGCTTCGCTTCCCGCAGCTTCTGCCGTACATTGCCGGACAGGTATTCGTCTGCGGTCACATACTGCGCTGAGGTTCCGGGCAAACGGAAGATCACGCCGGAGAGATCGCTTGCAAGGGTTTCTTCGTCTTTACCCGTCAGTTGCGCCATGTACGGCAGATCTACCCGCGCATGTTCCGAAATGGAAACCGCCAGCGCTTCGGAAGCCGTGTCCACATGGTCAATGGTGCGCTGCTGCCGAATGGTACGCTTGGTGAAGATGTCGGCCTTTCGCTTGAGCTTCTGTTCGTCATCCAGCACTTCCAACGAGCAGAGCAGATAATAGGAAGAATCATCAGAGAACGCCAGCCGATTCGCCCGGTCGTTGATCAGTCCATACTTGGCGGTATAAGCGTCGTAAAGCGTATTCAGTTCCGCCTGTCTTGCCTGTATGGCATCATCGCCGTATTCGTTTAGCTGTTCATCGATCAGGGCATGCACACAGTCTCTTAAGGCAACCAGCCCCTTGACGCGTTCCTTGGCGGTGGCGTTCAGGTCGGGTCGAGCCATGCGGCTGTTCTCCCGGTAGTAGACCTCTCCGTCCACAACGGCATAGGAGTAGTTCTTCACATTCGGGTCGGCGGGGATGGATGTGTCGATGGCCTCGCCTTCGCCCAGCTCCGGCAGTTCCGCTTCCTGATAAGTGCCGCCAATGTGCTGCACCGCTTCATGCAGTTGGTCAGCCAGATTAGCCCCTTCGATGGGCAGTACCGTAAAGTCCTGATGCCCGTATTGCGTATGCGCAGCGGATTGTTCGCCCAGGACCATCTCCGGGTGGTCAACGAAGTAGCTGTTGATGGCAAAACCGTCTGCATTTTTGCTCAGGTGTACCCAGTCCGGTTCAATCTCTATGGGGCAGTCACGCTTTTGCAGGAAGATGATGTCCGATACAACCTCTGTGCCAGCATTGGCCTTGAAGGCATTGTTGGGCAGGCGGATTGCGCCCAACAGTTCCGCGCGCTGCGCAAGATAGCGGCGCACATCCGGCGATTGCTGATCCATGGTGTAGCGCGAGGTGACAAAGGCCACCACGCCGCCCGGACGCACCTGATCCAGCGCCTTGGCAAAAAAGTAGTTGTGAATAGAAAAACCGAGCTTGTTGTAAGCCCGGTCGTTGACTTGATAGTTGCCAAAGGGTACATTGCCGATGGCCAGATCGAAGAAGTCCTTCCTGTCCGTCGTTTCAAAACCTGCCACGGTGATATGCGCCTTGGGATAAAGCTGTTTGGCGATTCGGCCCGTGATGCTGTCCAGTTCCACACCGTACAGGCGGCTGTCCTGCATCGACTCCGGCAGCATGCCGAAGAAGTTGCCCACGCCCATCGAAGGTTCAAGGATGTTCCCCGTGGTGAAGCCCATATTGGCTACGGCTTCGTAGATGGCACGGATTACCGTAGGACTGGTGTAGTGTGCGTTGAGTGTAGATGCGCGGGCTGCTTCATACTCATCCTGAGAAAGAACAGAGCGCAGCGCCTGAAACTCGTCCGTCCATGCTGCGTTGTTCGCGTCAAAGGCTTCCGGCAAGCCGCCCCAGCCCACATAGCGGGACAGCGTTTCCTGTTCATCGGGCGTGGCCTGCCGCTTTTCCTGTTCCAGCGCCATCAGCAGACGGATAGCGTCCATGTTCATGCGGTACTTGGCTTTTGCACCGCCTTCGCCCAGATGCTCGTCCGTAATTCGGTAGTTTGCCGCAGGCTCAGCAGTTGGTGCTATACGGCTTATTTCTTCAGAGATGGTTGTTTCTTCCGAAACGGTCAGCCTTTTCGTCTGTTCCTGCGCTTTTGAATCCGGATAGTCTCCGAAAACTCGCAGGTATTTCCTTTCGCTTAGATCATAGACCGCCGAACCGTCATATCTGAATCCGTCTGCTTCCATCGTGCCGTTCACATAGCCCTGCGCAGCTTTCTCTGCTTCTTCCAGCGTGGGATAGTCCAGCTTATCATCAAAGCCATTTTCAAAGTGATGATAGGCGACCACAAGATACGGCTTTGCGACCCGAACCTCAGTGCTTTCGGTGCCTGCCGGGGCTTCGGCTATTTCAGGCACAGGCAGGGATACATCCTCCGGTTCATCCATTGCCTCTGTGATGTCCGCCTCCTGATGCGCGGCCTTGCTTTCCTGCCGCTGCATCTTTTCCTGCTCCGTCAGATAGCGGTCCTTGCGTATGAGTTCTCCAATTCGCTTCGCAACGGCAGTCCAGCTTAACTGTATATCGGGGCATCCCTTTTTTTGCAGCTTCATGCCTTTGCCGTCGTAGCCAATCCAGCTTCCATTGCTTCCGGAAAGCGCATGGGAGCGTCCGCCTATTCCGTATTCGTTTTTGAGAAAGTCCGCCTGTTCTTTGGGCGTATGCGGCTGCGTAAAGAGAGTAGAAATACGGTTCTTTCCGCCTTCGACGCTGCTGCCTCTGCCCAAAGCGACGTCCACTTCATCTTGGGTGATGAACTCGTTTACCCACGGAATATCGGTCATTTGCGTGGCATATTCCCGCCGGGGCAGGGATAGATCGTTCAAACGATCCCGCAATTCAGCAGGGCGATGATTGTGGAAGCGCAACAGCGTTCTGTCTGCCCTGTATGCGGCTACAAGCTGCCGCATTTCATCCGCAAGGGCAGCGACATACTGAGAATCAGCCAGCCGGGAAGCGAGATATTCCGTATCTTGCGGAAAACCGCCTGTGGCTCTTGTAACGCTGGACAAGAAGCCCTGTTCATGGGTCTCGGCAGCAAAATCTTGCTTGAGATACCATATACTTTCAGCAAGCCGCTTCCGTTCATAACCGGGTGCTTCCGCCAGTTCCACGTTTGTGGCATAGTCACCATTGCTCAATAGTTCCTGAATACGGCCGGCAGCATCCTGCCAAGAAAGAACCTGTGCATGGCGGGCATAGCGTGCAGAATCATCCGACGCCAAGTGAATGCCATCCTCTGCGTACCACGCGGCAATGGAGCGCTTGTCCGTGCGCACCCCGTTGCCGCCGCGGAAGGTCTTTTGCAGGAATGCCGCCTGCTCATCCACGCTTTTCTCCTTCATGAAGAAAGCGACGATGGGCAAGCGACCGCCGTCCGCATTGCCGCCAAGGCGCAGCACATGATCGATTTCCTCCTGAGAAAAGGAAAAAGCGAAGGGCGTGGAAACCACGCTCTCCGCCATGCTGATTTGTTCCGCTTCTGAAAGAAACAGGCTTTCTTCGGAAGCGTCAAGGAAGTTTAGCTGTACACCAGCTCCGTCAGCAGCACTTCTTCCGCCTGCGCTTTCAGCGCGTTCATCTGCTGCGTCCAGGCCATCGGACTTTTTTCCTTCAGGCTCTCGGTTACGCCCGTTAGCATCGCCAGCTCGGTCATCATCTGCTCCAAGCGGCTGTTCGCCGTGCGGTCGATCTCCCTCAGATGGCTGTCCAACTTCCCGGTCAGCAGCAGATTGTTCCACAGGATCGGGCGATGCTCCTTCAGATAGGTCTTGCGCATCCTGCCGTATTTCCCCAGAGGCGGAAGCTCCTGCGAATTTAGGCTCAGATTCGGAATCAGATAATCCCCGCTGCGTTTGTAGGTCAGTTCGCTCATATCCATCCATCCTTTCTGCGCTGTGAGCGCGGTCGAAGTCTTTAACGGTTCTTTCAATCTGGCGCAGCATTTGCCCGCTGATTTCGCTCACCGCTGTGCCCAGCACGGTCGTGGCTTCACGCGTGTTCCATTCGAACACGGGAATGAAATCTTCCTGCGTGAACCGCTTTTGCGGTTCCAAGCCGCAGCGTTCCAGCAGGGTGTAGGTGATGCTGATGCCCGCGGCCTGTCTGAAACAGCTTCCTACCGCAAGTTCATCATAGCCCTCCATAAAGGAACCGTCAACGATACCGAGAATGTCAACGCGGTGTTCCTGCCAGTAAAGATCAGACAGACGCAGAGCAATCTGCTCCACCTGACGCTCCAGACCGCCGGCGGGCGCGGTATCATAGGTGCTTTGCAGCGCATCCATGATGGGCAGGGTATGGTGCCTTTCCATCTGCCAGAGATTCATGGGTGGCGACCGTCTGGTTGTGCCGGTATCCGCCACATCAAAAACATAATGCAGGGCAACCGTGTCCCCGCTGCTGTCCAGCAGCGCAATACCCTTGGAACCGCGCCGCACATATCGGCTCATCTTCTGATTCCATACTTCGTAAGGCGCGCAGGCCGTGGCGGCAGGGCGCTGAGCGTGAATCATGAGCTGGTCGTTGTAGGCGTATTTGTACATTCGTGCAGCGGTGGATAGAAACGCCGTCCATGTTTCATGGCTGTGCATGATGGCCCGCGTCGTATCCTCTGCCAGTTGTACATAGGTAGTCAGCTTGTCAGGCATGGAAATCCTCCTCTGTGAAACAGTTCAGTATATTCGGCGTCCGTCATCAGGCGAAGTTTGCTGATGGCGGATTCAGCCATGGTGCGGAGTTCTTGCTCCTCGTCGGTCAGTTCGCCCATCATATCCCGAAGCTGTGCAAGCGTTCCCGCTCTTGAACCGGCATCGTAGATGCACAGCAGAATTTGCTCCTGCGTGGTAAAGATCAGCATGGCAGATCACCTGCTTTCGCCGCGTGAAGGATGAGCGGGTTTATGCTGGCCGGGTTTGCAGGGCGTATGAAGCTGCTCTGCGACAGATGGGCGCACATCTTCCGGTTCTTTCTTGCCGTTGTTGATGATGCCATCGATCATCGAATCGTCATCTTCCAAGAGCATTTCCGCATTGCGCAGGGCGTTCGCCGGCAGAAAATCATCCAGCTCCCGAAAGCCGACGCGATCCACATAGTACGTTTGAATGTTCCCGTCTCTTTTCAGCGCGACCACATCGCTGACAGATAAGCTGTGTCCCGTATAGTCGCGGGGATACGCCATATGAAAGCGGTAGTACAGATCGTCCAGAATCGCCGCAGGCTCTTGCTCCGGATTGTCCAGCCCATCGGTATAAACAAGAATATAGCGATGGTGTTCCACCGCCTGTTTGTCCTTGCGTAACTGCTCCAACGGGGCAAAGAGGAAATGCCTGTTTTCTTCTATTTCGCGCAGTTGATAGATCGCGTATGCGTCTGTCGGACTATTTAGGAAAGCTCTTTCCAGCCCGTAGCTTTGTACTTGCTGCTGAAGGTCGATTTGCGCAAGACGTTCTTCTTCCGTCAATCGTTCGGGATAGGCAGAAAGCTCAAATTCCCGGAGAGAACAATGCTCGTCCTTGAATCTCAAGCGGCGTCTGATGTCGATATATCCCTGTTCGGGCAACGGAATCGGCTGCGCAGTGATGATTGTTCCTGCATGATTGACCACCACATGCTTTTCCAGTGTCACAGGGCGGGTGAAGTCGTAATCCGACCCGCGCAGGTCATAGGCATACAGCCCCTGCGGAAGGGTACTGCGATGAATCCGTTCTTCCACATACAGTGCTTTCTTGCCTAAAAGGGTCACTTGTTCGCAGCGTTTAGGAAAATTCGTTATGTGTTCCATATTCAGTCCTCCTCAAAAGAAAAGCACCCCCGCATGGTTGATGGAAAACCATGCAGGGGGTGCAGCGGTACTCAACGATGGCTAAACTCCAGAGAAAAGCGCACGCCTTTGCTACTGTCCATGATGATCGTGGCATCATATTGCTTTCCTGTTTTTTGAGAGCGCAGGTTCTTCATGTGAACCCGCCCATCACGAAGCAGCGCCGAGATCATCCGCGCATCAAGTTTAATTCCTCTGGCGGCAAAGAATGAATGGTCCTTCCAAATTCCGAACCGGCAGGCATGACTGCTGCAAAAGAATCCCTTGGGCGTTTCCGTGACAGCCATCCCGCACAGAGGACACGCCCCGACGCTCACCCGCTCGGAAGGAAAGAGCGCCGGCGCGCCCTTCACAGGTTTTGCCGTTTTCAGCAAATGCACAATCATCTCCTGAATATCCTGAAGAAACGCTTCGGGATCGGCTTCGCCGCGCTCGATCTGCTTCAGGCGCTGCTCCCACTCGGCAGTCAGCAAAGGAGATTGCAGCATTTCCGGAAGAATGGTGATCAGCGCTTTCCCCTTCGTCGTGGGCAGCAGATGCTTCGTTCGCTTATCGCCTTTGCGCTCTGCAAAGCCCGTTTGGATCAGCTTTTCAAGGATGCCTGCGCGGGTGGCAGGGGTTCCGAGTCCCTTGTGTTCAGCGTCATCCGGTGCGTCCTTTGCGCCTGCGGCTTCCATGGCGGAGAGCAGGCTATCCTCGGTGTGGTGCTTGGGCGGTGTTGTTTTTCCTTCCTTCAGCTTGGTCATAACGGGCGAAAGCGTCTGGCCGACCGCCAGCGCAGGAATGGGATAGTCCTTTTCCACTTGTTCTTGGTTGATTCTTCCGCCCATGCTGCCGCTGAACGTGGCTTCGGGAATCTTCCAGCCCATCTGCACAACAGTTTTGCCTTTCCCGGTAAACGTGACGTTTTCACATTCCAGCGTGACGGTCGTTTCATCGTACACATAATCATCGCCCACGGCACAGAGCAGCCTGACAGCAACCAAAGTGAGAATATCGCGTTCGCCTGCCGGGAGTGCCATGAGGTCGGAGTGGGGCATGGACTTCGTGGGAAGGAGTGCATGATGATCTGTCACCTTGCTATCGTTGATGACCCGTTCGGCGTTCATCGCCAGATTCAGCCCCGCAGTGAAGGGAAACGCACCCGAAACCGCTTGAACGAGATTGGGAAGCGATACTGCCATATCGCCGGTCAGAAAACGGCTGTCCGTGCGCGGGTAGGTCAGCAGACGCTTTTCGTACAATGCCTGCGCATAATCCAGCGTCTGCTGGGCTGTATAGCCAAAGAGACGGTTGGCTTCACGCTGCAGGGAGGTCAGATCGTACAGCGCGGGCGGCTTTTCTGTTTTTCGCTTCTTATCGATGTTCTTTACGACAGCGGTTTTCAGATTGCATTGCTGTGCAATGCGCTCTGCATCGGCTTTCTCCTTCATACGTGGAGTAGTGGCCAATAGACTGCAGCTCATTTGCACCGTGTAAAACGGTTCAGACTGGAAGAACGCAATCTCCGCCTCTCGCTGCACGATGAGTGCCAGCGTAGGTGACATGACGCGCCCTACATTCAGGGTTGTACCATAGAGCAACGAAAAAAGGCGGGTGGCGTTGATGCCCACCAGCCAGTCGGCCTGTGCGCGGCAGAGCGCTGCGCGGTACAGGTTGTCGTAATCGCGTCCATCACGAAGGGCGCGGAAGCCTTCATGGATAGCGCTTTCCTCAAGGGACGAAATCCAGAGCCGCTTGACGGGCTTTTGACAGCCAGCCTTTTCATAGACCAGCCTGAAAATCAGTTCGCCTTCGCGGCCTGCATCGGTTGCGCATACCACCGTGTCCACGGTCGGGTCGTGCATCAGGCGTTTCAGCACCTCAAACTGCTTGCGTGTGCTGTCGCAGACCATGGTTGCCCAAGGATTGGGCAGGAGGGGCAAGTCCTCCCAGCGCCATTTGGCATAGCGGGCATCGTACAAATGGGGATGCGCCAGCTCCACCAAATGTCCCAGACACCAGCTAATGATGCAGTCTGCACCAAGCATGTAGCCGCCTTTCGTTTCAGTGACACCCAGGGCGGCGGCAATGCTCTGAGCCACGCTGGGCTTTTCGGTGATGATGAGGGTATGTGTGTTCAATTCGTTCTCTCCTTCAGACGGATGCCTGTCCGCATGATACAGACAGGCATCCAATGTACTTTAGTTGGTTACAAACTGTTACCGACTCAGGAATCGGATTCTGTTTCTTCCTCGTCTTCCTCAAATTCATAATCATCCTCGTCCAATTCGCGTCTGCCAGCCGTGCCGTCCTTACGCTGCTTGATAAACCAGAAGCCTGCGCCGCCCATCGCAACTAACCCAATGACCAGCAGCAAAGCGGAAGTCATGTTTTTCGGATCGTCATCCGCGATAGGGATGGGCGTAGCCTGCGGAGCGGTTGTCGGTTCAGGCGTAACATACACAATCTGCGGCGTGGGCGTAGGAACAGGACGATCATCCCCAATGACCGAGAGCAGGTCGTAATCGTCCACGAGGTTCAGAAAATAGGTTTCGTAGATGTCATTGTCCGCATCAATCGGCTTGTCGTAGTCGATGACCATGTAGTAAGTCTCGCCGGACTTACTCTGCACGGTAATAAACTGTTTGTTGGTAGATGCAGAGTAGAGCATGTCCATGGTCTGCATATTGCCTTCCTGACGATACGGCTGACCGGGACCAAGCGGAACATAGACCGTTTCCGGAGCGGACGTTGGCGCAATATAAGGAATGGCGGTCGGAATGGACGTAGGCACGGGCGTCTGAACAAGAAGGATGGTGGGAATGGGCGTAGATGTGACAGTCGGCGCTGTGGTTGCACTGCTTTGCCCGCCGCCGGACGGCTTCTTGGTGGGCTTGGCCGTGGCCTGCGGTTTTTTCGTCGGCTTCGGTTTATCGGTGGGCTTGGGCGTGGGCGCTGTGTAGTAGGGGTTATCCAGTGTAACAGGTTTGGAGAAGTTCCCTGCGTAATCGTAGGCGCGAACGGCCAACTGTTTGTAAGCAAGAAGCGGTTCTTCCATCAGAATATCCAGCTTGCCGTCAATCAGCGTAGTAAACAGCAGACTGTTCACCTGAATCCCCGCAACGCCCGAAAGATCATCCGCAGCTTCTACATGAAGCAGCAGTTCACGAAAGCCCGCGGTGACTTCCGGGGCAATTCTGTCAAACAGACGAATGTCCTCAACCGTGTCGAAGTATGCATCGTCTGAGGCAAACAGGCGCACCGTCATTTTTGCGTTTTGCGTCATGGAAATGTCCGTGTAGTCGTAATCGTCGTAACGGTAGATGTTCTCCCTGACTTCAGTCCATTCGCCGTTATCCAGCCTGTACAGAAGCCGTTCCCAGCGGCTATCGTCCTTGGGCGTAATCTTGATACGCACATTGGCACTTGGGGCATTGCGCCACCCGCTGGGCGTTTGAATCTTTACATCAAACAGTTCCTTCGGATTGACCACAGGTTCTTCCGTGGGCGCTGCGGTCGGCTCAGTAGTAGGCGCTTCCGTAGGCTGCTGTGTTGGCTCGGTTGTTGGTTCTTCCGTGGGTTGCTGCGTCGGTTCGGTGGTTGGTTCTTCCGTAGGCTGCTGCGTCGGTTCCGTGGTGGGTTCTTCGGTAGGCTTCTGCGTGGGTTCTGAGGTGGGTTCTTCGGTAGGCTTCTGCGTGGGCTCTGTGGTGGGTTCCGTAGTCGGGTTGCCTGTTTCGGGCAATTCTTCTTCCGTTTCTTCCTCCAAGCCCATGAAGTAGATCGGATCATCCAGAATCACCGTACCCTCGACTTCATCCAGCCAGTAGGTAGTATCGTCATCATCTATCACCGGCAGTTCCTCGCCGTATGCCACTCCTGCCAAAGACAGAAGCATCGTCAGCACGCTCACAAGTGCCCAGCCCTTAATCATGGCTTTCATACGTCATGTCCTCCTCATTCGCTTCGCGGTTCTCATTCATAGGAAAAGGGACTTCGCCTTTGCGAAGCCCCTCCATTACGCGCTGAAGATTTTCAAGCGTCACGGGATAGCTCCTGATCAGCGCGACGATTTCCGTGTTTTCCTCCTCGGTAATGACCTTGGCAAGCGCTTCGTTGCGCGCCTGAATTTTTGCAATCTGTGCCAGATTGTGTTCATACTCCTGCTTGTGCAGCGCAAGGTTGGAGCGGTTCGAACTTCGGGGTTTTCGCATGGTCAATCATCCTTTCTCAATGCTCATACAAGCGGCCATACCCCAGAAAATGCTGCTGCCAATAACTATCGGTCAGGTCTGCATAAGAACAGGGGTTTCCGCAATGCACCATCATGTTGTTGCCTACATACAATCCGCAATGGGTTACGCCGTCGTTGCCGTCCGCATCTTCGCCCAGTGTGCCGGTAAAGAAGATGACATCGCCGGGTTTCGCCTCGCCGGGGCTGATGTGCCGGCTTCTGCCATACAGCCCTGTCGCGCCCATGTGGCCGATGCTGTCCACACCTGTTTCGGTGAACAACCATGAGACGAAACCCGAACAGTCAAACGATGTGTCGGGGGTGTAGCCGCCCCACACATAGGGATAGCCCAATCGCTTATTCGCTTCTTCCACCAGCTTCGCAAACTGCGGGTCGGCGTCCAGCAATTCCTGCGGCACATCATACCTGAGCGGGTCTTTGAGCTTTGACGCATAGGGATTTCCTGCAAACAGGTCGGGCATGTTGCCCAGCGTGGACATGTACAGGGCGTATAAGCCCATCTTTTCGCGGCTCATGATGTACACAGGCGCATGGGACAGGTTCTTGTTTTTGAGCGTAACGGTGCAGATGGAATAGGGATAAGGGACTTCTTCTTCGTAGGTATAAGTTTCCGTCCGCGTTTCGCCGTTTACAGGATCGGTGACGATGCGCGTGCCCTCCCGCCGTTCGGTACGATAACGGGTTTCCGTCGCAATGGTTTCCGTTTTCTCATACTGCCAGCGAAAGAGCATTTCCAATGTTCCATACACATCGTCAATCGTCCATTGTTCACCGCCGTGATACGCAGAAATGATGGCAATCAGCGCATAGGGGTCGTGCCAGATATCCTGCGCTTGAACGACATACTCGTCATGACCGGAGTGGCGGCTTTCATAATGCGCCATCTCATCCTGCAGTTCCCTTTCCATCTGCTGATAAGCGCGTTCAACCGCTTTGATGTCCGCTTCTTCCGCAGGGTACGTTCCCATCACAAAGGCTTGCATCCCTGCTTCCAGAAGCGGAGCGCATGAGGACATGGCGTTGAGAAGAAAGCCCAGCATAGCAACCAATGCAAGCACGAGATAAACGTGCTTCTTCTTGCCCGCAAAGGGCTTGAGTCTTCTTCTGACCGCTTTGCTTGCAGCATTGCCCGAAAGCGAAGCGCTGTGTCCCGCCTTGGCAGCGATATACTCGCGTTTGATACGCTGACGCTGATAAAGGCGGGACAGCGGATTGCTGCTTCCTGTCTGCGATGCTTCCTGCTTCTTTTGCAGAAAATCCACGTTGGCGCGATCCAAACGCTTTTCTGCTTTTTCAAGCTGATGCCGGTCATGCCTGAGCTTGCTGCGGCGCACATGGCTGACGGTACGAAACGCCTTTTCGCCGCCTTGCTCGGTGGCATGCGCGGCCTGAAGCCCGGTATTGTCCTCCTCATGCTTGCTGATCTCCCGATGCAGTTTCTTCCGAACGACTGAGCCTGCCGTCTGACGGATGACACCGTGCTTGGGGGATGTGGTGGACGGAGAGGGTTCAGCCTCAAAGTGCAGCCGATGAACCAGCGGCTTACCGGGCGCATCATCTGCTTTTTGAATGCTGCTGCCCGATTTTTCAGCGGATGTGCCGCGTACATCGTCGGGGGTCAGGCGGCGCTTGGTCTGCTCCTTTCGCAGTCGGGCTTTCATAGCGTCCCGCTTATCTGACGCACGCTCTGCCTTGGCAATGGGCTTTTCCGGCTCCGTATTGCTTCGTTCTTCTTCGGTGAATCTCAGTCGGGGGACGGGCTTTCTCTTGGAATCTTTCATGAATCTACCCCTTCACGAAACTTCTCTTTTGCTTCGGGGTGCGCGGCAAACCACCTTTGAAAATCTCGCTCCATTTGTTCATCCGCAAGCCCTGCCACCTTACAGGCGGAGAGAAACAGCAGTACCAGGAACACGGAAAACAGCACCAGCAGAATCAAAAATACCTTCATGCAATCACCAGCCTCCCGAAAGCAGCGTCATCTGCCGCTTGGCATGCAGCGATGCACAGCAGACCATCATCAGAAAAATCATCGGAATGAGCAGAATGGTAATCAGAATGACCGGCATCATACGGCGTTCACTCCTTCCTCAACAGCCTCGTTCGGTTTGGTACTCATGATGCGGTAGAGCATGGTATCCTTCGGGAAGTGGTCAACAAAGGGAATCATCACGCTGCCAAAGATGAGCAGCCCTTCGCCGGGGCCGACCTGAGTGATGTGCGCCAACTGGTGCTTTGAAATGTTCAGGCGCTTGGCCAAGATCTCGCGGTCGCCGGGAGCCTGATCCAACAGCATAATGAAGTTGCTGTTCTCAAAGATGGATTCGACTTCACGGCTGGCCAGCAAATCCTTCACGTTTTGGGTAATACCCGTCGGAATGCCGCCCCACTTCCTAAAACGCTTCCAGATCTCCACGCTGTATGCCGCGGTCTGCGCTTCACGCAGCAGCAGATGAAATTCGTCTACATAGTAGCGCGTAGTCTTGTGGGCAGCGCGGTTGATGGTCACGCGGTTCCACACCTGATCCTGTACGACAAGCATCCCGATTTTCTTGAGCTGCTGCCCGAGCTGTTTGATGTCGTAGCAAACCATGCGGTTGTTCAATTCCACGTTGGTACGATGATTGAACACGTTGAGGGAGCCTGTCACATACAGTTCCAGCGCGGTTGCCACGTTTTCCGCCTCCGGTTCTGTCATCCTGCGCAGCTCGTCGTACAGATCTCCCAGAATCGGCATCTTTTCCGGCATGGGGTCTGCGAGGTATTCCCGATACACGTTCTGCACAGCGCGGTCGATCAGGCTCTTTTCCTTTGCGCTCAATCCGTCGCGCCCGCCTACAATCAGCTCGCACAGCGACAGAATGAAGTCGGACTTGAGTGCCAGCGGTTCGTCCTCGTCGGAGTAATTGAGATTGATGTCCATCGGGTTGATGTGATCATTGCTGGTGGGCGAAATGCGGATGACCTGTCCTTGTAGCATTTGTACCAGAGGGTAATACTCGCTCTCTGGATCGCAGATGATAACGTCATCCTGCGTCAGCAGAAAGCAGTTGAGCATTTCCCGTTTGCCTGCAAACGATTTGCCCGAACCGGGCTTGCCGAGAATGATGCCGTTCGCGTTGTTCAGGTCGGTGCGGCTGGCCATGATGATGTTGTTCGACAGGGCATTGAGGCCATAGTAAAGCGCGTTGGGCCCCGGCTGGAACAGCTCCTGCGTGGTGAAAGGAACGAAAATGCCCGTGGACGAGGTGGTCAGCCCGCGCTGGATTTCAACCTGATTGATACCCAGCGGCAAGGACGACGCCAATCCTTCCTCCTGCTGAAAATCCAGTGTGACCAGATGGCAGCTCTTTTCCTGCGCCAAACTGCGAAGCTGCAGCAGATTATTTTCCATCTGCTTGCGGGTGTCCGCCGTGGTCATAATGAGAAAAGTCACCATGAACAGATGCTCGTCATGGCTTTCCAGCGATTGAAGCAGCTTTTTTACGTCCACACCGTAGGCTTCCAGACTGCTGGGCAGGATGTCGATGTCGTAGCCGGAGCGCACGGCCTTTTTCTGCTCGTCGATTTTGGTCTTGTCCAAGTCGGTCACTTTGCGCTTGACCATTTTCAGTGCTTCGGCATGATCGACAGCCTGAATGTGCAGGGATACGACCATGCCGGAGTCCAGCTCCAGCAGTTCCGCCAGCACGCGGTCGGACAGTTCCGCCGCGTTGATTTGCAGCATGCAGACCGTGGCCAGCTTTCTGCCCATGGTGAATTGCCGCCCGCTGCGAAACTCAAAGCTGCCGGGCGCAATGAAGTCTTTGGTGCTAAGTCCTGTAAGCGGGAGCCAGCACCAATCAAACTGAAAGGCTTCATTGGGATCGTCCATGTGGAGGATACCGTGCAGCAGTTTTAGCCTGTCGTACCCATCCAGCGGTTCTGCGCGAACCCCCAGGCGCTTGAAACGCATGAGCAAATCCAGCTCGATACGCTCCAGCCGTGGCTTGGCGGTCTTGATGCCGTCCGCTTCGATTCCAAAGGTAACGTATTTTGCCTTGTTCAGTCCGTGGCTGCCCTTGGCTGTCTGATTTTGCAGCATCAGCGAATACTCCTCGCGGATGCTGTCAAACGCATCGCCCTGCATGGGAATGATGATGTGCTGTTCAACAGACGCTTCGCCGGACGGAAGATTGACGAAGGAGAACTGCACATGGATACCGGGCGCAAATGAGTTGAGAATATCGCACCAGCCGTCGAAGATGGCTTCCTGATCTTCCGTCTGAGCCAGTTGGTAGTTGATGTCGTAAAAGCGCACGGTCTTGGTGTAATGGGTATCATCCACGCGGCAGATGCCGTCAGGGTACATGCGCTGATACGGGATGGTCTGCTGGGCGCTGTGCGGCATGCGCTCGTTCTTTTTTGCCTGTTTCATCAGCTCGGCAAGCTGCTTTTTTTCAACCCTTGAGAGCTTCAGCTTGGGCTTCTTTTTATCCTTTGCGGTGCTTTTTCTGAACAATGCGGGATACCTCCTGTTCGTATTGAATCTGCCGCGTGATGGCGGCGTAGAGATTGTCGGTCTTGTATGGGCGGCGTTTGGGACGCACAAAGCGGCTCTGGATGTAATGATGCAGCACCTTTTCAAGCGGCTGACCATTCTTTTCATACATGCCCAGCAGGAAGAACGGAAGCATAACGGCGATCATGGACAGCACCGCTCCGCTTCCGGGCAGCCGCTCTCTGAGCAAAAAGAAAAGCGGCAATCCAACCAGGACGCCGCCGCCAAAGCAAATGAGTTGTCGTTTGGTCAGGTTAAAAACCACTTTGGTTTTGACCTGAGCTAAGTCTTTCGGAACGGGGACAAAAGCCATACCATCATTCCTTCCTGTTAATGCGCATTGAAGATACTGCGCGCCAGACTGCTGGTCTTAAACAGCGTGAAGCATAGCAACACCGTGTAGCCGATGCACGTCCAGATGGCCTTGATCACATCCGTATCGACGGAAATAGTCTGCACCAGTACCGCGTACACCGCCACGCAGATGATGATGAGAAACGCCTGGAAGCCCAGAGCGAACAGGCTGCGCAGATAGTTTTGACCCATCTGGCCCCATTCGCGGTTGCTCATGGTCGCCATGGGGATGGGTGCAATGGATGTCACAAGATAGATTTCGATCATGCGCCCATACACGATCACAAAGATGCAGATGGTCAAGACCCATGAGATTATTCCAACCAGCAAGCTCTGGAACCATAAGCTGAACAGCGGTCCGATTTCCATTTCCATGAGCCGCGCTTCCATGTTGGTCACGACGCTGGACAGATCCATGTCGGTGTTTGACACAATGACGCCCGCCGCGTTATTGACCACATGCTGCGCCACATCAAAAACCGCCATAACGATGTTCCATGTGTTGGTGACAATCGTGACGGCCACAAAGGTTTTGAAAATCCACTTGAAGAACATGAATGTTTCAAAATCGTGCATGTTGTTGCGGTCGATAATCATCTGGATCAGCTCATAGGTCATCACAAAGGTCAGAATGATGCCCGCAATGGGCACAATGACGGTTTCTGACAGGCTTTGAATCATGCTGAATACACCGGCGTTCCATCCCTGCGGAGTCGTGCCCACGGTTGTCGCAATCTCGGAAACCTGTTCGTTTACGCTGTCAAACAGCCCTGTCAGATTGCCCATGATGCTGCCGACCAGCATTTCTTTCAACCATTCTGTAACCTTATTCCACAAAAAGTCCAATGACGGTTCACCTCCTTCGGGAAGAAATCGGGGCTTCCTTGCTTCTCGGAAAGCCCCGACCCATAGATTAACCGAACAGTCCGGACAGGAGAGGAACCAGTGTGGTGCCGATCACCGCAATGCCCGCGCCCGCCATGAGCTGTTTGATTCCCTGAGATTTTGCTGATGTGTGATAAAGAAGTAGTAGAAGTGTAAAAAATTTTGCCGTTCCTA
>ERZ772883.236-NODE-236-length-63766-cov-8.370894_pt1 | contig 63766 bp, 53 predicted proteins | sample MGYA00580575_ERZ772883 | MGnify/ENA primary metagenome ERZ772883 (study PRJEB29015, sample SAMEA2737666) | human gut metagenome | biome: human gut; feature: human-associated habitat; material: faeces | place: China | collected 2012 ... | reverse complement strand
TGTGCCCCGACTGTTTATATCACGCCTGTCAATTTGTATTGCAGATACCGATTCCAATCAAAGATTATACAAACGAACAGCATTCATTTTTGATGTAAGCTATGGCAAAGAACGCATTCTGCGTACCCGTATCCCATATCTATTCAAAACTGGGGATTGTATCGTTTATTTTCTCTCCGGTCAGTCCACAATCTTTATACAGACAGACGAAATCAGCTCCACACCCGAGCCAAAATACAGTTTGTATCAGATTGCACCTTAAAAATTGTACCCTGCTGAAATATAGAAGGATCCGTTTCTGAGTTTCGGATCGCCTTCTGTATAGTTTTTAGGCAAGTTAACGAAGCTCAGGTCATATCCGGCTCCAACATATACGCGATGTATCAATACACCCAATGCTATTTTCAATCCCACATCCCCGCGTTTCAAAGCTCCGTTCGAACCAAACAGATCTCCACTCTGGGTCTGTCCCATGAAAGATTGTTTGAGCGTTCCCGAAACTCCGAATGCGAAATAAGGACCTAAAGAGGGTTGAATGGCCCAAGTGTCATTGAGTCGGACGCGATAAGCGAATACCGCCGGAATTTCTACATAGGCCAGATTAAACGTAGATGAAGTGCCTTGTCGGGTAAGTTTTCCTCCTTTGAATTGCAACATTACCCCCGGTTCAAAAAAGATCGGAGTACTGGACGAAAGCTGCAAACTGTACAAGCCGCCCACATGAAACCCCACTTTGGAGTTGTAATTAGTCATGCTGGCAATGTTCACACCGGCACGCACACCGAAACCGTTATCCTGGGCATAGACATTCAACCCAAGAAAAACCATAACAATCAACAAGTAAATCCTTTTCATGATCCGAACAATTAAAAGGTGAATAATTGAATAATAATCTGTTTTGTTAAAAGATAAGAAACAGGAGTTATGTTACAAGGTGTTTTACTGTGCATTATACCTATGTTGGATCCTTCCGCCGTTCCAAACGATTGCGAATTTCTTCCCGTCTGTGAGAGTGATCTCCCCGGCAACTTCGTACTGTTCGCCCAAATGGCCCCGCTTGATTTCGACAGTACATGCCTTTACTTCTCCATTATTAGAGAGATATCTCTCTACCCTTTTGTCATTCTCATACAAATCGAAAACAACATTCATAATGCGCAAGTGTTTGTTCTCTTGGCTTCCGTCCCAGGTGTAGGTGCCGGAAACAAGCAAGTCATAGCACATTTTCTGAATTTCTCCTCTTTCCAGTTTCGCAACCTCTTCATTCAGGCAGCAACAATGAAGGTTAATAACCCTGCCGGTCCCCAATTCGCCAGTTCCGTTGATATAAAAATTATTGGGGTTGATCCCTTTCTCAAAAAGAATCAGCTCCTGGAAACTGTATTCGGCAACCGATGGATCCGTGGAGTTCAGTCTCAATCCACAGCCATTCGTAATTTCTATGGTGTTGGTGTTCTCGGAAGGAGTCGGATCAGGGGTATCGTCATTATCTTTGTTGCAGGAGACCACCGTCATCGTCAATGCTGCCAGCATCACAAGACGAAAATGGATATTTCCTTTCATAACATTTTTCATAATTAACCCGTATTAAAAGTGAGTAATTTGTATTTGTCTATCCTTTTCCCACGGCATCAGCGCAGCAACTGCATTTCCTGGTATAGTGGCGAGTTGCGTCTTGTCATCCGGCTTGTCGATAGCGGGCGTGTCGTCTTTTTCGCACGCCGTCACCAGGGGGAGGGCAGCGAATAGCATCATGATTCGGGAGTAAAATCTTGGTTTCATGGGACTTAAGTTTTAAGTGGGCGTATAATCATTCAATGCGAGGGAGTGTCAGCCCAGCGGGAGCTCGGTTTTCCCGCCTTCTTCTTCGCCTTCACCCGTAGACAAGCCCTTTGCCTTGTGGTAGGCTGCCAGATGGCTGTCCGGCTGCCCGACAACCCCGCCAGAAAAGAAAGGTAGCCTATTGGGTTGTCCTTTTCGCTGACATCCGCAATAAGGGTTACGTACCCCAAAGGACCTCCTTCATGCCGACTCGAGTTTATTGTCTGAAACAGTTTGTACTTCATAGCTGTTTTCTTTGGTCTCTATCGTGAGACTTCGGTTCATTGAACGTCCTCCGTTTCGCAACCTTCCCAACCTCTCTTTCGGGGCTGCGGGATGCTCCGATGTCAGCTTGCGGAAAAGAGCGGTGGATTCGCCGAGAATCTCGGGTTTCGCAACTCTCAGCTGATTTAAAGATAAGGTATAAGTTTTTAATCCCCAATAGGTTGAATGCCTCATTTACACGAACAGCCCTATTGTTTACACGAACAGGGAAGCTGCATACACGAACGGTTATTTTTTTCAACAAGGGCCTGTAGAAGATTGGAATTGTCGACAGGAAAGAATATATTTACAAACAAAGCCTTTGCAAATCCACATTCTGCTTGAATACGAACCGCCACATCCTGTTCTGTCTGCTTGCCGTGCTGGCAGCCCTACTGACGGACGGGGCCTCGGCCTCCGCAGAACCCGTCACCGTCACTTCGGAATATGCCCGCCGCCATTACACCACGCAGGACGGCCTGCCGCAGATGCTCACCGAGTACATCTGGCAGGACGCAAAGGGCTACATCTGGATTGGCACATTGAGCGGTTTCGTGCGCTACGACGGATTGGAGTTCACCCCTTATCTTAAAGGAAAGCAGGAAAATATTCTCTCCTTCTGTCCCGGGACGGACGGCAGTCTGTGGGCTCTCGGCTTCAGACGCAGGCATGTGGTGGACAAGGAGGGAACGATACGGACGCTGCCGCTGAACGAGCGCGAACTGCTGTTGAACAACCTCAACGCCTACTCTCTGCCGCCAGGACTGGTGCTCCTGGAAAACGAACAGGAACGCGAACGCGAAATCTGCCGTCTGACCGCCGAGGGAGCGGAAACCGTGCTGAAGACGCCCGCGCTGGACAGTATGGATATCTGCCACAGAGTCTATTGGGACAGCGTTTCGCAAATATGCTACATTCCCACCGCTCGCCACGTCTGCCGGATCAAGACCGACGGTACCGTCTTGTCGCCCATCCAGGTAGCCGAATCCTACTCGTTGCTGAGAGACGGGGCGCGACTCTACCTTTTTGCAGCCGACGGCATCTATGAAGTGGACAACGACCGCGCGCATCCCGTGGCCGCCTACCGTTTTCTGTCACCCGATTACGGCGTGGCCGCCTGCGTCGATCGCAAAGGGAACATTTTCATTCATGACGCCCACAATCTGTACTGTCTCTCAAAGGACGGTCATGTCCGACACATCGTGGACGGCATCAACATCATCCGACAGATGTGCATCGACCGCGAAGGAAACCTCTGGCTGGCCACTTACCAGGGCGTTTACAACTTCTTCCAGCTGAATTTCGTAAACCAGCGTCTGAGCGACCATAACGACATCCTGCGCGCTATCGACGAAGACGCACAGGGGCGTCTGCTAGCAGGTACCCTGAACGGGCGCCTTCTATTGGGAAAGAGTGCCGCAGAATTACGATCCATCTCCTATCCTCGCGAAACAGACAACTATTTCCTGCCCCGCACGGCCCGTATAGGCAATACCACTTACCTGCTGGGCATGGGCGATGTGCTGGCCTGCGACGAGAACGGACGCCGCTGGCTGGGTCTGCCGTGGCTCAACTACCAATTCCTGGGCAGCCATGACGACAACCTGCTCGTGGCCACCCGCCAGGCGCTCTATATCACCGACGCACGCGGGCACATTCTCCAAACCCACGAAGGCCTGCGCGGCGTCTTCTGCGCCTGCTTCGACGGGGACGGCAACCTCTACGTGGGCACCGCCTACGGCGTAGTGCACCTACTCGACGGAGAGCGTCGGAACATCGCCATGCCGGACAGCAGCATTGCCTGTACGGCCATGACCGTCAATCCTTATGGCGAAATCCTTTTCGCTTCGGGTGAAAACCTCTACACCGTACGCAACGACTCCGCCGTACTGGTACAAAGCTACAGCAACCCGATACGCTCGGTTCGCCAGACATACGACAACTTTCTCATCGTGGCCGTCACCGACGGGCTCTACATCACAGACAACCGTTTGCTGCAGACCATGTTTTTCAATCAGTACAACGGTTTTACGGGCATCGAACCCCTGGCCGCGCATATCGCCGAGACCAGCGACGGTACCGTCTGGATCCCTTGCGTGGACCAGACTGTCTCTTTCCATCCGCACGAGCTGGTTTACCAGTACACCACACCCAAACTGGAGCTTCTATCCGCACAGGCTTCATCCGATAACGTCCACTGGCAACCCGCTTTGGCCGGTGACGACGGATGTATCCGCCTGGAACACGGACTGCGCAACCTGCGATTCTCCTACATCGCCATTTCCCATTCCGCCACCGGAAACGTGCGCTACCGCTACCGTCTGAAAGGATTCCAAGACCAGTGGTCGCAGCCGCAAACCGGACGTGAGGTGCAATTCAATAACCTGCCTCCCGGACGCTACCGGTTGGAAATATCGGCTCTGCTGGGCAATATCTCGTCCGATACCATCGGAGTGGACATTTTGATGTTGCCCGCCTTCTGGCAGCACGGATGGTTCTGGCTGGCGGTCGCACTGGGATTGAGCAGCGGCATCTGGACACTGGCCTACACCTACTATAAGCGGCGCAACCGCCAGAAAATGGACGAACTCCAACGCGAAATCAAGCTGAACAACCTGCTGGTGAAATCCATCCGTCTGAAATCCATTCCCCACTTCAACGCCAACGTTTTGGCCGGAATCGAATATTTCGTCCAGACCCACTCGGTCACCAAAGCCAACCACTACCTCTCCTTATACTCGCGCTTCACCAACTCTACCCTGTTAGACGTGGACAAGCCCTCACGTTCCATCAGCGATGAGATACAGTATATCAAGCTTTACCTCTCGCTGGAACAGCTCCGTTACGGCGAAAGTCTTTCCTACCACATCCACGTAGCATCCGACGTGGACACCGGCACACAAGTGCCAAATATGATATTGCACACCTACTGCGAGAATGCCGTGAAACACGGATTACGCAACAAACCGGGGAACGGGCATATAGACATCGAAGTCACTACCCGATTGGACGGCATCAACATTGCCGTTACCGACGACGGCGTGGGACGCGAAGCCGCCGCCACCTTCTCCACGTCCTCCACCAAACAGGGGCTCAGTATCATGGAACAGCAGATTGAACTATACAACCAACGCAACGACAAACACATCGTACAGACCGTGACCGACCTCAAAACCCCGGACGGCCGAGCCTGCGGCACACGTTTCGAATTGTACGTTCCCAGCCACTATAACTATTTCTGATCCACTCACCGACCATGAAGAACTATCGCGCCATCATCGTCGAAGACGAGCGGCTGCCCCGCCTCTCGCTCCTTCAGAAACTGGAAACCTACCACCCCGATATCGAGGTGGTGGAGTGTTGCGAATCCTACGAAACCGCCCTCACCGCCATTCTGCGCCACAGACCGGACATTCTTTTCCTCGACATCCAGCTCCAGGGTCACACGACCTTAGAGTTGCTGCGCGAACTGAAAGAAGCCATTCCCCTGCCTCACATCATCTTCACCACCGCATACAGCAACTCGGAGTATCTGCTGCAAGCCATCCGCTTTGCCGCCGCCGACTACTTGTTGAAACCCGTAGACGTGTCGGACCTGGCCAAAGCCATTCACCGCATCGAGGAGCGCGACACAACGGCTTTTCCAACCCCACAATCCAAAACTCAGTCAGGCAAGTTTCCTTTTCGCACCCTGAACGGCACCCTCTATGCAGGCAAGGACGAAGTGGTTTACGTACGTGCCAGCGGCAACTATTCCTACATCATGCTGGTCGAAGGGGAGGAAATTGTGCTGGAAAGACTCGGTGTCATCGAAAAAAAACTGGGAAAGGAGTACTTTATCCGCGCCGGACGCAACCTCCTGCTTAACCGCAACCTGATATATAAGGTTAACCGCAAACATAAATGCTGCATCCTGCGCACTCCCGGCGGACAGGAATACAGCGTGGAGCTGTCAGCCGGGGGACTGGAAGCAGTGGAACAACGGTGATGATCCGCCGTCTGCTCCTCGGCTCCCGTTTTTATAGTGATCTCTGTACGCCCTAACCGTAGGATCTCTCTTCTGTTTAGCCCCTTCGCGCAACAGGTCTATTCAATAAACATTACCGTACGAAAAAGAGTGGCGCCATGAACATTGATTGTTCGTGGTCCGACAGAGGATGACCGCCGCCCACAACCATTCGATTCCAAATTCCACGGCTCAGACTTGCAATTTACCGCGGGCATGGACGATCTCATGATTCTTCGGCTGATGAAGACACTGGAAAAGCAACGAAAATGAACCCCCTAACAAGGAAAAATTTACCAATAAAGTTATGGGTATTAAAAACTGAAAATTTCGACGCTTGCTCCATTCCATAGACTTTTTCCGTAACTTTCCCCACAAGAAAAGCGGTTCCCCCCACCCTGTAAAATGAGGTGATTTCGTGAGATCCGCCCGTTGCTAAATCGGTAGCTATCGGCTGCTTTATTTTCCACATGTCTCATTAGCAACGAATTTTCATGAAGTCAATGTTTTGCCTCGGACCTCGTCAGATTGAACGACAACCCGGCATAGCGTGCCACCTACCCAAAAGACAGATTCATCAAATCCCGATCTTTGACCGGAAACACACAGCCTCCCGGCAAGTGCAAGTGTCTGTACCTCTCAACGAGCCGTTTGGCCACCGGTAACAGCTTGACCCGAAACTGTGTCCCTGTTTTTTGTCGATGGTCCACGATCCACAGATCACCCCGTTCATCCGTGTGAATATCGTCATGAGAGAGTTTCTTCACATCGGCATAGGCAAGCCCCGTGAAGCAGCAAAACACGAATATGTCCCGGACGATGACTGTCTTGTAATTGGGAACATAGACATTCATCACGGCCTGCAGTTCCGATTCGGAAAGGAAACGTCGGTCGCGGTAGGTGACGTTGATGTGAAATCCTGTAAACGGATCGGAGGTGATCCAGCCGTTCTTGAAAGCGGTGTAGGTCATCAGCTTCAGCTTCTTGACCGGAGTATGGATACTGCCGGGAAGCATATGACGGACGGCCGAGAGATAAATCACATATTTCTCGATAAATTCACGCTTCAACTCCCGAAAAGGGATATCCTCCAGCTTGTATTCGTATTGCAGGAATGCGCTGAGGTAACAGCGGGCACGGGTGTAGTTCACGAGCGTACTGGCTGCCCGGTCTTTGCCGACGCGCTTCTCGGCGAACTCTTTCAGGTAATCATCGAAGGTTTTCATCAGGAGTTGATAACCATCCCCGAAACCCAGCCAGGCATTTCTGACCTTCTCGGCCGTAACGTAAAAATCCCGATCACAGATACGCTGGTACTGCTTGCCGATGTTGGTCTTGATGTTCTCCAGTTTTTCGTTGATCCGCTGGGCTACGATACTCTTACCCAATGCTTTGTTGGCTTTGGTATCCCACAGTTTGGGAGGGACAGTCATTTTGCAACTGAACTGCGAGATGGTTCCGTTGATGGTGATGCGTCCCATGATGGGCGCTTTGCCGTTCTGTTCGGCCTGCCGTTTCAGATAGAACAGAACCTTGAAAGTGCTTCTTGCCATAACTCTAAAAACTTTATTGTTAATACGTTCGTTAGAGTTATTTGTTGTTATGAAATCTGGCGCAAGAAACTGAAAAACAAACCATTAAAAACGAAGTCCGGGAAAAGCTGCGGTAACGATCTGGTAACGCAACTCTTTCCGAACTTTGCCTTTTCATGCGGCTGAACCGCTTTCTTACCTCCGAAACAATCTTGTCAAAACACTATCTCCGTGCGTTTTATACGTTATTGCTCCCGTTCTGTTTTTTTAAGGCCGCTCCAAAACGGGAAGCACCCCAAAAATAGACATCCTTTCTCAGAGGTCGCCCGTTTTGCTTTAAGTGTCGGTTATAGTCATTTATTTGACTCTTCGGATAAATCTGACATAGTTCTCAATGGCAAGGGTGGAATTATCATCAACGGTGACATTGGGGGATTCTTCAATGAGTATATCGGATTGGGGGTATTTGCCAATTACAGCCACTACAACAAATATAACATTCATAATTTGGTAGCTGGCCCCAAACTGCTCGTCCGATACAATCATACTAACACCAATGCTTTTATCTTCGGATGGGGATTAGGCTATAACTATTATCAAACGACTATACAATATGCAACCGCCTATTGTGGCTCTTTTGCACCACTTTGGAGATTGCTTACGAACTTGGTCTAAAAAACAGAGCATTTGCACTCATGTTCAACTTTAATACCCAGTTTTCCTCTGTCGGCAATATGAAAACGCGCCCCCAACAATATGACATTGATAATAACGGACCATTGATTGCGGTCAATCTATCCATCGGTTTTGTCTTTGGACGTTAGGCCTCATAGCAATCCTTGTAAGCTTATCCTCGATGATTCTTACAAAACTAACCGTAACCTACGCCCTCAAAATACTTTTTTCAAAACTAGGACATTCACCTACCACAAACTTGCCAATACAATTCACTACATTCAATGCAGCATAACAGCGAATCCTTAATTGTAAAATTTCACTGAGTGCCGTTCAACCGACAAAGGTGGAATCCGGGGATCAAAGTGGCCCAACACTCCATTATGAAATTAAGAACAACCAATAACACTGATACTAAAGCAAATACATAAACGCATCATTAGCAGGGTTCAATATCGACAAATCATGAAAAGGATACTATTTTTGATACTCGCTTTAGGTCTGTTCTCCAACAGCATGGCACAAGACTTACTCTTTACAGCTAAAGGAAATTTAATACGATGCAAAATTTTGGCACAAACCGACAAACTGATTTTTATATCGACGATCCAGCCAGACGGGACCAGCATCAATTCATACGTTTCAAAAGACACTATCCGAACCATCGCTTCCGAATATACCGGAGAGATGAATAGTAGGATCGCAAACAAGACGGCCATAGCACAAATGAACAGACAAATCCGAAAGAGGAACAGGCCCAATGGACGTCCTATAACAGAAGTGGCTCGTTTTGCTTTAACTGCCGGGTATAGCCATCTGTTGGACTTCTCTGATGAATATGATACAGGGTTCAGTGACTATAGCGGCTTTACTGTCAACGGCGACTTGGGAGGCTTCTTCAACGATTACATAGGGTTGGGAGCATTTGCCAATTACAGTCACTACAATAAAAAAAACATTCACAATCTAATTGTTGGGCCCAAATTCCTCGTCCGATCCTTCAATCACAAGCGTAGCAATGCATTCATCTTTGGTTGGGGATTTGGTTACAACTATTTACAAATGGACTTGTGGTCCTCAACAGCTCACTGCGGCACATTTGGGACTACAGTCGATTTGGCTTATGAGGTTGGTCTAACTAGCAAATTAGCACTGATGTTTAACCTGAACGCAGGATTTACCTCCACATACAAGATGAAAATACATCCTGACAATTATGACCTGATCAATCAGAAGTATTTAGTTACGGTTAATCTGAATATCGGCATTGTGTTCGGACGTTAAATGCCAGTACAAGTCATCGGCAAACTATCTCACAAAAACAGCGCACCTAACAAACCACAGGGTTCACTGTGCTCAAATATTCCCTTCAAAATCTTCCTTTCTTTCTCACGTACCTCTAAGCCTCAAATTTCATTCACCGTAACATCAAATTAAGCATTGTAATCGAAAAAACTTCATACATATCATTAATCCGATATTGACAAAAACCGTAATAAAATGACACAACAAGCTGTATCTGATAAACTGGGTAACCTTGGCACTCAATAGCACATTGGACATTCTAACCCCTAAAACTACAAACCTATGAAACACCTCCTATTCATTGCCTTTGCATTAGGGCTATTCACCAACAGTTTCGGACAAGATCTGCTCGTCACCGCCAAAGGGGATACGTTGCGATGCAAAATTTTATCGCAAACGGACCAACAGATTTTCATTTCCACTCTTCAACCGGATGGCACCTCAGTCAGTTCCTACGTTTCAAAAGACACCATTCAAACCATTACCCCCGGCTATTTTGGAAATGGCGATTTAGTAGGCACTAGTCTCGATTCTCCCCAAACCAACATTCAATCCCCAAAGAAAAAAAAGCGTGCAAAAGATGGCGTACGGTTTGCCATTTCTGGTGGTTACAGCTCACGTTTGGGGAAATTGGCAGAGGGTGCAACCAGCAGCTACAGACACGGATTTACCATTAATGGTGATCTGGCTGGTTTCTTTAACGATTACATCGGTCTGGGAGCGTTCGCCAATTACAGACAATACAGCGAAGCTGATGTTAGCAGTTGGATATGGGTCCCAAACTACTCATTCGCTTTTACAATCGCTCCAAAAACAGTGCTGTGATACTCGGAGTGGGACTGGGATACACTACCTACAAAGGGCAGGTGTGGAGCTCCAGGCTCAATACCGTCACAGGAGGTTCATTCGGATCCACCACAGAGATCGGATACGAAATCGGTATCAGCAAAGCTGCCGCACTCATGTTCAATCTTAACGTATCCACCGCTACAATCGGCACTTTGAAAGCTGGCGGAAAGACCTACGACTTGGAGCATAGGGAAAGTTTAAATGCGATCAATTTGATCATCGGTATTGTTTTCGGACGTTAACCCTCTATAAAAAAACCATCCAATCTGAAAGTTATATAATCTATTGAATAGCCATATCCTATTGACACCTATCAACTAAGGTGCAGGATTGATAACCGATTCTCACGATAGCTGTATATCCAGACCGTCAACTCATTAAAACGAACCAACCCGAAGATGCAAAACTCTTCGGGTTGGTTCATTTATTATAACAGTGTTAATACGCCTTGAAATTTTCTTGAGCCATCATCTCCGGAGTCACAACACACTACTCCACCGGTAACATACTCATCACTTCAGATGAGAGTTCGCGCAACTGGGGTGATTGGGAATCCGCATATCGTTTAGCGATGTCGGTCACAACGTTTTGCATCTCACTCGAAAGCATTGCACACCGACTGAAGGCATTTACTGCCCCACGAATCAACAACGGTTTGAGCTCATGCTCCGATAACATTTGATCAGCTCGTTGCAGCAACATCTTGGTTCGAGTCTCCTCGCACAACGGGCCACACGCCACACGTAACAGCATCAACAGTCCCGCGTATTGCAAATAAAGGTCGTTTGAAGCCAGCCAATCCGCAATCTTATCAACAGCGGCTGTAGCACGCGAAAAGAGATACATCACTGTCAACTCGACGATCTCCGGATTGGTAAAATCCCGACTCCACTCCTCAACCTGTCCTATGGTGACACTGGTCGGATCATCCACAAACAGCGCAGCCAATTTCAATTCACGCACCTGCTGCTGATACAAAAGCAATGCAAGAGAGTGGTTGGGACCATACTCTCTTGCAATATCACGGATGGTCGGTACCGAAACTCCATAATTGAGCGGATAGACAATCCCCCGCTCCTGCATGGCTCCGGTTACCGCACCGTTCATTTCGACCTTCAGACGCTTCAACAGCTGAAGCATCAAAGCCGTATTATCCATACTTTACCAAATTAATTATTTCAATGCCGGAACCGGAATCTGCATCACCTCACCAAATTGATAAACCGGCACACGATTCTGTGCAATTTCACGGTTACCATCCAGCAAGCGGCAATTGGCAATATCCGCTACACGATAATAGATCATGCTTTTCCCTTTGGCTTCGCTCATTGAACTGCCCTGTACCTTCATTTCTGGAGTCATCTCGACCAAAATAGGACGACCCGAGAGATCCGATGATGGGAGCAGCCCTCCAAACTCAGTGAAACGACATACGACAGCAGAAGTTTTACCGGCTTCGGGAACTACGTCATACTCACGAACGATAGTCTGTTTGAACTGTTTGCCAAGGAAAAGAGCCAAATACTCCTCTTCCAGACGATTCAATTCATCCAAAGCAGCTTTGAGTCCCTGTCCGAATACATTCTCGCCCGCATTACCGCTGATCAACTCCATCCGATTTTTACGAATCATAAAAATCATGTTGGCTGCATCGAGCGCTGCTGATTCGGGGCTCTGCTCAACTGTACTGCGACGATCGACCTGTACTTTGACCAAGCTGGTATCGCTATCGATTTGTGACAAAACTTTTACTTTACCTTTGCCCATAGCTTTATGCGCAGGTGCAGCGGGGCCTACGGGTGCAGCAGGTTTAAAGGCCGATGGCATCGGCGCTGCACCATCCAAAGGTGCCGCCAAAAATCCCTCAACCGAAGGAGTATAAAGCTGCATCGGGCTTTTGTCGGGATTTTCCAACGTGTAAACCTCATTGGGATCGGCCTCCTGAGCATAACCAATCTTTCCACCTACAATCGTATAGATATCCTTATCGGCCAGCGGCGCCATCACACCAAGATATTTTTGTGCATAACGCGCATAAGGGCCTTTGCGAATACTCTCTTTTTCAACCACCACGGTTACCTTCAGCGTCGTACGGGGTAAAGCATAAACTACGGAGTTGCTACTGCCCACCACTACCCCTTTGGTAGCCTTGACCTGAGCCTGCACGCCGACTGCCGTCATTGCCAGCAGACACAATGGAATCAGAATCTGTTTCATATGATCACAATATTATGATAAGCTTGTAAGTTGAACAACTGAAAACTCAATAACAAAGCTAATTAAAATTTAAAACACTTGCTTAGAATTTCAGGTAAAAATCACGAGTCAACCTCCGATACTCTTCAGTAAATTCCTGTTGCCGTTCGGTCTCCATGATCAGCAAATCGCTACGCAAAGGCACAGATTTACGCCCAAACTCCATCATTACCCGTTTAGGAGGCACTCCTGGTTTAGTCTGTACCAAACATTTCCGTACACAATGCAAACTACGCTCCAAAGCCAACTTTTCCAATAACACACCTTCTGTTACCGGCAAAATCACTGCGAAACGTCCATGTTCGGCCAATAATGCCTTCACTCCATCCAATAACTCCTCAAAGGGCAAAGAAACGGCATGTCTAACCGCATTTCGGACTGGATCGGGAGCCTTCAACGAATCGACAAAATAGGGCGGATTGGACACGATAAGATCATATTGCACCTTTTCTGCATAACAGGACACATACTCCTGTAACGTAACACCATGTAAATGCAACCGATCGGCCCATGGGGATTCAGCAAAATTGCGCAAGGCATCCTCACAACTCCCTGAATCTGGCTCCACGGCATCAATTTGTGCGTTAGATGTACGTTGGGCTACCATTAATGCAATTACCCCTGTGCCACTTCCAATATCCAATACCCGACCAACCTTTTTTGTCTCTGCATCTGCCCCATTTTGTGCTCCGCAGACCGATTTTTCCCTTTCATCTTGCACATGATCATCCCATACGGTTTGATCTCTATTGGAACTATCTAAAATCTGAGATGGATCGGCAGGGCAAACATTTTCAGGCTGTCTCCTGTCAGTAGATTCATCCGGTATGACGGCAGATACATCTGAAGCCAAATCACACCAAGCACCTAACAACACTCCATCGGTACCTACACGCATAGCTGCATGCTCCTGCCACACCGTAAATTGTTTGAATGAAAAATAGGGATTCGCCATAATTTTATCACATTGCGCCGCTATCCAATTTCATGAAACTATGATAATCAGACATTCATCTTAATTCATTACATAATCGCATTCACAAAATTCGTAGGGTAAGATACACAATTTAACATCATTTGATCTCTACATGTATATTCAATAATCTATTTCAAATTACACAAACACATTACTTTCAATAAAAAAACGGAGACGAAAAAATCTGCGTCTCCGTTTTTACGACAAAGTATTGTATAAAAGCTATTCAAAAGAATAATCTGTAATATCAACGATACCATACGTGCCTAGATATTGACGGAGGTTACCATATAGTTTAACCTTTTGCCGGAAAACAGTTCCCTCATTATCAGGCACATTAAGTGCATCCCTAATTTCTCCTTCTGGGAGTTTGACCGTAAAACACTCTTCTGGCTTCACTTCATAAGTTCCATCACTTAGCATAAGGTTAGTTTTTACTCCTGATTCTACAATGGTGGTCAATGTATCACATAATGATGTATAATCATCACCCAAAGCGACACCAGCAACGTAACCTTCTACCCATACACCATCAATTTCACCCAAACGCTCTGTAATTGCATGAAATGTGTATGGGAATTGTTTAGATCCATCACCATATTTAGGAGCAACTGTTACATCAAATATTAACGGAGTATAAGGGGGAATAACCGGTGAAGCTACTACAGTACCGCTTGAATTGGAATAAGTGGGAAATTGACCCGACTCGCCATAACCGTAAGTCGAAGTGAAAATAATCTGAGATGATTCACCATACAACATCTTCAACAAAGCTGCATCCAATCCAACTACAACTGAATTTTCATCTGATGAAGAAGATGCATCTTCATTCTCATCTTCTTCTGACGTGCCTACGTCAACTGTCATTACCTCATAATGATCATCTTCATAATACTGGGCCAAATTATATTTCTCAGCGGTATCTTTAATATTGGTATCAAAAACGAAACCGTCCATAAAACGTCCTACATAATAGATAGAGATCGTTTCATCTTTTTTAACGGTATCTCGCAACTCCTTACCATACGAAATATGCTTACAATACAAATTGGTACGAATCGTATCTGAAAGATTCAATTTCATTTGCGTAACCGCATAGTTTTGCACTAACGAAGCCTCATATTTACTGGGATCTTTAACCACTTTAACCAACTCCAAATCCATAATAACCGGCAAATCACCGCCTAATGCATTTTGTCCTTCATAGCCCGAACTTTCATAACTATATCCTGAAGATCCGTACGCTAATGATGACGGGATATATACACGGTATTTATCACCTTCTTTCATCTGACCAAGAGCCAAAAAATTGCCCATGATCATATCTACATTTGAGGAATAATAAAGCGCATTATAAGGAGTATACGGAACATATTCCGCAGTATAGTGGGTATAATTGGTAAAAGTTCCTTGGTGCTTTGCGATATCAGGGTCACGAGTCACGAAGACATTCCCCGTAGTCATCTCTCGTCCCGTATAGTTAATCATCACCCATTCAAAATCATCTTCGCCATCACCACTGGGGGTCAAAGCACCGGCCTGGGTAGATTCATACAGTTTTTCGATATATACCCCTCCCTCGATTTTTTCTGCATTGGGAGCATTTTTTGCCACCCACGCTTCGAAAGAGCGCTCGCGCTTATCTTCAATCGTCTCCTCCTCTACTTTGGCACAAGAGGTGGCAAACATACTTACTACTGTCGCAATAGCACAAGCGAAAAATCCTTTTCTCATATTGGTTATTTAACAACTTGTTTCACAACGATATCCCACACCAATGGGGTATTTGCAGGCACCACTCCCCACGGTTTATCGCCATAACCAAGTGACGAAACCAAAAAGAGTTGTACCGAATCTCCTTCATGACAACCTGCCAATCCGAGCCGAACCCCTTTAATCAGGCGCGAATCACCTAATGATACCTCTTGAGGGGCAAAAGGCCAATACTGCTCCAAATCAGGCAAATACTCCTCATCGACCAAATCTTTGCGATTCGTGTAATACAACTGACCCAAACCCGTTGAAAACGAATAGACTGCAAAATCAATAATTGCAGTTCCGGAGGATTCCAATATTGGAGCCGAAGCGTAATCTGCACGATCCGCATTGATCACATAACGATACACACCGGATACTTCCGTGTAGGGGTATTGCTGACCTTGAAGATAATTTACAATAGAGGTACGTTGTGTGGTCTCTTCGTTATCATCTTCTTGAGAACAGCCGACAGTCATCAATACCGTCGCCATCAACAGTGCAAAAAAACGCCACTTGGTCAAAATCATAGTGTCATATCAATAGCTCACAAAAGTATACTTTTTTTACCCAAAAGCAAAAGTAAGCTACATCATATAGAACTCTCAAAAACTGGAAATATTGCTCTGACCTTATGTTTTTTCACAATTTTAAAACAAAAAAAAGAGAGGCTGACTTTGCAGCCTCTCCTTTGTATTAAAAATCATTCTTTACGAAGAAAACCTCGTTCTTAAAGAAGGACATTCAAAAAGACACTCAATTAGTCTCCCGAAATAAAATAGCGCTGAGATTTCAGCAGGTTACGGGTTTGGAGCACCATTGTCTTCGTTTCATTGATAATGGTCAGATACAGAATACTGCTGCGCGTTGTCGAAGCCTTGGCCTTCACACGTTTAATCTGACTCTTGATAGCGGCAGCCAATGCATCGAACAACTTATCACGCATCTGCAGAATTTCATCGAGTTGTGAGAAATCGTTATTCTCCAACATTACATTGATCTTCTGGTAAATCTCACCAACTTTCTCATTCACCAACTCCAGATCAGCCACCTGCTCTTTATTCAAACCTTCGTGATTGTTATTGATGTGGTCGAAACTGGGTCGCGTGATATGAACCAACGCTTTGGTTACTTCATTGATATAATCGACAACCTGAACGTAATAGTGACCGGTCTCGATATAGTTCTCTTGCAATTTCAGCAAGGTTGGCAGCATTTCATGTTTACGCTCGTGTGCCACTCTGTACAACTCTTCAGATTCGCGCACCATCTGTTTGAGCAGTTTACGATCCTCATTAAAGAGTCCGACCAGTGTCTGACGATAAAGCGTAGTCACCTGGAGCATTGTCTCAGCCACTTCGCGCACACAACGCTGAATAACGGTCTGTTCCGGAGCTTCAGTCTGCTCTTCAGCTTCACGCTCTGCCTCTTTTTTAACCTTGCGGTTGTGAATAATAGAGCTTTGAATCAGCATGTAACCGCAAACCACAGCAAAGATCACCACAGCAATCATTCCGCCCCACATCAAGCCCAGTGCGATTAAGAAGGCAATCGTAAAGGCAATCAACGCAGTCAGGAACCAACCGGCAATCACTGTCAACACACCAGTAATACGATAAACGGCACTTTCACGTCCCCAAGCACGGTCTGCCAGAGATGAACCCATAGCTACCATGAAGGTAACGTAGGTGGTCGAAAGCGGCAGTTGCAACGAAGTTGCCATTGAGATCAAAATCGACGCTACCGTCAAGTTTACCGTTGCACGGATCAAGTCAAAAGGAGCTTTATTGGCTCCCTCCGGCACGTAAACCGGCACGAACCGACTGGCAACGAAACGTTGAATGCGTTTCGGCGTATATTTTTCGTAAGTTTTATTGCAGTTCAGAGCGCAACGTACCATGGCACGTGACACTGAAGTAGATCCGAACCGCTCTGCACCGGCATCTTGACGAGCCAGATTGATCTCGGTATCCGCCACTGTTTGCGACTTTTTCGAGAACCACAGCGTCAATACCATAATTACACCCGAAATAATCAGGATAAGCGGATGAGTAGTTACTGCACCGTTCAAACTTCCCATCATGGTATTGACATCCCCCGAACCGTTGATCATTACATTTTCGTATGAATCGCAACCGGCAACAAATACACCGATAAAGTTCACCAGGTCATTACCTGCAAAAGCCAATGCCAAAGAGAGTGTACCTGCCAATACCGTAATCTTCAAGATATTGATCTTGAACATGGCTAAAATTGCCATGACAATACTCCAACCGACGAACAGTATGAGCAGCAGTGTCAAAATATGGGTATCCATCCAGGCCATTACTTCCGGATCCATCAACGATGAACCTTTCAGGCCCTTGAAGATTGCAAAATAAGAGATTGCCGTAACCGCAATACCGCACCAGATCGCGCCTACTGACTTAATTTTCCGTTGATAGCGATACGAGAAGATCAAACGGGTCACGTACATGACCACCGTGCCGCACACAAATGCAATCGCTACAGATAACAGGATTCCGGAGATAATCGCCATAGCTTTACCCGTATTGATATACGAGGCCAAGTCGGCAATCGTGTGCAGATCGCTGTTGGCGATTTTGAATACGGATACACTTACCGCAGCACCCAACAGACCGAATACGAGCGACACAGTAGTCGAAGTGGGCAGACCCAACGTATTGAACACGTCGAGCAAGATCACATTCATAAACATCACCGAGAGGAATAGCATCATCACGTCGGCAAACGTGAACATCTCCGGGTGAAACACACCACTACGTGCCACCTCCATCATACCGCTTGAGGTGATTGCACCGACCAGGATACCGACCGATGCAACGATCATGATTACATAACGTGGAGCCACTTTCGAACCCAACGCCGAATTCAGGAAATTCACCGCGTCATTGGCGACGCCCACTACCAATCCGGCAATGGCCAACACCATCATAATGCCCACGATGATTAAGTACATACTGTCCATACAGTCTTTTTTGATTGTTTCAGTTTGGGGGCAAAATTATAATAAATTGACAGAACTTCAAGGACGACAAGCAGGGCTTAACAATTTGTTCATCCTCCCCCTAACAATTTTCTAAAGACGTTTGAGCGCCATTCGAATCAGCTCTTCAACGTGGGCTTGTGGCTGCTCTTTGACCAGCGCCCGCAACACCTTTTCAGATGCAGGTTTGGTAAAACCCAACATCACCAAAGCCGAGAGGGCCTCTGAATAGGTTTCATTGGCTGCAGCACGTATGGGCAATGCGACCTCTTCCGTTGCTGAAACGCCCAATTTATCCCGCAACTCGACAATAATTTTTTGTGCGGTTTTGATACCAAGCCCTTTCACGCTTTTCAAGACATCGGCCTGACCGGTGGCAATAATCGAACGCACCTCATCCGACGAAAAAGTGGAAAGAATCATACGGGCCGTATTACCGCCCACACCCGAAACACCTATCAAAGCCCGAAACACTTCACGCTCCTCCAGGGTATAAAAGCCATACAGGACCTGTGCATCCTCCCGAACAATAAAGTGGGTGTACAGTTTGACCTCAGTCGCTGACTCGATACTCGAAAAGGTCTGCAAAGAGATATTGATGTAATACCCTACCCCTCCGGCTTCAACTACCGCAGCAGCAGGCGTCAATCGATCCAGTTGACCTTTGATATAATCATACATGACGGGAATCCAATTTTGAAACAAATTTAATGAACAAATACAAAATTATTATATATTTGCGTTACAATTAACTTCTAATAACCCTCTATTACGCAAATATGAAAAAGATTCTGTTGGCCGCCTCGGCCGTTGCGCTGTTGGCCGCTGCCGGCTGCGCAGACAAAAAAGGAACCAGCACTGCTGTTTCAGGTGCAGACACCGTAACTGTTGCCGCAAGCGCCAGCGTTGCCTATTTTAACCTCGACACGCTGCTGACCAAATATGACATGTATATCGACATGCGTGCCTCTTACGAAGAGAAGGTTCAAAAAGCCGATGCTGAACTGACTTCAAAAGGCCGTGCTTTGGAACGTAACGTTCGCGATTACCAAGAGAAAGTTCAAAATGGTTTGGTTACCCGTGCTCAAGCACAAACCATCGAGGAGAACCTCAACAAACAACAGCAGGCATTCGTCAGCCATCGTGACAAAGTTATGGGTGAGATGGCCGAAGAGGAGCAAGTTATGCTGAACCAAATTCAATACAGCATCACCGAATACCTCAAAGAGTTCAACAAAGATTATCAATATGGTGTAATTCTGAGCACCACGACCGCGGGTCCGATCTTCAATGCAGATCCTAAATTGGATATCACCACCGTACTGCTCGAAGGTCTGAATAAAAAATACGCTTCAGAAAAAGGTAAAAACAAAAATTCGCTGCCAGCAACTCCAAAAGCTGACGCTGAAGCAACCAAATAATTGGTAACAATCTGTTTTGAGACGGCGAATGACCTACGCTCACATCTGTTCCGAACCGAACAATAAGTAAAAAATTTGCAAGACTCGGAATAAATAAAAGGTTAGCGTAAGAAAATCAAATCGTCACAAAATAGAATCAATCAATAAAAGCGCACAAAATTGTGCGCTTTTTATTTTTATGAAAATTTATTTACTTTGCTTCTATCAAAGTGATCGATTCACCATGCACAAGATTCTGTTGTATGCCAAAATTACAGCCCGGAGGTTCAGCAATCCCGTCTTTATCGGGCTGTTGGGATTATCTCTGCTTTTGTGGTATGTAACCAAGCTGAGTTACACCTATACCACAGATCTCACTGTACCAGTACGCATCGACAGCACACAATACACAGTTCGTTGCAACGTTGAAGGGGTCGGTTACCAAATTCTCCTCCATAAATGGAGCCCCAAGAAAAATACGATTATCCTGTCGGCAGATAATATTGCAGTCAACCCTTCGGCTCTGGTTCCGGGGGCATACGACATCTCCACATTTGCACTGCAAAACATCATCTCAGCCAAAATCACCGATCTGAAGATCAAATCGGTCGAGGCTCCTGTCGAAGTGGAACGCTCCAAAAACAACAAATGAAAAAAATCGGAATAACCGGCGGTATCGGAAGCGGGAAAAGCACCGTCTGCCGGGTGTTTGCTATGCTGGGCATCGCTATTTACGATTCGGATCGTGAAGCCAAACGGTTGATGAACAGCGATCCTTGCCTGACCGAACAGCTTCGTGCGCTTTTCGGTTCGGAAGCTTACATAAATGGGCAACTCAACCGTCCATTTTTAGCCTCTGTCGTTTTCAACCATCCCGAGCGTTTGACCCAACTCAATGCATTGGTCCATCCGGCTGTTGCAGCCGATTTCGCGCAATGGACCGAAAAGCAGTCCTCACCGTATGTGATCGAAGAGAGCGCCATCCTGTTCGAAGCGGGAGCTGACCGCAATATGGACGAAACGGTGGCCGTTGTCGCCCCTGAGGTGCTGCGAATCCAACGCACCTGCCTGCGGGACCATAGCGACGAAGCAGCTGTCCGTGCTCGCATGGCTCGACAGATGAGCGACCAGGAGCGTATGGCCCGTGCCGACCATATCCTGGTAGCCGATGAAAAACAGCTGCTCATCCCTCAGATTATCGAACTGCACAAACGCTTTATTCAATGACAATAACCCCCTATCCGACGATGCTCCGGGTCGGTTCGCAAACCGTTGATCTCACCACCCCCGTGGTGATGACCATTATCAACGTCACGCCGGACTCTTTCTATGCCGGAAGTCGCACCGCATCGGCCAGTGCAATTGCGGAGCGGGTCCGCCAAGCCGCCGCAGAGGGTGCTGTCCTATTGGATGTGGGCGGTTATTCGTCCCGTCCCGGAGCCGACGATGTTCCTCCGGAGGAGGAGACCCGACGATTGGCCTTAGCGTTGGAGGTGATCCGCCGTGAAACGCCCCAACACCCCGTCTCCTTAGATACCTTCCGGAGCGCAGTAGCGGAACGGATTATCCGAGATTACGGCCCCTGCATCATCAACGACATTACCGGCGGAGAGGCCGATCCCAAGATGTTTGAAACCACAGCCCGTTTAGGCGTTCCTTATATTGTCATGCACATGCGCGGCATGCCCGACAACATGCAGCAACTGACCGATTATCGCGATATTACTGCCGAGATCTACGCTTACCTGGAAAAACGAATCACACTGCTCCATCGAGCTGGAGTCAAACAGGTCATTCTTGATCCCGGATTCGGATTCGCCAAAACACTCGATCAGAACTACGAACTGTTGGCCCATCTGCATACCCTGACCGATCTGGGCTGCCCGATCCTGGCGGGAATCTCTCGCAAAAGCATGATCTATAAAGCGCTGGATACCGATCCGGCCGATGCGCTGACGGGAACCATCGCCCTGCATTGGGAGTGTTTGCGTCAAGGGGCCTCGATCCTGCGGGTTCATGACACCCGAGAGGCATCGCAGGTGATCCGCCTTTGGGAGAAATTGCGCAAAAATTCGTAACTTCACCCCGATACGGTAACCGTCCGACAGCCAGGCTATCGTCCCAACACACCCCGCACTCTTTCATGAGTTTGGATATCGGGCCGCACATTTTCTCAGCAGGATGCACTGTCTCGGAAGCCGTAACACCGTACCGAAAATAACGTACACACCATGATCGACACCAAAGATATTCACAAAAGTTTCGGAAAACTCGAAGTACTCAAAGGCATCGACCTACATATTGACAAAGGAGAGGTGGTCTCCATTGTCGGTCCGAGCGGTGCAGGCAAAACCACCCTGCTGCAAATTTTGGGTACCCTGAGCCGTCCCACTTCGGGCGAAGTGATTATTGACGGAACCCCCGTGCAGATGCTGTCGGACAAACAGATCTCCAAATTCCGAAACACGAAAATCGGATTTGTATTCCAGTTTCACCACCTGCTGCCGGAGTTTACCGCTTTTGAGAATGTCTGCATTCCCGGCTACATTGCCAAACGTGAACGCTACGAGGTCGAACGCAAAGCACGCGAACTGCTCGAGATGCTCGGCATGGAGCATCGCATCAACCACAAACCGGCCGAACTCTCTGGAGGTGAACAACAACGCGTGGCCATTGCCCGTGCCCTAATCAACTCACCGGCCGTTCTGCTGGCCGACGAACCTTCGGGAAATCTCGACTCAAAAAACCGCGAGGAGATTCACCAGCTCTTCTTCACGTTACGGGACACTTTGGGTCAAACCGTCGTGATCGTCACCCACGACGAACAGTTGGCCCGGATGTCCGACCGGGAGATCGTCATGATCGACGGCATGATTCGACCCTAACCATGTCTCCAGCAAAACTACCCTATTCTTCCGACGATTTTACCCCTTCGTCCGGTGAAGAGCTGCACCAGTTGCTCGACTACTTGTGGGATCGGTACGACCGCCCAGAATTTATTCCCGATGATCCGATCGCCATTCCGCATCAATATTCACGCCGGGAAGATATTGAGATCAGCGCCTTCTTTGCTGCCACTATCGCCTGGGGAAAACGGTCGATGATTGTTTCCAACGGCCATCGGCTGATGGAGCGAATGGATCACGCACCATACGATTTCGTAGTCAACGCATCGGAGCAAGAGTGGAGTGCACTGGTCGGTTTCGTTCACCGTACTTTCAACGACAGCGACTGCATCGACTTTGTCCGGGCCTTACGACCATTTTATTTGTCTGACTACTCCATCAACCCTGCGCACGAAACCGACCAAATTCATCAGCAGAGCCCCAACATTCAATCTGAACATACCGAACCGTCTGGGAAACAATTGCCCCAATCTGTTTTCGCTACCGAGAACGTCTCTTGTGCGGATACCTCACCGCAAAACCTATTCCTTTCCGCACCGCAAACTCCATCACAAACCTTATCGGGCGCCTCATCGCCTGCTAAGGTGCCCGTAAACACCCTGTGCCCACACCCTCACATCGATTCACACGACAGTTTCCACAGCGGTGCGTATCAGTCGATCTCCACGCCACTACTTACCACCGGGCTGGGAGGCTTCTTTGAACAGGAGTATGCGGCATGTGGCGATCTAAGCAAAGTTTTATCACGTTTCCGGAGTCGTTTTTGGCAAACTCCACACGCTGCACGGGCCGAAAAACACCTTGCCTCCATCGATCGAGGGGCCAGTTGCAAACGGCTCAATATGTTTCTGCGCTGGATGGTCCGCAGGGATGACCGTGGGGTAGACTTCGGATTGTGGTCGCACATCCCCACTTCTGCACTCTACATTCCGCTTGATCTGCACTCCTCGCGTACTGCTCGTGAATTAGGACTGCTCTCCCGCAAACAGAACGACTGGCAAGCTGTCGAAGAACTGACTGCCGCTTTGCAAAAATTCGATCCCGAAGATCCAATCAAATACGACTACGCCCTCTTCGGTGCCGGCATCCACAACGCTAAATAGCATTTCAAATCAGAGAAGATTGCCCCCAATGCCTACGGCCTGTATAATATGGCATTCCCATTAAGACACTCCCTGACGGAACGTTTATCTATCAGTAAGCCTTTCATAACATTCACTCTGAAAGGGACATTTTCCCGGAATGGGCTACCCTTGAAGACGTTTAGTGACATTACCTTTGTAAAATTGGTTCTGAATAACGATCTATACGCAGAAACCTTTTTTCATGTTCATAGTTACAGTATCTGATCCCGACCATATGATCATCTGACGCTATTGTCTCCTCTTACTCACCCAATTCAGAAGCAGTCCAACCAACCATAATTACCCTCGTATCACTTGGCATTGCGCATCACAAAATGAAAGATGCTGCCGCGCGGACAGAGGCTAACTTCTACAAATTGACCTGTTTCTCCGCAAAGTACAGCAACCATTCGTGTGAATTGAGAATACGTGCTAAACCGCAAGTTTGTGCCCATACGCAATCTAAAAGGTTCAAAGAGCTTCTACCTTCATGGCGCATGCAGCACCTTCACTCTATCTCGCCAACTACGAGCCTCCACCTTCCCCTCGACATGAACAGTCGCTCCATCACAACACATTAAAATAAAAATATTTTGAAATCAGCCGGATAGTCCGTTATTTTGCGACCAATGTATAAATGAGGTTTATATGGTAGAGGCTTTACACAACGTTCCGGGAAAGATTCTGCAACAATTCAAAAACTGGATGCTCCCCATCGCAATGATAACCGGCGGAATTTACCACTCCTTCTTCGCAAAACTCGCACCCGCTATCCCCTACCTCATCTTCTGCATGCTGCTGGTCCCCTACTGCAAAATATCCCTCAGCAGACTCAAAATCAAACCCTTGCACTGGATCTTAATTCTGATCCAAATTATCGGTGGGCTGTGCGTTTACGGTGCCGTAAGCCTCTATGATCCCATCATCGCTCAAGGAGTCTTTATCTGCGTGCTGGCCCCAACTGCCACATCAGCTGCCGTCATCACCGGAATGCTCGGAGGAAATGTAGCTTCTCTGGCTACCTTCAGTCTAATCAGTAATTTAAGCGTTGCTGTGCTGTCTCCGGTCATCTTCTCTTTTATCGGTGAACATGTCACCATGCCTTTCGGTGAATCATTCGGAATCATCTGCCGACAAATGATTCCCCTGCTGATTCTGCCGTTCGTATTGGCCATTCTGCTACGCCGCTTTCTACCCCGTGTCCACCACGAAATCAAAAAACGACAGGAACTCTCTTTCTACATGTGGTCTGTGGCATTGGCCACGGTAACTGGCAATACCGTATCATTTCTGATCCGACAAGACTCCTCCGACTTTTGGACTGAGATTACTTTAGCTCTGTTAGCCTTAGTGGTTTGCTGCCTGCAATTCTTCGTTGGAAGGCGTATTGGCCGACGCTTCCGCGATAAAGTGGCCGGTACGCAAGGCCTGGGACAAAAAAATACCATCCTTGCGATCTGGATGGCACAAACTTATCTCAACCCGATTGCATCAGTGGCTCCGGGATTTTATGTCGTCTGGCAAAACATAGTCAACTCCTACCAGCTTTGGCGCTACCGCAAACAGCATCAGCACTGATCCAAATAGATCCGTGCACATACAAACTTACTCTGACTTCTAACAGTTGATTGACTCTTCCAAGAAGAGGAGGTAAAGAGAGGATCTTCAAGCCAGATATGCCGGGGCTGTAACTTCTCCTTAGCTATCTATATGTCAAGTATCTCTATGTCCTGCTTGACTGCAAAGATGTATGCTGCTGATTTTGCAGAGGGGAGAGACATCAAAAAAAATAATTTTTTTTTGGAATGGGGAGCAGATAGTCACAGCAAGTCTCAACAAATTGAGCACAAGCTGAACAGGTACAGGTTATTGCAAGTTGGTCTCTGCCTTCTTTATAATTCCAACCTCCATTAGGTCCTACTCCCGCCAGCAACGGTAATAGACCCCTAACGGCAGAGCCTTCCCAAACGAATCGTTGAAATAGAGCTCCCCGAACTGTTCGCCCGACATCTCGCCGACACACTGCCGGACCGCTGTACGAGCCAAAAGGGCAGACAGCCCCATCGAATAGAGATTCAACACCAAAAAAGAGTGGCGGGACTCCAACAACTCACCACACAGATGCAACAATTCGTTGATATTCTCCTCCAAAATCCACTTTTCACCCTCAGGTCCTCGACCGTAAGCTGGTGGATCGAGAATGATTCCGTGATATTTTCTTCCACGTTTCACCTCCCGGCGGGCAAACTTCAACGCATCGTCCACAATCCAACGCACGCCATCCAGCCCCGAAGCCTCCATATTCTCGCGGGCCCAGGTAACCACCGGTTTGACCGAATCGACATGAGTCACTGCAGCCCCTGCCGCCCTTGCAGCCAACGTCGCACCTCCTGTATAGGCAAACAGATTCAACACCTGCACCCCACTCGCAGCGGTAGTCTGGTTGGCAATATCTGCTGTACGATCCTGTCGGCTCACCAAACGAGCAATCCGCCTTACCTGCTCATCAATAAAAACCCAGTTGGCCGCCTGCTCAGGGAAAACGCCCACATGTTTGAATGAGGTGAGCCCCAACCGCAGTTTCAATTCCGACGATCCGATCCGATAACCAATCCACCACTGCTGGGGCATTCCCGGCCGTAACGTCCACTCTCCCCGATCGCCGCTTCGTTCCGATCCTCGGGGATCACGCCGAAAATAGGCATCGGCCCGACGCAACCACTCCCGGTCTCCCAAAGACTTATCCCATACCGCTTGCGGCTCGGGACGTGCCACCAAATAACGACCAAAACGCTCCAACTTCTCGAAGCCTCCACAATCGACCAATTCGTAATCGCTCCACCCTTCGGGTGTCATTAATCCGGGAGTTATCATCATGATTGATTTTTATCGTTTTTTTGTTTTGAAAGAAGGATACCCCTGTTGCCGACGATTTTGCGTCGTGTCCTGACGGGCCGAGGTCACACGGGTACGTGCTGCCTCAACACCAAAATCAGCCCTATGCCCAACCTGCTCAGCAGCCTTGCGGAAATCTGCTCCTCTTTTTATCGATCTGTCAACAGTTCTCTCTGCCGTTGCACCACGCGCCCCTCTCTGCCGACCATTTTGTTGACCCGGACGATTAGTAAGCGCCCCTGAATGCTCCCCGTTGCGTCGATAGGCCTCAGAGTTCTGCTGCAACGTTGTGGACGCAGGAGTTGAACCACAATAGTGGACCGTCATCATGCACCGTGCACAATCAAAACGCAATTCGTACAAAAAGGTTCCGTGCCGCAAATAGAGTTTCCCCGTATAATCAGGTTTGTCTCGCAGGCACATTCCCAATTCTCGGCGGATACAATAACGCATGCGCATCACATCCACCCCCTTTAGGTCAGACCGCAGATCATAACCCGGCTCGATACGGGTCACTCCATGATCCCGATAAAAACGCTCCGCCAACGAATTGACCACATTCTCGTCGCCTCCCAAAACCAACTTCGGGAAACGTACATTCGAATCTTCAGGCAGCCGTTGCCGACGACAGTAATGCTCCAACCGTTCGGTATCGAGCTGCTGGAATGCCTCTCGACGCAGTTCATTCAACACCGAAACCGGCACAAAACGAACCTCATCATCCGAAAACTTCACATCGGTCAGATCGAAAATTGTCTCCCCCGTTTTGGAGAGTTGGGTGCGTATGGTAGCCAATGCTCGATCGGGCTGTTGAGCCAACTCGAAATCTCCGAGTCGAGAGACAATAACTTGCAACGTACCATCCGAAAGGGTCAACTCCATCTCCGAGGCGGTCACCCGAACCGAAGCGGTCACCGGCACCGTCCGACGCAAACGGCTTCGACTCAAAGCCGTCACATAACGGTGATCGTAATTGCGATAGAGCTCTACACCCGGCCGGATCCCCTCCATGCGGTTGGGCCAGATCCAATCCTCTTCAATCCGGTTAACGTTGGTCCCGGAGGATTCTCCCGCTGCCGTCACAAAACAGAGCCCGTCTCCAGCGTTCAATTGGACTCCTTGCCCGGCCACACGCTGTAGCTGAAAACTATCCCGACGTACCGCTCCCACTTGCCCCAACGGTTCTCCAAAGGCCTTCGGGGTATCAAATGAGGCTACCCCTCGGCGTGCTCCATCCAAAAAATAGGAGATGCCACCCCGCGAGAAACTTTTAGCCGGATTGGGTGCGAATTCAAAGGTCGAAATCCCTTCGCTGGCCCGGCACAAATCTGGACGCCGGGCAATGATCTCATCCATTCGGCGACGATACCACCCGACCACATTGCGGACATAATTCTCATCCTTGAGACGGCCCTCGATTTTGAAAGAGGTCACGCCGGCATCGATCATCGCCTCCAAACGTTCGGTGGCATTCATATCCTGCAACGAAAGTAGATGACGGTTCCGTACCAACGGCTGCATCCGTTCATCGAGCAGGTCATAAGGCAGGCGACAAGCCTGTGAACAGTCTCCCCGATTGCCGCTGCGGGCACTCATCGTCCGGCTCATATAACACCGGCCACTGTATGAAACACAAAGTGCCCCATGAATAAAGGCTTCGATCTCTACATCCGCTGCCTGAGAGAGCTTCTCAATCTCCTGTAGGGTCAAAGCCCGCTCTAACACCACACGCGAAAACCCGACATCGGCCAAGAAACGCACCTGTTCAGGGGTGGTGGTGCACATTTGCGTAGAGGCATGCAGATCGATCGGAGGCAACCCCATCCGCAAAAAGGCCATATCCTGCACAATCAGAGCATCGGCCCCGATCTGCCACATCCGGGTAGCCATCCGTTCCGCCTCAACCAGCTCCTGTTCGTACAGCAGCGTATTCATGGTAACGAACACCCGCGCCCCGAACCGATGAGCCAACTCACACAAGCGTCCGATCTCTTCGACAGACACTCCGGCCGCTGCCCGCGCTCCAAATTTGGGTGCCCCCACATACAACGCATCGGCACCGCACAGCAAAGCTGCACGTCCCGATTCGAAATTTTTCGCCGGGGCCAACAGTTCAAGAAAACGAGGCTGAGGAGCAGACATTTCCCAAAGATTCAGACAGCTATATGGAAGATTTTGGTATATTTGTGTTCCAAATATCGGCAAAGATATAGAGAAAGGGAGAGAAAAGCGAAAAAATCATGTTTTTCACCTGCTATTCCCAATCCTCCTGCAACAAAATTAACAAGATAAATACAACTTACACTTCCACTCAAGGAGTGTGGGGTAGCATCCAATAAAACAGATGAATAACCGGGGTTCATTTACCAGTCGTTTCGGAGTTATTGCCGCCGTAAGCGGATCGGTCATCGGACTGGGAAATATATGGCGTTTCCCTTACGTAGCGGGCGAAAATGGCGGAGCTGCTTTTATCCTGATTTACATAGCCTGCAGCTGCCTGATCTCCATTCCATTGATGCTCTCGGAATTCAGCCTTGGCCGCAGCACCCAATGTAATACCAAACGGGCCTTTCAAAAACTGGCACCGGGAACCCCTTGGAAATATGTAGGGTACATGGGTATCTTCTGTGCCTTTGTTCTGCTCTCGTTCTATTGCGTCATTGCCGGTTGGGCTCTCGAATTTATCAAAGAATCCATCGGCAACGAATTCGCCGGCAAAACAGCCGCAGAAATCCAAACCAACTTCAACACCTTCATCGACAGTGGCTGGCGCCCAATTCTGTGGATGGGAATCTTCATGTTCGCCACTGCCTTTATCGTATGGTCCGGCATCGAAAAGGGTATCGAACGGTTTACCAAAATCTTCATGCCGCTCTTTATTTTGCTGTTGGCAACGCTGGCCGTCAACTCGCTGATGCTTCCCGGAGCCCGTGAAGGAGTCACGTTCCTGTTACGTCCCGATTTCAGCAAAATCACAGCCGGGACGCTGCTTCAAGCAATGGGACAATCCTTCTTCTCGATGAGTCTCGGACTGGGGTGTATGCTTACCTACGGTTCTTACATCCGCAAAGATGAAAACCTACCCCGAATCGGTGGCTTTGTCGCCATATCTGATGTAACCGTCGCCATTCTGTCGGGCATTGCCATATTTCCAGCTGTCTTTTCATTCGGTATCAGTCCAACATCAGGGCCAGAACTGGTCTTCCTGACCTTGCCCAACATCTTCGCCCAAATGCCCGGTGGATATTACATCGCTATCGCATTTTTCACGCTGCTGTTTTTGGCAGCAATTACCTCTTCCATTTCCATGTTCGAAGTGATCGCCGCTTACTTGACTGAAGAGCTGCACATCAGCCGTCCCAAAGCCGTTATCGGTGTCCTGATCACCATTCTCTGCACTGGCTCGTTTTGCGCGCTTTCCCAACGCTCAGGTTCAACCCTGCTGATCGGTAACACCAACCTGTTCGACGCCTGTGATCACCTCAGCTCCAATATTTTGATGCCGCTGGGCGGACTGTTGATCGTCATCTTTACCGGCTGGTTCTTCTCGCCTCAAAAGCTACGGGATGAACTAACCAACCACCTGACTACCAATCGGTGGAGTTATCCCGTCATCCGACTGCTGATCAAATTCGTCGTACCGGTAGTCATTGCCCTACTCTTCCTGACCCAAATTGGTTTGCTATAAACTTTTGTGGTCGGTCAAACTCGTCATTCCAGCCTCAACATATTCCAATAACTTTTGACTATTCAATTCATTCGCTTCCAATAAATTTTCCAATAAAATTTTCGAAATAAACCACCACCATGATTACCTTTTCGATCTGTTTCATTCTGTTGATCGTCGCCTATTTCCTCTATGGGAAATACCTCGAACGGGTTATCGGTGTCGACCCTAATCGCCCCACTCCTGCCAAAACACACTACGATGGCGTGGACTACCTGCCATTGCCCCAATGGAAAACCTTTCTGATCCAACTGCTGAATATCGCCGGATTAGGTCCCATTTTCGGAGCTCTTTTAGGAGCCATGTACGGTCCTGTAGCCTTTTTATGGATTACCTTTGGAGGTATTTTGATCGGAGGCCTGCACGACTACGTTTCAGGAATGATCTCGATGAAAAAAGAGGGACAAAGTCTACCCGAATTGGTTGGCCACTATTTGGGAAATGTCATGAAACAGTCGATGCGAGGCATCACCCTACTGCTAATGGTATTGGTAGGCGCAGTATTTTTGGTCGGTCCGGCTGGTATTCTCGAAGGCATGACCTCGTGGAGTCAATCCATTTGGGTCTGGATCATCCTGATATATTACATCTTGGCGACCCTGCTGCCGATCGACAAAATTATCGGACGTATCTACCCAATCTTCGGTGCAGCTCTCTTCTTTATGGCGCTGGGAATTCTCTATGTCCTGATCTTTGGAGACTATGCCATCCCGGAATTGAGTGCCGATAACTGGCGTAATTTCAAAAGCGATGCAGCCGAATTTCCCATCTTTCCTACGCTGTTCATCACCATCGCCTGCGGAGCCATCTCCGGTTTCCATGCCACTCAATCCCCTCTTATGGCCCGCTGCCTGACCAATGAGAAACAGGGCAAACCGGTCTTTTTCGGAGCCATGATCGCCGAATCGCTGATCGCCCTGATCTGGGCAGCTGTCGGTATGGCCTTCTGGGGAGGACCGACTGAACTCAACATCACCCTCGCCGCACACGGTAACAACGCAGCTTGGGCGGTCAACGAAATTACCCGCACCACATTAGGCAAGGTGGGAGCCATTTTGGCACTGCTCGGCGTGGTGGTTGCTCCAATCACCAGCGGAGACTCTGCATTCCGTAGTGCCCGACTGATTGCTGCCGATTTCCTGCATGTCGAACAGCGATCTATCCGCAAAAGACTCTATATCAGTATTCCGCTTTTTGTAGTCGGTTTTGCTATCACCATGATGAATTTCGGAGTGATTTGGCAATATTTTGCCTGGATCAATCAAATGTTGGCTGCCGTTACGCTATGGACCATAACCTCTTATTTAATCGTAAACCGTAAAAACTATTGGATTGCCCTGTTGCCGGCAATTTTCATGACGCTTGTTGTCTCGCTCTATATCCTAATCGCACCCGAAGGATTGTTGATGCCTTATTGGAGCGGATTTGCCATCGCCAGTGTCATTACGGTTGCCGTCACGATTCTCTTTTTACGTTACGCCTTTCATCGTCAGAAGAACCTGATAGCCCAATAAACCGATACTCCCTTGTGTGCAAAGGCATTCCCTTTGCCTCCACTCGATAGGTACGGCCAGGAACAGGTTATGCACACCAACAAACCGTTGAGAGTTTTTATTTAACTCTACATCTCGTTTCATCACTGCTGCAAAAGAGACGGGAAAGGGGGGGAAGGGAAACGGGACAAGAAGACAGAAGAAATCTTAACTTAAAAAGGACATCTATGAATTTGGATATGGAAACAGACACGCTTCCCTCCCCCGAATCCAGACAGCGATGACACCATGAACCGGATTGAATGAGGTTGTAAGATTCAGAGCTGATTAAATCGACATAGAGATCAGGGAAGTGAAGACCACATCCCATCTCCGAATCGAAATAAGAATACAGACCTGAAACACGCACATCGGCAAAGACAAGATTAGCTTCACTCGAGAGGAAGAGGAAGAGGACCAGAGACAGAGACAGAGTCAAGAACGGCGATATACAGTATAGAACAACGCCTCTGCTTTATCTCTCTTTACACAGTATTTATACCCCATAAAAATAGTGATATCACACAGGTCAAACAATCCATAAGTATCTCTGGCAAACTCAATACAGGCCTTAATACCTCCAAATATTGTCCCAATCGTCCTAAAGCAGATAAAACTATCTCACCAAAGGCAGAGGGAACAAGTAATCCTGACAATCAAGGTAATTCCATACGTTCAAAACGTTTCTCATGTATCATCAATAAAAATCCCGAAGAGTGATCTCTTCGGGATTTTTATTGAATAGGTCTCTAATGTGGCACAAATCCGAATCATTAATGATAATAGCGGTACTCCGGTTCGAAATCCACATGACGTCGGCCGATCGGAATATTGAGGCCCATGCAGAAACTGGCCGAAGCCTTGCCGATTGGAATCCACTGCGGAGTCACCCGGGTGATCATATAGTCCGATCCCAAGAAAAGATTAACACCTTTGGGACAGAAATTCAACAACCATCCCCAACCCAAACCGTAATTGGTCGCAGAACCCGAAAAGGTCACATTAAACCAACGGCAAGGACGGAAATTGGTTGTCAACATTCCTTCGGTCCAGACTCCCGGCTGATAAAACCGTGTTGTAGAGAGCAATCCGAACGATATTTTGCGGTTGAGAATGACATACTCCAAACCGACACGAACCGTCGGGTGCAGCATTCTCATCAGATTGCCCGGCGCTGGTGTATCATAAAGGCGGAACAGGTCCTGCAAATCATCCTTGAGTCCGTTCCACTGCTCTTTGAATGAAGAGGGATTATCCGGATCATCCACTACGATATTGTCGAATCCATCGAAATAATAGGGATCATTCTGCAAGGTTCCCCGCAAATTTTGTGACCAAGCGAGAAAACCTAAATCAGTTAAAGCCGCCGAAAGGGTCAGATGATCTTCGACCAATTCATAACTCATTCCCAAGTCGATGGCCAATCCCCATCCAGCCACACCGGGAGAGGCATAATTTAAGCCATTGATTTCCCCTCCGTTTTTTTGTTCAAACGAGGCACCGGCCACCGACACATCGGCATAGCCCTGAGCATCCACCACCCAACGATCCTGCGACATCTCCACTCGCATTTGATCGATATGGGTACGAACACTTCCTGCCCCCAAAAGTACCTTGAACTTACCTCCCAGCACCAATCTATCGTTCACCGGATGGGCATGTCCCAACCCAATCTCCACATAATTGTCAGTCTGAACAGAAAGGTCACGCAGTTGATACACATTGCCTGCCGGATTATCCATCCCCAATTTCATAAACTTGAACAGGCTGCCTGGCAGATTCACCTCACTGGTTGAACGCACCGAAATATCAATCGTATTAAAACCGTTCCAGGCATAAAATCCGGATGAAAGCAACGTCACATTCACATCAGCATTGATCTGATTCCGATTTTTGATCCGGTTCAGAAAAGCGTCTGCCGCAATATCGGGGTTCATAAAGGTGGTCAATCCTCCTTTGGAGGTCGGATAAAACAGCGTGGTCATCGAAAGATTCGACTGCGTTCCCACACTGATATTGCCCAACCCCGGAAAAGAGACATATCCCCGCGTACTGACCAATGCAGGGTTGAGTCGGTGCCGCATCGGCATACTCTCCAAAAAATAGGAGTTACTCAAAGTTTGAGCCACAGCTGAACCCGAAACTGAGAGCAACGCAATCGCCGCTAAACAACCTCTCCACAAACCCGATCTTTTTTGCATATTTACTCTATGTATCGTAATCATTCCTATTCTTCCAATCAAATATTATCCAAATCAGCCGTCAAACCGCCCGGCACGCGCAACGTCATCCGGACCTGCACATATTGCTGAGGTGTAGCCGCAATACCGGATGTCTCTTCGGTATTTCCAGCCCGAATCTCCAGGATCAATCCATCCAATTGGGCCAAAGCACCGGCCTGGGTCTCCCGAATTACCACATCAAAAGAGGAAACCACAGGTTCGTTGCCCTTTCCCGGTGCGATCACTCCCGGAGCTGAAACCTCAACGCCTGACAACGGTTGCATATTCCGATCCACAGCTACTGCCGAAGCCTGCAATTCGATCGGCACCGTGTTATCCACGGTCGCCTCCACTTTCACTTCGTGCACCTTGTCCACAAAGTCTCCGATATCTTCCAACAGATTATCTACCGTGTCCCGATAAAGGATCGAAAGTTGTGGTCCGAAGCTCATGGGCACACACAATGCATATTTCATATCCATCCGGTAGGAGGGAATGCTCAAATCGAACACCTGACGCCGATCGGGCACCATAGACGGAACCACCCCAATCTGAACAGCATCGGGAATCGTTCTTACCAAGGCAGGCAAATTCTCGGCCTCTACAAACGTATAACCTTCGGGTAATCCGGTCTCAACACTTGCCACCCGGAAATGAGCCACCTGAGATGTTCCCGACACCTCTGTTCCCGGAATCTGGAATTGAATGTCACTGCGACCTGCATCATTAGGCGTATTATCTATTATCGGCAACAACCCTACAGCCAAATCCATCGAAACGCCCAATGGATTCGAGGTCGTTAAGTCAATGTAGGGATTCACATCCAATACGATTCCATCCTCACGCAAGAACTCGGGCATATCATCCAGCAACAACAATTCACTGACCTGAGGCAGATCGGGTTCAATCCGTCCCTCAACAATCTGTACCTCCATGGTCCCAATTGTCAGCAAAGGTTTCAGTACCACGGGGCCAAAATCACCTGTCGCCGTTCCCAAACCCGTAATTCGCAAATTACCTGCAATGCGTACCTCATCCTCCAGATGGATCGCTCCATCCGTCTGCAGAGCCGGATCAAAATGCAAAGCAACCACACCCGCATCGATTACAGCTCCCTCTTCAACCTCAAACTCCTGATTGACGATCAATTCATGTCCACCAGATGCCAACTGTACATAATCAGGGAAGGTCAGTTTCAAATTCTCGAAACGCATCCGACTGATTGCACCACCCGTTCCTGAAATGGCAAAGGAGAGTCGCAACGGAACCTCATTCCGAAAGGTCAAACGATCGATCTGTTTTACCTCTGAAGGTATCTTCTCAGAGCTGGTCATCGTTCCTGTACTGGAGATCGGAACCACCGGGAGCTCCGAGACCGGAATGGTTCCGCCAGAGGCAATCACCCGATTGATCAACTCCAATTGACTCTCTGAAAAGCTGGGGCGTATGTCAGCCAAAGCACACGGTGCAACCGTAACGGAAATCGGATCCACTCCCTTAACATCGAAATACAAAGAATCTTCTTTATATAAAGCGTATGTACCGTCGGGCATCACCTTCAACTCATCATCTTTGGCACCGATCAATTTTTCCAGTGTAATCCGTTCGGTCTGTCCAATCGGAATGGCCAACTCCTGTCCGCCAACCCCGATTGTCCAATCCAGATCACCTGTCAAATCATACCGTTGATCTACGCATCCGCTTGCTACCAGCAAACAGGCCACAGCCCCACCCTGCCAAAACAATCTGAGACCGGTCTTTTGTTTGAATATATGAAACATGTCAAGATACTTCTTTTAACTTTATAACGACCTGATATTGGTCAAATTGTCGCATTGATTCATCTATCGGGTGCAAAAATAGGTAAAAAACTGATATTGCATAGGTTCCGGAAAATTCTCACACAAAATTTAACATTCTCTTTACCTTCGGCAACCAGCCAAGCAAGAATATGTGTAACAGAGCTAAAAATCCAATCATTTCATAGAAAATTCATATCTTTGTAGTTTGAAAACTTAACATCCCAACATATGGCTTTACAATGTGGCATCGTAGGACTGCCCAATGTCGGTAAATCGACGCTGTTCAACTCTTTATCGAACGCGAAAGCCCAAGCGGCCAACTTCCCGTTCTGTACCATCGAACCCAATGTGGGGGTGATCACCGTTCCCGATGACCGGTTGATCAACCTCGCCAAAATAGATAACCCCAAAAAGGTGATCCCGACCACTATCGAGATCGTCGATATCGCCGGACTGGTCAAAGGTGCTTCACGAGGCGAAGGTCTCGGCAACAAGTTCCTGGCCAATATCCGCGAAACGGATGCTATCATCCATGTACTGCGCTGCTTCGAAAATCCCAACATTACCCACGTGGACGGTTCGATCGATCCGGTACGTGACAAGGAGATTATCGACACCGAGTTGCAGCTCAAAGACCTCGAAACCATCGAGAGCCGCATCAGCAAGGTGCAAAAACAAGCCGTTACCGGCGAAAAAAGTGCCAAACGTCTCTTTGAGATCTACCAACAGTACAAAAGTGTACTCGAACAGGGGAAAAGCGCCCGCACCGTCGAACTCGACAAAGAGGATCGCAAACTGGTACGTGATCTGCACCTGTTGACAGACAAACCGGTACTCTATGTTTGCAACGTCGATGAAAAGAGTGCTGTAAACGGCAACGCCTATGTGGAGGCTGTACGTGAAGCGATCAAAGAGGAGCACGCCGAGCTGCTGATTGTAGCCGCTGCTACCGAAGCCGACATTGCCGAATTGGAGACCTACGAAGAGCGCCAGATGTTCCTCGAAGAGGTGGGTCTGACGGAATCGGGAGTCAGTCGTCTGATTCGTTCTGCATACAAGCTGCTGAATTTGGAGACCTATTTCACCACCGGTCCCGATGAAACCCGCGCTTGGACTTATACAAAAGGGACAAAAGCCCCGCAGGCTGCCGGTATTATCCACACCGATTTCGAAAAGGGATTTATCCGGGCCGAAGTGATCAAATACGACGACTACGTATCGCTCGGATCCGAAAAGGCATGTCGTGAAGCGGGCAAAATCTCGATTGAAGGCAAAGAGTATGTGGTACAAGATGGTGATATCATGCACTTCCTGTTCAACGTCTGATTGTGACTGATTGAGGCAGGACAAGAAACCGGTTTGAAAACGGAGACGACACGAGGCTACAACGGCAACATAGCCAGGCAAGGATTAATCTGTACAACAATTCAGTCCTCGCGAAGATTGCCCAGTCAAGCAGATGCCTCTCCAGGAGAATAGACAACTGAGACTCGCTCCTTAGAATCACGTTTCACCTGGACGAAGGAAGACAACGAACGTCAGACTTGCCGCAAAAAGTGCGAACATGTAGGGGAGGTGCTTGTGTTATGAAGGAAGGTATGACAGTTACCCCACCCTTACACAATCAAGCCCAGGAGGTTCGTTCAACACTTCGAGCCAGAACAAAAAAAGCACGCATTACCATGCGCATCGAATACAGAATCAAATAACTATATCACGAAAAACTATGGACAGACGCGTTAGAGTACGCTTTGCTCCCAGCCCGACAGGCCCCCTGCACATGGGTGGCGTTCGTACGGCGCTGTACAATTATCTGTTTGCACGCCAGCACGGCGGCGATTTTATTCTGCGTATCGAGGATACCGATTCACACCGTTTCGTTCCCGGCGCCGAAGCCTACATTCTGGAATCTCTCAAATGGTGCGGCATCACCATTGACGAAGGGATCAACGAAGGAGGTCCGCATGCCCCTTATCGACAGAGCGAACGTCGCGAGATCTATTTGAAATATGCTTTGCAATTGGTCGAAGGTGGATACGCCTATTACGCATTCGACACCCCGGAAGAGTTGAATGCGATCCGCACAGAGGCAGAAGCAGCAGGCAAAACCTTCGCTTACAACTACGAAGTGCGTGAAAAATTGGCCACCTCACTGGCTCTGTCGGCTGATGAAGTGAAAAGTCGGATCGACCGTGGAGACCAATGGGTGATTCGTTTCAAAATGCCCGAAAACGAGGAGGTCCACATGCAGGACCTGATCCGAGGCGATGTCACAGTCAACACTTCGACACTGGACGATAAAGTGCTGTATAAATCGGCAGACAGCCTGCCCACCTATCACCTGGCCAATATCGTGGATGACCACCTGATGGAGATTACCCACGTAATTCGTGGTGAAGAGTGGCTGCCATCGCTGCCGCTGCACTATTTGCTTTACCGTGCTTTCGGCTGGAGCGACACTCAACCCAAATTTGCCCACCTGCCTCTGCTGCTGAAACCCACTGGCAAGGGCAAATTGAGCAAACGTGACGGCGACAAAATGGGATTCCCGGTATTTCCCCTGCGTTGGGCCTCACCCGACGGAGAGGTTTCACACGGTTACCGCGAGGACGGATACTTCCCCGAAGCATTTATCAACATGTTGGCGCTGCTAGGGTGGAATCCAGGAACCGAGCAGGAGCTCTTCACCATGGATGAATTGATTGCCGCCTTCTCTTTGGAACGTGTCAGCAAGAGCGGAGCCCGTTTCAACCCCGAAAAAGCCCATTGGTTCAATGCCCAATACCTCAAACATAAATCTGACAAAGAGTTGGCCGGATTGTTCCGTCCCGTATTGGACGAACAGGGTGTAACCGCTTCAGATGAAAAAGTGGAAAAGATCATGGGGCTGATGAAAGAGCGTGCTACCTTCGTCAGCGATCTTTGGGGTTTGACCTCTTTCTTCTTTGTCGCACCCGAAGAGTACGAAGCCAAAGCTGTTGCCAAATTCTGGAAAGGAGAGAACCCGGCTCGTATCCGTGGTCTGCGTGAGCTGTTGGCCGCTCAGGAAAATTTCGATAAAGAAAGCACCGAAAAGTGTGTTATGGATTGGATCGCAGCCCATGAATATCCAACCGGACAAGTGATGAACTCGTTCCGTTTGGCCATTATCGGTCAAAGCTCCGGCCCGAGCATGTTCGAAGTGTGCGAAATTCTGGGACGTGAAGAGACCCTGCGTCGTCTGGATGCCATCCTGACCAAATTAGGTGAAAGTACGGAGGCCTAATCACTTTTAGCCTGCGTCCGTATAAATTTGCTTTGAACAAAGAAGCTCAGAAGGTTACACACACCCCAACTTGATTATAATTGTTTGATTTGAAAGCGTTTTCAATCAAACAACAGGTTGGGGATAACTGTCGGATCAGACATATCGAATATAGCCCTCAAGACCACTAAGACTGTATCGATTCCAGACAACAGTTCCTTAAATTGGTGCTATATCAGAAATGGAGAGTAGCCGTAATGTGCTTCATCAGAGCAGTACACTGCATAAGACAAATACAAGCAAAATCTTTTACGAAAAAGAGCCATCATGACTGATGGCTCTTTTTCTGTTCCATTGGGGAGAACTCCTCAAATATTCCCTACTACAAATTCTCCTTTTCAATGGTTTTTATTAATTTTAAGGCACTGTTATTGTCTATGCGAAAATCGGATCACAACCGAAGTCATTGAACATGAAACCTATTTCTGCACGACTCATTTTACTGTGCCTATTTACAATTGCAGCATCACACTCTACCTTGGCACAAGACTCTCAACGTTTTAACGGCTGGCCAACCAACATCACCGGAGAGGAGCTTTCTAACGGTTTTGCGACTCCACCTGCAGGATATGGTAACGTTCCTTTTTTCTGGTTGAACGGTGACTCACTGCGTCGGGATCGCATGAGCGCCATTCTCGATACCCTGGCAAAATCAGCCACCTCCGGATTTTCAGCAAGCTATATCCACCGCAGCCCCGAAGTCGATTCGATAGACCACAAAAAAGGATATGCCATGTACGGCAAAACCGACCCGGGCAAACCCGAACTTTTCTCTGATACCTGGTGGGAGTTCTGGAACTGGTTTTCGGGAGCCTGTGCCGAACGGGGTCTCGGATTGGGAATGGATGACTATACCCTCGGCTGGTACGGAAACGGATACTATCCCGACGAACTTTTCAACCAACAAAAATACCGGACCTATCCCGGAAAACTTAAAATTACTTCTTACACCGTATCCGGTGGCGAAACATTCACATTGGAATTGCCTGATTCAACAGTCAGCGTCATCGCTCTGCCCCAAAACGATCGGGACAACAAACCGATTGACCTTGCCCCATCCGTTGCTAATGACACACTGACATGGTCAGCACCCACCGATGCCAAAAGGTATACGGTATATGTAACCAACACGCAACCGGCCTATCTGCTTCACCCCGATAGCGGCAAGGAGCTGGTCGAAGTCTATTTTGACCGCTTTGAACAAAACATGAACGCCAAAGGTCGGGACGGAATGAACTACTTTTTTCAAGATGAACTCTTCTATCCGCTTACCATTCTCTCCTGGTCAGCCGATATGCCAGAACAGTTCCTTGCCCGGAAAGGTTATGATATCCGGCCCTATTTGCCTGCGTTAAAATATGATCTCGGTTCCATCACCACAAAGATTCGTTTGGATTATTGCGATGTGGTGATGACATTAGCCGAAGAACGATATTTCAAACCTCAATTCGACTGGAACGATTCACACGGGCTAATCTACGGTTGCGACAATCTGGGCCGTGGACTTCAACCATTACAATATCTGGATTATTTCCGGGCTATGAGTTGGCACACCGCCCCCGGCAACGACGCCCCGGCACGTGGATCGAGCTTTATCCAAACCAAAGTTTCCAGCTCGATCACACACCTGTACAATCGCCCACGCACATGGCTCGAAGCCTTTCACAGCATGGGTTGGGGCAGCAAAACCGAGTGGCTCACCGAACAGATCGATCACCATTTCATGGCCGGAGGGAACCTTGTCTGCCTGCATGGTCTCTACTACTCGACACATGGCGGTTGGTGGGAATGGGCTCCTCCCAGCTTCCATTTTCGGATGCCCTACTGGCCCCATATGAAAAAATGGCTCGAATATACTCAACGTCTCAGCTTCGTTCTCAGTCAGGGTTACCACGTCTGTGATATTGCCATTCTATACCCTACTGAAACTTTGCAGGCTTTTTCTCCTGAAAAAATCGACCAAAATTACGATTTTTCATACACTACACCCCTGACTAACGCGGGACTCGACTATGACTTCATCGACAGTCGCTCTTTGCTCCAGTGCGCAATCGGCAACAACGCTCTCAACATAAACGGCGAAAGCTATAAAATACTTTTGCTGAAAGACATTCGTGCGATTCGCTACGACGTTTTGCTCAAAATACGCGACTTCTATCGCAATGGAGGAATTGTAATTGCCATCGGTCAGCTGCCTGAGGCCAGTGATCTGAACGGAAGTAATGACCCGGAGGTGGATAAGGTGGTCAAAGAGATTTTCGGTATGACTGCTCCTCAAACCGAAACAATCACCACCAAAGCTCAAAAAAATCCACAAGGAGGGTTGGGTATGTATATGTATGATACCAAAAACCTCATACCTCTGATCCATCGCACAGTCAACGTGGATTTCAAACCGGCAAACGGCGCTGGAAAGATCTTGCATCGCCGTACTCCGGATCGAGACATCTATATGGCCATGAACGTCAAACCAGGAACCGAGTGTTTTTTCCGTAGTTTTGGCAAAGTGGAATTATGGGATGCCTTCAACGGTTCGATCCAAGAGCTGCCGGTAACCAAAGTGACAGATAAAGGTACCTATATCCGTCTCAATGCACCATATAACCGCTCCTCGCTGATTGTCTTTTCTCCTGGTGAACCCACGCTGGATACAACTCCCCGCACTACCTCAATCATGCAGGACACTCTGCCCATTGAGGGAGAATGGGAGGTTGAGATGGTTCCAACACTGAACAACAAGTGGGGAGATTTCCGGTTACCGGCATCGGACGAAATGATCGGCCCCGAAGTACGGCAATTCCGTTACATGCCACAAAAAACGCTTGGCAAGATCAAAAACTGGATGCAACCCACCTTCAATGACGAAAGCTGGCCGCAAGCCACCTACGGATTCGGCACCCCAATGGAAGTGCTGATCGACTCTTCGATGCAGAAGGTCGATGGATTAGCGGCTGCCGTCGCCAACGGTTCTTTAAAAGGGTGGCAACCCTACAGCTATTCGTGGCAATATGGTGTCGAAAACGCCCCCGGATCACAAGGATACCATGGGTTGAAGGGACGCCTCGAAAACAACTTCCTGATCCTTGACAAAAGTCGAAACATGCTCTTCCGCACCCATTTTTACGTACCGGAGACCGGTGAATATGTTCTATTTACGGGCAATACAGAACCGAACGGCATCTACATTGATAACGCGCCTCTGCAATCCGAAGAGATTACTCCGGTGCGGACATCCGACGGACAATCCGAGACCCGCAGGGTACTTCAACTGCATAAAGGATGGCACACCTTATTGCTGATCTTTACCAATACCACTGATCGCCCCGACTCACAACGGCCCAACAAAATGGTCGATCTGCGTCCTCGCAGTGCAGCCGTATTGGTAGCGCTTGCCGATAGCGCCTTGCGCAGCCATACACCCTACGATTCGGTCATCGGGATGAAATGGATCGGACATCTGTTATTCACGAATCAGGAAGGACGACCACAAAAGACCGTTTATCGCTTTAAAACAGCCCCCGGACTTATGGCTATGGAGTTGCACATTGCAGGGAAACTCGACAAAGCATGGGTCAACGGCACAGAAATCGAAGCAAAAACCAATATCGAAGTGATAGACAATGCCGGTCATTATCGTATCGTAATGCCTACAGTGCTGCCTCAAACCAGTAGTGTCACGTTGCTTATAACTCCTGAAATCGGTTTTGATGGAGCGGCCGCCTTCATCGACCCAATACGCTTAATCTGCAGCACCGGTCTTATGGAAGCTGGAGACTGGAGCAAAAACGGAGCTCTGCTCCACTATTCTGGAGGCATGTATTACCGACGCAGTATCAACCTGACCGAAACCGATATTGCACGTGGCGTGGAACTGGATTTAGGCAAAGTGGTTTCCAGTTGTGAAATCAAAGTCAACGGGCAATCGGCTGGCATTTTGATTCACTCTCCTTTTAAAACCGACATCACCCCTTATCTGCATCCGGGAGAAAACAGAATCGAAATATTGGTATATAGCACATTAGCCAACCATTATCAAACCATTCCTTCCCTCTATAAGGGAGATCCCGAAGCGGGACTGATCGGGCCGGTTCAACTTTTATTGAATCGCCCATCATTCACACTCATGCCAGCACCCTCCTCTTCCACAAAGGGCACCACACAATCATCAAACACGACTGCCCTCTCTTCCAAGAAAGGGCAAAACAGCAGTTCCTCTGGGCGAAAGCAATCCGGCCGACGAGGCGCTCCGATCTCAACATCTCCCGGCAATTAAATAGTACCGATAAAACAAGCGGGAAAGAGTCGTGAAGACTCTTTCCCGCTTTGATTTTTATGCAATACCCGTCACAATCAATCCAACTTTAATAACATCGTTTTTCTTCCCATGAATGGATGAACAAATCTCGAATTGTTTTCCAGGATTATAAGGGCATCAGTCCGAACCTGACCATAACAAAACATAAATATTAAAAGATTCTATCCTGAATATCAAAACTTTTCAAAACCCGAGTAGAGATCCATTCTAAACCCAAGCGTGTAGGAGGGGATTTTTTCACAGGTATTACGTTTTCGACACAATACTTCACACGCTACGAATAAAAATCAGGCTTCGGCATCTCGCTGTATTCTGCGCATTCCAAACGCTACGGTCAAACCTGCAAAACCGAGGAACAGGAAAATAGCAGCCAATAGATAGGCAACAGGGATCAAACCGAACCGGTCGTCAATCACCATCAAAAAGCCCAGCACCATCAACAACACGCCAATCACAGCATATCCGCTCCACTCACGAGCACGAGAGCGGCGCCATTTCAAAGCATCGATCAAATACATTAACCCTCGAATGAACACCCAAATTCCAACAATAACCGGGATTAACGATGCCGACAGCAACGGATGAGCTAACATGACCACTCCGAAAAGCAGATCGACAGCTCCTTCAATCAATCTCCAACCCCAACCGACAGCCGCCGTATTCGAAAAGACAAAAATCAACGTAAACAGTCCGCTGACCACTGCCGCAATGCCAACATAAATGATCACAGAAAGAAAAGCCGCCATCGGATGAGCCATGGATACAAAGCCCAGGATCAAAAACAGCAAGCCCCCTATCAGCAACAGCCACCATTTTTTAAAAACATTTTCCATAACCAATAAATTTTCAGAGTTATACTATCGGAGCCTCCTTGCAAGAACATTGCCAAAAAACAGGAATTTTCAAGAACATAATTTTTTATTATGAAGAATAAATCGTACTTTTGCGGACTGTTTAACTTTTTTAAAACATTAGTAGAATGCCAAAGATGAAAACGAATTCGGGCGCTAAGAAGCGTTTCGATTTCACAGGAACCGGCAAAATCAAGCGTAAACACGCCTACAAAAGCCACATCCTGACCAAGAAAACCACTAAACAAAAACGCAATCTGACCTATTCAGGTCTGGTAGCACCGGCTAACGAAGCTGCCGTTAAATTGCTTCTGGTAAAATAGTTCGCTAATTTACCACTCGTTAAACCAAGAGTGTTTGTGCCCCAAAGAGTGTGGGAGAACCACGCCGCCTACCACTCGTAAAACTTTCAAATTATGCCAAGGTCTGTCAATGCTGTTGCATCAAGAGCCAGAAGAAAAAAAGTTTTAAAGCTTGCCAAAGGTAACTTTGGTTCAAGGGGAAATGTCTGGACGGTCGCCAAAAATACCGTCGAAAAAGGTCTTACCTACGCTTACCGCGATCGTAAGAACAAAAAACGTCAATTCCGCAGCTTGTGGATTCAGCGTATCAATGCTGCCGCTCGTATGTACGGAATGACTTATTCGGAATTTATGGGTAAAGTGAATGCCAAAGGTATCAGCCTCAACCGTAAAGTGTTGGCTGATCTGGCCATGAACAACCCCAAAGCATTCGAAAAAGTTGTAAAAACAGTTAAATAGCAATAAAGCCGCCACCCTCGTGTGGGTGACTTTTTTGTCTGTACAATTTGTACGAAACGCTCCGCAGTCTCTGTGGAGCGTTTTTATTGATTAGGAACCGTACGAAGGAATTTTAAGGGTAGGTCCAAAACTGTCCGAAGAACATCCGAAGAACATCCGAAGATCGTCCAATGATCGCCATCTGACCGAAAGTCCACCCCTACAATCTCAAACTACGGAATAAATAAGCGAGGGCGCTTCATGTAGTGGATTCCAACTCATGCTATTCTCCACATTCATATCGTTTCAAATTACACTTCTTGTCATCGATCACACTCAAGGCAACACGAACAAATTCTGCGCATACCATACAATCCGACACCTGAACTGACCCAAATTGCGGGAACGCACGCCCATCCTGACTTCCAACCCCGTCCCGCCCAATAATACCATCTCCCCCCTACCGAACTTTTATCTCCTACCTTATCTTTGGCAAACTCTACGGCAGCACCTATATGTCAAAAAAATCCCCAAAGGACCTTTTAAATGCCCTTCGGGGAGAAGATAACAATGTGTTGTGTATTTATGAAGCAGTCAATATAACTATCCGAGATAGAGAATGGCAAGCAGTGAACCGACCGACACTACAATCCAGAGCAAAATCCCTAAAACTAACGGGCGGAAACCTACTGAACGGATCTTTTCAACCGAGAGGCTCGATCCAATCAAGAACAGCGTTACAACCAGCGCAGCTTTTGAAATGGCCACAACCTGCGTATTGAATACACTCACAAAGGGCAGATAGCTGTTCATCAACATAGCGATGATAAAGAAGCCAATAAACCATGGAATCGAGATCTTCTTACCTGAACTGCGGAACAGCAGTGCAGACAACAGCGATACCGGAATGATCCACAATGCACGGGCCAACTTGACGGTAGTTGCGACATTCAATGCCTCAGCGCCATAGGCTGACGATGCACCGACCACCGAACTGGTATCATGAATGGCAATTGCACTCCACAAACCGAACTGATGCTGTGTCAGACCCAACCAGTGTCCCAAAATCGGGAAAAGCAGCAGAGCTAACGAGTTGAGCAAAAAGACCACTCCGAGCGATACGGAGGTCTCCTTCTCATTGGCCTTGACGGCAGGAGCCACAGCTGCAATCGCACTACCGCCACAAATAGCCGTACCCGAAGCAACCAGATGCGACATTTTGCGACGCATGTGCAACCAGCGTCCGATGACATAACCCAAAATCAATACGGTACTGATCGAGGCGATGGTCAACCACAACCCCTCGCGTCCTACCTGCAAGGCACTGTGGACATTCATACCGAAACCGAGTCCAACCACCGAAGCCTTCAAAAGCAAACCGGTAGCTTTACCGCTCAATTTTGGGAAGGGGTGTCCCAACAGGAGTGTAAAAAGAAATCCGCCCAACAAGGCAATCGGTGCAGATAAATATGGAGTTGCACACAGAACGATGCACAAGAAAAAAAGCGCTTTACGTGCCGCAGGTGGCAAAATAGTCTGTTTGGAAGTTTGACGATTGGAACGTCTGATCGATTTGGCCCGAAGGGCAGCAACATCAAAAGGGTGTACGGCAGAACTTGCTGACATAGAATTTTCGTTTGATTTGACGGCGCAAAAATATGTGCCGAAATCACTCCATGCCAATCACTAAAAGTTGTGCACTATAACTTTTGGTTATAATGGTTCAGACAAAACTGTTTAAGCAGGTCGGTCAAACGACTGCGCTGTCCATGAGCCGTCACAAAACTGAAGCGACGGATCAGCTCCATATCACTTACCTCCACCACACGCAACCGGTTCGAGGCCAATTCATCCAATACCGCCTGCACCGAAACAAACGCAAACATATCAGAATGGAAGAGATAGTGTTTGATGCTTTCCGTACTGCCCAACTGCATCTCAATATGCAACTGACGCAACGATAACCCATGACAGGTCAACTCGCGGGAGAGCACCTCAAGGGTTCCCGAACCGTTTTCCCGAATTAATAACGGCAATTTCGGCAAATCGGCAGCAGAGATCTCCTCATCGGGGAATGCACGGTTGGCCGTGGAGGTTACCAACACCAACTCGTCATCCATAAAGGGTTCGTAATGTAAGGCGGGATTGGAAGCTGTGCCCTCGATCACCCCGAAATCCAATTTACCATCGGCAATCTGACGTTCGATCTGCTCGGTATTGCCACTAAAGAGTGTCACCCGAATATCGGGATACTGTTTACGGAATCGGGCCAACAATCCCGGCAAGACATATTGCGACAATGTCGTACTTGCTCCCAAGCGAATCTCGCCGGCCAGCATTCCCTGTTCATCCAGAAAGGCATCCCGCAATTCACCATACAACGCCAGAATACGATTGGCATAGCCAAGCAACCGCACACCATCATCGGTCAACGAAATCCGGTTCCCATGCCGCAAAAAGAGCGGACGCCCCAACAGACGTTCCAACTCATTGATCTGTTTGGTGACAGCTGGCTGCGAGATCAACAACTCGGCTGCAGCCTTCGTGAAGCTCAGCCGGTCCGCCACCGTCTTGAATACTTTGAGTCGGAAGTCCGTCAACATATATCCTGATTTAACTAAATCCGAACCGTATTGATTGTAATCTTTTTCAGACTGATATTGAGAGGAGGTCAAGCTGCTTGGGAGCCTTATCACTCCATCCCTTCATCACTTCACCACACCCTGCTTCATCACGACCTCACAGCTTCGTCTGCTTCGAGGCCTAAGCTCTGGAATAGGATACAAGATTGGCCTCTCTCGATTAGGAAATCAGTTCTCCGTGAAGTGTCGCCGAAGAACAATCTGTAACCCGCACCCGAACGTAATCTCCGATCTGTACATTACCCCGATCGAAGACAACCACCTTATTCTGAGAGGTGCGACCAAAGAGCTGAGCATCACTCCGCTTCGATTCTCCCTCAACCAGCACCTCGAACTCGTGCCCCACATCCTGACGGTTGCTCTCCAATGACAACTCGTTCTGCAGTGCAATAATTTCGTTCAACCGAGCCGTTTTTACCTCATCCGGCACATCATCCTTCATATGACGGGCCGCTTTGGTATTGGGGCGTTCCGAATATTTGAACATAAAAGCCGAAGCGTACCCCACCTCACGCATCAACGACAGAGTCAACTGATGATCCTCCTCTGTCTCGGTGCAGAAGCCAGCAATCAGGTCGGTCGAGATGGCACAATCGGGCAGAATACGCCGAATCGCTTCGATACGCCCCAAGTACCACTCCCGGGTATATTTCCGGTTCATCAACTCGAGCATCCGGCTACTTCCCGATTGAGCCGGCAGATGGATCGCCCGGCAAAGATTCGGGAAACGGGCCATCGTATGCAACACCTCGTCACTGAGGTCTTTGGGATGGGAGGTCGAGAAACGGACCCGCAATAGAGGATCAATCGATGCAACCGCCGCCAACAGATCAGCGAACGTGGTGACACCCGACTCATCTTCCCATCGATAGGAGTTGACATTCTGCCCCAGCAGCGTCACCTCCCGGTAACCGCCATCGAACAATTCACGAGCCTCGCGCAAGATAGTCTTGGGATCACGGCTGCGCTCGGCACCGCGCGTATAAGGAACCACACAGTACGAACACATGTTGTTGCATCCTCGCATGATTGAGACAAAAGCGCTAACCCCATTTTTATCCAAACGGACCGGGGAGATCTCCGCATAGGTCTCCTCTCGCGAGAGCAGGACATTCACCGCTTTGGCTCCCCCCTCTGCCTCGCGCAGCAATCGGGGCAGATCCCGGTAAGAGTCCGGACCGGCAACCACACTGACCAGATCCTCCTGCGTGATCAATTGCTCCCGCAAACGCTCCGCCATGCAACCGATCACTCCGACCAACAGGCCTCGGTTTTTCTTCTTATACTGGCGCAATTCGCGCAATCGTCCCCAGATGCGCTGTTCGGCGTTATCCCGAATCGAACAGGTATTGATCAAAATCACATCGGCCTCTGCCGGATCTGTCGTATAGCGCAACCCTTCGCGCTGAAGGATCGACAATACCACCTCACTGTCACCGGCATTCATTTGGCAACCGTAAGTCTCAATATAGAGTTTGCGGCCATCCCCCACAATCGGGCGCAGGCTGCTAAGATTTGCTTTGTTAAATTCCATTTGCTAATGTTTAACTAATCGGGAAAGGGCTTGAATCCGTCACCATAGGTACGATAAGCATTGACTACCACCACAAACGACCCCGGATCGATATGTTTGATCATCCCCTCAATGGTCGCAACCTCATTACGGGAAACAACCAAAAAGATCATTTCGCGAGGTTGCCCCGTATACATACCGGTCGTTTTAATACTGGTACCTCCTCGGTCCATCTCACTGAGGATAAATTCCCGGATCTCCTCTTTACGATCAGAGATGATAAACAGCAATTTGTCATAACTGGCACCATCGACCACAAAGTCGATCATCCGAGTGGCGACAAAGATAGTGACTAAAGAATAAAGCGGCAAACGCCAATCTCCTAAAACGATAATACCAAAAATCACTACGCAGGAGTCAACCATCAAAACACCACGCGAAAAGGGAATACGTGCATATTTGACCAGCAACATCGACACAATATCGGTTCCGCCGGAGGTGGCTCCCGATTTGAGGATCATACCCAATCCACCTCCCAAAAAGACACCGCCAAAGACGCAGACCAAGAACAGATCATTGGACAAATCCATTTTCCCGCCAAACATGGTTGTTGGATTTTCGCCAAAAGCCCAAGTCATGATATTCATGATAATCGGAATGATCATGGCCGAAACAAAGGTCTTACCGCCAAACTTTCGTCCGAAAACTCTTAATGCGATCAACAGCAACGGGATATCGAACATCAGACCGAATGTACCGACCTGAATCGACGGAAAAAGTTCATGCAATACAATACCCAAACCATAAACTCCGCCTGGTACAACCCGATACGGGTTCATAAAAAAAGCAAAGGCCACCGCAACAAAGATCGAACCGATAATCAACCACAACGCTGAACGGATCCGTCTCTGCGATAAATAACGGCCATATTTTTCTGTAAAAGAGAGCTCCATAAGCTTGAACTTCTGTGATTCTACAAAAATAACAAAATTAATTAGCCTCCATTTTATTCAATGAAAGGTTTTTCGCATTTTTATTGAGGTTATACAGTATTCATCTTTTTCCAGAGATTAAGAACAGATCACTAGAATTAAAGTTCTCGCAAATTCCGTCAAAAATTTCATATTCTCCTACATAGTAATAGACTAAGAAAGAACCCAAGGCCGTCACATTCTCCTCATTATAAGTCTATATTTAAATGGACTCTTTGAAGCTATACATAATACACGCTGAAACTGAAAACCGTTTTTTTCATTTGCCACTCCTCTCGACTTTTCGTATATTTGTCTTATATTTTGGGGGCTGAAATCCAGTCTCGACACATAAAAATATTGCAAAATGGCACTCAACATCTTACTGATCATCGTTGCCTACCTGCTCGGATCAATTCCCAGTGCGGTCTGGATCGGAAAACACTTCTACGGTATTGACGTACGTGAACACGGCAGCCATAACGCCGGAGCCACCAATACGCTCCGAGTCCTCGGCAAAAAAGCGGCATTGGCCGTCTTTGCCATCGACATTCTAAAAGGTTTTGTAGCTGTTATGCTGGCCCATTTTTCCAGCTACGCAAGCGGCAGCGATGCCCTGTTCAACTTCAAAATTGCGCTGGTCGCTGCGGCCGTCATCGGCCACATCTTCCCAGTTTTCGCCGGCTTCCGAGGCGGTAAGGGTGTCGCCACACTGGCTGGGGCAGTAGCAGGCGTATACCCTCCGGCAGTCGGGCTGTGTCTGCTGGTGTTTATCATCGTACTGATGTTGACCCACTATGTCTCGCTGAGCTCCATGACGGCAGGCATCGCCTTCCCCATCTTCATCATCTTCCTGTTCGGAGAACGTTCCACTTCATTGGTGATTTTCAGCTGTGTTATTGCAGTACTGCTGCTCATCACACACCGCAAAAATATCGGCCGTTTGATCCATCATACCGAATCGAAAACCTACCTCGGCAAACGCAAACCGGAATAAACCACAATAAAAACGCCACGCCACCCAATATAAAGGTGGACACAGATAACCAATCAAAAAGGTGAGGAGACACATCGGTTCTCCTCACCTTTTTAGTCTGCACATAGCGACAATCCCATCAGTTTGTGAAAATAAATAGTGACACTGACGTTTACTGATCCCCACAGTGTCCCTCTATGATTGCCTTCACATACGTGTCGGCCAATTTCTCCACTGACATTTTCTGCTCCTTCGGTATTCCAAAATAGGCTTTCGCTTTCCATGTCGCAGCTCCCGAAAAATGAGGCAGATATTTTAGTTTGGCCTGATCGCCTAACAACTCTTTACAATATGCATAGGCCTCATTTCCCATGGCCAGGATCAAGGTCGGACGGATAATCTCGATCTCTTTTTCCAATACCCTTTTGTAAAGTTCCCTCTTTTTTGCAGTATATGCCGCTGACTCTTTATGATCGTAAACAAAATATTTCCGACAATCGGTCAGATAGACCCCATAACCATGGACGATAAGCTTTTCGACAAGTAATTTTATCCTGCCTCCACCCCGCTTATTCTCCCGCCAACTTCTTCCATGCAAACCAAAAGGTGAAGCCAACAAAGCATCAGTACAGATATACGCCTCCCCTTTGGTTGGATCCGCATCCGAATACCACCAATTGTTTCGCAGCGGATCTTGAGCAATCAGCATGACCCGTTTGTCATTCCCTTTCAAATTAAACCAAGTGGGTAAATCAAGACCAATAGCACCCCTCTTTTCGGTGCGTTCCGTCAAATCCTTGAAGTCCGGGTGAGTAATTGGAACAGGCACCGTGATCGTATCCTCATAGTAGCGATCCCATCCTTTAGGTTTGAACGGTTCGACTCCCTTACTAAACTCCAACACTTCTGTTGGACAGCCATATTTAATGGACTCCTCTTTGCTGTACTTGAAAAAATTGCGATACATATCGTAATATCGCAGTCTGATCTTTTCAGCCTGTTCCGGGCCCAACAGACAATGCACTACCAAAGCATAGATCCGTTCTGCAACATCCTGATCATCCAGAAATGTTGAATAGAGTATATGATCCATCTGTTTTAAGTTCATGATCGTGATTCGATATCAGATTAGCGTGCTGATATAAATATAGCAACATTCACACAATCCTTCCATATCTTCGGATTGCATAATCATTGCTCTGTCATACACTTTTGACAATTATACCCAAAAACAAGAAGTTATTATCATTTTATTGAAATGAACCAACGTGTACAATACTCAATATTTTCGGGAAGACAAATCCAAACCAAAACTCTTTACACACATTACCTCTGCGTCATACCCAAGAAAAACAATGTTGCATTCAAACTTGTCTTACTGCTCTTCCCCATCTGGATCGTGTTTTTTGTGGATTTTCGTGTAATTTTGTAGAGAACACTATCATAAAACGAAGAACCATGAAAATCACACTGACCTGTCTGTGCTCATTGCTATTGACCTTTTGCGCCATGTCGCAAAACAAGGAGATGAAACTTCCTGCACCTCAAAAAACAGGTGGAAAACCACTGATGGAAGCCCTCGCAGCACGGGCAACGAATCGAGCGCTCGATCCTGACAAATCACTCTCGCAACAACAACTCTCCAACATGCTGTGGGCTGCCTGGGGTATCAATCGTCCCGATGGCCGCCGCACCGCAGCTTCAGCCATGAACTGCCAGGAGATTGACCTCTATCTGATCGGCAAACAGGGAGCCTATCTCTACAACGCTACGGAACATGCTCTTGAACCGGTTGCAGAGGGTGATTTCCGCAGCCAGGTAAGTGCTCAAGAGTTTGCAAAAAACGGTGATTGGATCGTCATCTTCGTAGCCGATCACAACAAAATGAAACACCCCAACGAGGTGACGGCAGGCATCGATGCCGGCTTGATCGCCCAAAACATCTATCTGTATGGCGCATCTGAAAATTTAGGCGTTGTCGTACATGCCTCAATCGATCGCAACACCATCGCCAAAACCCTTAAATTGAAACCTAACCAGCATATCGTTATTGCCCAGACGGTCGGTATCCCGGCCAAATAACCTCACCGCCATCCGTATGTCTGAACCGGTCGAAGCGCGCTATCAAGCCATTCTGAAACGATACTGGGGGTATGACTCGTTTCGCCCTCTGCAACTCGACGCAATCAAATCCATTGCGTCGGGACAGGATACGCTTGTGCTGATGCCAACCGGTGGCGGCAAATCAATCATCTACCAGGTTCCGACACTGGCCTCAACCGGTGTATGCATTGTAATCACACCGTTGATAGCCTTGATGAAGGACCAGGTGGACCGATTGCGTAAACATCGTATTTTAGCCGAAGCAATCCATGCAGGCCGCAGCCATCGCGAAATCGACCGGATTCTCGACAACTGCATCTATGGCGATGTCAAATTCCTTTACATCTCTCCGGAGCGCATCGACAGCGAAATGTTCCGAATGCGTTGCGCCCGAATGGATGTTGCACTAATCGCCGTAGACGAAGCGCACTGCATTTCACAATGGGGGTATGATTTTCGTCCCTCTTATCTGCAAATCGCACGTCTGCGGGATCTGTGCCCCAATACCCCCATATTGGCCCTAACCGCCTCTGCCACTCCGAAGGTGGCTGAAGACATCATGTATCGGTTACGATTTGACAAACCGAACATCAAACGAATGAGCTTCGCCCGCTCCAATCTCTCGTATGTGGTCCGTCACACTGAAGATAAACGCGAACACCTGCTACGCATTGTCAATAATGTATCCGGATCAGGGATCGTCTATGTCCGCACACGGGAAAAGAGCGAAACGATTGCCCAGTTCTTACAACAGAATGGAATCACTGCCGATTTTTATCATGGCGGATTGGGGTTTCTGAGCCGTAATCTCAAACAAGAGCAATGGATTAACGGACAGAACCGAATTATGGTGGCAACCAATGCATTCGGGATGGGCATCGACAAAGCCGATGTACGTTTTGTCATCCATTACGACATTTGTGACTCATTGGAGGCCTACTACCAGGAGGCAGGACGTGCCGGACGTGACGGCAAACCGGCTTATGCTGTCTTGCTGGTATCGGACGATGATCCGTCGCGAGCCGGCCAACGGTTGCGACTCGAATTTCCTCCGCTTGATACCATCCGGGCCGTATACGAAAAACTCTTCAACTACCTGCAAGTGGCTATTGGCGAGGGGAAAAATCGCTCCTTTTCGTTCAATATCCATGACTTCGCATCACGGATGAAGTTATACCCACCCACCGCTGTCAATGCTCTCAAGATTTTACAACAAAACGGTTACCTGATCCTGACCGACGAAACCGACAATCCTCCTCGCATTCGCTTTATTGTACAGAGGGACGATCTGTATCGCATGCGCGTCATCCGACGTGAACTAGATCACATTATCACGGTATTGTTACGCCAGTACTCCGGGCTGTTCAGCGACTTCATCCCCATCGACGAACAGGAGATCGCCCACCTTTCGGGCTACCAGATCGAACATGTCCGTGAACTGTTCAAACAGCTCTGGCAACTACACATCATCCGCTATATTCCAGGTAATCGCAGCCCCATACTGATGCTGACCGAAGAGCGTCTGTCCGAAGAAAACGTACGCATCGCTCCGGAAAGTTACAAACTGCGGGAAGAGATTGCCCGGGAACATGTCGATGCGATTTTCCGATACGCCAACAATCAAGACGAATGTCGCAGCCTGGTGATCCAACGCTATTTCGGAGAACAGAGCACCACACCCTGTGGACGATGCGATCTCTGTCTCGAACGCCGAAAAAATCGAACTACAGCCCCGGAGACTACTAATCGGAACCAGATTCGCACCCTGCTGTTGGAACGTTTGAAAAAAGCCGACCTCGGAGTCAAACAGCTTGCCGAAAACATTCCGTTTCCGATCGATACGATTTTGGCGGAGATCTCCGCGCTGATCGAAGAAGATAAAATAATCGAAGATCTGAATGGAAAACTGCGGATAAATCGGTAACTTTGACCCGCAATGCCAAAATTTCAAGAGAGTATAACCAGCGAAGAGGTCAATGAACTTCCAGTCGGCGCATTCCACGGCGAAATCGTTGTGGTGGATACTCCTCAGGCCATTGTCGAAGCGTGTGAATACCTCAGTTCGCAACCCTTGATCGGATTCGATACCGAAACTCGCCCCTCATTTTCAAAGGGTGTCTCCAACAAAATCTCATTGTTACAACTCTCCTCCGGTGAGCGGGCTTTCTTGTTCCGTCTCAATAAGGTGGCTCTCGAACGTCCTTTACTGCGACTGCTGGAAAACCCCAAAACCATCAAAATCGGAGCAGCCATCCGGGATGATATCCGTGGGCTGCAAAAATTACGCTGTTTTACCCCCAAAGGCTTTATTGATCTGCAAAGCATTGTCGGCGAATATGGAATCAGTGAATTGAGTCTCCGTAAAATGGCCGCCATCACCCTGCAAATCAAAATTTCGAAAGCCCAACGGCTGAGTAACTGGGAAGCGGCCAATCTGACTCCAGCCCAACAGCTCTATGCCGCTACTGACGCTTGGGTAAGTCGGGAGATATACGTCCGACTGACCGAACAACAGTGACCTCTTACGGAACGGAGAGTAATGTAATAAATAGCTCAAATTCCTTTTCTTCAACTGCTACTGCATAACATAAGCCTCCCTGAAACAGGAGTTTGCTTCAGAAACGATAGATTATGTCAAAAGCTAAATCAGCACAGTCCAAAACAGATGCAGCCATGCACAACGTCGCAGCTGATCACTCACAAGACCAACACCGCAACAAAACCGTTTTGGCACCAACTGCTGCAACATCCATAACAGAAACCTCGTCAATCCCGACAGCTCGCTGTATATTACGTCGTGGGAAAGAAGAGTCTCTGCTGCGTTTCCATCCCTGGATCTTCTCCGGAGCCATCAACAGAATGGAGGGTACTCCTGCTGAGGGTGATCTTGTGGATGTGTACACCTCGCAGGGAGATTTCATCGCACGGGGCCATTATCAGATCGGATCAATTACAATACGTGTACTGTCATTTGCCGACGAAACGATCGATCAATCGTGGTGGAACGAGCGCATCGAACTGGCCTACCACATGCGAGAAGCTCTCGGACTCACCAATAACCCACAAACCACCTGCTATCGGTTGGTTCACGGTGAAGGCGATTCCCTACCGGGTCTCGTCATCGACATCTATGGCACAACTGCTGTCGTACAATGTCACAGCGTAGGAATGTATCGCAGCCGGAAGGCAATCTGCACAGCTCTGCGAAACGCGTACGGAAATCGCATAAAATCCATTTTCGACAAAAGTGGCGGTACCCTTCCCTACAACGCCGGACTCAACGCACAAGACTGCTACTTGTGGGGAGAAGCCAATGTCAGTTCGGAACCTGTATTGGAAAACGGCAACCGATTTATGGTCAACTGGGAACAGGGGCAAAAAACCGGATTTTTCATCGACCAACGTGAAAACCGTGAACTGGTGAAACGTTATGCCAAAGGACGCACTGTCCTCAACACGTTCTGTTATACCGGAGGCTTTTCGGTTTACGCACTGGCAGGAGGAGCCCTGCAAGTAGATTCGGTCGACAGTTCGGAACTGGCTGTCCAATTGGCGGCACAAAACGTTACTCTGAACTTCGGCGAACAAGCCCCACACCAAGCTATCGCTCAAGACGCCTTTGACTACCTTCGCAAAATGGATGATCGTTACGATTTGATTATCCTTGACCCGCCGGCATTTGCCAAACATCACAAAGTGTTGGGCAATGCTCTGCAAGGCTACAAACGGCTCAATGCCCAAGCCTTCCGCCAGATCAAACCGGGTGGCATTCTCTTCACCTTCAGCTGCTCACAAGCGGTCAATCGGGAACAGTTCCGCATGGCTGTATTCTCTGCGGCTGCCATTGCCGGTCGCAATGTCCGCATCCTGCACCAGCTCACCCAACCGGCCGACCATCCGGTCAACATCTACCATCCGGAAGGAGAATATCTCAAAGGTCTCGTCCTTTACGTCGAATAAAACGTATTGAGCACAATCCGTTTAACACAATCGGAACAATTAGGGATCAGCGCCAATGTACCACGCTGGTTTACACTAACCGGTTCACGCCCCAATCGAATACCCCCGATTGCTCAATATTTCCAACAGCCCCGGAACAGAACCGGCCAGAGAGAACAAACAGAACTAACAGGACAGAACAAAATAGGATCCGTCAAATAGAAGGAAAAAGAAAAGAATAAGAGACCGCATCTGTCTTCTTACTCCTGACTCGATACAAAAGCCCCCTGCATCTTAACGATACAGGGGGCTTTCTTTGATATTCTTTAAAGTTCCGTGATCAAACCATTACCATTGTTCATGAGCATCTACTTTCGCTGACTCACCAACATCCCTTGCAAAATACAATTCCTCAAAGTAGTAAGGTTCAATCACACAACCCGCCTTAATTACAATAAACCTTTGGCCTTTTTCTCGCGGATTTTTTCGAGCATATCAACCGACATCGAAGCCAAATCCCATTTCGGAGCCCAACCCCACTCTTCACGAGCGCAAGTATCGTCCAACGAATTGGGCCAACTGCGAGCGATGCTCTCCTTAACCGGATCGACATTGTAATCCATCGTAAAGCCCGGAACCAACTTCTTAACCTGCTCGCAAATAATCTCCGGAGTAAAACTCATTGATGCAATATTGAAGCTGTTACGGTGGATCAATTTCGAAGGATCTGCCTCCATCAATTCAACGCAAGCACGCAATGCATCCGGCATATACATCATGTCCATATAGACATCCGATGGAACCGGACAGGTGAATTTGCCATTCTTAACCGCCTCATAGAAGATCTCCACAGCATAATCTGTCGTTCCGCCACCCGGAAGCGTTACATTTGAAATCAGGCCTGGGAAACGGACACTGCGGGCATCCACACCAAAACGAGTATAATAGTAATCACCAAGCAGCTCTCCTGTCACCTTGCAGACACCATACATGGAGGTCGGACGCATCAAAGTATCCTGCGGGGTTTTATCCTTAGGAGTCGAGGGACCAAAAGCTCCAATTGAACTGGGGGTGAAAACGGCACATTTATATTCACGGGCAATCTCGAGCGAATTCATCAAAGCCCCGATGTTGATCTGCCATGCTTTCTGAGGAATCTTCTCTCCAGTTGCACTCAACAAAGCAACCAAGTTGAAAATCGCATCAATCTTGTATTTGCTTACAATCTCTGCAAAAGCCTTTGTATCCAAAGCATCCAGATGTTCGAAAGGACCTGACTCTCCAAGTGCGGGACACTCGCGCATATCCGATGCAACAACATTGGACTCCCCATAAATGCTTCTCAGATAAACAGTCAATTCGGAACCAATCTGTCCGCCAGCTCCTACGATCAATATTCTCTTCATGATTCGGTATAGTTTTTTTTACAATTTTTAGGTTCTATACGGTTCTCAACCTTTTGCTGGCGCAAAAATACGCTTTTTTAATCAAACTATAACTGAATATTACAATTCTATTAAAATTTACTGTTACTCTCAAACCTTGAATCTTTCTGAAAATCTTCAGGCGTTCGGTTAAAAATTTCTCGAATTAACTGCATGTTAAACTTTGGAGTACGATCATAATTATAAATACCATTTTGCTCCTGCTCCACATCGGTTAATTGAGTATAACAATACCCTCCTACTTTATCTCCATGCACCAATACCGCATCTACTTGTCCTTTTAGTCGAGCATAAAACTCAGCCATTGTCTGCGGCGCATTACCATATCCCCATGACATAGTATTATCATTACCTACTTGCTGTGATTGATCCGATGACCATTTAATGCCACCAAATTCGTCTACAATAAATGGCTTCTGACCATCATATTCGGGAAATTCATATCGGACTTTGTCAGGCAATTGGTTACAACCCGTATTATACATAGGAACTTGCGGCCAATATTGGTGCTTATAAAACTCATCTCGTTGTCTATCATAAATTTTAACCCTTAGTAAATCAGGATCTTGTTCATAACAATGTATCGTCCACAAATCAGTCTTCACATGCACGGCCCCGCTAACATCATTGACTGGCCGAGTTGGGTCAAGCTGTTTGGTTAAATCATACACATCTGCAACCAAACGAGGATAATGATAACGATCGGGCCAAAATTGTTCATTTAACGGCGTCCATATCACTATTGACGGATGATTCCGATCACGGATAATCAGATCTCTCCACTCGGATAAAAAATTACGTCCTGCTACAGGATTATTCAAATCCATCCCCCAACAAGCCATTTCTCCCCATGTCAAATAACCTAATTTATCTGCCCAATAATGATAACGTTCTTCAAAAGCTTTCTGATGCAACCGAGCTCCATTGAAACCCGCTTGTTTACCCAATTCAATATCCCTTTTCAGAGCTTCGTCTGTAGGTGCCGTCCAAATACCATCCGGATAAAAACCTTGATCCAATACCAGCCTTTGGTAATAAGGCTTGTTATTAAGGTAGATCTTATTGTCCTCGATATGTATCTTACGCATACCCACATATGATCGCACTTCATCGATTACCTCACCATGGGAGTTGATTACACGATAATGTATGTCATATAAAAACGGTGATTCGGGACTCCATAACTTAACATTACGAATAGGTAGAACAGCCACAGAACTATTCGATGCTGCGACATCAGCTTTACTTACGATTTTCGAACCATCGTAAACCTCTATCTGCAACCGATTCTCCGATTCATGTCGGAATCGCGGATAAATTACCAGCTGCTGTTGATCAATATCCGTCACTGTATGCACAGACATCAAACCAGCAGGATCCACAGCCTCCATCCAAACAGTTTGCCATATACCAGTAGTTCGAGTATAATTACAATCTTTGGAAGCATAACACAAACTCTGTTTACCCGCCCCCTGCAATACAGAACGGACATCACTGGATACATAAACGACAAGATGATGCGTAGAACCCGGTTGTACATAAGGAGTCAAATCGACACTGAATGAAGTGCTTCCCCCAAAGTGCCGCCCGACAAACTGACCATCAATATAAATTTCAGCTTCATTATAAACCGCTCCAAAATTGAGCAATATATCTTTATTCTGCCATGCTAATGGAATATCCAGTACACGATGATACCACATGTATGGAATAAAATCAGTGTAACCAATTCCCGATAGTTGGCTTTCTGGACAAAAAGGAACCGTAATTTTCCCCTCAAACGAAGTAGCAGCCTCGTATCCCCGTTCAATACCCGAACCAACCAAATCAAAAACATAATCCCAAGTACCGTTCAGATTTATCCAAGTCTCACGTTCAAACTGGGGACGTGGATATTCCGGGCGAGGAATAGCAGCCATGATGTTATTGTCAAAAATAGACATAATAACCAACAACAATATGCCTACATTAACTTGTTTTATCCTCCGTTTTAACATTTCAATTAATTTTAATGTTTAAGTCCTACAAAGATAAACTAATTCTCATTGGATTACAAATCTTCAATATTACCCTACCAATATAGCTCTGTCATTATAAAAACGCCTATTTTTGAATACTTCTCACAAACACGAAACAACACATAAGCAATTTTAAGATCTTTCAACTATTTTGATGCATAAAATTTCAGCATTGCGCGCAAATCAATTTAGTACTCATCAGCAGGTGTTTAAGCAATCAAAATGTTCTTCATCCAATACGCAACTATAAATATTTACTAAAAAAACGCCCAAGAGTTTTGCAGAATAAAAAAAGATGCTTACTTTTGTGCCGCTGAAAGGGTAAAACCTGCCGATGTAGCTCAGTTGGCCAGAGCAGCTGATTTGTAATCAGCTGGTCGGGGGTTCGAATCCCTCCATCGGCTCAAAGTTCTTCGATTGTTTTATTAGGGCGGATACCAGAGTGGCCAAATGGGGCAGACTGTAAATCTGCTGTCTTCGACTTCGGTGGTTCGAATCCATCTCCGCCCACAATACTCTGCGGAAGTAGCTCAGTTGGTAGAGCATTAGCCTTCCAAGCTAATGGTCGCGGGTTCGAATCTCGTCTTCCGCTCCAACCGTAGCGATTCACTCGCACGGATTTTTTTTACCATGCTGTTGTAGCTCAGTGGTAGAGCACTTCCTTGGTAAGGAAGAGGTCACGAGTTCAATCCTCGTCAACAGCTCTCAGAATCAAGCGACTATGAAAAACCATAGTCGCTTTTTTTGTGCTGTTTCGGGAGTAAACAGGGGTGAAAAGCGTTTCTTGAAGTGAAATGTTGGACATAATGTTGGACATAAAATCCTTACTCGAGATCACTTGCGCAATACGCAAGTAAATGAAAATCAAAATCATTCTTCGAACCAACATCGTTTATAAAAACGGAAAGTCTCCTTTGATGTTACGGTTCATTCACAAACGTACCTCTAAACAACTTTCTCTCGGCTTGTCTGTAGAGCCTCGTTATTGGGATCAAAAAACGGAAATGTTGATGCCTGACTGTCCTGAGCGTGCTGTCTTGCAAAGTCAGATTGATGGTGCTTTGGCTGCTTACCAAAAGAAAATCCAACGATTGGAAGCGTTGGATATGGAAGCCGATTTCGCTAACTTATTCGATCCTACGGAAAAATGCACTCCCCAATTGGTCCATAGCTATTTTGAACGGCAAATTGTGGAGATGGAGCGGGCAGGAAAGATTAATACGGCTATCAAGTACAAAGCTACCCGAACATCGCTCGGTAAATTTCATTCAGCCAAATTGCGATTTGAGGATATTACACCTAACCTATTGGAAGATTTTGAAAGATTCCTGCAAAAAGAGGGTAATCAACCCAATTCTATTGCAACCAAGTTTAGTGTGCTAAAAGCCGTCTATAACAAAGCAACTGCTGATAAAATTTTCCTTTGTAAGGAGAATCCCTTTGTTTCCTATAAGGTGGGCAAACATTGGACGCAAACACGTAAACGTGCCATTCATAAAGAGGATATACAGCGGTTGATGCAGGCGGAGTTACCTCAAACCAGATCGCCATACACTGAATTTGCACGGGATATCTTCTTGTTTTCTTATTTCTCGGCAGGGATCAATTTCAAGGATATTGCAACCTTACGTTACGGTGATATGGAAGAGGATAGAATCTTCTACTATCGTCATAAAACAGGCAAAGCAATGACATGTCGGTTACATCCGAAAGCAAAGGAGATTATTGCTAAATATGTGTGTACGGAGGCACGGGCAGAAGATTATATTTTCCCCATTCTCAATCATCAAATACATCGTACCGAACAGCAGATCCATAATCGCGTGCATAAAGTCCTTGTTCATGTCAATAAAGGATTGCGGGAGTGGAGTTGCTTATTGGGCTTAAAAACGGTTTTAACAACCTATGTGGCCCGTCACACCTATGCAACCGTACTTAAACGCTCAGGTGTAAATATTGCCCTCATTTCAGAATCTCTCGGTCACTCGGACATTTCCACAACCCAGATCTATCTGGATAGTTTCGAGAACTTCCAGATCGATGAAGCAATGAAGAACCTCCTTTAACCAACCAAACGAAAGGACACCCCCAATTTAGGGAGTGTCCTTTTTCAATCATGCAGAATGCCGAATTAGTTTTGTGTAGTCGTGTGTTCGGGAAGTTGTTTCACATCCTTCAACAGGAATCGGTCGGCCTCTTTTGGGGAAATACGATCCTTGTACAGTTGGATATCGCTTCCTAAAGTGCGGGCAACGCCCTCTTTCAATACTTTCTTGATCATGGCACTTCCCAGAAAAACGACATGTTCGGCCACATATTCGGGTTTGCATCCCATCCCTTCACAATCACGCCAGAATCTGCGGCTATCGAGCAAGGTGTTTACCTGTTCCATGAAATCACTCCAAAACTTATCGGAGTCCGCATAAGCAGCGTGCATGAACTTCTCGATGCATTTCAGTTTTACCGAATTGCTCTTCTCCAATTGTACGTTAAAGACAGGACGTGCCTGTGCAATGACATTCCAAATGGGGAGTGCATTCGAGCGACGACGACGGGTGCTTGTCTGCGGGGCTTTGGTTTCAGCAATAACAGCGTTGTTTACCATGTTCTGTTCGGTTGCAGTGGTCAAATTAATCTTTTCCATTTTTTTACATTTAAAGTGGTGAATAAATCAGGTTTACACTGCAAAGATTTCCTTTTTTCGCCCCGAATTAGAGGGAGCAAAATAAAGGGAGCGTTTTGCTCCCTTCTTTGTATCTTTACCAATAACAAGCTGGTTTAGAGGGTGGAACACGCCCTTTGCAAGACTTTATAATGCCTTTTATCGAATCATCACCATATTGGAAAAAACGGTAAAATTGACCCCTAAAAAACGGAGGAAGTTGACCCCCTAAA
>ERZ772883.229-NODE-229-length-64298-cov-15.867332_pt1 | contig 64298 bp, 65 predicted proteins | sample MGYA00580575_ERZ772883 | MGnify/ENA primary metagenome ERZ772883 (study PRJEB29015, sample SAMEA2737666) | human gut metagenome | biome: human gut; feature: human-associated habitat; material: faeces | place: China | collected 2012 ... | reverse complement strand
ACGGCACCTTCGATATGCTGCCCAAGAAGGAAGTCATGAAGCACCTCGGCGAGATCGAGAAGCTCGAGAAGTACCTCGGCGGCGTGAAAGACATGAAGAAGCTGCCCGGCGCCCTGTTCATCGTTGACACCCGCAAGGAGCGCAACGCCATCGCTGAGGCCCACAAGCTCGGCATTCCCGTTGTCGCCATCGCCGATACCAACTGCGATCCCGACGAGATCGACTATCCCATCCCCGGCAACGATGATGCCATCCGCGCCATCAAGCTCATCGCCTCTGTGATGGCCAACGCCATGATCGAGGGCAAGCAGGGCGAAGTCACCGAGGACGCCGCGGCGGAGAAGGCCGAGGGCGAGGCTCAGGCCGAAGCCTAATTTTACGAGGAGGACAAGAATATGGCTATTAGTGCTGCTGATGTGAAGAACCTGCGCGAAATGACCGGCGTGGGCATGATGGACTGCAAGAAGGCTCTGACCGAGTGCGACGGCGACATCGACAAGGCGATCGAGTACCTGCGTGAAAAGGGTCTCGCCGCTTCCGCGAAGAAGGCCGGCCGCATCGCTGCCGAGGGTATGGCTTACGCCACCGTCATCGACGGCGTGGGCGTCGTGGTCGAGGTCAACGCCGAGACCGACTTCGTCGGCAAGAACGAGAAGTTCCAGAACTTTGTCAAGGGCGTCGCCGCTGTCGTCGCCAAGGAAGACCCCAAGGATCTCGAGGCTCTGATGGCGGCTCCCTACGGCAATGGCCGTACCGTTGAGCAGGAGCGTCAGGAGATGGTCCTCGTCATCGGCGAGAACATCCAGGTCCGCCGCTTTGCCCGCTTTGCGGCCAACACCTCCACCCCGTATATCCATGCCGGCGGCAAGATCGGCGTGCTCGTCAACTTCAAGGTCGACGGCGGCATCGACGCCACCGAGATCGCCAAGGACGTTGCCATGCAGATCGCGGCCCTCAATCCCCGCTTCTGGGATAAGAGCCAGGTCTCTCAGGACGTTCTCGACGAGGAGAAGAAGATCATGATGGCTCAGATGGCCAATGACCCCAAGATGGCCAGCAAGCCCGAGCAGGTCCGCGAGAAGATCGTCATGGGCAAGCTCAACAAGTTCTATTCCGAGAACTGCCTGCTCCAGCAGGAGTTCGTCCGCGGCGACGTGTTCACCGGCACGGTCGAGCAGTATATTGCTGACGCCGCCAAGAAGCTCGGTGGCAAGATCGACTTCGTGGACGCCGTTCGTTTCGAGAAGGGCGAGGGCATCGAGAAGAAGCAGGAGAACTTCGCCGAAGAGATCGCTTCCATGATCAAGGGCTAAGGCTCCCGAGAGCAAATAACACAGAGGCCGGACACGGAAGTGTCCGGTCTCTTTTCTTGTGCAGAACGACGAAAAAACGCAGGTTTATTTTTGCAGGAGCAATGCAACAAAAATTGCAAAAATCCTTGTAAAGAGACGCGAAAAATGCTATAATAATTAAACTTATCGGGTAAATCCACCCGAGAATGAATTTTTTCGCAGGAGAGATTGCGTTGGGTACCCTGTCCGACCTATGGAATTCACTTGATTTTTCGGCAATGCTGTCGGCGCTGATGCGCCTGATTGCCGTATTTTTATGCCTGACGGTCCACGAGACCTGCCACGGCCTTGCGGCCTATGCGCTCGGCGACCCGACCGCGAAGCGGGAGCATCGGCTGAGCCTGAACCCGCTGCACCACATCGACTGGGTGGGCCTTGCGTGTATGCTGGTGCTCGGCTTCGGCTGGGCGAAGCCCGTGCCGGTGGATATGCGCTATTTCAAAAAGCCGAAGCAGGGCATGGCGCTCACGGCGCTTGCCGGGCCGGTATCCAATTTTGTGCTGGCGCTGCTTGCTCTGCTGTGCGCGCGGCTCGTCTATCATCAATACGGCGCGCTGTGGGATTTTATCTTTGACCTGCTGCTGACGACGGCGTATCTGAGCGTCGGTCTCGGGCTTTTCAACCTCATTCCCATCTCGCCGCTCGACGGCTCGAAGGTACTCTTTGCCTTCCTGCCGGACAGCGCGTATGAGAAGCTGATGCGCTACGAAAAATACGGTATGATCGCGCTGCTGATCCTCGTGTGGCTCGGCGTGGGCGACAATGTGCTCAGCACGGCGATCTATAACGTATACGCTGCTATGATCAGTTTCGTTTTCCGCGGCATCGTTTAAGCGCGGAGAGTGAACGGAGAAACGAATGGACAACCCTATTTTTAAGCTCGAGGGCGTGGTGCATGAGCGCTCGGCGGAGACGCTTCAGGATTTTGAAGGCCCGCTCGACCTCATCCTTTTCCTGCTCTCAAAAAATAAGATCGAAATACAGGACATTCCCATCGCGCTCATTTTAGAGCAGTACCTTGCCTACCTCGAGCAGCGCAAGCAGCTTGACCTTGAGGTGGCGAGCGAGTTCATCACGATGGCGGCGCACCTGATGTATATCAAGACGCGGATGCTGCTGTCCATCGAGGACGAGGAAGCGCAGAACGAGATGGAGCAGCTCATTCAATCCCTGAAGGAGCGCCAGCAGAAGGACACCTATCTGCGCATCCGCACGCTGACCGAGACGCTGGGGCCGATGAGTGAGTTCGGACGCAACACGATGACGAAGAATCCCGAACCGATGGAGCGCGGGAAGATCTACGAATACGACCACGAGAAGGCAGACCTGGTGCTGGCCATGCAGTCGATCTTCGATCGCGCGGAGAAGCTGGCGCCGCCGCCGCGCGCGGCCTTTGAGCAGATCGTGCAGCGCGAGCCGTATTCCGTCTCCGACAAGGCGGGCGAGATCGTGCGGCGGCTCAAGAGCTTCGGTATCACGCGCTTTTTGCTGCTGTTCCGCGGCGCGAGGAGCCGCAGCGAGATCGTGGCGACCTTTATGGCGGTGCTGGAGCTGTGCCGCGCGAGCGTGATCCGTCTCGCGGGCGGCGAGACCGACTGCACGGTGGACTGCGAGCAGGACGCACCGGAAACTTTTACATTGTGAGGAACGTATGGCATTGGAAACGATGGACTTACATGAGGTCCGCTCGGCGATGGAGGGCATTCTCTTTGCCGCCGGCGAGCCGGTGAATATCGACCGCATCTGTCTGGCGCTCGAGCTGGACAAGCCGACGGCGGAGCAGGTTTTGCAGGAGCTCGGCGACTACTACGCTTTCGAGCGCCGCGGCATCCGTCTGGTGCGGATGGAGAACTGCTATCAGCTCTGCTCCGCGCCGGATTACGCGGACATCATCCGCAAAGCGTTTGAGATCCGAAAGCCCGCGAAGCTCTCTCAGCCTGCGCTGGAGGTGCTGACCATCATCGCCTATTATCAGCCGACCACGCGCGCCTATGTCGATCAGGTGCGCGGCGTGGACAGCTCGTACACGATGGGACTTTTGCAGGAGCGTAAGCTCATCGAGGAGTGCGGACGGCTCCAGGTGCCGGGACGGCCCAGGCTCTACCGCACGACGAAGGAATTCCTGCGCGTGTTCCATTTGAGCTCGCTCGAGGAGCTGCCCGAGATGCCGGGACTTGAGGCGGACGGCCAGCTGCGGCTGGATACGGACGGTGCGATCCTTGACCCGACGCAGCTCACGGCTGCGGCGGAAAGCGAGCCGGACGCGGAGGAATAAGCGGACCGGACAGCGAACGGGAAGGGAGGCTTGACCATGACGGCGCTGGAGATCATCGGCATGATTCTGCTGCTCTTTCTTCTCCTTTCGCTGCTGCGCGTGGGCGCGATCGTCGATTTCGGCGGGGAGCTGCGCGTGCGGCTGCGCGTCGGTCCGGTCAAACTGACGGTCCTGCCGAGGAAGGAAAAGAAAGCACAGAAGAAGGCAGCGGAAGCAGCCGGGAAAACGCCGGAGGAGAAGACAAAGCCGAAGGCGGCGGGCGGACACCGCCTGCCGAAGCTCAGCTTTCCCGAGCTGCGCGAGCTTGCGGGGACGGTGCTCGGCGCGCTGAAGCGGACGCTTCGCCGCACCTGCCGCCGCACGCGCATTGACCCGCTGGAGGTCGGCGTGATTTTTGCGGGCGACGATCCGGCGGACACGGCGCAGACCTACGGCTATGCCAACGCCGCGCTGTGGACTCTGATGCCGAAGCTGGAGGAGCTGTTCTATATCCCGAAGCCGTCCGTCTATCTGGGGATGGACTTCACCAAGGCGGAGACCTCGGCGGAGGGGACGGTCGGCGTATCGCTGCGCGTGTGCGACCTCTTTGCCATTCTCTTTACGTTGGCGGCGTCGGTGGGAAAATGGTTCCTGCGTTGGCGCAGGGCGCACGGGGGCGAGGCAAAAGCGGAGCCGCCGGCAGAGCGCGCGGCTGCGCCGGAAACGAACGAACCGGAAAAACAGACTGCATAGAAAGGAAGATCAAGATGGAGAACAAGGAAAAGAACTCGGTAAGCGAGCTGATGGAGACTACGATGACGAAGATCCGCGAAATGGTGGATTCCAATTCCGTCATCGGCGAGCCGATCACCACGCCGGACGGCGTGACGCTCATCCCCGTGTCCCGCGTGAGCCTTGGCTTCGGCAGCGGCGGCGGGACCTATGGCCAGACCAGCGAGCGCTTCGGTGGCGGCGGTGGCGCGGGCGTGAAGATCGACCCCGTGGCGTTCCTCGTCATCAAGGACGGGCAGACGCGCATGATGCCGGTCGCCGTGCCGGCAACCGCGACGATGGACCGCGTGCTGGAGATGGCACCGCAGCTCATCGACCGCGTCGAGGGCTTCGTCAACAAGAAAAAGGAAGAGAAAGAATTTGTGTAAAAGCGGGCATACTGAAGTCATTCTGTAAAAAAGGGTGATGGAAGTTGACTCGTGTCGTGCAACGAAGGGCGGCGCTTGTGCTGATGGTATGCAGCCTGCTCGGCTGCGTGGACTGCGCGGCGGCGCAGAGCGCGCCGCAGATCGGCGCGGAGGCGTTCATTCTGATGGACGCCGGCAGCGGCCGGGTGCTGACCGGAAAAAACACCGAACAGGAGCTTGCGATTGCGAGCACGACGAAGATCATGACGGCGCTCGTGGCACTTGAGACGGGAAACCTTTCGGACAAGGTGACTGTAAAGCAGAACCACTTGAAGGAAGGCTCGTCCATGTACCTGCGCGCCGGCGAGGTGTTGACGCTCGAGGAGCTGCTCTACGGGCTGCTGCTGCCGTCGGGAAACGACGCGGCGGAGTGCATTGCCGACCATTGCAGCGGCGGGGTAGAGCGCTTCGTCGCGAGAATGAATGAGAAGGCCGCGGCGCTCGGCATGACGCACACCTCGTTCGCGAACCCGAGCGGACTGGACGCGCAGGGACACTATTCCTGCGCACTCGACATGGCGCGGCTCGCGGCGTATGCCATGCGTGAGCCGACCTTTGCGCGCATCGCCGCGACCAGAACGGCGGCGGTGGGCGAGCGGATGCTGGGCAACCACAACAAGCTGCTCGCGTCGCTTGAGGGCTGCACCGGTCTCAAGACCGGCTATACGGACAATGCAGGGCGCACGCTCGTGACCTGCTGCGAAAGAGACGGGATGCGTCTCATCGCCGTGACGCTCAACGACCGCAGCGACTGGGCGGATCACGCGGCGCTGTATGAGTACGGCTTCGCTGCCTTTGCGCGCAAGCGCGCGGTGGCGCGCGGCGAGGAATACACCCTCGCGCCGGTGCGCGGCGGAACGCAGACGAGCGTGTCGCTCGCGGCGGGGGAGAGCTTCTTCTATCCGGTGACGGCGGGGGAGGAGCTGCTCGTATCGGCCAGGCTGCCGGAGGAGCTGACCGCTCCGCTCACGGCGGGGCAGGCGGTCGGCGAGCTGATCGTTTCCATGGACGGAGAGGAGCTTGCGCGGGCGCCGCTGGTATGCGCGGAGCCGGTCGCGGCGGCCGAAAAAAAGCAGAGCCTGTTCGAGCGGCTGTTTGGCCGGACAGGCTGAGGAAAAGAGGTGCTTTGCGCTGGCAGAGCGTTTGCAGAAGCTGATTGCCGCGGCGGGGCTGTGCTCCCGCCGGACGGCGGAGGAATGGATCGCCGCGGGGCGCGTGCGCGTCAACGGCGAGACCGCGACGGTCGGACAGAGCGCCGACCCGGAAACGGATACGATCTGCGTGGACGGCGTGCCGCTCACGCCGCCGGAGCGGAGGGTCTACCTGATGCTCAATAAGCCGCGCGGCTATGTCACCACGCTCAGCGACGAGCGGGGACGGCCCACGGCGGCGGAGCTGGTGGCGGACTGCGGGACGCGCGTCTATCCGGTCGGGCGGCTGGACCTCGACAGCGAGGGACTGCTGCTCTTTACCAACGACGGGGCATGGATGCAGCGCATCCTGCACCCGAGCCATGAGATCGAAAAGACCTATGAGGTCACGGTGGCGGGAGTGGTCGAAAACGCGGCGGCGGAGCTCGCCGCGGTGCGCTCCGTCGACGGGGAGCCGATCGCGCCCGCGCGGGTGCGTCTGCTGCGAAAGGGGAAGGAAACAGCAGAGCTGTCCGTCACCATCCACGAGGGGAAAAACCGCCAAATCCGGCGGATGTGTGCAGCGGTCGGGCTGCACGTCAAGCGCCTGCGCCGCGTGCGGGAGCACACCCTATCGCTCGGCGCGCTGCCGGAGGGCGGCTGGCGCGAGCTGACCGCGGACGAGGTCCGCGCATTTGAGCAAGAGAAGTGAGGAAAACACCCATGCCGAAGAACATTTTACATACCATCGAGAAGAACATGAGCAGCTTTTCCAAGGGGCAGAAGCTCATTGCCCGTTTTATTCTGGAGGATTACGACAAGGCGGCGTTCATGACGGCCAGCAAGCTCGGCAAGACCGTGCAGGTGAGCGAGTCGACCGTGGTGCGTTTTGCGACGCAGCTCGGCTACGACGGCTACCCGAGTATGCAGCGAGCTTTGCAGGAGATGATCCGCGGCAAGCTCACGAGCATCCAGCGCATCAAGGCGTCGGAGGGGGAGCTGAGCGGCAGCGACCTGGTGACAAACGTGCTCCAGCGCGATATGGAAAAGATCCGTATGGCGATGGACCAGACCGACGGCTCGGAGTTCAGCCATGTGGTGGACATCATCGCGCAGGCGAAGCATATCTACATCGTGGGCTTCCGTTCCTCGTCGTTCCTGGCGGGCTATCTCAATTTCTATTTCCGCCTGATCTATGACAATGTGACGCAGGTGCAGGGCGGCGCTGCCGGCACCTTCGACCAGCTCTTCCGCGTGGGCCCCGGCGATGTGGTCATCGCCATCTGCTTCCCGCGCTACTCCGAGTTGGCGCTCAAGACGGTGCAGTATGCCAAGGATCGGGGCGCGACCATCATCGGCGTGACCGACAGCGAGATGTCGCCGGTGTATCAGATGTCCTCCGGCTCGCTGCTGGTGCGCAACGAGATGATCTCGTTCGTGGACTCGCTCGCTGCGCCGATGAGTATGCTCAACGCATTGATCCTTGCCGCCGCGCACAAGCAGGGAACGGATATTTCCGCGACCTTCAACGAGCTGGAGCACGTCTGGGATCGCTTCGGCATTTTCGGGAAGGTCGAGGATGAATAAGCAGCTCACGGTGATCGGCGGCGGAGCCGCCGGAATGATGGCGGCGATCTGCGCGGCGCGCAGAGGAACAGCCGTCACGCTGCTCGAGCCGAACGAGCGGCTGGGCAAGAAGCTCAACATCACCGGCAAGGGCCGATGCAATGTGACGAACGACGCGGGCTGTGAGGAGCTGCTGGCAAACGTGCCGCAAAACGGGCGGTTTCTGTATTCCGCGTTCTCCCGCTTCGACGGGCGCGGCACGATGGCGTTCTTTGAAGAGCTCGGCGTGCCGCTCAAGGTCGAGCGCGGGCGGCGCGTGTTCCCGGTGTCGGACCGCGCGTTCGACGTGTCCGCCGCGCTGGAGCGGGAGCTCAGACGGCTGCGCGTCACGCTTGTGCGCGACCGCGCGGTGTGCGTGCTGACGGACGAGACCGGCGCGGTGCGCGGCGTCAAGGGCGAGAAGGGTACATATCCCGCGCAGGCGGTCGTGCTGGCGACCGGCGGCGTGAGCTATCGGGGTACCGGCTCGACCGGCGAGGGGCATCGCATAGCGGCGATGCTCGGTCACACAGTCACGCCGCTCACGGGATCGCTCGTGCCGCTTCGCGCGGACGGCTGCGCGGAGCTGCAGGGCTTGAGCCTGCGGAACGTGGGGCTGACGGTCTACGAGAACGGAAAGAAGATCTACACCGATTTCGGGGAGCTGCTCTTCACGCATTTCGGCGTGTCCGGCCCGCTGGTGCTCTCGTCCTCGGCGCATATGCGGCACTTTGATAAAAAGAGCTATCGGTTGGAGCTTGACCTCAAGCCGGCGCTCGACGAGCAGCAGCTCGACAAGCGCCTGCTGTCGGATTTTCAGAAGCACGCGAACAGCGATTTTTGCAACGCGCTCGGCGAGCTTCTGCCGCAGAAGCTCATTCCCGCGGCGGTGGAACGCTCCGGCATCCCGCCGCACGAGAAGGTACACGATCTCACGCGCGAGCAGCGCGCCGCGCTGCGGACGCTTTTGAAGCATTGGAGCATCGACGTTCTATCGCCCATGCCGGTGGAGAATGCCATCATCACCTCCGGCGGCGTCAAGGTCGGGGAGATCGACCCGAAAACGATGGCGTCGAAGAAGGTGCCGGGGCTGTATTTTGCCGGTGAGATCATCGACGTGGACGCCTATACGGGCGGCTTCAATCTGCAGATCGCGTGGGCGACCGGCAAGGCTGCTGGTGAAGCGGCGGAGGAGTATTTGACGGAACAATAAAGGAAATATACTTTACACATGGAATGAGGAAAATGCAGACGATGATACCCGAAAAGCACTTTGCCGTCGCGGTGGACGGCCCCTCCGGCGCGGGGAAAAGCACGCTGGCCAAGGCGATCGCGGCGAAGCTCGGCATTTTGTATGTGGATACCGGCGCGATCTACCGCACGATCGGCTATGCGGTGAAGCGGCGCGGCATTGAGCCGCGCGACGAAGCCGCTGTCCGCGCGATCCTGCCGGAGCTGGAGATCGGTATGCGCTACGAGGCGGACGGAGAGCAGCACATGCTGCTCAATGGGCAGGATGTGACGCGCGAGATCCGGCTGCCGGAGATCTCCATGTACGCGAGCGCCGTGTCGGCGCTGCCGTCGGTGCGCGCGTTCCTGCTGGAAATGCAGCGCGATCTGGCGCGGAAGCACAGCGTCATTATGGACGGGCGTGACATCGGCACGGTGGTGCTGCCGGACGCCGAGGTGAAGATCTTTCTGACGGCGTCCGCCGAGGTGCGCGCGCAGCGGCGCTGCCTCGAGCTGGAACAGCGCGGCACGCCGAAGCCCTACGACGAGGTGCTGCATGAGCTCAATGAGCGGGACTACAACGACTCCCACCGTGCCGCTGCGCCGCTCCGGGCGGCGGAGGACGCAATGGTCGTCGATACCTCCGCGCTCGATTTCGACGCGAGCAGGGAAGCGCTGCTCGCCCTGATCCGGGAGAAGCTGCAATGAACCATGTTTTTTTTGGCATCATCTGGGTGCTCGCGCAGATACTGCGGCTGCTGTACCGCATCGAGGTGAAGGGACTGGAGAACCTGCCGCGGAACGGCGTGCTGCTCTGCCCGAACCATGCGAGCGACCTCGACCCCGTGCTCATCGGCATCTGCCTGCCGATCAACTACCGCCTGCATTTCATGGCGAAGGAGGAACTGTTCCAGAACCGCTTGTTCGGCCGCATCCTCCGCGCGCTGGGGGCGTTTCCGGTCAACCGCGAGGGAGCGGACATCCAAGCGGTCAAGACCGCGATGAAGGTCATCCACGAGGGCGAGAATCTGCTCATTTTCCCGGAGGGAACGACCATTCACGATGGCGTGGGCTACCACGACGGTCTGCCGGCGCACGCCCATTCCGGCATCGCGATGATCGGCGTGCGCTCGGGCGCGACGCTCGTTCCGGTATTCGCGGACGGGAAGAAGAGAATGTTCCGCAAGACGACGATCATTTTCGGCGAGCCGTATGTGCCGCAGATCACGGGACGGCGCGGGACCTCCGAGGAGCTGCAGAAGGTTGCGGACGATGTGCTGCGCGAGGCGTATGCGCTCGGCGGTCAGGCGGTGGGAGGCGCGCCGCTGTGAGGGTCATTCTTGCTAAGACCGCAGGCTTCTGCTACGGCGTGGAGCGCGCGGTCGCGCTCGCGCACGAAACGGCCAAGGCGCATGGCGGCGCGATGCTCGGGAGCGTTATCCACAACGCCAATGTCGTCGCGGAGCTGGAGCGCGAGGGAATGCGTCTGATCGCGTCGCCCGAGGAGGCGGCAGCGGGGGAGACGGTGCTCATCCGCTCCCACGGCGAGAGCCGGGAGGTGCTGGAGGAGCTGCAGGCACGCGGCGCGGAGATCGTCAGCGCGACGTGCCCGAACGTGCGGCACATCCAAATACTTGTCACCGAGGCCGAGACCGCGGGGAGGCAGGTCGTCATCATCGGCGAGCACGACCACCCCGAGGTGCAGGGCATCGCAAGCTGGTGCAGGGACGCAAGGATCTTCGGAAACGCCGAAGAAGTTGAGAAATGGGCGGAGGAAACGGCGGAAATTGCCGATTTGCCCATAACGATGGTCGCGCAGACCACCTGTATTCGTGCGCTTTGGGAAAGTTGCGTGAAATTTCTAAAAAAAGAGTGTACAAATCTGAAAATTGATGATACAATATGCAATGCTACGCAAAAGCGTCAATCGGAGGCGGCGGAGATCGCTTCTTCGGCGGACGTGATGGTGGTGGTCGGAGACCGGAAAAGCGCTAACACCAGACATTTGACGGAAATCTGCAAAGAGAACTGCACGCGCGTCTATCAGATTGAGGACGCCGACGAGCTCTCGCCGGACATGTTTCATGGCTGTACTGTTGCGGGCCTGACGGCTGGTGCCTCCACTCCTGCGGGCATCATTAAGGAGGTATATGCAACCATGACGGAAGAAATCAAGACCATTGAAGGTAACGAGACCTTCGAAGAAATGCTCGACAAATCTTTTAAGACTTTAAATACAGGAGATAAGGTGACCGGTATCGTCACGGCCATCGGTACGACCGAGATCCAGGTCGACCTGGGCTGCAAGCAGGCGGGCTACATTCCCGTCAGCGAGCTTTCCAGCGATCCCGACGCCAAGGTCGAGGACATCGTCCATGTCGGCGACGAGATCGAGACCTACATCGTCCGCGTCAACGACGTGGAGGGCTATGCCACCCTTTCCAAGAAGCGCCTCGACGCGGTCAAGGTCTGGGAGGACATCGAGAATGCCGTTGAGAACAAGACCGTTCTCGAGGGCATCGTCACCGAAGAAAACAAGGGCGGCATCGTCGTTTCCGTCAAGGGCGTGCGTGTGTTCGTTCCCGCTTCCCAGAGCGGTCTGCCCAAGGACAGCGACCTGAGCCAGCTCATCAAGCAGCGCGTTCAGCTCCGCGTCACCGAGGTCAACCGTGCCCGCCGCCGCGTCGTCGGCTCCATCAAGGCCGTGCAGAACGAGGCCCGTGCGGCCGCGCAGGCTGAGATCTGGGCCAACATCGAGGTCGGCAAGCACTATGACGGCGTGGTCAAGTCCATGACCAGCTACGGCGTGTTCGTCGATATCGGCGGCGTGGACGGTATGGTCCACATCTCCGAGCTGAGCTGGAGCCGCATCAAGAATCCCGCCGAGGTCGTCTCTGTCGGCGATCATCTCGACGTGTACGTTCTCTCCTTCGATCCCGAGAAGCACAAGATCTCTCTCGGCGTGAAGGACCGCACCCAGAATCCCTGGGATGTGTTCATGAACACCTACAAGGTCGGCGACGTGGCCAACGTCCGCATCGTCAAGCTGATGACCTTCGGCGCGTTTGCTGAGGTCGTTCCCGGCGTGGACGGTCTGATCCACATTTCCCAGATCGCGGACCGCCGCATCGACAAGCCCTCCGACGTTCTGGCCGAAGGCGACAAGGTCGACGCGAAGATCATCGCCATCGACGAGGACAAGAAGAAGATCTCTCTGAGCATCCGTGCGCTGCTCACGCCCGCTGCGGAGGAAGAGGCTCCCGTCGAGGAGTAAATCCATACTGAATGAAAAAGGACAGGCTCTGCCTGTCCTTTTTTCTGTCTTCTTCCGGAAATTAGGCTTTTCAAGCGGGAAGATGTGTGGTAAAATACTCCTGTTGACAAAGTTTTAACAAAACCCCTTTACCATATTCATTCAGGAGGAGACCAACGATGAACGTTCAGGAACTCTATCAGAAGAAGCTGACCACCGCCGCCGAGGCGGTCAAGGCCGTCAAGAGCGGCGACTGGGTCGATTACGGCTGGTGCACGAACCATCCCTACACGCTCGACAAGGCGCTTGCCGCCCGTCAGAGCGAGCTGCGCGACGTCAAGGTCCGCGGCGGCGTGACGATGTGGATGCCAGAGATCTGCAAGGCGGAGGACGCCGGCGAGCACTTTACATGGCATTCCTGGCATTGCAGCGGCATCGACCGCAAGATCATTGCCAAGGGTATGGGCTATTTCTCTCCCATGCGCTACAGCGAGCTGCCGCGCTTCTATCGCGACGGCAACGCCAAGGTGGATGTGGCGATGATCCAGGTCACGCCGATGGACAAGCACGGCAACTTCAGCTATGCGCTGGCCTGCTCGCATCTGGCGGATATGCTCGATAACGCCAAGACGGTCATCGTCGAGGTCAACGAGAATCTGCCGTGGGTCTATGGCCTGAACGGCTGCGAGATCAACATTGCCGACGTCGATATGGTCGTTGAGGGCGAGAACCCGCCCGTGGCGCAGCTCGGCGCGGGCGGCGCGCCGACCGAGGTCGACACCGCGGTGGCGAACCTCGTCGTGCCGCAGATCCCGAACGGTGCCTGCCTGCAGCTCGGCATCGGCGGTATGCCGAACACCATCGGCTCGATGATCGCGCAGTCCGACCTCAAGGACCTCTCCGTTCACACCGAGATGTATGTGGACGGCTTTGTGGATATGGCGATGGCCGGCAAGATCACCGGCAAGCACAAGCAGCTCGACAAGGGCCGTCAGGTCTTCGCGTTTGCCGCCGGTACGCAGAAGCTCTATGATTACATGGACCGCAACCCGGACGTCATGGGCGCGCCGGTCGATTACACGAACGATGTTCACGTCATCTCGCAGATCGACAACTTCATTTCCATCAACAATGCCATCGACTGCGATCTCTTCGGCCAGGTCAACGCCGAATCCGCCGGCATCAAGCACATCTCCGGCACAGGCGGCCAGCTTGACTTCGCCATGGGTGCATATCTTTCCAAGGGCGGCAAGAGCTTCATCTGCATGTCCTCGACCGTCACCGGCAAGGACGGCACGGTCAAGAGCCGCATCGTTCCCACGCTGACGCCCGGCTCCATCTGCACCGATCCGCGCTCCTGCACGCACTATATCGTCACCGAGTACGGCATGGTCAACCTCAAGGGCCTGTCCACCTGGGAACGCGCCGAGGCGCTAATCTCCGTGGCGCATCCAGACTTCCGCGAGCAGCTCATCGCCGACGCGGAGAAGATGCACATCTGGCGCAGAAGCAACAAGTAAGCCTGCTGTTTGATACAAAAGGGCGGCCCCTTCGGGCCGCCCTTTTTCCTGCCGTAGGTGCGGGATCGGGCGCGATTTTTGAGCAGGAGGCAGAAAAAACTTGAAAAATATTCGGACTTGAGCTATACTATATACAGAGGGGGAATGACCCTTTTGCGGTTTTCTATGTTGTGTGACTGAAAATTTTTGACAGGAGGCGGGCGTCATGTTCTGCGTAGGGGATAAGATCGTGCATCCAATGCACGGAGCCGGTGTGATCGAAAGCATCGTGGACGAGAAGATCGGCAGGGACCTTGTCCGGTTTTATGTGTTCCGGATGCCTGTCTCCGGCCTGACGCTCAAGATCCCGACGGCGAACAGCGAGATGATCGGAGTCCGCGCAGTCTCGTCAGCAGAGACGATCGAGCGCGTGCTCGCGGAGCTCCCGAAGCTGAGCGTGGACATGACGACGAACTGGAACCACCGCTACCGCGAGAATATGGAGCGCATCAAGAGCGGCGACCTGCTGGAGGTCGCAGGCGTGATCAAGGCGCTGATGCACCGCGACGGCGAGCGCGGGCTCTCCACCGGCGAGCGCAAGATGCTGCACAACGCCAGACAGATCCTGCTTTCGGAGGTCGTGCTGGCCGAGGATGTGGAGTACGCCGACGCGGAGGCGCGTGTCAATGCGGCCATGATGGCGGAGGAGAGCGCATGAAAAAGCTGCTTGGGAGGCTGCTGGGCAAAGGCGTTTCCGCCGTTCGTCCGACCTGCACGGCGATCCTTGCCGCGGCGGGCAGCTCGCAGCGGATGGGCGGCGAAAATAAGCTCCTGCTGCCGCTGGATGGGATGCCGGTGCTGGCGCACACGCTGCGCGCGGTCGACGCGGCGCAGAGCGTGGACGAGATCGTGATCGCGGCGCGGGAGGAGGACCTGCTGACCTACGCGGAGCTCTGCAAGACCTATGGCATTCGCAAGCCGGTCAAGGTGGTCGTGGGTGGCGCGACAAGAGAGGAATCCGTGCTGCGCGCGGCGCTGGAGGCAAGAGCCGACGCGAAGCTGCTGGCTGTCCAGGACGGAGCGCGTCCGCTCGTGACGCCGGAGCTGTTCGACGCGGTGGTACTGCGCGCGGCGGTGTGCGCCGCGGCGGCTCCCGCTGTGCCGGTGCATGATACCATCAAGCTCGCACGGGATCGCCGCGTGACGGAAACGCCGGATCGCTCCATGCTTTTTGCCGTGCAGACGCCGCAGGTTTTTGACGCCGGACTTCTGAAAGCAGCGCTGCAATCCGCGCTGACGGAGCACGCGGCACTGACGGACGATTGCTCCGCGGTAGAGCGCCTTGGCAAGGCAGTCTACTTGACAGATGGCGACGAGGAAAACATTAAGATCACCACACCGCTCGACCTGATCGTCGCAGAGACGATCCTGCGCCGACGGGAGGAACGGGAGGCGGAGGAATGACGGGTCTGCGCATCGGACACGGCTATGACGTCCACCGCCTGACGGAGGGGCGGAGGCTCATTCTCGGCGGCGTAGAGGTGCCGTATGAAAAGGGCTTGCTCGGCCACAGCGACGCCGATGTGCTGACGCACGCCGTCATGGACGCTCTGCTCGGCGCGGCAGCGCTGGGCGATATCGGCAAGCTCTTTCCCGATACGGACGCGGCTTACGCCGGGATCTCGAGCATCCTGCTGCTCGAGCGTGTGGCGGAGCGGCTGCGTGAGGCGGGATATGCCGTCGTCAACCTTGATGCGACGGTTTTGGCGCAGGCTCCGAAGCTCGCGCCCTACCGTGAGCGGATGCGGGAAAACCTCGCCTGCGCGCTTGCGCTTGATGCTTCCCGCGTCAGCGTCAAGGCGACGACCGAGGAGGGGCTCGGCTTTACCGGAGAGGGACTTGGCATCGCGGCGCACGCGGTCGCGCTGCTCGAGAAAATAGAATAAGAAAAAGGACGGCTGAGCCGTCCTTTTTTGCTATGCAAACGCATGGCAAAAATAGATATGTGCCCTTTCCTCGCCCCTGCGGGGCAACCGGAAAGAATGCACAAAAGCTTCACGCACCGGCCTTTGTGCATTTTTGTGGTGCGGTGCTTGTGCGTGAAGCTTCATGCGTCTATGCCGCAGGCGTCCATCGCGGCGAAGAGCCGTGCGCGGTTTTCTTCGCTCATTTCGCACAACGGCAGGCGGAGAAGATCGCTGCACAGTCCCATACGCGCCATCGCGGTCTTGACCGGAATGGGATTGACCTCGCAGAAGAGCGCCCGGATGAGCGGAGCAAGGCGAAGCTGTTCACGTCCTGCCTCCAAAATGCGGTCGGCAAGGCACAGCTCCACCAGCCTGTGCATTTCGCGCGGAACGATGTTTGCCGCGACGGAGATCACCCCCACGCCGCCGAGCGCGCAGACGGCGGCGGTGTCCTCGTCGTTGCCGGACCAGACGGAGAAGCCGTCGCCGCAGAGGTTAAGGGTCTCCTGGATCAGGGCGAAGCTGCCGGAGGCCTCCTTGACGCCGACGATGTTCGGGTGCTGCGCGAGCACGGCGTAGGTCTCGGCGGTGCAGCTCACGCCGGTGCGGGAGGGGACGTTGTAGACGATGAGCGGGCGGTCGACGGCGTCGGCGACGGCGGTGAAGTGGCGCACGAGCCCGCGCTGCGTCGCCTTGTTGTAGTAGGGTGTGACGACCAGAACGCCGTCCGCGCCCGCTGCACAGGCCTCACGCGAGAGTGCGATGGCGGAGGCGGTGTTGTTCGAGCCGGTGCCGACGATGACGGGGACGCGGCCGTTTACCTGCCGGATGGACCGCTCGATGATCTCGGCGCGTTCGGCATAGGTCAGCGTCGCGCCCTCGCCGGTCGTCGCGCAGAGGATAAGCGCATCGGTGCCGGAGGCGATATGCCATTCGATCAGCTGCTCAAGGGCGGGGAAGTCGATGCCGTCGGGCGTCATTGGCGTCACGAGCGCAACGCCGGAGCCGCGGAATAAGGATTGGGACATGATGGAAGCTCCTCTCTTTTTTGATAGCAGCGTGGAAAATATTGCCGGGAGAAAAAGAACGGTTTTCCTTGAATCCTTGCGCATTTTATCCTATAATGTAGAAACGCAGGGAAATGCGGCCAATGGAGGACCCCTATGAAACGATTCTGGAAAACGATCATCTTGAGTATGCTGCTTGCGCTCACGCTGTGCGTCGGCGCGCAGGCCGCAGAGAATACTATGCTCAAGGTCGGCTTAAAATACGGCACGAACGCTCTTTTTACGGCGCGGCTGCAAAACTACAACGATACGCTCAGCGGCTCAGGCTACGAGTTCGGCTATTACGATGCCGACCGCAGCTTCGTTCCGCTCGCCGCGACGGATGAGCAGAGGATCACCGTTACGGTGGACAGCAACGCCTACGTTTCCGGCGGCGTGTGCTATGAGACGCGGCCGACGAATTACTCCACCATCCTCGGCGCCTACCACATTGAGCTGCTCACGGCGTTCGGCAGCTACGAGGAGGCGCTTGCGGTGGCGCAGAGCTACCCGAAGGGCTTCGTCGCCTACATCGACGGGGCGTATCGTGTGCGCGTCGGCAACCACGCGAGCTACGATGAGTCCGCGCGCGTGCTGTCGGAGACGGATGTGCTGGCCTACGGCGCGCAGATCATAACGCCGAGCAGTACCGGCGTGGTCGTGTCGGTCACGGATACGGATACCGTCCTCTTTGAGTTCGACTGCTCGGGCCTCCGCAGTCTCGGCGTCCGCCCACGCTCGGTGAGCGGAGAGAAGACGGTGACGTGGTTCTCCGGCTATCGCTACTACGGAGGCTTCGAATACCAGCGCACGACCGGCGGCTACATCAGCGTCATCAACGTGCTGGATATCGAGGATTACGTCAAGTGCGTCATTGCGGCGGAGATGTCGAACGACTGGCCGCTCGAGGCGCTCAAGGCGCAGACGGTCTGCGCGCGCACCTACGCCGCCGCACAAACGCGCCACCGCAGCGCGGGCTTCGATGTCTGCTCGACGGTGGACTGTCAGGCATACAAGGGCGCGGCACTCTCCAATGAGCGCTCCGACGCGGCGGCGGAGGAGACGCGCGGCGTCTATCTCTACTACAACGGCGAGCTGGTGACCAACGCGGTCTACTACTCCTGCAACGGCGGCGCGAGCGAGAGCTGCAAGAACGTCTGGGGCAGCGAGGTGCCGTATCTGCAGGGCAAGCTCGATCCTTACGAGGCAAGCGTCGCGTGGCGCTTCTCCCGCTACTACTGGTCGTTCACCGCGACCGGCGACGAGCTGCGCGAGGTGCTCAAGTCCGAGGCCAATACCGACATCGGGCAGGTGCAGAACGTCTATGTGTCCGAGTACAGCGACACGGGCAACGTCATTGCCGTCACCTATGAGGGGACCCGGGGCAGTTACACCGCGCGGCGCGAGAAGTGCCGCACGCTCCTCAACGGCGTGTACGACCATATCAACGTGCGCAGTATGCGCTATACCGTCACCGGCGGCGACGCGAGCACCTACTACGTCAACGATGCGCAGAGCTCGGTGACCGGCACGGGCGGGCTGTATGTGATCGACGGCGACGGCACGGTCACGCCGAACAATGCCGGCGCGAAGGATACCTACGTCATTACATCGGGCGGCGTGCAGTCGCTCGAGCGCAAGAGTGCGAACACAAGCAACACCTTCACCTTCTCCGGCTCGGGCTGGGGCCACAACGTCGGCATGAGCCAGTGGGGCGCGTTTGCCATGGCGGAGCAGGGCTATACCTATCGAGACATTCTGAATTTCTACTACACGGGCATCACGCTGAGCTGATGCGGAAAGAAGCAAGATGAAAACAAGCGATTTTTACTACGACCTCCCGCCGGAGCTGATCGCACAGACGCCGCTGGAAAAACGTGACGAGTCGCGCCTGCTGTGTCTCGATAAGGCAACGGGGGAGTGGTCGCACCACCACTTTTATGAGCTGCCGGATTTTTTGAGGGCGGGGGACTGCCTGATTTTGAACAATTCCCGCGTTCTGCCGGCGCGTCTGCTGGGACGCCGTCTGCCTGGCGGCGGAGCCTGCGAGGTGCTGCTTTTGCAGGACAAGGGCGATAAGGTGTGGGAGTGCCTTGTGCGTCCGGGCAAGCACCTGCGCGAGGGTGCGCGGGTGAGCTTCGGCGACGGCGAGCTGACGGCGGAGATCGCTGAGGTCCTGCCGGACGGCAACCGTCTGGTGCGCTTCGATTACAATGGCATCTTCCTTGAGGTGCTCGAGCGGCTCGGCAAAATGCCGCTGCCGCCTTACATCAAGGAGGAGCTGCAGGACCAGGAGCGCTACCAGACTGTCTACTCCAAGGTCAACGGCTCGGCGGCGGCTCCCACAGCGGGACTGCACTTCACGCCGGAGCTTCTGGAGAGGATCGCTGCCAAGGGCGTCGGCGTCGGCTATGTGACGCTGCACGTCGGGCTCGGCACGTTCCGACCGGTCAAGGAGGACGAGATCGAGCAGCACGATATGCACAGCGAATACTGCACCATTCCGCAGGAGACGGCGGATCTGATCAACCGCACGAAGGCGAACGGCGGGCGTGTGATCTGCGTCGGCACGACCTCCTGCCGCACCATTGAGAGCTGGGCGGGGGAGGACGGTACCATGACCGCGACCGGCGGCTGGACGAATATTTACATCTATCCGGGCTACCGCTTCAAGGTGATGGATGCGCTTGTCACGAATTTCCACCTGCCGGAGTCTACGCTCATCATGCTGGTGAGCGCGCTCGCGGGGCGCGAGCACGTTCTTGCCGCCTATGAGGAGGCGGTGCGCGAACGCTACCGCTTCTTCAGCTTCGGCGACGCGATGTTTATCTCCTGATGCATACGAATCGTATATGCATTGCATATACGATTCGATATTCTGTATATACAAAATGTGAGGAACGAGCTATGTTCAAGGTCATCAAATACGAGGGCAAGGCCCGGCGCGGCAAATTCCAATGCGCCCACGGCGGCGAGGTGCAGACGCCGGTTTTCATGAACGTCGGCACGCAGGCGGCGATCAAGGGCGGCGTGAGCGCGCTGGACCTCAAGGAGCTCGGCTGTCAGATCGAGCTGTCCAACACCTACCATCTCCATCTCCGCCCGGGCGACGACGTGGTGCGCCAAATGGGCGGACTGCATAAGTTCATGCACTGGGACGGCCCGATCCTGACGGACTCCGGCGGCTTCCAGGTGTTCTCTCTTGCGGGACTGCGCAAGATCAGGGAGGAGGGCGTCACCTTCGCCTCTCACCTCGACGGCCACCGCATCTTCATGGGACCGGAGGAGAGTATGCACATCCAGTCCAACCTCGGCAGCGACATTGCGATGGCGTTCGACGAGTGCGTGGAGAATCCGGCACCCTACAAGTACGCAAAGGACTCCTGTGAGCGCACGCTGCGCTGGCTGGAGCGCTGCAAGGCAGAGCATGACAAGTTAAACTCCTTGCCGGATACCGTCAACCCGGGGCAGATGCTTTTCGGCATCAATCAGGGTGCGACCTTTGAGGATCTGCGCATCTGGCACATGAAGGAGATCGCAAAGATTGACTGCGACGGCTACGCCATCGGCGGTCTTGCGGTCGGCGAGCCGACGCAGGTGATGTACGACATCATCGACGCGGTCGAGCCCTATATGCCGCAGGACAAGCCGCGCTACCTGATGGGCGTCGGCACGCCGTCGAACATCATTGAGGGCGTGGCGCGCGGCGTGGACTTCTTCGACTGCGTGATGCCGGCGCGCAACGCGCGCCACGGCAAGCTCTTCACCTGGGGCGGCGCGATCAACCTGAAAAACGAGAAATACAAGCTCGACGAGCGCCCGATCGACGAGCGCTGCGACTGCCCGACCTGCCGGAATTTCTCGCGCGCCTATCTGCGCCACCTCTTCAAGGCAGACGAGATGCTGGCGCTGCGCCTTGCGGTGATGCACAATCTCTATTTCTACAACAAGCTCGCGGAACGCATCCGCGACGCGCTGGATGCCGGCGAGTTTGCGGCCTTCCGTGCGGAATACAGCGAAAAGCTTTCGGAAAGAGCGTAATTTGCCGCAGAAAACTCTTGCACATTAGGACGGATTCGGCTATAATAACAGCAATGCTGTTATGGCGGAACCTTAAAAACGAAAGGAACTTTAACAATTATGGAATCCCTTCTTCTCATGGTCGCGATGATCGCGGTCTTCTATTTCCTCATCATCCGTCCGGAAAACAAGCGCAAAAAGCAGGCGGAGCAGATGCGCAGCAGCCTGAAAAAGGGCGACCGCGTCACCACCATTGGCGGTATGGTCGGCAAGATCGTGCAGGTCAACGACTCTACCATCGTCTTTGAGACGAGCGAGGACCGCGTCCGCATCGAGGTGACCAAGTGGGCGGTGCAGTCCACCGGCGCGATGGAGCAGGCTGCCGCGCAGAAGAACGGCAAGAAGGCTGACAAGGTCGAAGAAAAGGCGGAGGAGACTCCTGCTGTCGAGGAGAAAGCGACTGAGACGGTTGAGGCTCCTGCTGCGGAAGAAAAGCCCTCCTACGATCCCGAGATCAAGTAAATCATATCCTGACGCGAAAGCGCCGGCCGAATGGTCGGCGCTTTTTTGCGCACTTTTTTCGAGGGCCTGGATATAAAATGCAGCCTTGCGGCATACGCTCTTTTGAACGACCGGGACGGGGAGGGCTATGGAATGGAGAAGAAGCGATTGTCGGTGAGGCCGATCATGCTCGGCTTGGCGACGGCGATGGGTGCATATCTGGTGCTGCTGACGCTTGCGGCCTATCTGACGGTGAGCGGCAGACTGGATGAGGTGCGAATAGGGCAAGCGGTATGGGCGTGTGCCTGCCTTTCGGCCTTCGGCGGTGCGATGATAGCGTCACGGGAGAAACGGGGGACGGCGGTGCTGCCGCTGCTTGGCGCTGCGGCGTTTTGGGTGTGCGTGTCGCTGCTCGGGCTGCTCGCGTCGGACGCGCCGGACATGAATGGGATGCTGAGACTGCTCACGGCGTCTGCGCTTGGCGGACTGCTTGCGGTTGGGCTTGCGCGGCGAGGAAAGGGAAAACGGACAAAGCGACATAAAACGCCTCGTTCCCGACGGTAAACATAAAGATCGAAAAACGGCACATTCTGCGCGGCGTGAACGGATTGCACAAATATGGCCTGGTGGGGAATGAGGGCGGCCTGAAAGACGGTTTCCAGATTTGGTAAACGGCGGTTTTTCACGATACCATATCTTGTTCCGAAAAAGCTCGGTGTACGAAGTTTACATAATGGCGTTTACATAATATTTTGACATAATTGACAAAATTCGGGAAATTGAGGAAATCCGCTTGCGAAACGGGGACAAATAGCCTATATTTATAAGTGCTTTCGCTCCCTCGCTTTTTGCGCCCTGCGAATTTCCTCGGCGGAAAACAGTGAGGGATTTACATTGAAGCAAAGACGAACGGCGGCGCGTCTGCGATGCGTCAGTCTGCGGAAAATACCGCTTTCCATGCTGGCGCTTGCCGCTTTTTTTCTTCTCGGCGCGGTCCTCGGCGGCATGGTCGCCGCGCGCGGCGCGTCGGCAATGGGCGGCGAGCTGCGCCGATATCTTGAGGGCTACCTTGCCCTGCGCATCGAGGGCGCGCCCTCCTCCGCGGCGGTCTGGCAGACGATGGTCTGCTTTTTCCGTGCGAGCGTGGCGGTGTTCCTGCTGGGCTTTGCCTCCGTCGGCGTGGCGCTCATTCCGGCGGTGTGTGCCGCTCAGGGCTTCCTGTACGCCTATTCGCTTCTTTGCTTCGCCTCGGGTCTGGGGCAGGATGGATTTTTCCTGCTGCCTGTTCTCTTCACGCTGCGGCTGATGCTTGTGCTGCCTTGCACGCTGCTGCTCGGCAGCGCCGCGTGGGAGACCTCGCGCGGTCTTGCGGCCTTATCGGTCGGCGGCGGAAAGCGGGCGAAGGGCGTGACCTACGGAAAGCGGTATTGGTCCCGCTTTGGGATCGCGTGTGTGTGTTTATTTTTTGGCGCGGCGCTGGAGCTGTGGTTCATTCCACGCATCCTGTCGCTTTTGCTGCGCTGATCTTACGGAAGGAGGAGTGCCGGATGGCGGCCGATTATCTGAAGCTCTATGAGGATTATCTGCGCGAGGAAAAGCACGCCTCCGAAAATACGCTCAGCTCCTATCTTCGCGACCTGCGCCAGTTTTCCGAGCACCTTGCCGCCCAGCGGGTGACCGATCTGCGCAAGGTCAAGACCGCCGCCATCAGCGACTACGTCGCGTGGATGGGCGGCAAGGGAAAGTCCGCCGCGACGGTCACGCGCGCGCTGGCCTCCATCAAGTCCTTTTATGCCTTCCTTGCCGAGCGCGGCGAGATCAAGACCAATCCCGCCAAGGGCGTCGCCGCCCTCAAGGTCGAGCGCAGGTTCCCGGAGATCCTGACCGGCAAGGAGGTCGAGCTGTTCCTCGACCAGCCGCAGTGCGTGGACGCCAAGGGCTACCGCGATCACGCGATGCTCGAGCTGCTCTATGCCACCGGCATCCGCGTGAGCGAGCTCATCTCGCTCGACGAGAGCGACTGCAGCCTTTCCGCTGGCTTCATCCGCTGCGAGAGCAAGGGCAAGGAGCGCATTATTCCGCTCTATCCCGCCGCGGTCAAGGCACTTTCGGATTACATCAAGGACGTCCGCCCTCAGCTGCTGGCCGATCCCGAGGAGACGGCGCTGTTCGTCAACATGAACGGCGAGCGCATGAGCCGTCAGGGCTTCTGGAAGATCGTCAAGCACTACCAGGAGATGGCGCAGATCGACAAGGACATCACGCCGCACACGCTGCGCCACTCGTTTGCGGTGCATCTGCTGGAAAACGGCGCGGACCTGCGCGCCATTCAGGAGATGCTGGGTCACGCGGATATTTCCTCCACGCAGATCTACACCCACGTTGTGAAAAAACAGCTGCGGGACATCTATCAGAAGGCGCACCCGCGCGCGTAATAGAAAAAGGAAACGGGAAGGACGCTTCGGCGTCCTTCTCTTTTTGCCCTCCGGCGCAATGCACCGCTCCCGGCGCGGGCGCATAGTATGCTGCGAGGAGGGGAGAGTATGGAACGCTATTTACTGGTCGCACGCTCCATCACGCACGCCCAGCAGATGATGAAGGTCCTGGACCGTGCGGGCATCCGCACGCGGGTGCTGCGCGCGAGCGCCGAGCTGACGGGCCGCGGCTGCGGCTACACGCTGGAGGTCGCGGAGCGGAATTACGCCGCCGCCATCCGCCGCCTGCAGGACGCGCAGGTCGAGCCGGTCAAGATCGTTCGGAGGTAGAGCCATGATCTATCTGGACTCCGCCGCGACGACCTTCCAAAAGCCCCTGAGCGTTTCCTATGCGATGCAGAGGGCCATGCGCACCATGTCCTCGCCGGGGCGCGGCGGCTATGCCGCGGCCAGAGCGGCGGAGGAGACAGCCTTCCGCTGCCGGAGCCTTGCCGCCGAGCTGTTCGGTGTACCCTCGCCGGAGCAGGTCGTCTTTGCCTCCAACGCGACGCACGCCCTGAACATTGCCATCCGTTCGCTCGTGCCGGAGGGAGGGCGCGTCGCCGTCTCCGGCTATGAGCACAACGCCGTCACGCGGCCGTTGCACGCGCTGGGCGCGAGGATCAAGGTCGCCGCTTCGCCGCTCTTTGACCGCGCCGCGCTGCTGCGCGCCTTTGAAAACAGCATCTCGCCGGAGCTTGACGCCGTCGTCTGCACGCACGTCTCCAATGTGTTCGGCTTTGTTCTGCCGATCGAGGAGATCGCTGCGCTCTGCCGCGCGGAGGGAGTTCCCCTGATCGTGGACGCCTCGCAGTCTGCGGGCATCCTGCCGTTCGAGCTGGACACGCTCGGCGCGGCCTTTATCGCCATGCCGGGACACAAGGGGCTTTACGGCCCGCAGGGGACTGGACTTCTGCTGTGCGCGCACGACGCCGCACCGCTCCTCTACGGCGGCACGGGCAGCGCGTCGCTCGAGCAGACCATGCCGGACTTCCTGCCGGACCGGCTGGAGGCCGGTACGCACAATATGCCCGGCATCGCGGGCTTGGAGGCAGGGCTGCGCTTCGTGCGGGAAAGACGGGAGCGTATCGAGCGCCACGAGCGCGCGCTGATCGCGCGGGCCGCCGCTGCGCTGCGCGGAATGGACAGCGTTACGGTCTATGCCGCTCGGGATGCTGCGGAGCAGGTCGGGGTGCTGTCCTTCAACCTGGATGGCAGGGAGCCGGAGAAGACCGCGGACGCGCTGGCGCAGCGGGACTTTGCCCTGCGCGGCGGACTGCACTGCGCGCCCTACGCCCACCGCACGGCGGGAACGCTGCCGAACGGAACGGTGCGCCTGAGCGTATCCGCCTTCACCTCGGCGGCGGATATCGACGCCTTTGCCCATGTGCTGCGGAGCATCGTGCGCGGCTGAAGGCTGCGCTGCACAAATTCATGGAAAATTCATGCTCTTTCGGTTGCTTTTTTTTGCGGATTATATTAGAATATGAATAACTATTGCTTAAGAGGGATATGCCATGGAATTTGTGATGACCATACTCGAGGGCGCGTGGCGTTATGTGACGACCATCCGCATCGCGGACTATCTGGATATCGCGCTGATGGCCTATTGCTGCTATCTGCTGCTCCGCCTCGTGCGCAGCACTCGCGCGGAGAGCTTGGTCAAGGGTATCATGGTGTTTCTGCTGGCGCTGTGGATCTCGTATGTATTCAAGCTCAATGGCATTTACTTTATCCTCAACCACATGCTTGATGTCGGTATCCTCGCACTGATCGTCCTTTTCCAGCCGGAGATTCGCCGCATTTTAGAGCAGGTTGGCTCGAGTAAGCTGCGCTCGTTCATTCCCTTTGCCGCAAAGCAGCAGTCGAGCGCCATTGAAAACGCTATCGCGCAGACGGTGCTCGCCTGCACCGAGATGTCCAAGACCCGCACGGGCGTGCTGATCGTCTTTGAGCGTGAGATCAACCTCGACGAGATGGCGCGCACTGGCACCATCGTGGACGCGCAGGTGAGCAGCGAGCTGCTGAAAAACATCTTCTTCGTCAAGGCCGCGATGCACGACGGTGCGGTCATCATCCGCGACGGGCGCATCCTGGCGGGCGGCTGTATGCTGCCGCTGTCGAAGAATGTGAACCTCAGCCGCGACCTCGGTATGCGCCACCGCGCGGGCATTGGCATGAGCGAAAATTCCGACGCCGTGGTCGTCATCGTCTCGGAGGAGACGGGCACCATCTCCGTCGCCATCGGCGGACTGCTCAAGCGTCACCTCAAGCCGGAGACGCTCGAGAAGCTGCTCATCAACGAGCTGATGCCGCAGACGGAGGAGACCGAGGCGGACAAGCCGCAGCTGCATTTGCCGCGTATCCTGAAAAAGCGGAAGGAGGACGACGAAGAAAATGGAGCAAACTAAAGGCCGCAGGGCGTTTTGCATCGGCTTGTCGATCCTCATTGCGCTGCTTGTCTGGTTCTACGCCAACGACGACACGGAGATCGAGATCTCCGTCAACGATGTCCCCATTGAGTTCACCAATGAGGATACCTCACTGGCGGACAAGGGGCTGATGCTCCTCTCGTATGAGGAGGAGGCGATCGACCTCAAGCTGAGTATGCCGCGCAGCACCTACTTTAAGCTCGATCCGGACAAGATCCGCATCGTGGCGGATCTCAGCTCGGTCACCGTGACCGGCACACAGACGATCACCTACAGCGTGCTCTATCCGCGCGGGCCGCGCGGCGAGCTGCTTTCGAGCAGCATCACGCAGAAAGAGCCGACCGTCCGCTCGACCACCATTGAGATCGGCGAGCTGTTCCGCAAGAATGTGGAGATCCGCTGCAAGGTCGTCGGCAACGTGGCGGAGGGCTATATCGCCGGCACGGTCCGTATGCTGCCCGAGACGCTTGAGGTGCGCGGCCAGCAGGTCGACATCATGCAGGTGAGCTACGCGCAGGTCACGCTGAACATTGAAAACGCGACCTCCACGGTCGTGGAGCTGCTGGGCTTTGAGCTGTACGATTTCAGCGACCAGCTCATCCGTTCGAACCGCATCCATCCGGCCAGCGAGAGCATCCAGGTGACGATGCCAGTGATGACGGTCAAGGAGGTCCCGCTCACGGTCGAATTTGTCGAAACGCCCGGCTCGCGGCTCGAGAACGTCAAGTGGGCGCTGACGCCGATCGACACGATCACGCTCTCGGGCGACGCCTCGACGATGGCTGCCATCGACGAGATCAAGCTCGATACGCTCTCGCTCGCCGATCTCAAGGCGGCGGAGACCTTTACCTACGACATTCCGCTTCCTGACGGCGTGGACAATCTCAGCGGCGTGACGAGCGTGACGCTGACCATCCTGTTCGACGACATCGACTCCCTGACGGTGGACGCCACGCAGTTCGGCTACGAGAACCTGACGACCGAGCGTGATGTGACGGTCGTGACCTCGACGCTGAGCGTGACGCTGCGCGGCACGAGCACGGCGCTCGCGCAGGTGAATGAAGAAAACCTCCGCGTGGTGGCGGACCTGACGAACGTTTCCGACGCGGACGGCGTCTATACCGTCCCTGCAACGGTTTATGTGGACGGGCTGGACGTCGGTGCCGTCGGCAGCTATCAGGTGACCGTGCGGTTGAGCGGCGGAGCGGAAAACAGTACAGAGCATAACTGAAGGAGAACCTATGACCCAGATAGCAACGGTTGAAAAAATATTGCGCGGCGGCAGGGCGGAGATCTCCGTTCCCCGCAAGTCCGCCTGCGGACACGACTGCGAGAGCTGCTCGGGCTGCGGGATGCAGGGCTCGTCCACCCATGCGGTGGCGCTCAATCCCATCGGCGCGCAGGCGGGACAGAAGGTCGTGGTCGAGAGCAGCAACAAGCGGCTCTACGGCGTGATGCTGCTGGTCTACGCGGTGCCCATCGTGTTGTTTCTGATCGGCTACTTTGCCTCCTATGCGCTGACCTCCGAGGGGCTACGCTATGCCGTCGCCATTGCGGCGTTCTGCCTCGGCATCGTGCCGGCGATCCTCTACGACCGCAAGCTGAAGCGCGAGGGCGGGCTGGCGTTTACCATCATACGAACCCTGTAGCGCAGATATGTTCGGCTACGTTCTGCCCTCGCGGGATCGGCTCGACGAGCGGGAACGCGAGCGCTTCTGCGCCGTCTACTGCGGACTGTGCCACACGCTCCGGGAGCGCTACGGCTTTGCCGCGAGCCTCCTGCTCAACTACGATTTCACCCTTTTAGCCATTCTGCTCTCAAGCGGAGACGAGGAGTCCTGCACCGTGCGGCGCTGCGCCGTGCATCCCTGCAAGGGCTGCCGCGCACAGACAAGCACGCCGGCGCTCGAGGCTGCGGCGGACCGGACCGTGATCCTCTCCTGGTGGCAGCTGCGGGATCACATCGCCGACCACGGCTTTTGGAGCGGACTTAAATACCGCTTTGCTTCGCTCTTTCTGCGCGGTGCTTACCGCAGGGCAGGGGAGCGGCTGCCGCGCTTCGACGCGGCGGTGCGGCTACATCTCCAAGCGCTCGCGGCGCTGGAGGATGCGCGCTGCGCCTCTATTGATATGGCGGCAGAGCCCTTCGCGGCGCTGATGGCGGACGCGGCGGCAGACCTCACGGACGAAAAGCGCCGGCGCATCCTCGGTCAGATCCTCTATCAGCTCGGCCGCTGGATCTACCTCATTGACGCGGCGGACGACATGAAAAAGGATACCGAAAGCGGGAATTATAACCCACTGCTTTACCGTTATCATACGGAAAACGGCGTTCTCGGCGACGCGGACAGGCTCGCGCTGGCCGAAACGCTGGACGCCTCCATCGAGCGCATGGCGAGCGCCTACGCACTTTACGACTACGGCGTATGGACGCCGATCCTGGACAGTATATTTTATGAGAGCCTTTACGGCATCGGCAAAGCCGTTTTGGACGGGACCTACCGCCGCCGCACGCGGACGCAGTACGGTGAACGCAAGAAGAAAAGCAACGAGGAAGCACTATGAACGACCCCTACAAAGTATTGAACGTCTCTCCCTCCGCATCGGACGAGGAGGTAAAGAAGGCCTATCGTGACCTTGCGCGGAAGTATCATCCCGACAATTATCACGATAACCCGCTTGCCGATCTCGCGCAGGAGAAGATGAAGGAGATCAACGAGGCCTACGAGCAGATCCAGAAGCAGCGCAGGGCGGGCAGCGGTTACGGTGCGCCGCGGCAGAGCTACTACGGCACGACGAGCAACGGCTATTCCAGCGCCGACCCGACCATGCAGCAGATCCGTCTCGCCATCGCCCGCGGCGACATTTCGCAGGCGGAGCGCCTGCTGAACGCGGTCAGCGACCACAATGCCGAGTGGAGCTTCCTCATGGGCAACGTCTGCTACCGCCGCGGCTGGCTGGACGAGGCAAAGCGCTATTTCGAGACGGCCTGCCGGATGGACCCGGAGAATCCCGAGTACCGGCAGGCGCTCGCGGCCTTCAACAACCGCGGCTACCGTCCGCAGGGCTATCAGACCGTTTCCACGAGCTGCGGCAACGACGCCTGCTCGAACTGGTGCCTCGCGACACTGTGCTGCAATCTTCTCGGCGGCGGAGGCTACTTCTGTCTGCCGTGTATGTTCTGATTTGAATGAGGAGGAGATCACATTGGTCAAAAGCATGACGGGCTACGGAAGAGCCCGCGAAACGCGCAGCGGCCGCGATATCACCGTCGAGGTCCGCTCGGTCAACAACCGCTATCTTGACTGCGCCGTCAAGATGCCGCGCGCCTACATCTTCGCTGAAGACGCCGTGAAGACGCGGGTGCAGAAGGCCGTCTCGCGCGGCAAGGTAGACGTGTTCATCACCATCGACACCTCGGCGGCGGACGAGGCGGTCGTCAAGCTCAACCGCCCGCTCGCGCAGGGCTACTACAAGGCGCTGTGCGAGATCAACGAGGCCTGCGGCCTTGAGAGCGAGATCACCGCGTCGACCATAGCCCGCTTTCCCGACGTCCTGACCGTCACCAAGGCGGAGGAGGACCTGGAGAGCGTTGCCGCCGACCTCTGCGCCGTGCTCGATGACGCGCTTGCCGCGTACAATCGGATGCGCGCGACCGAGGGCGAGCGTCTTGCCGCCGACATTGGCAGCCGGCTCGATACCATCGAGCACATCACCGGCATGGTCGAGGAGCGCTCGCCGCAGACCGTTGCGGAGTACCGCGCGCGCCTGACCGCCAAGATGGAGGAGGTCCTGCAATCGACCACCATCGACGAGGCCCGCATTCTCACCGAGGCCGCCATCTTTGCCGATAAGATCGCCGTCGACGAGGAGACCGTCCGCCTGCGCTCCCACGTTTCTCAGCTGCGTACCATGCTCGTCTCCGACGAGCCGATGGGCCGCAAGATGGACTTCCTCATTCAGGAGGTCAACCGCGAGAGCAATACCATCGGCTCCAAGTGCAACGATATTACCATCGCGCGCGATGTGGTCGCCCTGAAGGCGGAGGTCGAAAAGATCCGCGAGCAGGTGCAGAACATCGAGTGAGGAGGGGACGATGAAGCTCATCAACATCGGCTTCGGCAATCTGGTCTCCGCCGAGCGTGTGCTGGCCATCGTCAGCCCCGACTCCGCGCCGATCAAGCGTCTCATTCAGGAGTCGCGCGAGCGCGGTATGCTGATCGACGCGACCTACGGCCGAAAGACCGCGTCCGTTTTCGTGATGGACAGCGACCATGTGGTGCTCAGCGCCATCGCGGCGGAGAAGCTCGCGCAGCGGCTCGGCCTTGAAATTTTGGGAGGATTGGAAGAAAACGAATGAAAACAGGGAAGACCTTTATCATCTCCGGCCCCTCCGGCGTCGGCAAGAGCACCGTGCTCCGTGAGCTGCTGCGGGACCGCGACGACCTCTATTTTTCGATCTCCGCCACAACGCGCACGCCGCGTGAGGGGGAGATCAACGGCGTTCACTATCATTTCATCAACGTCGATCGGTTCCGTGAAATGATCCAGGAGGATGAATTCCTCGAGTATGCCGAGTATGTCGGCAACTTCTACGGCACGCCCAAGCGCTATGTGGACGAAGCCATGGCGCAGGGGAAGGACGTTATCCTCGATATCGAGGTGCAGGGCGCCCTGCAGGTCATCGGCAAGCGGCCCGATACCGTGCGCATCTTCATCGCCCCTCCCTCGTGGGACGCGCTGGAGCAGCGCCTGACCGGACGCGGAACGGACAGCCCCGAGAAGATCCAGAAGCGCCTCGTCCGCGCCAAGGTCGAGCTTCAGACTGCCGACACCTACGATTACTTTGTCATCAACGACACGGTGGAAAATGCCGTGCGCGAGATCAACGCCATCATGCTCGCCGAGCATTGCCGCCCGAGTGAGCGCATGGAGATATTGCAGTAAGATACCTAATTTAATTTATCAATCATGCCGCGCCGCGGCGAAAGGAAGTATACGACTATGATGCTCTATCCCGCTATGAACACCCTCACCAAGAATGTCCCCAACCGTTACCTGCTGGTCAACGTGGTCGCGCGCCGCGCCCGTCAGATCGCGGAGGACGCCGAGCTGGAGGGGATCCACCTGACCGAAAAGCCCGTTACCGAAGCCATCAATGAGGTCGCCGACGGCGAGATCACCGCGGCGGACATTGATACGCACATCAATAAGTAAGAACGAACGATTCGCCGGAGAGGGGGAGAAGCATGGAACAGCAGATCGCAAGGATCGCCCTCTCCGGCGTACCCTACAGTGCGGACAAGCTGTATTCCTACCTCGTCCCGCCCGAGCTGGCTGACGCCTGCCGTGCGGGCGTTCGCGTGAGTGTACCGTTTGGCCGCGGCAACCGCCGCACCGAGGGCTTTGTGCTCGAAACGCTGTGCGAAGCGGCGGACAAGCCGCTCAAGCCGGTCTTTACCGTGCTGGACGAGCAGCCGTTGCTTGACGCGTCCCTGCTGCGCCTTGCCAAATGGATGAAGGCGCGCTATTTCTGCACGGTCTATGACGCGCTCAAGACCATTCTGCCCGCGGGCATCTGGTTCCGCTACCGCGAGACCTACCGCCTGGCGGACGGTGTACAGGAGAGCGACTTGACAGCACTTGCCGCGGCGAACCGAACGGATAAGCTGCTGCTTGAGGCCATCACCGCCCGCGGCGAGCTGGAGCGCAGCGAGCTCGAGGAGCTCGGCGGCGCGCAGACGATGAAGCGGCTCAAGCTCCTGTGCGAGCAGGGCGTGCTGTACTCCGAGACGACGGCCATCCGGCAGATCAGCGACAAGTCGGTGCGTATGGTGAGCCTTGCCGTGAGCGCGGAGGACGCGCTCGCCGCGGTCGAGCCAAAACGCCGCAGCGCGCCGCTGCGCTATGCGGCGGTCGAAATGCTCTGCGCGCAGGGCACGCTCTCCTCGTCGGATATCTGCTACTATACCGGCGCGTCGCTGCAAACGCTGCGCGGGCTGGAAAAGGCGGGCATCGTTTCATTTGCCAAGCAGGAGGTCCTGCGTGTCAGCAGGCACGAGCCCGTTGAGATGGCCCTGCCCATCGTGCTCAACGACGAGCAGCAGCAAGCCTTTGACGGACTGCTGCCGCTCATCACCCGCCGCGAGGCGGGAGCGGCGCTGCTGCATGGCGTGACCGCCAGCGGCAAGACGCAGGTGTATATCCGCCTCATTGAGGAAACATTGGCGATGGGCCGCACGGCGATGCTGCTTGTGCCGGAGATCGCGCTCACGCCGCAGATGATGGCGAAATTTACCGCCTATTTCGGCGAGAACGTCGCCATGCTCCACAGCGGACTTCAGCTGACGGAGCGCTACGACCAGTGGAAGCGCATCCGCCGCGGCGACGTGCGGGTCGTGCTCGGCACGCGCAGCGCGGTGTTCGCGCCGCTGCCGGACCTCGGACTTATCATCATGGACGAGGAGCAGGAGCCGACCTACTGCTCGGAGAACCCGCCGCGCTACCATACGCGCGATGTCGCGCAGTTCCGCTGCGCGCAGAGCGGCGCGCTGCTGCTGCTCGGCTCGGCGACGCCGACGGTCGAGACGATGTATTACGCGCGGGAAGGGCGCTATCAAGTTTTTCCGCTTTACAGACGCTACAATGAAAAAGCGCTCCCCGAGGTGTTCATCGCCGATTTGCGCGACGAGCTTCGCGCGGGGAACGAGACCGCCGTCAGCGAACCGCTCCGCTCCGCGCTGGAGGAAAATCTCGCCCGCGGCGAGCAGAGCATTCTCTTTCTCAACCGCCGCGGCAACAGCCGGATGCTGCTGTGCGGGGAGTGCGGCGAGGTGCCCGAGTGCCCGCGCTGCAGCGTTCCGATGACCTATCACAGTGCGAACGGACGGCTGATGTGCCATTACTGCGGCCACAGCGAACCGGCCTATGACCGCTGCCCGCAATGCGGCGGCATCATGAAGCACATCGGCACCGGTACGCAGAAGGTCGAGGAGGAGCTGCACGCTCTGTTCCCCGGAGCGAAGGTCCTGCGTATGGACACCGACACGGTCGGCGCGTCGCATGGGCACGAAAAGCTCCTGCGGCAGTTTGAAGAAGAAAAGATCCCGATCCTGCTCGGCACCCAGATGGTCGCCAAGGGCCTGGATTTTGAGAACGTCACGCTGGTCGGCGTCCTCTGCGCCGACGCCTCGCTCTATATCGACAACTACCGTGCGCCGGAGCGCACCTTCAGCCTGCTCTCGCAGGTCGTGGGCCGCGCGGGCCGCGGCAGCAAGCAGGGCAGAGCGATTATTCAGACCTTCACGCCGGAAAACGAGGTCATCCGCGCGGCGGCCGCACAGGATTACGACGCGTTCTACGAAAGCGAGATCCGGATGCGGCGCCTGCGCCGCTATCCGCCGTTCGCCGACCTCTTCTCCTTTACCGTGACCGGCGCGGACGAGAGCCGCGTCATCCGCGCGGCAAAGGCGCTGCGCGACGCGCTCGGCTACGCCGTCGAACGGCGCGAGGAGCTCAAGCCGCTGAGCATCGAGGTGCTCGGTCCTGCCGGGGCGAGCGTGGTGAAGGTCAACAATCGCTACCGCTACCGTGTTTTTCTCGTCGGCAAGGGCTGTCCGGCGCTGCGCCGTCTGGTGGCGGAATATCTCTATGCGTTTTATCAACACAAGGAAAACCGCGGTCTCGACATTTTTGCCGACTGCAATGCGATACAATAGGAGGAACTGCTATGGCCATTCGTGAGATCAGAAAAAAGGGCGACCCATGCCTGGAGAAGGTCTGCCACCCGGTGACGGAGTTCAATGAGCGTCTGCACCTGCTGCTGGACGATATGCGTGAAACGCTGGAGGAGTCCGGCGGCGTCGGGCTTGCCGCGCCGCAGGTCGGCATCCTGCGCCGCGTGTGCATCGTGGAGGACAGCGAGGGTGAGATCATCGAGCTCGTGAACCCCGAGATCGTCAAGGCTGAGGGCGAGCAGACCGGCTTGGAGGGCTGCTTGAGCCTGCCCGGCCGCTGGGGCATCGTCACCCGTCCCTACACCGTGCGCGTGCGTGCACAGGACCGCGACGGCGCGACCTTCGAGGTCGAGGATGAAGACATCACCGCCCGCTGCTTCTGCCACGAGATTGAGCATCTGGACGGACACCTGTTCAGCGAGCACTGCGACCGTCTGCTCACCGACGAGGAGCTGGAGCAGTATCTCAAGGAGCACGAGGACGAGTACGAAAGGGAAGACGACGAATGAGGATCGTATTCATGGGAACGCCCGACTTCGCAGTCGCGTCGCTCCGCCGTCTGGTGGAGGACGGGCATGAGGTCATCGGCGTATTCACCCAGCCGGACAAGCCCAAAAACCGCGGCATGAAGCTGACCTTCTCACCTGTGAAGGAATATGCCTTAACACAAGACCTGCCGGTCTATCAGCCGCTCAAAATGCGTGACGGGGAAACGCTCGGCATATTGCGGGAGCTTGCGCCCGAGCTGATCGTGGTCGCGGCCTACGGAAAGATCCTGCCGCAGGAGATCTTAGACCTGCCGCAATACGGCTGCATCAACGTTCACTCCTCGCTTCTGCCGAAGTATCGCGGCGCCGCGCCCATCAACTGGGCGATCCTGAACGGCGAGCGCATTACCGGCGTTTCCATCATGTATATGGTCGCGGCGCTCGACGCGGGCGATGTCATCCGCACGGTCTCGACCGAGATCGGTGAGCGCGAGGACGCCGCGGCGCTGACGCTGCGGCTCTCTGAGCTTAGCGCGCAGGCGCTGAGCGAGACGATCCCGACGCTTGCGGACGGCACGGCGAAGCGCACACCGCAGGACGAGTCGGCCTTCACCTACGCGCCCATGCTCGACCGCTCGCTTTCGCCCATCGACTGGACGAGGAGCGCACGGGAGATCGACTGCCAGGTGCGCGGTCTCATTCCGTGGCCCTGTGCCGCGACGAGCGTGGACGGGAAAAGCGTCAAGGTCTACGAGACCCTTTCCGGGGAAATGACCGCCGACGCGCCCGGCACGATGCACGCGGTCAAGCGCGGCCTTTCCGTTGCCTGCGGCGACGGCAGGAGCCTCATCATCACACAGCTTCAGGCGGAGGGCGGCAAGCGCATGGCGGCTGCCGACTATCTGCGCGGTCACCCGCTCAAAACAAACGGCTAAAGGGGAGAGCTTATGCCTTACTATTCTTACGGCTACGGTTACGATTCGGCCAACCTGGTCTACCTCATTCTGCTGGTCCCGGTCCTGCTGCTGTCGCTCTATGCGCAGGCGGCGGTCAGCGGCAATTTCTCGCGTTACAGCAAGGTGACGAATCGCCGCGGACTGACCGGCGCGCAGGCGGCGGCCGGTGTGCTGCGCGCGCACGGCATCACAGACGTCGGCATCGCCCGCTGCTCAGGCAAGCTGACCGACCACTACGATCCGCGCAATAACACCATCTTTCTCTCCGATTCGGTTTACGATGCCGCCACGGTCGCGGCGGTCGGCGTTGCCGCGCATGAGGCGGGACACGCGGTGCAGTACGCCGTGGGCTACGGTCCCATCAAGCTGCGCAGCGCCATCGTGAAGACGACGCAGCTCAGCTCACAGGCCTCGTTCATCATTCTGATGCTCGGCCTCGTGCTCTACAGTCAGCCGATCCTGCTGCTCGGCATTGTCCTCTTTGGCGTGGTCGCGTTCTTCCAGCTCGTCACGCTGCCGGTGGAGTTCAACGCCTCCCACCGCGCGCTCGAAACGCTGGAGGGGGAGCATATCCTGGAGGACGAGGAGATGGCCGGTGCGCGAAAGGTGCTCCGCGCCGCGGCGCTGACCTATGTCGCTGCGCTGCTCTCGTCGCTTTTGCAGCTCCTGCGCTACGTTTTGATCTTCCTCAACCGCTCCGGGAATCGCCGCGGAGGGCGCCGATGAGAGTCGACCGTGCAAGAGAAGCGGCGCTGGACGCGCTGGCGGCCTGCCGCCGGAACGGCGCGTGGATCGACGGCGCGCTCAAGCAGGTGCTCAAGCGGGACGGGCTTTCCGGCCGCGACGCAGCCTTTGCCAGCCGCATTGCCTACGGCGTGATGCAAAACCGCATCTACCTTGACCGCTGTCTGGCGCGCTGCCTGACGCAGAGGCCCGAAAAGCTCGAGCCGCTGCTGCTGGATATCCTCCGCATCGGCGCGTATCAGATCCTTCTCATGGATAAGGTGCCGGTCAACGCCGCCGTGAATGAGGCGGTGGAGATGGCGAAGGCGCACAAGCTATCCCGCGCGGCGGGACTGGTGAACGCGGTGCTGCGCAATGTGGACCGCAGAAGGGGAGAGCCGCTTGCCTTTGCGGACGAGCTTAAAGCGCTCTCCGTACAGACGAGCCACCCGCGTGCGCTCGTCGAGCGCGTGGTCGGCCTGCTCGGCGCGGAGGAGGCGGAAGCCTTTCTCCGTGCGAACAATGAGCCGGTCCCGACCACCATTCAGACCAACACGCTCAAAACGACCGCGAAGCAGCTTCGCGCCTCGCTGGAGGATGAGGGCGTAACCGTGGAGCCGCACCCGTGGCTTGCGGACTGCTTCACCATTTCCGGCACCGGCGATCTGGAAGGTCTGCGCGCGTGGCGCGAGGGCTGGTTCACGGTGCAGGATGCCGCGGCGAAGCTGACGGCTTTGGCTGCCGCGCCGAAGGCGGGGAGCTTTGTCATCGATACCTGCGCCGCCCCCGGCGGGAAGTCCTTCGCCATGGCGATGTGCATGGAAGGGAAAGGACACATTCTCTCCTGCGATGTGGAGGAGCACAAGCTGCGGCTCATGGAGGCCGGTGCGGAGCGGCTGGGGATCGAGTGCATGGAGGTCCGCTTGGCCGATGGCCGTGTCTGCGATGAAGCGCTTGCGGAGAAGGCGGACATCGTCGTCTGCGACGTGCCGTGCTCCGGACTCGGCATCATCCGCAAGAAGCCGGATATCCGTTATAAGGACATGGCTTCGCTCGCAGGTCTGCCCACGATCCAAAGCGCCATTCTGAACAATGCCTCACGCTATGTCCGGCGCGGCGGGACGCTCGTTTACTCCACCTGCACGGTGCTTCCCGAGGAAAACGAGCGGGTGACGGATGCGTTTCTCCGCGCGCACCCGGACTTTACTTACGATACCTTTGCGCTGCCCGGTCCCATCGGCACGGTAGAGGGACACATCACGCTCTGGCCGCAGCGCCACGGGACGGACGGCTTTTACATCTGCCGCATGACGCGCAAGGAATGAGGATGACGATGACCGATATCAAATCCATGACACAAGAGGAGATCACCGACGCGCTGCGCGCGATGGGCGAGCCTGCCTTCCGCGGCAAGCAGGTGTTCTCCTGGCTCCATAAGGGCGCGACCGACTTTGCGGAGATGAACAACCTCTCCAAGCCCCTGCGAGAAAAGCTCGACAAGGAGTTTACCATTACAGCACCGACCGTCGCCCGCAAGCAGGTTTCCCGGCTCGACGGCACCGTCAAATACCTCTGGGAGCTGCGCGACGGCAACTGCATCGAGACGGTGCTCATGAGCTATCACCACGGCAACACCGTCTGCATCTCCTCGCAGGTCGGCTGCCGGATGGGCTGCAAATTCTGCGCCTCCACCATAGCTGGCAAGGTAAGAGACTTAACACCTTCGGAGATGCTTGACCAGGTGCTCTTTACCCAGCTGGATTCGGGAAAGGATATCTCCAACATCGTTCTCATGGGCATCGGCGAGCCGCTGGACAACCGCGCGAACGTGCTGCGCTTTCTGCAGCTTGTGAACCACCCGGAGGGGCTGAACATCGGAATGCGCCACATCTCGCTTTCCACCTGCGGCGTTGTACCCGGCATCGACGCGCTTGCGGAGGAAAACCTGCAGCTCACGCTTTCCGTTTCGCTCCACGCGCCGGACAGCGCGACGCGCAGCCGCATCATGCCGGTCAACAACGCCTACGACGTGGAGGAGCTGTTCGCCGCCTGCCACCGCTATTTTAAGAAAACCGGCCGCCGCATCTCGTTTGAGTATGCGATGATCGACGGCGTGAACGACCACGACTGGCAGGCCGACCTGCTCGCCGAGCGCATCCGCGGGATGCCGGGGCACGTCAATCTGATCCCGCTCAACGACGTAGTCGAAAGCGAGTTCAAGCCCAGCCGCCGCGTCGCGGCGTTTCAGAAGCGGTTGGAGTCCCACGGCCTGACGGCGACGGTGCGCCGCAGTCTCGGCGGGGATATCGACGCCTCCTGCGGCCAGCTTCGCCGCAAGGAGATGGAGGCAAAGGAGAGAGGACAATGAAAGCCTGCGGCATCACGGACGTTGGACTGCAGCGTCACGAAAATCAGGATACCTTTGCCGTGGAGCGCGGCGCGGCGGACGGTCAGCTCATTGCGGTCGTGTGCGACGGCATGGGCGGCGAGAACTGCGGGCAGATCGCCAGCAGCCTTGCGGTCCGCGCCTTTCTCGACGAGCTGCACGCAGTCCTGCGCGCGGATATGACGACGGAGCAGCTGCGCGAAGCGGTGTCGTTCTGCGTTTCCAAAGCAAACGCTGCCGTCAAACGCCACGCGCAGGAGCATACGGAGTGTCATGGCATGGGGACGACGCTCGTCTCCGCCGTGACGAACGGCTCCGGCGCGGTCATCTGCAACGTCGGCGACAGCCGTGCCTACCGCGTCGGCGCGGAGAGGCTGGAGCGCATCACACGCGATCATTCGGTGGTCGAGGGCCTGATCGAAAGCGGCAGCATCACCGCCGAGCAGGCGCGCACGCACCCCAACCGCAACCTCATCACCCGCGCGCTCGGCCCCGAGGAGCATATCGAGTGCGACGTGTACGATGTGACGCTCGGCGCGGACGAGCGGCTGTTGCTCTGCTCGGACGGGCTGGTCGTCACCGCCACGGACGAGGAGATGTACGAGGCGGTCGCCCGGGGCGAAAAGCCGGCAGAGAGCCTTGAGCACCTGCTCGAGCTTTCCAAACAGCGCGGCGCGCCGGATAACGTTACCGCTGTGCTGCTCTATCACGAGTGAGAAAGGAGGGCGCATAGATGGATCAAATGATCGGCAGAATGCTGGACAACCGCTATGAGCTGCTTGAGCTGATCGGCAGCGGCGGCATGGCAATGGTCTATAAGGCCAAGTGCCACCGGCTCAACCGCCTTGTGGCGGTCAAGGTATTGAAAAGCGATTTCGCGAGCGACGCGGATTTCCGCCGCCGCTTCTACGACGAATCCCAGGCCATCGCGATGCTCTCCCACCCGAACATCGTTTCGGTCTATGACGTGTCGCGCTCCTCGCCGGAGTACATCGTCATGGAGCTCATCGACGGCATCACGCTCAAGCAGTATATGGAGCGGCGCGGGCGTCTGAACTGGCGCGAGTCGCTGCATTTCATCACACAAATTATGAAGGGGCTGAGCCACGCGCATTCGCGCGGCATTGTCCACCGCGACATCAAGCCGCAGAACATTATGGTGCTGCGCGACGGCAGTGTCAAGGTCACGGACTTCGGCATCGCCTGTCTTTCCAACTCCGCCAACACCATGACGCAGGAGGCGCTCGGCTCCGTCCACTACATCTCGCCCGAGCAGGCGAAGGGCAACCGCCCCGACGCGCGCTCGGACATCTACTCCGCCGGCGTCGTGCTCTATGAGATGCTCACGGGCCGCCTGCCCTTTGAGGGCGACAGCGCCGTGTCCGTCGCGATCCAGCATTTAAGCAGCGTGCCGCTCTCCCCGCGGGAGATCGACCCCGACGTGCCCGAGGCGCTGGAAAAGATCTGCATGAAGGCGATGGCCTCGGACATCGACCGCCGCTATCCGACGGCGGACGCCATGCTCGCCGACCTGGAGGAGTTCCGCAAGAACCCCGACGTAGACCTTGATTTCAGCATCGAGGATCTGCGCCGCCCCGATACCGACGAGCCGACGCAGTATATCCCCGCCGTGCAGGCAGTCACGCCGAAGCGGGAGGAGCCGCAGGAGGACGAGCCGGTCGACGAGAAAAAAACGCAAAAAATGCTCCTGCTGGCCGGCGGCATCGCGCTGGCCGCGGTGATCGTGTTCGCTCTGTGGAACGTCATCATGGGCAGCTTCCGAAAGGAGCCTGTGCAGACGGAGTTCACCGTGCCGAACCTCCTCGGCATGACCATTGAGGAGGCCGAGGCCGACGAGCGGGTGAAGGGCATCTTCACCATTACGGAGATGGGCAGCCGCGCGAGCAGCGAGTACGCGGAGGGTCAGATCGTTGAGCAGACGCCTGCGGCCGACAACGTGGTGCGCAGCAACCGCGAGATCCAGGTCTTTGTCAGCACCGGCGAAAAGACCGAGCCGATGCCGAGCGTCACGGGACTGGAGTGGCGCAGCGCGAAGATCATTCTTGACGACCTCGGGCTGGACCTGCAATACAACTGGAAGGATGAGTATTCCGACTCCATTACCTCCGGCTGCGTCATTCGCACGGAGCCGGCAAAGGGAGAGATGCTCCGTCAGGGTGACGTCCTGCTGCTTTACCGCAGCAAGGGTCCGGAGCCGCGGCCCGTCACCGTAGTCTCTTACCTCGGCTACGAGCAGACGACGGCGGTGGAGGAGGCCGAGACGCTCGGCCTGAAGGTCACGGTGAAGCACGTTTACAGCGACGCGCTTGCGGGCACCGTCGTTGAGCAGAGCATCGCGCAGGATACGGTCGTCACCACCGGCACCGAGATCGTGCTCACCGTCAGCGACGGGCCCGATCCTTCCGTTTCCGGCACAGAGGGGATTCCCCCGGAGGCGGCGTGAGAGGACGGATCAAAAAGGCCCTCAGCGGCTTTTACTATGTCGATACCGGCGAGGGGATCGTGACCTGCCGCGCGCGCGGGCGCTTCCGTAAGGAGGGCGTTTCGCCGCTTGTCGGCGACCGGGTGGAGATCACGGTATCCGGCACGGAGGGCATGGTTGATGCCATCGAGCCGCGGCGCAACGTTTTTTCGCGTCCGGCGGTCGCCAACATCGACCAGCTTGTGATCGTGGCGTCGAACGCCATCCCGCAGACCGATCCGTATCTCATCGACCGCATGACCGCCATCGCCGCGCTGAAGGGCTGCGAAGTCCTGATCTGCATCAACAAATCGGACCTTGACCATGCCGACGAGCTGTGCGCCATCTATGAAAAGGCGGGGCTTCCGTTTCTGCTCACAAGCGCCGAAACGGGGGAGGGCATTGCCGAGCTGCGGGAGCGTATTTCCGGCAAGCTGTCTGCCTTTACAGGCAATTCCGGCGTTGGAAAATCGAGCCTGCTCAATGCGCTCGACCCACGCTTTTCCGTGCAGGTCGGCGAGGTCAGTCAGGCGCTCGGACGCGGACGCCACACCACGCGCCATGTGGAGCTGTATACCCTCTCCGGCGGCGCGGAGATCATCGACACGCCCGGCTTTTCCTCCTTCGATACCGACGAGCTCGGGCTTTCGCTGAAGGAGCGGCTGCCGGAGACCTTTTTGGACTTCGCGCCCTATCTGGACGGCTGTCGCTTCGTCGGCTGCAGCCACACGAAGGAAAAGGGCTGTGCCGTTCTGGAGGCCGTGCGGGCAGGGAAGCTCTCCTCCTCGCGGCACGCGAGCTATCTGCGGCTCTACAACGAGCTCAAAGACCTGCGGGAGTGGAGCAGCAAATGAAGAAGCGAAAGCGGCGGGGCTCCCGCCGCTTTTTCCATGCCCGCGGGGCACGGGACAACGCCGTGCGGTATATACTGTAGCATCAGGCGTGACGGGAAGGAGGTGCGGCCATGTGGGGCAGGAACTGGTGCTGTCTGGGCATCTGCGCGCTGGCGCTGGGACTGGCGATCTTCATCGTTGCCATTTTTCCGGTGGGCTTTCTGATGTTTCTGGTCGCGTTGCTTCTCGTCGTCTGCGGCTGGGGCTGTATCCGGAGGAGGTGAGCGGATTTGAAGATCGTGGTGTGGAAGTCGCCCAAGGCCCTGTGCGGTGTGCTGCGGCTGCTGTTCGGGATCAAAGACGGGCAGGAATAAAGCGGTCCTTTGGCGCATAGAGTGAAGCAAAACCGTGCCAAAGGAGAGGACTGCCATGGAGCTTGAACTGTGCAAAGAGACGTATTCCTGTTATGAGGCCCTGCCGCCGCTTGTGGAGACGCGCGAGCAGAGCACCGAGACCATCGTCCCCGATTACAGCCCCGACATCGCGCGCATCGTGGAGGGCAACGGCTGCCTCTTCGTGCGCAGCCGCGAGATTGCGGACGGGCGCGTGAGCGTTTCCGGCTCGCTGCGCGTGACGCTTTTGTACATAGCCGACGGCAGCGGCGGACTCAAGAGCTTTTCGTACACGCTTCCCGTCGAGGAGACGCTGGACGGACGGCTGCGCGAGGGCTGCACCGAGGCGAGCGTGAGCGGCTGCGTCAGCGCGCTGGAGGTCCGCGCGCTCAACCCGCGCAAGATCATGACGCGCGCCGCCGTCGAGCTGACCGTTACGCCTTACTGCGCCGCGCAGCTCACGGCCTGCGGCGATGTGACGCAGCGGGCGGAAAACGGCATTGAGACGCTGTGCGAGACGCAGGAGGTCTCGATCATCAAGGCGCTGCGCAGCAAGGACTTTGTGTTCTCCGACGACCTCGTGCTCTCGAGCAGTAAGGAGCCGGCGGCGGAGCTGCTGCGCGAGAGCGCGTCCGTCCGCACGACGGAGTGCCGCCTGATCGGCGGCAAGATCATCCTCAAAGGCGTTGTCTGCGTGGAGGTCCTCTATCTCTCGGAGAGCGGGACCATCTGCAGCGCCGCCGCGGAGCTGCCCTTTTCCCAAATCGTCGAGGGTGTCGAGGACGCGGACGAGAACACCTCTGCCGAGGCGATGCTGTGCCTGACCGGCGCGGAGCTGCGCATCGGCGGCGAGAGCGGCGACGCGCGCACCATCTCCGCAAAGCTCTTCCTGCACGCCTTTGTCGTGCTGCACCAAAGGCTCTGCCTGCGCTGCATCACCGACCTTTACAGCACGAGCTGTGAGCTCTCCGCACAGATGCAGACGCTTGAGCTGTGCGGCGGCGTAGAGACCGTCACGCAGGAGCAGAACGTCCGCGAGCAGATCGAGACCGGCGTGGAGGTATCTGCGGTGCTGTGCGCCGAGGTCCATTTCGGCAGCGTCAGTCTGGTGCAGGAGGAGAGCACGGCAAACGTGCGCTGCACGGCGATCCTCCGTGTGCTCTATCTCGACGAGGGCGGCGCGCCGCTGATGGTCGAGCGCCGCACCGAGGTCGCCGCGCGCATTGCTGTTCCGGAGGGCTGTACCGCCGCGGTCCGCAGCGTGACGGCCTGCGAGGTCAGCGCCGCCGCGACAGCGAACGGCATCGAGGTGCGCTTCCCGGCGCTCTTTACCCTCGAATGTACCCGCCGCTGCCGCTGCGCCTGCCTGTGCGCGCTCAAGGCGGAGCCGCAGCAGGAGAGCGGCGGCAGGCAGCCGACGCTCGTACTGCGTGCCATGGGCGCGGAGGAGCGACTTTGGGATCTCGCCAAGGCCTACCGCACGACGGTTGCCGAGATCCTCACCGCCAACGAGCTTTCCGCCGAGGCTGACGCGCCGGGCGGCGAGATGCTGCTCATTCCGTGCCGCCGCTGAATATTTCCCGGGAAAAGAGCCGTGAGGCTCTTTTTCTTTTTTGGCTTGTCATACCCCGCGCGGAGCGCTCATATAGTGAAGCAAGAACGGTGAGGATTCGGAGGAGATCGCTATGACCACAAATACCGGCATCTATCAGGACATCGCCACGCGCACGGCGGGCGACATCTATATCGGCGTCGTCGGCCCGGTGCGCGCCGGCAAATCGACCTTTATCAAGCGCTTCATGGAAACGCAGATCATCCCGAACATCGACAACGTCTACCGCCGCGAGCGCGCCAAGGATGAGCTGCCGCAGAGCGGCAGCGGCCGCACGGTGATGACCTCCGAGCCGAAGTTCGTGCCCGAGGAGGCCGTGGACATCGCGCTCGATGAGGGCGCGAGCTGCTCCGTGCGGCTCATCGACTGCGTGGGCTACATGGTCCCCGGCGCGGCGGGACAGCTCGACGGCGACAGTCCCCGCATGGTCACAACGCCATGGGCCGACCATCCGGTCACGATGGCGGAGGCGGCGGAGCTGGGCACGACGCGCGTGATCCGCGAGCATTCGACCATCGGCATCGTCATTACGACCGACGGCAGCATCACGGACATTCCGCGCGAGGACTACCTCGAGGCTGAGGGCCGCGTCATCCGTGAGCTGCAGGAGATCGGCAAGCCTTTTCTCGTGCTGCTCAACGCCGTCGACCCGAAATCAAGCAGAGTTCAGGCAATGGCAAGCGATATTGCTTCACACTATGGCGTGTGCTGTCTGCCGGTCAACTGCCTGGAGCTGGACGACGCGGCGGTGGGGGATATCCTCAAGGCGATCCTCTATGAGTTCCCGCTGACCGAGCTGGAGCTTCATATCCCGGCATGGGTCCTGGCGCTGCCCGCCGACCATGCCATCAAGCTCGGCCTTTACCGCAGCATCCGCGAGGGCGCCAAGGGACTGCACCGCATCCGTGAGGTCGCGCCCGCGGTGGACGCCATGTGCGCCTACGAGGGCATCAGCGGCGCAAAGGTCAACGCTATCTCGCTCGGCAGCGGCACCGCCAGCGCGGAGCTTCAGCTCCCGCGGGCGCTGTTCTATCAGACGCTCAGCGAGCAGTCCGGCTTTGATGTGGCGGACGACGGCGATCTCATGCGTCTGCTCACGGAGCTTTCCGCCGTCAAGGCGGACTACGACAAGGTATCCTCCGCCATTCGGGACGCCCGCGAAACGGGCTACGGCGTGGTCGTGCCGACGGTCGACGAGCTCATTTTGGAGGAGCCGGAGATCATGAAGCAGGGCGGCCGCTACGGTGTGCGGCTCAAGGCCAGCGCGCCGAGCATCCATATGATCCGCGCGAACATCGAAACGACCGTTTCGCCCATCGTCGGCAACGAAAAGCAGAGCGAGGACATGGTCAATTATCTGCTGCAGGAGTTTGAGGGCGACACGGCGAAGATCTGGCAGTCGAATATCTTCGGGCGCAGCTTCCACGAGATCGTCAGCGAGGACCTGCAGGCCAAGCTCAAGCGGATGCCGGACGACGCGCGCGCCAAGCTCCGCCAGACGCTCGAACGCATCATCAACGAGGGCAGCGGCGGCCTCATCTGCATCATTCTCTGAAAATTGTGAAGAGAGGGGAGATACCCCTCTCTTTCTTGCATTTTGTAACCAAAATGTTTCCACTTTGTAACTTGTGTTTCCGGCTGCTTCATGCTATACTGTTTACATAACGAAGAAAGAGAGAGGTACCATGAAAAGGAAGCTCGCCCTGCCCGTATTCTTGCTCGCTGCCGTATTGTGTGCCGTGTGGTCCTTTATCGAAGCGAAGCAGCCGACGCCGGCATCGCTGCGGAAGCAGCTTATCGACGCGTTGGATTCGGTTGACGCCGTTTCCTTTCAACCTGACCGCCTTGACAGTAATCACGCCGAAGGTCCTGTCACCGACGCGAAATACGTGGAGGAGATATGCGCCCTGCTCCGCCAGCTCGAGCCGGCGGACGACGTCGTGTGGCCTGCCGAGGAGGAACAGTATCTTTTTTCCAAGGCGTCCTTTGTGCTGCTTTCCGGCCATGGCAGCGAGGAACTGACGACGGCGGACGGCACGGCAGAAACGCCGCGCTGCTATATCCTGAACGACCGCGGCAATGACCGTACCCTGCTTTTTGTACATAACGGAAGCCGAAGCTATGAAAATAAGGATTTCCGGCTCATCGGCGCGCTGCCGTTCACCGGTCTTGACTATACCATCGCGATGGATCAGAAATTGCAGAGCCGCACCGGCTCCGAGATCCTCATGCTGACCGAGAAGGTCAGCGGTCAGACCGTCACGCTGAGGGTCTACGAGTTGGATGAGGATGGCTATGCGCGCTACGCGCTCTTTGGCGCAGACGGTACGGAGATCGACATACCGTTCGGCGTGGGTCGCCGCACTTGGATTGGGGAGGACGAGGCCGCCGAGAAGGTCTCCCTGACCGTGCGGGATGATGTGCTCGGCTTCCCGGGCTTCGAGCTTGAAACGGTCCAAGGCGGGCGCATGACAGTTCGTTACTTCTATGCGCTGACGGAGCAGGGCTTCGTCTATGCGGGAGAAGCCTTTGGCCATGGCTTTGATGATACAGAGTGGGGCGACGGCGTGTGGCCGCTCGACCTTACGGGCGACGGGCGCAGCGAGCTGGTCACGCGCAGCACCTTTGGCACCGGCGTACCGCGCGTTTTTGTCTACCGCTGGAACGCAGCGGAGGGAATCTCGCAGCACAGCGGCATTGTCTGGGAGAAGGCGGACGCACAGCTTGCGAAGCTGAGCGCGCCGCTTGGCTCGGTCGCGCGGGCGGAGACCTATCACGCGGAGGACAATACCGTCACGCTGACGCTCTACACGGAAAACGGCACAAAGGAAACGACGCTGCCGCTCACCACGGATATTCTCGGCGAGTGGTTCACAAACGTCTGATTGGAAGATACAAAAAAGGAACCGATCCTGCGGATCGGTTCCTTTTTCTTGCTGCATAGAACCTTACTTCGCCAGCACCTTTTTGAGCTTTGCGAAGCGGGGGAGAGAATCCTCCTTCGGCAGCTTCGGCTCGCCCTGAATGAGCGGCAGAGCATAGTCGATGAAATCATGCGTGACAAAGTTGCCCGCGGCGTTGATCCACTCCTGCGGGACCTTTTTCTCAGCGTTTGCGACCTCGGTGAGCGGCAGCAGCTTCGTCTTGCAGGCGTAGCGGCCGTTGACCGTGCCGCGCTCGAAAGCGACCATCTTATCGGTGATGCCCGCGACGGCGTTCTCCACCGCGGCGCGTCCGGCCATGACGGCCTCCTCAATGTCGGTCTCGCTGGCGAGGTGCGCGCCGCAGCGCTGGAGCAGGGAAAGCTCGATGCCGCGGACCTTCGCGCCGGTCTTCTGCTTCACAACGTCGGCAAGACGCGCGGCAAGGCCGCCGAGCTGGGCGTGGCCGAAGCCGTCGGTCGCGCTGGTCTTGGCCTCGGAAACAAAGCTGCCGTCTGCATAGTGGATGCCCTCGGAGACCGCGACCATGCAGTTTCCCTTTTCCTTGTAGACGCGCTCGACGTCGGCAAGGAATTTATCCATATCGAAGTCACGCTCGGGCAGGTAAATGAGGTCGGGGCCCGCGCCGTATTCGGTGGCGAGCGCGGCGGCGGCAGTCAGCCAGCCGGCGTGACGGCCCATGATCTCGATGATGCAGATCATACCGGTGTCGTACACGCGCGCGTCCTGATAGACCTCCATGCAGCTCGTGGCGATATACTTCGCGGCGCTGGCGTAGCCGGGGCAGTGGTCGGTGCCGAAGAGATCGTTGTCGATGGTCTTGGGAACGCCCATCACGCGGCACTCATAGCCGACCTTCTGCATATACTTGGAGATCTTGTTGCAGGTGTCCATGGAGTCGTTGCCGCCGTTGTAGAAGAAATAGCGGACATCATGCTTCTTGAACACCTCGAGAATACGCTTATAATCGGTGTCGTCCACATCGGGATCGGCGATCTTGTAGCGGCAGGAGCCGAGCGCGGAGGAGGGGGTGTACTTCAGCAGCTCCAGCTCGCGCGCGTCCTCCTTGCTCATGTCGAACAGGCGGTCGGCAAGCACGCCCTTGATGCCGTGCTCCGCGCCGTAGACGGCGGTGATGCAGTCGGAGTCAAGCGCCGTGCGGATCACGCCGTAGGCGCTGGCGTTGATGACAGAGGTCGGGCCGCCGGACTGACCGATGATGCAGGCGCCTTTCAATTCACTCATATCGTTTCTCCTTTGACGGTTTAAGCCTTACCGGCGCAGCCGAGCACGTCGACGAGCTTATGACGGACGAGCTCCTTGATGTTGGCGCGGGCGGGCTTGAGATACTCGCGGGGGTCGAACTTGTCGGGGTGCTCATCCATGAACTGACGGATGGTGCCGGTCATGGCGAGACGCAGGTCGGAGTCGATGTTGATCTTGCAGACCGAGAGCTTCGCGGCCTCGCGCAGCTGCTCCTCGGGCACGCCGATGGCATTGGGCATCTTGCCGCCGTGGTCGTTGATCATCTTCACATACTCCTGCGGGACGGAGGAGGAGCCGTGCAGCACGATGGGGAAGCCGGGCAGACGCTTGGAGACTTCCTTCAGAACGTCGAAGCGCAGCGGGGGCGGAACGAGGATGCCGTCGGCGTTGCGGGTGCACTGCTCGGGCTTGAACTTGTAAGCGCCGTGGCTGGTGCCGATGGCGATGGCAAGAGAGTCGCAGCCGGTCTTGGAGACGAACTCCTCGACCTCCTCGGGATGGGTGTAGGACGCCTCGTGCGCCGCGACCTTGACCTCGTCCTCGATGCCGGCGAGGGTGCCGAGCTCGGCCTCGACGACCACGCCGTGGTCATGCGCGTACTCAACGACCTTCTTGGTGATCTCAATGTTCTCGGCAAAGGGCTTGGAGGAGGCGTCGATCATAACGGAGGTGAAGCCGCCGTCGATGCAGCTCTTGCAGGTCTCAAAGTCCGGGCCGTGATCGAGGTGCAGCACGATGGGGATGTCGGGGCAGCACTCCACGGCGGCCTCGACGAGCTTGACGAGGTAGGTATGGTTCGCGTAGGCGCGGGCGCCCTTGGAAACCTGAAGAATAACGGGAGCGTGCTCCTCCTGGCAGGCCTCGGTGATGCCCTGCACGATCTCCATGTTGTTGACGTTGAACGCGCCGATGGCGTAGCCGCCGTCATACGCCTTCTTGAACATTTCGGTAGAGGTAACGAGTGGCATGATATCGTCTCCTTTTGTGAAGTTATTTCAAACGATTGGTACATTTGGTACTACTTATATTGTAGCACAGAAAACGGAAAATACAAGAGAAAAGTGAAAAATATTTCCTTAAAAAAGAGAGACAAAGTGTGTGCTTTGTCTCTCTTTCTCTCATCAGATGTTGGCCTTGATCGTTGCGGCGATCTGATCGGCGGTCAGACCGTACTCGCGCAGCACGTCGGCTGCCTTGCCGGACTGGCCGAACTGGTCGTTCACGCCGATCTTATGGAATTTGCAGTTGACCTTGCCCATGAGGACGTCTGCCACCGCGTCGCCTAAGCCGCCGATGACACTGTGCTCCTCAACGGTGATGACCTTGCCGCACTTCTCCGCCCACGCAATCACACATTCGGCGTCGATTGGCTTGATGGTGTGGACGTTGATGACGGCGGCGTCGATGCCGTCCTTGGCGAGCGCTTCCGCCGCCATGAGGGATTCATTGACCATCAGGCCCGTCGCGAAGATCGCGACATCCTTGCCTTCGCGCAGGACATTGGCCTTGCCGAGAACAAAGGGCTTGACCATGTCACCCTCAAAAACAGGCGTGGCGAGACGGGCGAGGCGCATATACACGGGGCCGTCGAAATCGGCAATCGCCATGGTCGCGGCCTTGGCCTCGTTCGCGTCAGCAGGGCAGATGACCGTCATGCCGGGAATCACGCGCATGAGCGCAAGGTCCTCGATGCACTGATGGCTGCCGCCGTCCTCGCCGACGCTCACACCGGCGTGGGTGGCGCAGATCTTGACGTTGAAGTGCGGATAGGCAACGGAGTTGCGGATCTGCTCGTAGGCCCGGCCGGCCGCGAACATCGCGAAGGTGGAGCAGAAGGGAACGAGACCCATCGTGCTCATGCCGGCGGCGGCGTCGACCATGTTGGCCTCGGCAATGCCGAAGTTGTAGAATTTCTCGGGGTGTGCCTTGGCGACCTTGCAGGTCTGGGTCGCGTTGGCAAGGTCGGCGTCGAGCACGACGACCTTATCGTTCTTTTCCACCAGCTCGATCAGCGCTTCGCCGTAAGCCTGGCGGGTCGCAATTTTATCAGCCATGTTCGTTAACCCTCCAATTCCTTCAAAGCCTGATCGCGCTGCTCGGCGTTGGGCGCCTTGCCGTGCCAGCCGACTTGATTTTCCATGAACGAAACGCCCTTGCCCTTGACCGTGTGGGCGAGGATCGCCTTGGGCTTGCCGGGCATCGTCGGCTTCGAGAGCGCGGCCTCCACCGCGTCGAGATCGTTGCCGTCCGGCAGCTCCACAAGGTCAAAGCCGAACGCGCGCAGCTTCGCGCCGAGGTCGCCGAGGCTCATGACCTGATCGTTCGAGCCGTCGATCTGCAGACCGTTGTTGTCGATGATGACGGTGAGGTTGTCCAGCTTATAGTGGGCGGCGGCCATGTAAGCCTCCCAGATCTGCCCCTCCTGACTCTCGCCGTCGCCGACGAGGGCAAAGACCTTCGTATCCTTGCCGAGGTGCTTGGCGCCGAGCGCCATGCCGACGGCGATGGACACGCCCTGACCGAGCGAGCCGGTGGAGGCGTCCACGCCCGGGACCTTCTTGGCGTCGGGGTGGCCCTGCAGGATGGAGTGGAGCTGACGGAAGTTCGCGTACTCGTCGCGGGAGATGAAGCCCTTGGCGGCAAGCACCGCATAATAGCACGGCGCCGCGTGGCCCTTGGAGAGCACAAAGCGGTCGCGGTCGGGATCGTGCGGATTGCTGGGATCGACGCGCATGTGGTTGAAGAAAACGCTGGTCATCAGCTCGACGGCCGAAAGGGAGCCGCCGGGATGGCCGCTGCCGGCATTGGCCGTCATCGTGATGATGTCGCGGCGCACCTGACGGCAGACCTTGGAAAGCTCTTGCGTGTTCATGGAAGACCTCCTTGCAAAATTTCATTCGCTCAATTTGACAGTATACCGAAATATGGACGCAAAGTCAATTCATTCCTACGACATATTGTGGCCGATTTCCGTCTTTTTGCATACGTTGGGAGAGGGGAGGGGAGAGACCATGCTCGCTTTACTGCCATACGACCGTGCCGCGGCGGTGCGCTATGCGCATATCTGGGCGTACGGGCGCAATCCGCGCTATTACGACTACGAAGGCATCGGCGGCGACTGCACGAATTTTGCATCCCAATGCATCTATGCCGGTGCGGGTGTGATGAACGACACGCCGACCTTTGGCTGGTACTACATCAATGCCAACGACAAAGCGCCTGCGTGGACGGGCGTGGAGTATCTCTATAATTTTCTCACGCGCCGCACGCCGTCCGCCGGCCCGTTCGCAGGGGAAGTCCCGCCGGAGCGCATCCGGCCGGGCGATATCGTGCAGCTCTCGTTCGACGGCGCCGGCTGGCAGCATTCGCCGGTCGTCGTGGCGGCGGACCGTCCGCGCAGCTATTTGGACATCCTCGTCGCCGCGCACAGCTTCGACGCCGATGACCGCCCGCTGTCCACCTATGAATTTGTCCGTGCGCACTTCCTGCACATCGGCGGCGTGTACCGGCAGGGATGATTGACAGAGACGGAGCATGCTCCGTCTCTGTCTCATTTTCCCGCTTCATTTTTCTTCGGCGGCTTCACGCGTGACAAGGGATTTGCCTTTGCGGCAACACGCAGCGCCTCGTTGTCGATATGCGTGTAGATCTCAGTCGTATTAAGGTGCTCGTGGCCCAGAACCTCCTGCACGGCCTTGACGTCCACGCCGTTTTGCAGCATCAGCGTCGCCGCCGTATGGCGCAGCTTGTGCGCGGAATACTGCGTCGAGTCGAGCCCGGCCTCGCCCAAGTGCTTTTTCACCAGCGCGTGGACCGTCGAGCGGCTGACGCGCTCGTTGCGGGAGGAGAGGAAGAGGGCGTTCTGATCGCGCCCGACGATGGGGCGGCGCACGGCGAGATAGCCGTTGAGCGCTTCCTTGCACGCGTCGTTGAGGTAGACGATGCGCACCTTGTTGCCCTTACCGAGCACGCGTAGCGCGTCGTCCTGAATGTCCGTGGTGCTGAGCGCGCAGAGCTCGGAAATACGCAGGCCGCAGTTCAGAAAGAGCGTCAGAATGCAGTAATCCCGCTCGCGGTTCTGTCCGTCCACCGAGGACAACAGCTGCACGCTTTCTTCCAAGGTGAGGTATTTCGGCAGAGTTTTCTTGAGCTTCGGCGAATCGAGGTCCTTGACCGGATTTTCCTTGATCAGGTGGACTTTGTTGGTCAAATACTTGTAAAAAGAGCGGATTGTTGCGATTTTACGCGCTCTGGAGGCAGCGTTGAGACCATAACCGGAGGCATCGCTGTTCTGATGCAGTACGCGCTCGCGGCTCAGATAGGTCATATAGCCGTAGATGTCCGTGAGCGTGACGGAGGACACGAAATCGAGATCGACGTCCAGAATGGATATTTCATTCAGCTCCAGACCGCGCAGCGATGGGTCGCGCGTCTGCTTGAGATAACGGAAAAAATTCCGCAGATCGAGAAAGTATTCGTCCACGGTTTTTCTGGAGTGCGCCTTGATCGTTTCATGGTAGGAAAGAAAGTCGCGCAGGATCGGCGGCGCTTCGGTACGGTAATCGTTCATGAGCTTTCACAAAAACAGCTGTCGTTCAAAGCGGGGGACCCCGATCGACCTAAAGATATAATTGAACAAAATAAAAATTTTGTTCAAAAGAAGGTAGCCCTAAAACGGTTTTTGGCTGTTTTGCTTTCCTCCTTTCCGTAAGGATAACTACTTAAAGGCATTGAGTATACTGAAGATTCAAAAAACCGGTTTAATTCATCGCTCCTTCGCGCAAACTATTTCCGTGAAAACTTTTCATTGGAAAGGGTCTGATCGAATGAGCGAGCTTTTCTGTCATGCCAACTGCGTCTTTCAGTCTGGCGGACGCTGCGGCTTCAAGTATTCCACAGCCTGCGGGATGCCGTCGTGCCGCAGCAACGCCTGCGTACACTATATCCCGCGCTCTGCGGTCAGCGGCGTTACGACCTCGCCAGCACACGCAGCGCTTCACCGACATTCTGCACCTCCGTCAGCTTCAGGCCGTCCGGACGTCCAAGACGGTTCCCATGCTGCTTTGGAATGATGCACTCCGTGAAGCCGAGCCGCCGCACCTCGCTGAGCCGTTGCGACAGATTGTTCACGTTCCTTAACTCGCCAGTCAGACCGACCTCGCCGATGGCGGCGACCTGTGCGCCGATGGGCTTGTCGAGATAGCTCGACGCCAGCGCCAGAATGGCCGCGAGATCGGCGGCGGGTTCGTCCAGCGTCAGGCCGCCGATGATGTTCAGATACGCGTCGCACTGCGACACCTTGAGCTGGCCGCGCTTTTCCAGCACCGCCAGCAGCATCGCCGCGCGGTTGTAGTCAAAGCCGTTGCTCGTGCGCCGCGGCGTCGGGTACGATGAGCTTGCCAGCAGCGCCTGGATCTCCGCGAGCACGGGCCGCGCGCCCTCCATCACACAGGTCACGCAGGTCCCCGGCGCGTCGGCAGGACGGCCGGAGAGCAGCATTTCCGAGGGATTTTCGACCTCAATGAGACCATCGTTTTCCATCTCGAAGACGCCGATCTCATTCGTCGCGCCGAAGCGGTTCTTCGCCGCGCGGAGGATGCGGTAGGTCATGTGCTGGTCGCCCTCGAAATAGAGCACGCAGTCCACCATGTGCTCGAGCACCTTGGGACCGGCAATGGAGCCCTCCTTGTTGACGTGACCGATCACAAACACCGTGATGCCCTGCCCCTTGGCGAGCTGCATGAGCGTCATTGTGCAGTCCTTGACCTGACTGACGCTGCCCGCGGGCGAATCCAGCTCCTCGTTGTAGAGCGTCTGGATGGAGTCCGCGATCAGAATGTCCGGCGCTTCCTCGCTGACACATTCGAGCACATCGCCGAGACAGGTCTCCGAGAGCACATAAAGGTTCCCGCTCGCGACCTTGAGCCGCTCGGCGCGCATCTTGAGCTGGTGCGGCGATTCCTCGCCGGATACATACAGGACCTTGGCAAAGCGGCAGAGCTGACTGCAGATCTGCAGCATCAGCGTCGATTTGCCGATGCCCGGCGCGCCGCCGACGAGCACCAGCGAGCCCTTGACGGCTCCCCCGCCGAGCACACGGTCCAGCTCGCCCATACCGGTCGAAAAGCGCAGCTCCTGCTCGGTCTGCAGCTCGGCGATCGGATGCGCCTTGCTGCGCGCAAGCGCCTTAGTGCGCCCCTTCCCTGCCGCCGACGCCTTCGGCGCGGCCTGCTCCACGATGGAATTCCATGCGCCGCAGGCAGGGCAGCGCCCCGCCCACTTTGCGGTCTCGTTGCCGCACTCGGTGCAGTAAAATACGGTTTTTGCCTTCATGGGGTCTCCCCTTTTCTGTTTCTTATGCTGCCGCTTGCCCACCGGCAAGTCCCGCGAGAAAGCCGGCGGCGACGGTCACAGCCAGCTTGCGCTGATAGTCCGTCTCGCAGAGCCTTGCGGCCTCCTCCGCGTTGGAGAGAAAGCCGCACTCGACCAGCACCGCGGGACAGCTGATGTTTTTCATCAGATAAACGCTTTTGTCAATGACCTTCCGGCCTTTCTCGTTTCCCGGGTTCACCGCCGCATTGAGCGCGACCTGTACGCTCTCGGCGAGCGCCTCGCTGCCCTCCGTGCGGGCGTGGAACGCCTGCGCGCCGTGGACGCGCCGCGAGGCCGGAAGGCTGTTCTGGTGGATGCTCAAAAGCACGGCGTTCGGCGTTTCATTCACCAGCGCAACACGGTTTTTAAGGTCGGAGGCCTTCTTCTCCCGCAGTGTTCTCGCGCCGTCGGAATAGATGGCGGCATCCTCCGTGCGGGTCATCCTTGTCTCACAGCCAAGAAAGCGCAGCAGCGCGTCAAGATCCTGCGCGATGGCAAGATTGATGCCGCTTTCCACCGTGCCGTCCGCCGCGACGGCGCCGCCGTCCTCCCCGCCGTGTCCCGCGTCAATGACGATCACCGACCGCTCCGGCACGCCAGATGGGCGAAAGACAGGCAGCGCACCTCGCACGAATGTTCCACACAGCAGGAGCACACCGAAAAGGAGCAGCGCTGCGAGCATCAAAATTTTTTTACGCAGAAGAACGATCAATTTCCTCACCCCGTGCAACGCTATGCGCGGGGACTTTTTTCTATTCTTCCATGGACATATTGTAGCAGACATCGGGCGGAAAGAAAAGCCCTGTTTCCTCTTTTTTGCCGCGGCGTATACTGGTATGAGCGCAATGCTCAATGCCAAGAAGGAGGAGACCCATTTGGAAAAGAACGATACGGCGGTGAAGATCTGCGGCACGACGGAGGGCCGTCTGCCGGGCAGCTGTGCGCCGCTGGCCTTTCCCTATGTTCCCGTGCAGTGCGACAACCCCGCACGCTATTCCCAGCAGGACGCCCTGCAGGCCGGCACGCTGTTCCCCGGCTTGAACCTGCCCTTCCACGCCGACCTGGAGACCCGCTTTCCCGCCGCCAACACGGCGCTCAGCGAGCTGATGGCGCTTGACTTCGCCATCGACGAGCTGGGATTGTACCTCACCACGCACCGCGACGATCAGGAGGTGCTGGCGCTCTACTGGTCGTATATCAAGCTCGCGCGCGAGGGACGGGAGAAGTATCAGGAGAAGTACGGCCCGCTGCTTCAGACCGACCTGACGCCGGGCAGCTATAAGTGGCTCGATAATCCGTGGCCGTGGGATCTGGGAGGGAACGACTGATGTTTGTTTATGAAAAGAAATTGCAGTATCCGGTGAAGATCGCCAACCCCAACCCGAAGCTCGCCGCGGCGATCATCAGCCAGTACGGCGGCCCGGACGGCGAGCTCGGCGCTTCGCTGCGGTATCTGAGCCAGCGCTACTCAATGCCCTACCCCGAGCTCAAGGGCCTGCTGACCGATATCGGCACGGAGGAGCTGGGGCATCTTGAGATGGTCGGCACCATCGTCCACCAGCTCACGCGGAACCTCACGGTAGATCAGATCAAGGAGGCCGGCTTCGATACCTATTTTGTCGACCACACGACCGGCGTGTTCCCGCAGTTCGCCTCCGGCTATCCGTGGTCGGCGGCGACGATGCAGGTCACGGGCGATACCATCGCCGACCTCACCGAGGACCTCGCCGCCGAGCAGAAGGCGCGCGTGACCTACGATAACATCCTGCGCCTTTCCGACGATCCCGACGTCAACGACGTCATCAAGTTCCTGCGTGCGCGCGAGATCGTGCACTTCCAGCGCTTCGGTGAGGGGCTGCGGCTTGCCAAGGAAAAGCTCGACGAGAAGAACGTCTACTTCGTCAACCCCAGCTTCGACCGATAAAGGAACGGGAGGGCGTCCCTGCGGACGTCCTCCCAATGTCATGCCTTATGCGCGAGCAGCTCCGCGAGCCGCCTGCGCTTTGTGCGCTGGTCGCCCTCGATGTGGAGCTTGGAATAGATCTGGTTTACATATTGCTTGACGCTGCCCTCGGAGAGAAACAGCTTTTCCGCGATCTCCCGGTTCGTCAGCCGCTGTGCCATCAGGCCGACCAGCGCATATTCCCGCTCCGTCAGCACGGCGAACGCTGCGGGGCGGACCGTCCCGCTCTGCCGCCGCTCCCCTGCCTCGCCCAGCGCGAGCACCCGTGCCGTGAGCGCGGTCTGCGTGCCTGCGGCAAGCAGCGGCTTGAGATAGCGGTAGTTCTCCGCAAACGGCATCACGATACCGTCCGGCGCGGCGTCGGCAAGCGCCTGCGCCAGCAGCGTCTCGGCTTCCCCGCGCTTGCCCAGCCGCTCATAGGCCGACGCGGTCTGAAGGCGAATGTGCAGTGCGACGAGCGCGTAGTGCATCCCCTCGCACAGGGCGAGCAGACCTTCGCTGCGGCCGATCACCTTGGCGTAAGCGCCCTGGGCAAGATACACCTGATTTTCGATCATCTCGATCATCGGCCGGCCCGGCGCGAGGATGCTGACCGAGGCGAGGCGGTGCTCGGCAAAGACCTCCGGAATTTGTTCCATCTCGCCCGACAGGGCGTGGCAGTAGGCGCTGACGGCGTTCCAGAGGTTGAGCCACGAGGCGTTGTGATGCCGCAGCAGTTCCGTGCGGCGCTCGGCAAAGCTGCGGTGCGGCCCGACCTCCGCGTACCGGGAGAGGCGCTGCGCGAGGAAGTCGCAGCAGAGCGCCATATTCTCCTGCCCGTTGCCCTCGATCTGCGCATAGGCGCTCTCCAGCGCGATATGCGCGTCGGTGAAGCGTCCCTGCACAAAGGCGGCCTCGGCGCGCATGATGGCCTCCGCGCCCTGACCGTGACCGTTGGTGATCTTATAGTAGTGCGGCATACATTCGGCCATCTCGGCAAGCTCGCCCGCAAGCTCGCCCGGGGCGCGGTAGAACATCATCAGCACGGACGGCGAGCCGAAGGTCCAGCCGCCGCTCGAGCGGATGCTGATGGCGGGACGGGACATCTGCGCGCTGGCGCTGCGGTGCAGACGGCTCATGGCGCTGATGTCGTTATAGCAGAGGAAGCTCATGATAAGGTCGCATTCGCCCAGCAGGTTGCCGCGCTCCTCCGCGGGCAGCTCGGGATGCTCCTCCAGTGCGGCGAGCAGGAGCGCCTTGAGCTCCAGCATTTTCGGGATATTGCGCCAGTTGAACATACTGCGCATCAACACCAGAAGTGCGAACGGGTGCGCCTTCAGAGCATCGGCGGGACATTCGTCGAGAGCGGCCAGAACCTCCGACGGGGGCAGCGACGCGAGCAGGATGCCCGCATCCTCCTGCACCACGCGCAGCAGCGCGTCGTAGTCCCCGCAGCGCCGGTAGGCCGCCATGGCGTGAAGATACTGCCGGCGTTCCTCGTACCATGCGCCGTAGCGCTCCCGGCAGCGCCGCTGCGTCTCCGCGTCCAGCGTCCGGAAGGTGCGCTCCGCGCATTCCTTCATCATGTGGTGGAAGCGGTAGGTCACGCCGTCCGGCAGACGCTTGACAAAGGCGTTCTGCGCGGTCAGCACGGCGAGTAGCTCCTCCGCGTCGGCGTCCCCGGTGACAAAGCGCGCCATTTCCGCGGTAAATTCGTCGGCAAGACCCATCACCGCGAGAAATTCCTGCTGCCGCTGCGGCAGCGGCTCGATCATGGCGGCGGTGAACATGGTGAAAATATCGGAATCACGTTCGGGCAGCGTCCCATGCTCGGAGAGCGTCCGCAGGTTCAGGTAGACGGCGGAGAACCAGCCCTCGCTGGAGTAGAGCAGCGATTCCGCCTGCGCGTCGGAAAGCTCCGTGCCGCAGCGGTGCGCGTAAACGGCCAGCTCCGTATGGTTCAGCCGCAGCTGCTCTGTGCCGAGCCAGTAGACCCTCGCCCCCAGCCGGACGATCTCTGCGGCGGGCAGAAAGCGGTCGCGGCTGGCGATGATCAGGTGGACGTTGGCGGGCAGGCGGCCCGCAAGCATACAGAGAAAGGCGGTCACGCGTTGGTCTGTGAGCAGGTGAAAATCGTCGATGAACAGATAGCAGGGCGTTTCCCCCGCCAGCTCATGGCAGAGATCGTCCGCCAGCAGGCCCCCGCCGGCGGCGTCCGTGGGACAGGCATACTCCCGCAGCAGGTCGATGCCCGCGCGGGCAAAGGCGTCCTGCGCGCTCCGCCAGAAGATCGCAAGATTGTCGGAATACACGCTGATGCGGACGACGCGCAGCGGCCCGGCCTTTGCGCGCTCCTCCAGATACCAGTTCACCGCGGTGGTCTTTCCGTAGCCCATCGGGGCGACCACGGTGGTCAGCGCGCAGCGGGAGATCGGCCGCAGGCTCTCCTGCAGCCGCTCGGATATGTAGATGGTGTTCAGCTTCCACTTTGGCTTCGGCATGGCGCTTCCTCCGTGCGGCGATGTGCTCTGACCATATTTTATACGAAAACCGGCCCGCTCGCAAGCGGCAAAAAGAAAAGAGAAATGCCGCGCATCCCTCTTTTCTTCTCTGCTGTTTTATGCGTTGATGGCCTCGTCATAGACGGCGGTGGCGGCGGAATAGCTCGCCAGGAGCTTATCGCGGAAGGTGTTGACCAGCTCCTCGTTTCCGTACACGGAGAGCACGCTCTGCCCGACTGTGACGATGACCAGCTTATCCGGGAAGCCGCACATCCAGCGCTTGGCCTGAATGGTCGTGCGCAGGTCGTCCGCGAGCCTGGCGACGTTGTTCGCGTCGGCGACATGGAACGCGCCGCAGGTGAAGGTGTTCAGATTCATCATGTGAACGAGCGAGGCGGCGCTGTCGATGAGCGAAGCGTCGTCCGCCGGGAAGGTGAGCAGATAGCTGAGGCTGTCGGCATTGCTCACGTCGAAGCTGCCGGGCGCGCCGTCTACGGCGTGCTCGGAATCCCCACCGGCGGCAGGGAACTTTTCTTCATCGCTGTATGTATTCCAGATCGCATTGAGGATCGTCAGCGCGTCGTCGACAGCCGCGGCGTCCTTGCTGCCGCAGGCGGCGAGAGACAGCAGCATCGTGAGGATGAGAATGAGGGAAAGCGTTCGTTTCATGCGAATGGTTCTCCTTGATAGATCGTTCTTTTGACCGCGTGCCGCGGTCCTGCATGAATAGACGGAGGAAAGCAGAAAAAAGTTCCGGATTTTTCGATGTTTTTTCGGGCGCGTTTTGCTCAGCCCACGCGCAGCTCGTAGTTGACGATATCGAGGTAGCGGCCGAATTTCAGCCCCACCTCATGCAGGGTGCCGGAGTAGGTGAAGCCGAATTTCTCATGCAGGCGGACGCTGGCCGCGTTGCCGCCCGCGATGACGGAAACGACCGTGTGCGTGCCCGCGTCCTCGCGCGCCAGACGGAGAACGGCCTCCATCAACGCGCTCGCAATGCCGCGGCCGCGGCTCTCGGGCGCGACGTAAACGGAAAGCTCAACGGTTTGCAGATAGGCGTCGAAGTCGCGGTAGGGCGAGAGCGAGGCGTAGCCGAGGACCTTACCGTCCTCCTCCGCCACGAGCAGCGGATGGTTGCCGGTGTTGTGCGCGGCGAACCACGCCTCCCCCGCCGCGCCCGCGCGGGGCTCTACGTCGAAGGTCGCCGTGCCGTTTTTCACCTCGTAGTTGTAAATGTCGAGCATCGCGGAAAGATCGCGGCGCTCTGCCGTGCGAATGTTCATCAAATGCTCTCCTTTTCAGGAAAACAGGCCGAGCTGTTCGCCATTTTCGCCGTTTTCCGGATCATCTTCGGCCTTGCCGCCGAGCAGCGCCAGAAATTCGTCCTCCGTGAGCACCGGAACGCCCAGCTCCTGCGCCTTGCGCAGCTTGCTTCCGGCGGCCTCTCCGGCGACCACATAGCTCGTCTTTTTGGAGACGGAGCCGGCGGCCTTGCCGCCGTGGTCGGCGATGAGCGCCTCGGCCTCGTCGCGCGTGAAGCGCGTGAGCGAGCCGGTGAGCACAAAGGTCTTGCCCGCAAAGCGCAGGTCCTGCGGGGCTTCTGTGCTGGTCATGTTGACGCCTGCGTTTTTCAGGCTTTCGATGAGGTCGCGGGACTGCCCGTCCGCAAACCATCGCTGCAGGAACTGCGCGGTGATCTCGCCGATGTCATCCACGGCGGTCAGCTCCTCGACCGTGGCGTTCATCAGCGCGTCCATCGAGCCGAAGCGCTGCGCGAGCACACGCGCGGCCTTTGTGCCGATCTGGCGGATGCCGAGGGCGCAGAGCAGCTTGGAAAGATCGTTCTGCTTGGAGCGATCAATGGCGGCGACGGCGTTCTGCGCGCTCTTGAGGCCCATGCGGTCGAGCTGCGCAAGCGTTTGCACGTCGAGACTGTAAAGGTCGGACGCCTTGCGGACAAGTCCGGCGTTCACCAGCTGCTCGAGCAGCGCGGGGCCGACGCCGTCAATGTCCATCGCCTCGCGCGAGGTGAAGTGTGTGAGGTTGCGCAGCAGCTGCGCGGGACACTCCGCGCCCGTGCAGCGCGTGGCGCTCTCGCCCTCGGCGCGGTAGACCGGCGCGCCGCAGACCGGACAGCGGTCCGGCAGACGGTAGGGCTGCGTGCCGTCGGGACGCTTGTCCTTCAGCACGCGCACGACCTCAGGAATGATCTCGCCCGCCTTGCGCACCACGATGGCGTCGCCGACGCGGATGTCCTTCTCGTCGATGAAGTCCTGGTTGTGGAGCGTCGCGTTCGTGACGGTCGTTCCGGCCAGATGCACCGGCTCAAAGACCGCCTTCGGCGTCAGCACGCCCGTGCGCCCCACCTGCACGACGATGTCCGTCACGCGGGTCTCCTTCTCCTCGGGAGGGTACTTGTAGGCGATGGCCCAGCGCGGCACCTTGCTCGTTGAGCCGAGAATTTCACGGTCTGTAAGGCTATTCAGCTTTACAACTGCGCCGTCCATATCGTAGGGCAGCTCCGCACGCTCCTCGCCGAGACGGCGGATCTCCGCGAGCGCGTCCTGCACGTTGTCGACCACCTTGTTGCCGATGACCTTGAATTTCTGCGTGCGCAGATAAGCAAGCGTCTCGGCGTGGGTCGTGAAAGTCCGTCCCTCGGCGAGCTGGAGGTTGAAAACGGCAATATCCAGCCGGCGCTTCGCCGCGATCCTCGGGTCAAGCTGGCGCAGCGAGCCGGCGGCGGCGTTGCGGGGATTGGCAAAGGTCTGCTCCCCGTTCTCCTCGCGCTCGGCGTTGAGCGCGGCAAAGACCTTTTTCGCCATGTAGACCTCGCCGCGCACGATGAGGCGCGGCAGCTTCTCCGGCAGCACCATGGGAATGGACTGGATCGTGCGCAGATTCTCCGTCACGTCCTCGCCCACGCGCCCATCGCCGCGCGTGGCGCCGCGGACGAACACGCCGTCGCGGTACTCGAGCGCGACGGACAGACCGTCCACCTTCGGCTCCACGCTGTATTCGACGTGCTCGAGCTGCTCGCGCACCTTCTCGTCGAAGTCCACGACCTCGGCGTCGGAGAAGGAGTCCTGCAGGCTCTCGAGCGGGACGGCGTGCGTCACCGGCTCGAACTTCGTCAGCGCCATGCCGCCCACGCGCTGCGTGGGCGAGTCCGGCGTGATCTCCTCGGGGTGCTCCTTCTCCAGATTGGCCAGCTCGCGCTGGAGCATATCGTATTCATAGTCGCTGATGCTCGGCTCGTCGAGCACATAGTAGCGGTACGAGTGCGCGTTGAGCGTGTCGCGCAGCTCCTTTATGCGTTCCTTGTAGTCCATGGCGTTCTCCCCTTTTATCCGGCGTTGTTCATAATGAAGTCCTCGGCGGTGGAGGACATATCCTCGCGTGTGTCGAAGTAGGTGTAGGTATCCGGCACGGAGCCGACGATGACCGTCTCGGCGACGGCGCAGCGGTTGGTGACCTTGGTGACGGTCGAAAAGCCCGGCAGCAGGACGCTCACATACACGTCCACCACCAGCCGGATCTCGTGGCGCGTCTGGTTGATGCCCGCGGAGGTGAAGGCATTCTCAAAGTGCGCCGAGGACGAGCCGACCGACTGCATTTTGATGTGCAGGAGCGGCCCGCGGCCCGCGAGCAGCGGCGAGCCGGTCAGGCTCCCGAGCGGGATGGCCAGCTCGCGCGTGGAGACCTCCGAGAGCCTTTGTAGCACGTCCGCGAGCACGGCGGACTGCAATCGGTTGAACTCCGCCATGTTGCTCTTGACCGCCGTGATGTGTCCCTCGTTGTCCTTTTCCAGCGAGATCAGGCGGTCGTAGTCCACACCGGCGTCGTAGAGCGTTTCGTTCACCGAGGTGTTCACGACGCGCGTGACGGCGTTCGAGACGCGCGCGGTGGCAAGGCTCGTGAGAATGGGCCGAAGCTGCGTCATCGCGGTGATGGCGAGCGCGATGAGCGCGGCGCAGACAAGGAAAAGCAGCAGCCGGCGTTTCTCCCGCCCCGTCATGCCGCGGCGCATATAGCGGCGCATGGGCGTTCCCCCTTTCGGGAGAATTTATGCGCCCACGGCTTTTCCCTATTCGCCGAGCTTTTTCACCATTTCCTTGTAGGCCCTGCCGCGCTCCATAAAGTTCGCGTAGCAGTCGAAGGCGGCGCAGGCGGGCGAGAGCGTCACCACATCGCCGCTCTCGGCGCAGAAGTAGGCGGCGTCCACCGCCTCCCGCAGCTCCTTGCAGCGGAGGATCCGCGGCCGCTCGGCTGCGGTCTCATAGGCTTCGCTCTCCACCACCGCGCGCTCGATGGCGTCGGCGGTCGCGCCGCAGAGGATGAGCGTCTTGACGTGCTCGACCACCTCGGGCGCAAGGGGTGCAAAGGGAATGTGCTTGTCATACCCGCCCGCGATCAGCAAGACCTTGTGCGGGAAGGCGCGCAGCCCTGCGATGGTGCGCGTGGGACTGGTGGCGATGGAATCGTTGTAATAGCGGACGCCGTGCAGCTCGCGCACGAACTCGATGCGGTGCTCCACACCGGCAAACTCCCGCGCGACACGGCGGACGGTCTCATCGCGCACAAGTCCGTCCACGGCGAGGAGCGCCGCCATATAGTTTTCCGCATTGTGCCAGCCGGGAAGGCGGATGTCCGCCAGCGGCAGGACCTCGCGCTCCCCTGCCGCATCGCGCAGCCAGATCGCGCCGCCGCGCACGAACGCGCCGTCAGCGACCTCCTCCTGCCGCGAGAACAGACGCGCACGTCCGACCGCCTTGCCGCTCAGATCGCGCGTGATGGCGTTGTCGGCGTTGAAGATGGCGGTGTCCCGCGCGCTCTGGTGCAGGTAAATATTTTCCTTGGACGCGATGTACTCCGCCATGTCGCGGTGCACGTCCAGATGGTTCGGGGCGAGGTTCGTCAGCACCGCGACCTGCGGCGAGTACGGCATATCCATCAGCTGGAACGACGAAAGCTCCAGCACCGCAAGATCGTCCGGCGTCATCTGCTCCGCGTCCGCGAGCAGCGGACGGCCGATGTTGCCGCCGAGCCACACGCGCCGTCCCTCGGCCTTGAGAAGCTCGGCAATGACGCTCGCGGTGGTGGTCTTGCCGTCGCTGCCGGTCACGCCGAGAATGGGACACGGACAGACGGCGAAGAACGCCTCCATCTCGCTCGTGATGACCGCGCCGTGCGCCTTCGCCTCCAGCAGCTCCGGCACGTCGGGACGCATCCCGGGCGTGCGGAAGACGACGTCCACGTCCAGATCGCGCAGATAACCCTCGCCGAGGTGCAGCACCGCGCCGAGCGCCTCGTAGTGCGCCGCCGCGCCGCCGAGCGCCGCGCGCTCCTTCCTGTCGCAGGCGATGACCTTCACACTGTTCCGCGCCAGCAGCTCCACGAGCGGACGGTTGCTCACGCCGAGTCCGATGACCGCGGCGGTCTTTCCCTTCATGCCTTGCAGATATTCGTGCAGCGTCATACACAAATACTCCCCTCTGAACATTCGCAATATATAAAATTATACCGCGCCTGCCGTATTTTATCAACGATTTCCCTGCACAAATTTTTGTTTCTTGACTTTGCCCGCTTCGTCCTTTACAATAAGGAGCGCGAGTAAGACAGGCGGTCGCGCGGCAAAGCCGAAAGGCTTGCTGTGAGGAAAGTCCGGGCTCCACAGGGCAAGGATAACGGGTAACGCCCGCCCA
>ERZ772883.227-NODE-227-length-64793-cov-36.645494_pt1 | contig 64793 bp, 42 predicted proteins | sample MGYA00580575_ERZ772883 | MGnify/ENA primary metagenome ERZ772883 (study PRJEB29015, sample SAMEA2737666) | human gut metagenome | biome: human gut; feature: human-associated habitat; material: faeces | place: China | collected 2012 ... | reverse complement strand
GGTGATCCTTATAGCTGTCATTGCATTTTTTGCAGGTGTGCAGCGTGTAGCCGCCTTTTCCGCAGGTGGGCTTGACGACCTTTTCGGTATAATCGTGCCCGGCGGCGGGGATTTCCACCTTAGTGGTGTAATCGCAGCGGGAGCAGGTATCGTATTCCTCCCAGCCAGTCTCGGTGCAGGTGGGTGCCTTGGCGTCATGATGCACCAGGTCGTGTTTCAGCGCAAGCAGCTCCACCTTAGTGGTGTAATCGCAGCGGGAGCAGGTATCGTATTCCTCCCAGCCAATCTCGGTGCAGGTGGGGGCTTTGGCGTCGTGATGCACCAGCTTGTGTTTCAGCGCAGGGATTTCCACCTTGGTGGTGTAAGTGCAGCCCTCGCGCTGGCAGGCGTCATATTCATCCCAGCCAATTTCGGTGCAGGTGGGCGCCTTGGCGTCGTGGTGCACCAGGTCGTGGTTGTTCGGGTCAGGTCCATACCATGGGTGTACATAAGTATCCGTTCCCTTGCGGTAGCAGTAAGCGCAGTTTGTGTAGTACACGGGCGGAGAAACGCAGGTGGCTGCGGACTTAAGGCACGAGCTATCGTTGCCCTGAACGAATAAATGTGCGCCCACCTTAGTTTTCGCTTCGTGGCAGACGGTGCAGCTAACCCAGTGGTTTTCGGCATCCGAATCCCAGCTCTGATTCGCAGGGAAGGTATGTGCGCTGTAGTACTGCCCGCCACAGGTAGTGCATGTTCCCAGGGTGATGCAGGTCGCACTGCTGTCGCCGGAGCAGCCTGCGGTTTGCTCCGCATCGCAGCCGTCACGCTGGCAGGTGCGGAAATGCTCGCTGTTGTTGCCCCTGGATTGCCATGCGCCCCAGTCGTGACCGAGTTTGCCGTATTGAGTGCCGCACCGGGTGCAGGTTTTGCCCGTGGTGCAGGTCGGCGTTTCGGTGCCGCCAGAGTGAAGGCTGATTGGATTGCCCTTAAATAGGGCATATGAACCGTTACCGCAGTGTGAACATATGTAAATTACATAATGATAATCGTCGTTGAATCGCTCGAATCTTGTAATCTCATGATCTGCCGTCGTGTTGCAGAAACGGCATTTGTCGCGGATGGTTTCCGCCTTCGCTTCCGGCGCCATTCTCGGCAGCAGGCACAGCAGCAGCGCCGCAGCCAGCAATAGGGCAAAACTCTTCTTCTTCATCTTCGTCGCCTCCTTAAAGTTAGGGTAACACCGCACAAATGAGGTGGTCGGCTGGCAAATGGATTGTGCGGTGTTGCCTTTATGATGGATTTACTGTGCCAGTTCCACCAGCGTGTCAAACGCGGGCTTCGGCTGGGCATCCTTGTCGAACAGGAGCGGGTACTTGTCCGCGCGCCAGCTCAGGTCGTCCACCGTGCCCCATACCTGCACCGCTTCGATGCGGTCGGCGTAACGCAGGAAAATCTTCATCAGGTCGCCGTAATACTTCGCCTGCTTCTGCAGATTTTCCTCGTTCGTATCGTCAATGCCCACGTCAAGTTCGGACACGCGCAGGAGCAAATCACGCTTGGCAATCTGCTGGAACGCCCAATCCACGCGGTCAATCGTCGGACTGCCGACGGAGTAGTGTGCCTGGAAGCCGTAGCCGTCAATCGTGCCATCCGCAATCAGGCTGTCCAGCAGAACGCAGATGCCGTGCAGCTTGGGGTCAAGGGGGGTGTTGTAATCATTGTAGTACAGCTTCACGCCGTCCGCGGCGTACTTGCGGGCGTACTCAAACGCGCGGTTCACGAAATCCTGACCAACCGTCTTTGTCCAGTTGGATTCGCGCAGCTGGTCGCTGCCGTCCGCCACGGCTTCGTTTACAACGTCCCACGAGACAATCAGCCCCGGATAATTCTCGTTCGTCCACGTCAGCACCTGCTGGATGTAGCTTTCCATGCGGGCGAGCATGGTTTCGCGGCTGCACAGCGGCTTGTGGGTCGCGTAGCCCTCATGGAAGAAGGCTTCGGGCGTCTGGGAGTGCCACACCAGCACATGCCCATGCACCTTCACGCCATTGTCGCGGCACCAATCGAGGAACGGAATGCAGTTGTCGAACTTCACAGCGACGGCCGTGTCGTCCGTGCGGCTGAGCTTGCGGCATTCCGCCATGTCCAGCAGCGAATCCGGCTTCATCTCGTTTCCCGCGGTCATGATGGTGAACTGGCTGCCGTAGAACGCCATGCGTTTGCTGTCCGCCACTTCACTGGCAACAACCGCCGTGCCGAAATCGAACTTATCCGCATAGAGCGTCTTGAGGACAGGCAGCGAAGTGGTATCGAAGGAGTCAATCTTCTCGTCGCAGGTGAAATTGCGGATGGTGAAGGACGTTTCCTTGCCCGCACCCTCAACGTACAGCACATACTTGTCATACCGACCGGGAATGTACGAGCCGGACAGCATTGCCCATTCGCCCTTCTTCGCCGTGCCGGTGACAATGTTCTCATAGGATTCCTCGCCGTCGCGGGTATGGGCGACGGACAGGATGAAGCTGCACGAATCCATCTCGTCCTGTTTCACCTGCACGGACAGGTTGTAGGCGCGCCCCGGCACAAGGTCGAAGTCGCGGCCGGGAGAGTTCCACGTCGCGGTACGCCCGGTGATGTACAGCCCGTCAGCGGTCGTCTCGATGGTGGCGCCGCCCGCAGAACGCGCATACCAGCCGTCCGTGCCGCTGGTAAAGTCCGACGTGTAGTGAATCTGCGGCGCGTCGGAGTAATCCATCTTTTCGGGCGCGGTGATGGTCAGCGTAACGTCATCAATGCAGTAGTTTTTGCCCAGATAGTTATCCGACGCCGTGAGGAAGCGGATGTTGACGCCCGCGTCCGCCTCGAAATCGCAGGAGATTTCCGTCCACTCCTTGCCCTTGACGTTCACCTGCGCGTAGTAGGCGTAATCGCCGCCCGCCTTGCCAATCGCCATAGCGCCGTCTTCCGAGCTTTCGACGTAGACGCAGGCGGACAGGTGGACTTTCGCGCCGGCTTCAATGCCAACCGACGCGGCGGAGAGGTCAACGGCATCCCAGTTCTTGCTGCCGCGTCCAGAAACTCGCAGGCTCTGCTTACCGCTATGCGCCTGCGATTCCGTCACACCAACGGTGCAGGAGCCAGACTGGCTGAATGCGGCGGCGTTGCCATCCTCAAAGTCGATGGTGACGGCGGTCTGCGCGGCTTCTTCCGCTGCGGCGAAGCAGGGCAGAAACAAGCAGAGTGCCATCAGCAAAAAAAGCGCTTGTGCGACCCAGTGTTTCATGTTTGATTTCCTCCCTTAGCGTCTTGGGGGTCTATGGAATGGATGATGCAATAATTTAATTATACACAAAAATTGTGTTTTGTCAAGAATGTCTGATTTTTTACCAGAACGAAAATGGTTTCGTTGGGTGGTTTTTTCCGATTCTATGCTGATAGGCATGGTTGAACTGGTCTTTTCCATGCTTCCAGAGGGCAATGAAAACGGACGAAGTCCGCGGTCGTCTGCTGGAGACCTTCGGTTTCGCCACTCCTGTCGCTGGTTTTTATCGCTGCATTGTGCCTTTTGTCCTTGAATTTTCCGGTTTTTTGTTACTTAACTGATGGGCAAGAAATATTGTCGAAATCTTTCCAAAAGCCCCCTTGAAACAAGGAAAAAACCGTGCTATCATCAAACCGTTTCTAATGAGGCTTTACGATTGAACGACCCGTCTGTACTATTTCCAAATGAGAATGCGCCAAGATGCGAAGCGAATTTTTTCTTCTGGCTAACGCGAATGAAACGCAGCGTAGCAGCGCTACGCTAAGTGGAATGAGCGGACGCCAGAAGGAAAAAGGCGCAAGCAGATGGCGCAGGCGAATGCGGAAAATAGTACCACCACAAGGGAGGCTAACACCCATGAACATCCGCTGCTTCTGCTGCATGGGCGACAGCATCACCAGCGACCAGGTCAGCGGTATCGGCACGATGGTGGCGCATCGGCTGAACGCACAGGATGTACTGAATGCCGCCTGCGGGTACGCAACCTGCTCCGACTGGCACGAAGGCGATAGGAACATCACGCCTGTAACGCTCATCGAGCCGCCGAACACGAACACGGCGGACAACGTGCTGTCCAATCAGGTGCGGCGCGTTTTGCAGGCGCTTACGCCGAAGGGCAGCATCATCCGCTGGACGGTGGATGGCGTCGAGTATGCGATTCCGGCGGAAATCGGTATCGGCACAGGCACGCTGAGCACGCCGGACGTCATCTACATCGCCATCTCCACCAATGACGGCAATCAACCGGAAAATGCTCCGGCGGATGACTTTGCGGCTGTCTGTGAACTCCCCTACGCCACCCTGACCCGCACGTCGATGGCATCTTCGCTGCTCTGGGCGGTGCGGACATTGCAGGCTGTCTGCCCAAACGCGGCGATTTTTCTCGCCACGCCGCTGCAAACATACACCCCTCAGGAATGGATGGACGAATCTCACGGGCTGCTCAAGCGCCGCGTCATCCAGAAAGTCGCGCAGAAAACGGGTGTGCACTGCATCGACAGCTTCTACGGAAGCGGCTTTGACCGCAGCGTTGCCCGCTCTCACGGCGAAGTCCACCCGGACGAGGAATGGAAAATCCACATTGCTGACTTTGTGACAAAGGAAATCGAATCGACCCTGTATAAGGAGTAACCGATGGAGAATATCAAATGGCTGTGGGGCGTAATGGACAAGCGCTACCACAAGTGGCACATTCTTGGCCTCATCATCAGCGCCGTCACGTCGCTGATGCTGCTCATCAACCCCTACCTGACGATGCGCCTGATGGATGATGTCATCGTCGCGCAGAACCCCGAACCGCTCGTCGGCTTGCTGCTGACGATGCTGATTGTCAAGGTCGTGCGCGAAGGTCTGCGCTACCTGATGGTTGTCCTGCTGGAGCATTCCTCCCAGAACACGCTGATGAACCTGCGCATGCGGCTGTTCACGCGCCTGCAGTATCAGGACATGCGCTTCTTCGACATTCACCGCACGGGCGACCTGATGACGCGCCTGTCCGCCGACACAGACTGGTGCCGCCATTTTCTGGCATACATAGACTATGTGGCGGTAGACAGCATCGTCATGTTCGTGTCGTCGTCGATTTACCTGTTCTCGGTGAACTGGAAGCTCGCACTGGCAATGGTCTGCGTCACGCCGCTGCTGATGATTATCACGAAAGTGTACTCCAAGGGCGCGCGGCGGATGTTCGTGGACATGCGCGACAAGATGAGCGACATGAACGCGAAGGCGCAGGAGAACATTGCGGCAAACCGCGTGGTGAAGGCGTTTGCGCGTGAGGAATACGAGGAGAACCGCTTCGACGAGCGTTCCCGCGCCTTCCGCGATGCGAATCTGGATATCAACAAGCGCTGGCTGTCCTTCTACCCCTTCATCGAGATTCTGGCGAACGCCATGACGCTGCTGACCGTCTTTTTCGGCGGCTACCTGATGATTACCGACGGCATGACGGCGGGCGAACTGACGATTTTCACCCAGCTGGCGTGGACGCTGAGCGTCCCCATGCGGCAGCTGGGCAACCTGCTCAACGACTGGCAGCGCTTCATCACCTGCTCGAACAAGGTCATGGAGATTGAAGTCTCCCGCCCGGAGATTGTAGACAGCTCCTGCGCGGTGAATCACGACCACATCGAGGGTGCGATTTCCTTTGACCATGTGTCCTTCGCTTACGGCTCGCAGCCGGTGCTGTCCGACGTAACGTTCTCTGCCAAGCCGGGGCAGACCGTCGCCATCATGGGGCCGACCGGTTCCGGCAAAACGACGCTGATTCAGCTGCTCGCCCGCTGCTACGACGTGACCAGCGGCAGCATTTCCGTTGACGGCTGCAACGTGCGCAAGTGGAAGCTGCAGCAGCTCCGCGACGGCATCGGTACGGCAACGCAGGATGTTTTCCTCTTTTCCGACACGGTGGAAGGTAACATTGCTTTCGGCGACCAGACGCTGACGGAGGATGAAGTGCACGACTTCGCCCGCCGCGCGGCTGCGGACGACTTCATCAAGGGCTTGTCCGAGGGCTACGACACGATTATCGGCGAACGCGGCGTGGGGCTTTCCGGCGGGCAGAAGCAGCGCATTGCCTTGGCGCGCGCGCTGGCAGTCAAGCCCGGCATCCTCGTCATGGACGACACAACTTCCGCTGTCGATATGGAGACGGAGAAGTACATTCAGGCGCAGCTGCGTCAGCTCCCCTACGACTGCACGAAGCTGATCATTGCCCAGCGCATTTCCTCCGTCAAGGATGCTGACCTCATCCTGATTTTGAAGGACGGCGTCGTGACCGAGCGCGGCACGCATCAGGAACTGCTGCGCCAGCGCGGCTACTACTACGAAACGTACTGCCTGCAAAACGGCATCACGCCCGACACCGCTCCGCAGGAGGTGATGTAACATGGCGCGCAACAAATTTGACGTAGACGAGCGCTTGGAAACCCCGTTTGACTTCCGGCACTTGAAGCGCGTGGGCGTTTACATCGGCAAGCACAAGTGGAAGATGCTGCTGGCGCTGCTTCTGTCCGCCTTGGCATCGGTAACGAGCCTCGCCGTGCCGAAAATCACCCAGACCGTCATGGACGTCGCTGTACCGCAGAAGAACGTTGACCTGCTGCTGAAGATGGCACTGGCGTTCATGGGCATCATCATCGTCGGCATCGTCTTCACGGTCATCCGCTCCCGCATCATGGCGTTCGTCAGTCAGCAGATCATCTACGACATCCGCAAAGACCTCTTCGCGCACCTGCAGCAGCTGCCCTTTGCCTACTACGACAGCCGTCCGGCGGGCAAAATCCTCGTGCGCGTCATCAATTACGTCAACAGCGTGTCGGATATTCTTTCCAACGGCATCATCAACTCGATTCTGGAAATCATCAATATCATCTTCATCGTCGTCTACATGTACACGACCGAGCCGACGCTGGCGACGATTGTTGTGGCGGGTCTGCCGATTTTCGTGGCGATTATCATCATCCTGAAGCCTCGTCAGCGCCGCGCGTGGCAGAATCAGTCGAACAAAAACAGCAACTACAACGCGTATCTGGCGGAATCCATTGACGGCGTGCGCGTGAGCGAACTGTTCGCGCGGCAGGATGTCAATTGCTCCATCATGCAGCGGCTGGCGACGGCGTGCCGCGCGGCGTGGCTGAAGGCGATTTACATTTCCAACAGCGTCTGGCTCTCTTCGGAAATCATCACCCAGATTGTTTTCACCCTCATGTACTACGCGGGCGTGTACTGGCTGGGCGGCGCGGTGGTCTCCTTCGGCGTGATTCTTGCCATGGGGCAGTACGTCAGCCGTTTCTGGCAGCCGATTACGAATCTGGCGAACATCTACAACAGTTTCGTGAACAACATGGCGTATCTGGAGCGCATCTTCGAGACGATGGATGAACCGGTCGTAATTGACGACAAGCCGAATGCCGAGACACTTCCGCCCATTACCGGCGCTGTTGATTACAACAACATCACCTTCGGCTACGAGGAAGGGCAGACCGTCCTCAAGGATGTTGACCTGCACGTCAAGGCGGGCGAAAGCATTGCGCTTGTCGGCCCGACCGGCGCGGGCAAGTCCACGATTGTCAACCTGCTCTGCCGCTTCTACGACCTGCGCAGCGGTTCCATCACGCTGACGGATGAATCCGGCGTGAAGCACGACATTACCGACGTGACGCTGCACTCCCTGCGCTCGCAGATGGGCATCATGCTGCAGGATTCCTTCATCTTCTCCGGCACGATTCTGGATAACATTCGCTACGGCCGTCTGGACGCGACAGACGACGAGGTACGTCAGGCGGCGGCGGTTGTCCGCGCAGACGACTTCATCCGCGAAATGCCGCAGGGCTACAAAACGACCGTGAACGAGCGCGGCGGCAGCCTTTCGCAGGGGCAGAAGCAGCTGATTGCTTTCGCGCGCACGCTGCTGAGCGACCCGCGCATCCTGATACTGGACGAGGCAACCTCCTCCATCGACACCAAGACGGAGAAGCTGCTGCAGGACGGCATTCAGGCGCTGCTGAAGGGACGCACGTCGTTCATCATTGCGCACCGCCTGTCCACCATCAAGAACTGCGACCGCATCCTGTACATTGGCAATCAGGGTATCATGGAAGCAGGCTCTCATGACGAATTGATGGCCAAGCGCGGCGCATACTACGAGCTGTACACCGCGCAGGCGCGCGACCAAGGCATGGGAGAATAAGGCGCGCACGGCGCTTCTGAAAATTGCATAGGGACAAAAAGCGGGGTTGCGTGATAAATGCGCAATCCCGCTTTTTATACTATTTCCAGATTCACCTGCGCCATCTGCTTGCGCCTTTTCCGTTCTGGCGTCCGGTCGTTCCATTTAGCGTAGCGCTGCTACGCTGCATTCCACTCCCGTTAGCCAGAGCGAAAAATTCGCGGCGCATCTTGGCGCATTCTCATTTGGAAATAGTATTATATTATTTTTCCGCCCCTAAAATCGCCTTAATATCCCCCAAATTCTCCGCAAAATACACCTTTTCCTGTTTTTCTTCCGTCGAAAGCCCCATCTCCACCATATGCTTCAGCAGCACCTTCAATCCCTCATAATACCCATTCAAATTATACAGCACACACGGGGCGTCTATCTGCTTCAGCGCCAGCTTCGACATCACTTCCGACACCTCTTCCAGCGTCCCCGTGCCGCCCGGAAACGCAATGAACGCATCCCCCAGTTCTATCATCTTCGTCCGGCGCTCCGGAATGTCCTTCGTCACAATCAGCTCCGTCAGCCCCTCCATCTGAAAGTTCTCGCTGATGAAAAACTCCGGCTCCACGCCCGTCACCTCCGCGCCAGCCGCCAGCGCACTGGCCGCCAGCGCGCCCATCAAGCCGGATTTCGACCCGCCATACACCAGCGCGTGGCCGCTTTCACCAATCCAGCGTCCGAGTTCCTCCACTGCCTGCCGAAAAGACGTGTCGCTGCCCTCGTTTGCCCCCAGATAAACCGTAATATTCATGCGAAAGAATCCCCCTTTGCGTATTTCTTCTATCGAGTATAGCAGAATGAACACGGAAACGCAATCGGGGGATTTCCGCAAAAATGAGAATTTCCTCATGAATTTCTAATCATCCTTCGATGGATTTTCCATTCCGCTTGTGCTATCCTTATTCTTGTCAGAACGACAGGACGCGCCTACTTGGGCGCAGGAGGATAAGCACTATGATGGCTTTCATCGATTCGGTTTTCCATGTGATTGGTTCTTTCATCAGCATGGTGTTTGAGGCGATTGTCGCTGCTGTGCAGCTTGGGTTTAGTGTCTTAGGCGGTCTCTTGGGGCTGGTGGTGAATCTGGGGATGCTGCTGCTGGTTGTCGGGCTGGTGGCGCTGGTGATTACGCGCCGCAAGAACTACAAGCAGGCGAAGGCGGATGAACCGCGCGTCATCCACATGGACAACGGCGAAACCTTCAAGAGCTATTACAGCAAGTAATTTGCAAAAAAGCGCTTGTCCTTCCTCTGAAAATGTGGTATAATCAGCGTTACCCTAAATTTTCGGAGGTTAAGAAGCAATGACGATTCTGTGGGACTGGAACGGCACGCTGCTCAGCGACGTACCGTTGGTGGTCAAAATCAACAATGAAGTTTTCGCGCGCCACGGCTATCGCCTGACAAGCGAAGAGGAATATCGGCGGATTTTCCGCTTTCCAGTCAAGGATTACTACACCGACATTGGCGTGACGGACGAGGATTTCCCACTTGTGGCGAAAGAATGGAACGAAGGCTACGTCGCGAACTTCCATCTGGCGCAGCTGCACCAGACAGCGGCGGAGGCGGTTCATCGCTTCCACGACGCAGGCTTCCATCAGGCGATTATCTCCGCCAGTCAGGTGGATCAGCTGCGCGCGCAGGTTGTCAAGTTTCCAGAGCTGGATGGCATGTTCGACGACATTCTGGGGCTGGGCGACGTCTACGCCGTGTCGAAGGTGCAGCTGGCGAAGGATTACCTTTCGCGCAAGGGCTACGACCCAGCGGACACGGTGTTTCTGGGCGACACGAGCCACGACGCCGAGGTTGCCCGCGCCATCGGCTGCCGCTGTCTGCTGATTTCCGGCGGGCACCAGTGCGACGCGGTGCTGCGTCAGGTGCCGGGCGTTGAAGTGCTGCCGTCCCTGCGCGCGGCGGCGGATGTATTAGGAGCATAACAAATTATGGCGGATATCTTGCAGGTCAACACGGAGCTTCCGGCGGATTTCACCCCGACCGCGCCAAGCGGCTTGACGGACGAGGAGGCGGCTTCCCGCAAGCCGAACATCTCCCACCACCGCCCCGACAAATCCACCGCGCAGATTCTGGCGGAAAATCTCTTCACGCCCTTCAACGGGCTGAATGTGGCGCTGGCGGTTTGTCTGGCGCTAGTGGGCAGCTGGCGGAACATGCTGTTTCTGGGTGTCGTGGTGTCGAACACGCTGATTGGCACAGTGCAGGAGCTTCGCGCGCGCAAGACCATCCGCAAGTTGTCCCTGTTGAACGCCCCGACTGCGCACGTTCTGCGCAACGGGCAGGAAAAGACCTGCGCGCCGGATGCGCTCGTCAAAGGCGATCTGGTGATTCTCCGCGCGGGCGACCAAGTGATGGCGGATGCCGTCGTCACCAGTGGGCAGGGTGCGGCGAACGAATCCCTGCTGACGGGGGAAAGCACGCCCATGCGCAAGCAGCCGGGCGATTTTCTTCTGTCCGGCAGCTATATTTTAGAAGGAACCTTCACCGCGCAGCTGGTTTATGTGGGCGACGAAAGCTATGCCGCCCGCCTGACGCGTTCCGCGAAGGAGATTCGCCGCCCGAAATCGGTGCTGATGACGGAGGTCAACCGCCTGATTCGCATCGTCAGCGCGGCGCTGATTCCGATTGGGCTGCTTTTGTTCTGCAAGCAGTTCTTCCTCCAGCACCTTCCGCTGACAACGGCTGTCCCGACGTCCGTCGCCGCCATGATCGGCATGATTCCCGAAGGGCTGATTCTGCTGATTTCGGTCGCCTTGGCGGTTGGCGTAATCAAGCTCGGCAAGCGAAACACCCTTGTGCAGGAGCTGTACGGCATTGAGACGCTCTCCCGCGCGGATGTGCTGTGTCTGGACAAAACCGGTACGATTACAACGGGCAAGATGACATTGGATTCACTGCTGCCCATTTCGGGTGACGAGGGCGCCATGCGGACGCAATTGGGGCGCTTCCTGTCCAGCATGGACGAGCGTTCCGGCACGCTGGATGCCCTCCGCGCGGAAATTCCCGATGTGCAGGGCGAAAAGCCCGTGGCTGTCCTGCCATTTTCCTCCGAACGGAAAAAATCCGCCGTATCTTTTTCGGATGGTACGACGCTGATTTTAGGCGCACCGACGTTTGTGCTGGATGACGCGCATCTTGCGCCGATTCGCAAAATGCTTTCGGACTGCGCCGGGCGCGGCTTGCGCGTGCTGGTTTTGGCAGAAGCGGACGGCTGCGTCACCGAAACCGACACGCCCGCTATCACCCGCGTGATTGGCCTGTACCTGCTGACCGACGAGATTCGCCCCGCGGCGCAGGAGACGCTGCATTACTTCCATACGCAGGGCGTTGCGCTGAAAATTATCAGCGGCGACGACGAAAAGACAGTCGCGGCGATTGCCCGCAAGGTCGGCTTGTCGGGCGGCGCGGTGGATGCCTCCACCTTATCGGACGACGAACTCCCCGATGCTTGCGAGCGCTACGCCGTATTCGGGCGCGTGACCCCGACGCGGAAAAAGGCGCTGGTCGAGGCGCTCAAGGCGAAAGGGCATCACGTTGCCATGACGGGCGACGGCGTGAACGATATTCCCGCACTCAAGGCGGCAGACTGCTCCATTGCCATGGCGGGCGGCGCGGACGCCACAAAACAGGCGGCGCAGCTGACGCTCCTGGACGCGAATTTCGCGAACATGCCGCTGATTGTCGCGGAGGGGCGGCGTGTCGTGGGCAACATCACGCGCGCGGCGTCGCTCTTCCTCGTCAAGACGCTGTATTCCTTCGCCTTGGCGCTGCTGACGCTGCTGTTCCCGGTCGAATACCCCTTCCAGCCGATTCAGCTGACGCTCATTTCCTCGCTGACGATTGGCCTTCCGGCGTTCCTGCTGACGCTCGAACCGAATCAGGACCGCATACAGGGCAGTTTTCTGCGCACGGTGCTGACGCGGGCGATTCCCGGCGCGGCGGCGGTGTGCGTCTGCGCCATGGCGGCAATGGCGGGCGTGAATTTCGGCTGGGATATGGCGGACTGCAAGACGCTGGCGGCGCTGTGCGCGGGCGCGGTCGGGCTGATGATGCTCTATTCCGTCTCCGTCCCGCTGACGAAGCTGCGCGCGGCGGTGTGCACCGTCATGACCGCCGGATTCGTGCTGGCGGTGTGCTACTTCAAGCAGATTTTCTATTTTGAGCACCTGACGCTGGCGCAGTATGGCGCGCTGGCAGGGCTGATTGTCCTTGCCGCGCTGGTGATGGCGGCGGTTTCGTGGGCGGCAAAAAGACTGCCGGAGAAAAAAGGATAATAGCAAGAAGGACGAGGCGGAAATGCTTCGTCCTTCTTTGTGTTATACTATTTTCTGATGAAAATGCACCATGATGCGCGGCGCGTTCAATCATCCTTTCGATTGGGCAGCACCGCTTTTTCTGTATGCGGAGGGCGACATGCCCTCATACTGCTGGAAAACCCGGTTGAAGGTCGCAATGCTGCCGAAGCCCGACTGCCCCGCAATGGACGTAATCGAATCATCCGTCCGTTCCAGAAGCTGCTTGCAGAGCGTCAGCCGCTGGCGGGTCAGGAATTCGTGGAACGATATGCCCAAGCAGTCGTAGAAAAGGCGCTCAAAGTGGTAACGGCTGTACCCGCTCTTGTCCGCCATGTTCTGTGGGGTCAAATCCTCCGCGCAGTGCGCCATCACATAGTCGCGAATGTCAACAAAGAGCATCTGCGTCTGCTCCTTGTGGCGGACACGGCGGTTCAGTTCTGTGCCGTGTTCCTGCGCGTGGCGGCGGAGCAGGTCAATGAGCATCCGGCTCAATTCCAGCCGCGCGACCGTTAATCCAAAGCGATCCTGCGCCACCCCAGCCTCAGCCGCAGCGGTCTTTACGCGCTGCTCAATTTCGGGCGCGCTGCCCTTGCGAATCACCACGCACGGCTGGAGGGCTTCTTCTACCGCCAGCAGACCGTCGATAATGAACAGGCGCTCGCGGTCAAGGAGGAAGTAATAGCGTTGACCGGTCGGGGGTGTGTGGATTTCGTGGACGACGCCGGAGGGGATAACCATGATATCGCCCGGATGAAGAAGATAGCGCTCGTTTTCGACGATAACAGTGAGGTTCTCGGCGATAACCATGATGACCTCATAGGACATATGCCAATGCGGGAGGTAATCGCAGGTTTGGGTGTTATCGTAGAAACGGATGCCCTGACTGCGGTCTTCGCCGAATTCTTCCTTTTGGCGCATGTACCACATGTTGCTCTTCACGGCGTTACGTCCTCCTTTCCGGCTTTTTGCTCGCCCCTTGACTTCTTCGGCGCAGGCGCGCCTTCAAGGTGCTGTTTTCTTCATCATAGCCGTTTCGGGCGGAAATGTCAATCACGGCAGGCGCGAAATTCCGATTTGAGATGCGGAATTCATCACTTTGGTTGAATTGTATAGAAAATCACAATCTATACTCGTTTCATCGGTACAAAAATCGCTAAAAATGAGAGATATTTCACTAAAAATGATTAGCGTCAAATGTGTAATCGGGCGATAATAAAGCCAGATGAACGATGTTCGTCGTTGCGCAATTCAAAGGGAAGGAAGGGATCCTTTTGCAATCTACCAAGGCGATTGTCCGCCGGGATTTGACCGGACGTTCCACCATGCGGTGGGGAACGTACTTAAAGCGATACGGCACGCTATATCTGCTGCTGCTCGTGCCGCTGGCGTTCTTCATCATTTTCCGCTACGTTCCCATGTCCTACATTCTGCTGGCGTTCAAGAAGAACAACATTCTGAAAGCGCCGTGGCTGCTGGATTGGGCGAAAAACGGCGGCTGGGAATGGTTCATCAAGGCATTCAACGATAAGAACTTTATTGATGCGCTGAAGAACACCATCATCCTGAACCTGCTTGACCTCGTTATCGGCACGCCGATGCCCATCCTGATGGCGCTGCTGCTCAACGAGCTGGCGTTCCCGAAGTTCAAGCGCGTCGCACAGACCGTGCTGTACCTGCCGCACTTCCTGAGCTGGGTTATCATCTCCAGTCTGTCGCTGCGGCTGCTGGCAACCAACGATGGTCTGGTTAACCAGATATTCGGCACCAATATCGCCTTCTTAGGCACGGAGAACAACTGGCGCGCAACCTACATCGTGCTGGGCATCTGGAAGGAATGCGGCTGGAACACCATCATCTACCTCGCCGCGCTGACCGGCATCAGTCCGGAGCTGTACGAAGCGGCGGAAGTGGACGGTGCGAGCCGCCTGCGCAAAATCTGGCACATCACCCTGCCGGGCATCCGCTCCACCATCATCATCCTGCTGATTATGAACCTCGGCCGCATCCTCGGCAGCGAGTTCGACCGTCCGTTCACCCTGAGCAACCCGCTGGTTGAGGGCGCAAGCAAGACGATTTCCATCTTCGTCTACGAGCGCGGCATCAAGGGCAACCAGTTCGCCCTGTCCACAGCGGTCGGTCTGTTCCAGTCCGTCGTCTGCGTCATCTTCCTGCTTGCCTCGAACACGCTGGCGAAGAAGTTCGACGAGCCGGGCATCATGTAAGGAGGCTGCGATATGGCGACGACAACTACCTTCAACGGCAAAAAAGTCCATCAGGGCATGATCAAATCCCAAAAGACCCGCGTGGGCGACTTCATCATTGCCTTCATCATCTTTCTGACGATGTTGATTTGCCTGCTGCCGATGGTCAACGTGCTGGCAAGCTCCCTTTCCTCCAGTGACCACCTGATTCGCAACGACGTGTTCCTCTGGCCCAAGGGCTGGAACTTTGAGGCGTACAAGACCATTTTGAGCGACAGCAAGTACACATGGTCGCTGGCGTGGACGGGCATCCTGACCGTCGGCTGCACAGTGCTGAGCCTTGTGCTGACCGTCTGCACCGCCTTCCCGCTGATTTACAAAAATCTGCGCGGCGGCAAGGTCATCAACTTCATCATCCTGTTCACGATGTACTTCAGCGCCGGCACGATTCCGGGCTACATCCTGCTGAACAACCTCAAGATGCTCAATACCCCGTGGGCGCTGATTCTGCCGAACTGCATCAGCGTGTTCAACGTCATCGTGCTGCGTTCGTTCTTCTACAGCGTGCCGGACAGCCTTCGCGAGGCGGCGGAGATCGACGGCGCAGGCCCGATCCGTACGCTGGTGACGGTGTATCTGCCGCTGTCCCTGCCCTCTCTGGCGACGCTGGCGCTGTTCTACGCCGTCGGCCGCTGGAACGGCTTCTCCGATGCGCTGATGTACCTGAAGTCCAGCAAGGCGGAAAAGTACTGGCCGATTCAGCTGCTGCTGTACAACATCATCAAAAACTCCACGCAAAGCAGCGAAATCGCCACGCAGGAAGGTTTCTTCAGCGCCGGCGTTTCCAAGACGATTCAGATGGCGTCCGTCATGTTTGCAACCGTGCCGATTCTGCTGGTGTACCCGTGGCTGCAGCGCTATTTCGTCACCGGCGTCACGATTGGCGCAGTCAAGGGCTGATGCCCTTGCGTGTGTTTCCAAATTCGCCCGGCAGCATTTTCAGCATCTTTTCTTGCACTTCCGCGTCTTCAAACCTCGATTTACCGCCAGTAAACCTTCGGTTTTCATCCTTGAATTGCAAGAAAATCTGCTCGAAACTGCACCGGTCTCATTTTAGAAACACACGCTAATAACACTGTATTTCAGGGACGTGAGAGCCCTGCAAATAAAAAGGAGGAACCCCCTATGAAACGCATTGTGTCTCTGGTTCTTGCGCTCGCGATGGTGCTGTCTCTGTGCATCTTCACGACCGCATCCGCGGACGACGGCTTTGTGGACGGCAAATTCACCAAAACCCGCCACATCACCGTGGAAGTCTACAACCGTTACAACGACGGCGGCTCCGACCCGACCAGCAGCGTGTACGCGCAGTACATCAAGCAGGGTATGCTTGACAAGTACAACGTGGACGTTGAACTGGTGTCTGTCGGCCGCTGGACCGAAGTTGACGACCTGAACAACCTGCTCGCCACCGGCGACGCGCCCGACGTGTGCGTCACCTACTCCTACCCGACGATCCAGACCTTCGCGGGCATGGACGGCATCATCGACCTGAATCCGCTGCTGACCGAATACAAGGATCTGCTGCCGGATCTGTGGGCGCTGCTGGGCGACTACAACATCTACTACGATCAGGATCCGGAAACCGGCTCCGTGTGGGCGATTGAAGCGGTGCTGGCGGAATCCGCGCGCATCAACACCTTCATCCGCAAGGACTGGCTGGACAAGCTGGGTCTGAAACTCCCCACGACCGAGGAAGAGTTCCACAACTGCCTGATCGCTTTCCGCGACAACGCTGAGCTGCTGCTGGGCGCCGACGCCGCGAAGATGGTTCCCTTCTCCATCAGCACCGACATCGGCTGGCGCGCTGACCTGCTGAATGTCTCCAAGGTGCCGGAGGATGTGTCCGACGAAACGCTGTATGTCTACGGCTACGACGACCGTCACCTGCTCTACCCGAACTACAAGGAAGGCATCCGCGTGCTGAACCAGTGGTACAACGAAGGTCTGATTTGGAAGGACTTCGCGCTGTACACGGACGCAAGCGTTGAGGACGACATGATGAAGTCCGGCTTCGTCGGCGCTTTCATCCACAACTGGGATTACCCCTACCGCAATGGCGAAGACTCCATTCAGGCGAACCTGACCCGCGCTAACGGCGCAGACGCTGGCTTCATCGCTGTGGACTGCTTCCAGAACGACGCTGGCATCACCCGCAAGTATCTGGCTGACCGCATTGACCGCAAGGTGTTCTTCCCTGCGACCAACGACGAACCGCTGGCTTCCCTGCTGTACCTGAACTTCATCTCCTCCGAAGAAACCATCAAGTTCCTGCAGACCGGCAAGGAAGGCGTTACCTACAAGATGACCGACAACGGCGCGTATGAGATGCTCAACGCCACCGGCGAATGGATCATGAACTCCGGCATGAACATCGACCACACCATCACCGTCAACGGTCTGTATCTGGGCGATGCCACCGCGGCGACCAAAGCGCTGAGCTACCCCGGCGTGAATCCTGACTTCATCATCACCGCGAACACCTACGGCAAGCTGAACGGCCGCATTGTGAAGAAGTTCTCCTGCGGCGCAATCTCCGCGGAAGAAGACGTTGGCACTTCCCTGAACTCCAAGCGCGACGCTATGCTGACGCAGGCGGTTGTCGCGCCCGTTGACCAGTTCGACTCCGTGTACGACAAGGGCATGGCGGACTACCTCGCTTCCGGCGGTCAGAACATCATCGACGAACGCCGCGAAAAGCTGGAAGCCATCTACGGTGTCCATGTGGACTAATGCCTGACGCGCGTTTGCGCTGACAGCACAAAAACGCACCCCGCAAGGATTGAACTTGCGGGGTGTTTTCATGTGGATTTTTACGGATTCTGATGGATGCTGTTCTCCGCTGCTTTGCTGCCTTGCCGCAAGGGAATTCGCCTCTGCGGAGGCGACAAAGGGGCATGAAAACAGACGGATGACTGCGGTCGCCCTCTTGATTCCTTCGCACGCACGCCCATGTTTCTTGAATTTTATCGCAGTTCTTCCCGCATCCGCCCCGGCGTGGTATGAAACCGCTCCGCAAACATATGCCGGAACAGCTTGTAGTTCGTGAAGCCGTGCTTCTCCAAAATCTCATGCAGCGCCACGTCCGTCGTCACTAAATCCTCATACACCTTCGACAGCCGATACTCGTTCAGGTAATTCAGGTACGTCACGCCTGTGTTCTCCTTGAAGAAGCGGCAGAACGAATTCGGGTGCATGTGCAGCGTTGCCGCAGCATCACTCAGGGCGATATTCTCCTGATAATGCGCCTCGGTGTACGCAATCACCGCTGACAGCCGCTGACGGTTCTTCTCGCGCCGGAAGATGCTGCCTTCCGTCACCGGGCACGAAAACTCCTCGTAGAGCAGATAAGTGATTTCCATCAGCAGACTCGCCATGCGGATGTCCCTGAAGGGCGAATCGCTGCTGGCTGTATGCTGCATTTGCAGCAGCTTCTGTTTCACGCGCTCGATGGCCGCCATCATCGTCGGATTCGTCGTCTCCGTGTCCCAGAGGAACTGGCGCGAACGCGTTTCCGGCGCGAAGTCCCCCAATTTCTCGGTCGGGATTCGCAGCAGGAGGGCGGTATTGCCGAACAGGCTGATGGTGGCGTGGAGAACGTAAGGGCTGATACAGATGCACTGCCCTGCGTGAAGTTGCCAGCAGCGCTGCTCGGTCTCGACGGTCAGCTCGCCGCTGAGGATATAAATCAGCTCCAGCGCGTCATGCCAGTGCATAGGGACGTAGCTGCGCGCGACTTCTGTGTACTCGTAGTGCGCGTGACCGGCAATGTTCAGCCGGATGTTCTGGTCATCCATGCGGGAGCTTCCTTTCTGGCGAAATGCCGCTTTTCATCTGCTTGATTTCGGATTTTGGCGCAAAATCCGCCTTACCGCCATTGTAGCATAAGGCGAAACAGGATGCAAGAGGGGAAAAATCGGCGGATGCGCCGGGAAAACAGGGAAAAAACAATTTTCAGGCAAATTCGGGGTTGACAAATGCATAGCAGCATGGTATGATTCTTTCATCCGCAGAGGAAAGGAGTTACGCGCTATGAAGTTCGCTGCTGCGATGATGAACATGATGATGCCCATGTGCATGTGCAACATGAGCATGTTTCGTCGTGCCGCGAATTCGATGCGCCATTCCGCCTGACGGATGGCTGGAGGATGAAAGCAATTCCTCCGGCAGAACCTACCGCAATTGTTGGGGAGGCTGCATCGAAGAGATGCCGGCATCCCCTGTTTTTTTGCCCGGACGATTTCGGGAAAGGAAAGGCAAACATCATGAGCAACGAAGCACCCCAGCAGACGCTTAAGCAGCCGGTTCAACCACCCATGCAGATTGAGCTGCAGAACGTCAAGAAGGTCTACCCCGTAACCGGCGGCGAGGTCGTCGCGCTGGACAACATCAGCCTGAAGATTCGCAAGGGCGATATTTTCGGCATCATCGGTCTCTCTGGCGCAGGCAAGAGCACCCTCATCCGCTGCGTCAACCGCCTCGACACGCCCACAGAGGGCAAAATCCTCATTGACGGGCAGAACGTGCCGGACATGAACAAGCAGCAGCTTCGCCAGATGCGCCGCAAGGTCAGCATGATTTTCCAGCAGTTCAACCTGCTCATGCAGCAGACGGTCGCGAAGAACATCGCGTACCCGATGGAGTGCATCGGCGTGCCGCGCGCGAAAATCAACGCCCGCGTGAAAGAGCTGCTGGAAGTTGTCGGGCTGGAAAGCAAGGCAAAAGCATACCCCGCACAGCTGTCCGGCGGTCAGCGCCAGCGCGTCGCCATCGCCCGCGCCCTCGCCAGCGACCCCGAAGTGCTGCTCTGCGACGAAGCAACCAGCGCCCTTGACCCCATGACGACGCAAGCCATCCTCCGCCTGCTGCAAAAAATCAACCGGGAGATGGGCATCACCATCGTTGTTATCACCCACGAAATGGCAGTTATCCGCCAAATCTGCACCCACGTCGCGATTCTCGATGGCGGCGTGATTGCCGAAGAGGGCAGCGTCGACGATGTGTTCACCCACACCCGCAGCGAAGCAGGCAAGCGGCTGTTCGGCATCGTCGCAAGCGAAAATCACGAGCAAGTACAGGAGAAACCTGCCATCCGCATCGTCTTCAACGGCGAAACAATCGCTGAGCCGATTGTCGCTGACCTCATCCTGCACCTCGGCGTGCCGCTGAGCATCCGCAGCGCGGACGTGCACACACTCAACGGCGCACAGTACGGGCAGCTGCTCATCAGCCGCCCCGACGACCCGATGGTCTGCCACCGGGCGATTGAATACCTGAAAGAACGCGGCTTGACGGTCGAGGAGGTGCGCGCATGAGCATGACGTGGGAACGGCTTGGTTCCATGCTGCTGGAGGAAACAGGCAATACCCTCCTGATGACCCTGCCCGCAACATTCTTTGCCTACCTGATTGGTCTGCCGCTGGGCGTCCTGCTGGTCATCACCCGCAAGGACGGCATTCTCCCGAAGCCGACGCTGAACCGCATTATCGGCGTGATTGTCAACCTGCTCCGCTCCGTGCCCTTCATCATCCTGATGGTGATGCTCTTCCCCGCAACGCGCGCGATTCTCGGCCGCGGCACAGGCACGGTGTCCATCATCATCCCGCTGACGGTCAGCGCGTTCCCGTATGTGGCGCGCATGGTCGAGGGCAGCCTGCTGGAAGTGGACAACGGCGTGGTGGAAGCTGCACAGGCGATGGGCTCGACAACCTTCCAAATTGTGCGGAAGGTGCTGATTCCCGAAGCCATGCCGTCGCTGGTCAACGGCTTCGCGATTTGCATCACCACGATTCTGGGCTACACCGCGATGGCGGGCACGGCGGGCGGCGACGGCTTGGGCAAGGTCGCGATTACCTACGGCCTGAACAAGCGGCAGTACGACGTGATGTACGCGGCAAGCATCGTGCTGGTGCTGCTGGTGCAGTTCTTCCAGATGGGCGGCACTTGGCTCAGCCACGCGATTGACCACCGCCGCCGCAAATAAGTAAGGTAATTTCGCCCCTTGCAATTCCCTGATTCGCAGGAATTTCGCTTCTGCGGAGGCGGAGGAACAGCAAGCATTTCACCTTCGACAACCGACCATAAACATGGGAGTGCGCCGAAGGAGTCCAGAGGGCGATCGGAAAGCCCTCTGGAAGCAGCACGCGAGACCATCATGCGGAAGTTACCAATTCAATCGCGAAAAGGGTGTCGAGAGGGTCGAAGACCCTTCGCGGGTGCAGGGCAGAGCCCTGCCGGAGTCCAGAGGCAGAGCCTCTGGGGTCTCCCCATAAATCGTTTCATTCACCCGTATGGTGTTTGAATAAATAGGTTTCCCGAAAATGAAAGGAGTGCTTACAATGAAGAAGTTCTTTGCTCTGGCTCTGGCGCTGGTTCTGGCGCTGTCCCTGACGGTTGCGTCTGCTGATGAACTGAAGGTCATCCGCGTTGGCGCGACGGCTGCCCCGCACGCGGAGATTCTCGAATCCGAAGCGGTGACGGCAAAGCTGGCGGAACTGGGCTACAAGCTCGAAGTCGTTGTGTACGAAGGCTATGTGCTGGAGAATCCGGCGGTTGCTGACGGCACGGACGATGCGAACTATTTCCAGCACAAGCCCTATCTCGACTCCTACAACGAAACCGCTTCCGAGAGCGAACAGCTTGTGTCCGCGTTCACCGTGCATTACGAGCCCTTCGCCATCTACTCCAAGAAAGTGACCAGCCTTGCTGACCTGCAGGACGGCGCGCACATCGGTCTGCCGAACGACCCCTCCAACGAGACCCGTGCTCTGCTGCTGCTGGAGGCTGCTGGTCTGATCACCGTGCCGGAAGGAACGACCGCTGCGTCTGCCCTGACCAAGTACGACATCACCGCCGAGATGAACCCCCACGGCTATGTGTTCGACGAAGTGGCGGCTGAACTGCTTGCCCCCACCCTCGAAGACTACGACATCGCCGTCATCAACGGCAACTACGCGCTGGACGCTGGCCTGAAGCCCACCACGAACGGTCTGTTCGTCGAAGCTGCTGACTCTGAGTTCGCTACCCTGTACGCCAACATCGTCGCGGTTCGCCCCGCTGACCTTGATTCCGACTGGCTGAAGGCGCTGCACACTGCGCTGACTTCCAAGGAAGCCTACGACTACATGATCACCACCTACGAAGGCGGCGTTATCCCCACCTTCACCGTGGAGGACGCGGAGTAATTCGCGGATACCGCAAGACCGTCTGCAAGCACGCAGGCGGTCTTTTTTTCGTCAGCGGAAGTGGGAGTAGCGGAATTCGCATGAGCGATTTTCCCCGCAGCAAAAAGACCAGCACCGAGAGAAACAGCTTCTCCCGATGCTGGTCGGTTGGATTTGCTTACGGGTACTCCGGCTTGTTTGCACTTCCCCTGCCCTTGGGTTAAGCGGCTTTATCCCCTTCCAGTGTCTTTAGGGATTTCCGCCCTTGAAAAAACACGCAGGTCGCGACCCCCATCAGCGCCAGCGCCGCATAAAAGCACGCCGCGCCGCTGCCTTCATCCCGTCCGAACAGCATTTCCAGCCACGGCAGCGGATTCCGCATCAGCGGCCGAAACACCGCATCCACCAGCGCCCCACCCAGCACATAGCCGACCGGAATCGTGAAGAATTGCAGCGCATTCCGCACCGCATACACCCTTCCCTGCATTCCTTCCGGGATGTTCAGCCGCATCAGCGCATCAAGATTCGCGCTCATGACGGGAATCAGCAGCCATCCCAGCACAGCGCCCACGCACCATGTCGGCAGATTCCGCCCGAAGGCGAGCAGGAAGTTCTCCGTGCCCATCGAGACGAGCAAACAGCCGCACACCACCCGCACGCGGCTTTTCGGCGCGGGGAGCAGGACAGCGAGCAGGCTGCCGATCAGCGTCGCCAGCGCGGTCACGGTAGAGAAGATGCCCATGGCAGTCTCCCCGCCCCAACTCCGCGAGAGCAGCAGCGACGGCAGCGCGGCTTCGTACATGGACGAGACGAGGTTAATCGCCGCGAGGTACAGCACGAGCGTCAGCAGTCCGGGCGCTTGGCGGAAGAACCGCAGCCCCTGCCGGGTCGAATCAAGGAAGGACTCGTGCTGATTGCCAGTTTGCCGCTTCGGAATACGGATGAAGCACAGCAGCGCCGTGAACGCGACGGCGAATGTCGCCAAATCCGCGAACATGACCGCGCGCAGACCGCCGAGCGTCATCAGCGCCATTGCGAGCACAGGTGTCAGCAGTCCGGACAGGCTGGAGGAGAGATACCGCAGTCCACCGACCCGCTGGTACTGCGATTTCGGCAGCAGCGCGGTCGTTGCGGCTTCGCTGGCGGGCTGCTGGAGCGTGTTCATCAAGCCGTTCAGCGCGTTAAGCAGGTACAAGTGCGTGATTTGCAGCCGTCCCGTTTGCAGCAGGACGAGCGCCGCGACGGTTGTGCACGCGGCAAGCGCATCGCTGACGAGCATCGTCCGGCGCGTATCGAGGCGGTCAACCAGCGCGCCGCAGAACAGGCTGAATACGACATACGGCGCGTAGCTGCTGACGGTCAGCAGCGCGGTGGACAGCGCCGACCCGCTCTGCTGATACGCCCAGATAACAAGCGCATAGCTGGTCATGGCGCTGCCGAGCGACGAAAGCGCCTGCGTCGTGAACAGCAAAAGGAATGTGCGCAATTCGCGCAGAGACTCAAAAAACGAATGCAGTTTCATATAGCTTTGCTCCTTCATGCAGATAATCCGCATGGATGGAATGCCATTTTTAGATGAAAATGCCCCAAGATGCGCCGCGAATTTTTCATCCAGGCTAACGCGAATGAAACGCAGCGTAGCAGCGCTACGCTAAGTGGAATGAGCGGACGCATGAATGGAAAAGGCGCAAGCAGATGGGGCAGGTGAATCTAATACTATTTCCAGATAAGAATGCGCCAAGATGCGCCGCGAATTTTTCATTCTGGCTAACGTGAATGAAACGCAGCGTAGCAGCGCTACGCTAAGTGGAATGAACGGATGCCAGAGGGGAAAAGGCGCAAGCAGATGGCGCAGGTGAATCTGGAAATAGTATAAAAATGGCATACTGCGCAAAGCCGCAGGACGCTCCATGCAACGCCCTTACGACGCGCATGGAGCCAATACAGTCATCAAAATCACGGTTTTCACCCCGCTTTTATGCGTTCAGTGTGTAGATGCGGCTGATTTCGCCGTCAATGTTACTCCGGCTGTCCAGATAGGTGCAGCCGTATTTTTCGTACACATTCGCGTGGTCGGTCGCGATATAGACGCGGTTTTCCCCATTCTGTCGGGCGATTTCCGCCAGTTCGTGCAGCAGCTTTCCGGCAATTCGCTGATGACGGTACGCGGGGAAGGTGTACACGAAGCCGCACCACGGGCGGAGTTCCGGTGCATCCACGCAGTCGCGGTCGGTCAGCGTCGCAAAGGCGGCGATTTGGTCGCCCGCCATCAGAAAGTAGCAGTCGCCCGCACCGAGGGTGTGATGGAACTGTTCCTTTTCGAGCAGCTCCGTCAGGAACTTCGCCGCGCCCCACTCGCAGGCGCGAAGCTGTGCGAGGAGTTGGGGCTGGTTAGGCGAAGTGAAGTAGGATGTCAGGTACATGGTGGATTTTCCTCCGATGGGTCAGCAGTGCTTGTGAATAAAGTCCGCGATGATTTGCAGCACGTCCTCCGTCCAGAAGGGGGCGCCGCCGTGGTTGACGCCTGCCAGCTCGATGTAATCCGCATCGGCACCATTCTGCGTCAGGCGTTCGTAGAGCGTCCGGCTATGCGCAACGTTGACCTGCGCGTCGCTGTCGCCATGGAGCAGGAGAATCGGCGGAACGGCGTGTCCGGGTGCGAGATAGGTTTGTGCGCTGGCTTCCGCGAGTTTTTCCGGATGTTCCTGCGGGCAGGACACGCCCAGCAAATCCGCAGTCGGGTGGAAAGTCGCGGGCATGTTTGCCGGAACGCCTTCTTTTGCGCAGAGGAACAAGTCGCTCGGCGCGGATTCCGCAATCACGCCGCGAATCGGGAAATTCAGCAGTTCCGACACATCCGCAATTCCCGCCGCCTGACGCAGCGCCGTCAGCAGCGCAATATGTCCGCCGGAGGAATTGCCCATGAGGAAGGTGCGCGCCATGTCGATATGGAACAGCTTTGCGAGTTGTTCTGCGATATAGTGGATGGCGCGGTGCACATCCTCTACCTGTGCGGGAAAAGGCGCGATTTTCGATTCGCGGTACTGCACGGATGCAACGGCGAATCCCCTTTCCGCAAGTTTCGCCAATGCGGGGATGCAGTTGTACATTTCCTGCCGATACCATGCGCTGCCGGGGAGAAAGACAATCAGCGGCACGGTTTCGCCGTCTGGCCAATGCGGGCGGTACGGGATGATGAGCTGCATTTCTCGCTGCGTTTCGCCGTAGGTGGCGTAGGCAACATCGGGGACGTAGAGGTATTCGAGGGTATCGAGGGAGACGGTGCGGGTCTGGCGCATGAGGAGGATGTCTCCTTTCCTGCTATCGAGTCGCGCCCATTTGGCGCGACAATATGCGAGTAGTAAGATAGAGCGGCTTGGGGGCGCTCCTGCGGGAGCGCGAAGTTACAACTGCTGCGCTGAAAGCGCTTCGCTGTTCAGCGTTCGTGGATTGGAGTTGGTCGCTTTTCCTCTACCGGTCACACGTCCAGCAGTTGGGGCGTTGCCCCAAACCCCACCAGAGGCGCCGCCTCTGGACTCCGCAAGGGGCATTGCCCCTTGACCCTTTTTTCGGCGCCCGGCTTGGTCGCTTTTCCCCTACTCCGCTTTTATGCGGCTTTAGGCGCGCGCCATCGCCCCATCCAAAATCTCCAGCCCCTGTTCCTCCTGGAACTGATTCGTATACAGCTGATAATAATACCCCTGTTTCGCAATCAGCTGCTGATGCGTCCCATCTTCCGTAATCTTGCCATTCTGAATCACCAGAATCCGATCCGCCGAGCGAATCGTAGAGAGTCGATGCGCAATGATGAAGCTCGTCCGCCCCGCCAGCACCTTCTGAATCGCGTGCTGAATCAGCTGTTCCGTCTCCGTATCAACCGAGGACGTGGCTTCGTCCAGCACGAAAATAGACGGGTTCGTCAGAATCGCGCGGGCGAAGGAAATCAGCTGTTTCTGCCCGGTGGAGAGGCGGTTGCCGCCCTCGCCAACGTCCGCCTGATAGCCATCCTTCATGTTGCGGATGAAGGGTTCCGCGCCGACCATGCGGGCGGCTTCCGCCACTTCCTCGTCGGTAGCATCGGGGCGGCCGTAGCGGATGTTATCCGCGACCGTGCCGGAGAAGAGATGCGGCGACTGCAGGACGTAGCCGAGGTTGGACTGAAGCCACAGCTGACTGCGCGTGCGGTAATCCGCGCCGTCGATGAGGATTTTGCCCTCCGTCGGCTCATAGAAGCGGCAGACGAGGTTGACGATGGTGGACTTGCCGCTGCCGGTTTCGCCGACAAGGGCAATGGTCTGCCCGTGCTGAATATGCAGGTTGAAGTGCTCCAGCACCTTTTCGCCCTCTTTGTAGCGGAAGGTGACGTCCTCGAAGTCAATGTCGCCGATGAGCTTGGGCCAGTTTTCGGTCTTGGGGTGGAAATTGTCGCCGTATTGCGCCACCACTTCGGGAGAATCCACAATATCGGGTTCCGTTTCCAGCAGGCTGATGACGCGCTCCGCCGCCGCCTGTGCGGATTGCAGTTCCGCGAAGATGCGGGCAATATCGCGCACGGGCTGAAAGAAGCTGACGGTGTAGTTGATGAACATGGTCAGCGTGCCGACGGTCATGGCGACGCCGAAAACGTGCGTACCGCCGATGACGCTGTTGCCGCCCTGCCAGAGCGCATACGCCGTCGCCAAAGAACCCAGCGACACAACGATGGGCAGGAAGAGGTTCGACAGCGTCGCCGCGCGGATGGACGCGGAACGCATGGAGGCGGAAACCGTCTCGAATTCCTGGATGTTCAGTTCTTCGCGCACAAGGGTTTTCGTCGTCTTTGCGCCGTTGATGCCCTCATTGAAGCCCGCGGTAATCTGGCTGTTGTTCTTGCGCACCTGACGATACGCCGCGAGAATCGCCTTCTGGAACTTCCAGCTGATGACGGCCAGCGGCGGCAGCACCAGCATGACGATCAGCCCCAGCCGCCAGTTGATGGTCAGCATCCGCACGGCGCAGGCAACCAGATACACCGCGCCCCAGCACAAGTCCACCAGCGACCAGCCGATGGTGTCCGCAAGGCGCTGCGTGTCGTTGGTCAGGCGGGACATGAGGTAACCCACGGGCATCCGGTCGTAATAGGAGAAGGGCAGTTCCTGCAGTTTCTGGAAACCGAGCTTACGAATCAGGTAGCACGTTCCGGTTTCGACAATGCCACACTGCCGCAGAAAGCCGAAAATCGTCGCCACTTGCACTGCCGTCAGCAGCGCATACGCTACGACGAACCCAACCAGCCCAGCCGTGCTGTGGTTGGCAATGAACACGTCAATCGCGTAGGCATTCATGTTCGGCATAATCACGTCGATGATTGCAGAAACCGCCATGAAAAGCACAACCGCAATCAGGTTCTTGTGGTACGGCTTTGCAACCTTGATGAGCTTGCGCCACAGGGAGAGATCAAATCGTTTGGTATAATCCTGTTCCTGAAAGGACTGCATATCAGTTCACCCCTTCCGCCGCCTTGGCCTGCGTCAGTTCTTCCTCCAAGGCGTTCTGGATGCTGTTGATGCGCTGGTACAGGCCCGGCTGGCTGCACAGCTCAGCGTGCGTGCCCTGCTGCGTAATCTGCCCGTTTTCCAGCACGAGGATGAGGTCAGCCTGCGAGAGCGTCGTCACGCGGTGGCTGATGATGAGGGTGGTCACGTCCTTCTGCTCGTGTCGGAGGGCAGCGCGAATCTGCGCGTCCGTCTCGGTATCCACAGCGGAAAGGGAGTCGTCGAAGATGAGGATGTTGTTGTCCTTGAGCAGCGTGCGCGCAATGGCGATTCGCTGCTTCTGTCCGCCGGAGAGCGTCACGCCGCGTTCGCCCACGACCGTCTCCCAGCCCTTATCCGCCTTGGCGATAAAGCCGGATGCGCTGGCGATATCCGCCGCGTGCTCAATGCGTTCCGCCTCCTGTTCCGGCGCGGTGATGCCCACATTCTCCCGGATGGACTTGGAGTACAGGAACGGCTCTTGCAGAATCAGACCGACGTGTGCGCGCAGATATTTGCGGTCAATCTGCTGAATATCCACGCCGCCGATGGTGATTTTGCCGCTCGTGGGCGCATACAGCCGCTGCAGCAGGTACATCATGGTGGATTTGCCGCTGCCCGTGCCGCCCAGCACTGCCGCCGTCTTGCCCGCGGGGATGGTGAAGGACACGTCGCGCAGCACCGGCACGTTGTCATCCGGATAAGCGAAGGACACATGGTCAAACACAATATCGCCGTGCAGGTCGGGCTTCATGGCGTTCGGCTCATCCGGTTCAGCTTCCTCATGCAGAATCGCCTGCACGCGTTTCATCGAGACCATTGCTTTGCCCGCGTCGGACAGAGTGCGGCCCAGCTGACGAATCGGGAAGAGCAGCATCCCCAGCGTGGAGGTGAAAACAATCAGCGTACCGACAGTAATCCAGCCGTTGCAGGCGTAGATGATGCAGACCACCAGTGTCAACAGCGTCTGCGTCATGCTGATGGCGTCGCCGCCGCCCCAGTAGATGGCAAGCAGTTCATTCAGGCGGAGGTTCTTTTTGCGCAAATCGTTGTTCACACGGTCAAACTTCTCCACCTCGCGCTCCTGCTGTCCGAAGGCGCGCACGACGCGGACGCCGGAGAGGTTCTCCTGCAAAACGGCGTTCAGCACACCGTCCGCTTCGTCCGCCACTTCGAAGGACTTATGCACCATTTTGAAGAACCACGTCGCGAAGCAGAACAAAGGCGGCACAAGAATCAGGCTGTAGAGCGTAATCGGCACGGAGCGCGGCAGCAGGATGCTCATGGCGATAACGACCATCAGCACCGTGTTGACGACTTCCATCACCTGAACCGCCAGAAAGCGGCGAATCGTATCCACGTCAGACGTGCAGCGCTGAATCAGCTCGCCTGCCTGCGCTTTAACGTGGTACGCAAACGGCAGGTGCTGCAAATGGCGGTAGAGGTCATTGCGCAGTTTGCGGGCGATATTTTCACTCGCAATCGCGGAAGAACGACCTTTTATGAACGTGAACACGCCGTTGACGATGTTCATCAGGATAAGCGCCAGCGCGGGAATCCACAGATTTTGACGGAGGAAATCGCGTCCGCCGAGGGCGTTAATCGGGTTCATGAGGAAATCCGGCATTGTGAACGGCTCACTGCCCAGTATGCTGTCCACGATTTCGGAGAGCAGCAGCGGCGTTAAAAAGCCGATGATGACCATCATGATGGTCGCAATGAGTGCCCAGAGGAAATGCGTCCAGTTCTGCCCGATGAGGGAGAGCATTGCGCCGAACGGGGTCTGTTTCTTCTTTGGTTTCGTTGTGGTGCGCTGCGTAGGAAATCACTCCTTTCAAGAGAGACAAAGTGGTTGATGACTCATAACTGCCCATTGTATGCTTTTTTCGAAAAGGGTACGAAAAAAGCACCATCCGTCTGAATGCAAACGGCTGGTGCTGCACACAAAACGCATGGTAACAGGAAAAGAGCGTGGAATTTTCCTATTACGGGCGCATATGGGCAGAAAGAGCCGTCGCAGTCAGTCCATTGGCACGGGATACAAGGGTTAGAATCATCATGGTCATTGCGAGGGCCTCCTTTCTGCATAATTTTGATTTTGTTGTGCTTCTCGCAAGCACGCAAGAAACAGTGTAGTCGAAAGTCAAGGTTTTGTCAAGGGGCAAATGGCGTTTTTTTTAAATATTCATCCCATCTTGCGCAGGATTCCCGTTTTCCCAGTCCCAAACCGCCTTTTCAATCAAGTCGGCAGCATTGGCGCAGCCGTGTTCATTGCGCAGGGCCTCCCCGATGCACGCCGCGTTGCGCGTGTATTCCGGGTTGCTGATGAGTGCGCGCAGCCCCTCCGCCAGATTCTCTGCCGTCAGCTTATCGCGCGGAATCGCTTTCGGCCCGCACCCGGCAGCGTACACCCGCTCCGCCCAGAACGGCTGATCGCCCCCAAACGGCACGACGAGCGTCGGCAGCGCATGGCGCAGGCTGGTTGCGGTCGTCCCCGCGCCGCCGTGATGCACCGCCCCTGCCATATGCGGGAACAGCCAGTCATGCGGCACACTTTTCACATAGAAGATGTTCGCATCTTTTGTCTTTGCTTCCTGCTGACCCCAGCCCAGTGCCACCACTGCCCGCACGCCGGACAATTTCACCGCCTGCCGGATGATTTCCGCCAGTTCACCCATGTCGCCCGACACCATCGACCCAAAGCCGATGTACACCGGCTCGTCGCCCGCGCGCAGGAACTCCGCCAGCGCCGGGTCAGGCGTGTAGTCCACCGGGCGCTCATCCCACCAGAAGCCGGACATGTGGATGTTGTCCGCCCAATCCTCCGGGCGCGGCACAAGCGTCGGGCTCATGGCGTAAATCACGGGTACTTGCTTGCCCAGCACATCATAATCCGGTCTCAAGCGGACGCGGCGCTTTGCCATGTCGTTCTCCTTGCGCCAATCCGAGAGGTAGCGGTGCTCCAGCGCCGAAATCAGCAGATACCCGATGCGGTAGCTCAGCACATTCCACCACTTGCCGAGCTTGCGGAACGGCGCGGATGAAATCGGCATATCCTTGCACGGATCCATCGGGAAATACTGCGTCTGGATGCACGGAATATCGTACTTCTCCGCAATCGAATAGAACATCGTCCCGAAGAACGTGCAGACGATGGCTTCCGCCCCCTCCGCGCAGTGCAGCAAATCATCCAGCAGCATCGGCGCAATATCGCGGATACCCTTCTCAAACTCCTTCAAGTACCGCACGCCCACCGCGTCCGGCTGGAGCAGCCGCCCCATCATATCCACCACATCGCCGGAAATGGGATAGAAGGACATTCCCGCTTCCTCAATCATGCCCTGAAACGGCGCAAACGCCGCAATCGTCACCACATGCCCCCGCTCGTGAAGCTCCCGTCCCAGCAGCATATACGGCCGCACGTCGCCCGTCGAGCCGAGCGTTATCATTGTGATTTTCATCATTACCTCCAATGATTTCGAGATAAGTTAAAGGTATACAAACTAAAAAACTAACAATAAAATTCAAGTATGGAGAAGAAACCAAAAGCGCCATCAAGCGCGCTTGCTTCCCGTCGCACACGGGTCATACCACCCCGCAGGAACTTTCACCCGGAAACCCTCGAATGCACTTTCCGCATCCGCCTTCACCACGCAGTGCGGCGTATACACATGCCGCATCCCCTCCTGCATCCGTGCCATGCACCACTGCGCCAAGTCCACCGCCAGCGAATTCCCTTCCGCCAGCGGCACAAATGCATCCCGCCGCACCAAAAAGCACATTGGCGAAGCCGCAGTGACATTGTAGCTGGTTCGGTTCATGCCGTGCCATCCGCCCGCCGACACCGGCAAGCCACGATTCCGCGACCGCACTGTGCCGTCCGGCAGAATGTCGTATCCGGCATGAAGCACCCGATTGCGTGCATCCGCCACCAGCGGCATCACCGCGCACACATCCGGGCGCTGGGCGTACATCATCATCTCCCGCAAGCCGTCCGCATCAGGCTCCGCCGTGTCCCCCCACAGGAACAGCAGCATGTCCGCCGACGCATCCGCCGCCAAACGGTTCACATCCGCAGCGGACGCATCCCGCGCAAGCCGCAATGCCGCGACGGTAAAATCCCCCACGTCATACCGCAGCCGCAGCACACCGTCCTCCACCCGGCACGTTCCCGGAAACCCGGTGCGGCGCATACTTTCCTCCACCGCCCGCGCCGCCGCGTCCAGGCAAACCGCCAATTTCGTGTGGCTCATCGACCCCCGCAGCGTCCGCCAGTGGTACAGCACGCGCGGAATGTGGATGACGCCGTCCGCCCGCTCGCACGCACGGAGCATCAAATCGTGATCCTGCGACCCGTCGAATGCCGGTCGCAATCCGCCGATGGCATCCAGCAGCGTCCGCCGAATCACCGACAAATGGCAGATATAGTTGCCGGAGCGCAGGTTGTCCGGACAGAAATCCGGCTTGCGGTGCGCATCAACATGAATCGCGCCGTGGGTGGTCAGCTTATCCTCATCGGTGTAGAGCACGTCGGGGTGGTGCGCGTCGATGGCTTTCGCAATCCGCCAGAGCGCATCCGGCGCAAGCACATCGTCGTGGTCGCACAGGGCGATATACTCCCCCGTCGCCATTTTAATCGCGCGGTTCGTGTTGCCGGATATGCCCGCGTTTTCCACCCCAAACGCGATGTGGAATCGACTGTCCCGCGCGGCGATTGCTTCCAGCGCCTTTCGCGTCTCGGCGGACGTGCTGCCGCCGTCGTACAGGCAGGCTTCCCACGCGCCGTGCGTCTGGGCAAGCAACGAATCCGCCAGCGCGCGGAGGAATTTCGGGCGCGTGTTGAACACGGGGACGACGACGCTGATGCACACATCTGGGAAGGGGTGCGCGCGCTGTGCCGCCAGTTCGCGCTTGGATGCTTTCTCCCGCCGGAATCGCCATTCGTCCCGCAGCAGCACCCGTGCCGCCAGCATTTCACCCGCGCGGTGCAGCGTGTACCCCGCGCCATGCATCCGCACATACGCCCGAACCCGTTCCGCCCACTGCACGCGCGTCCCTCCCGCCGACTTTCCTGCCCTCATCATACCATGCGCCGCGGGTTTTGTAAAGCACCGGGCGATTTTCTGCCAATTCGGAACAATTTTCGCAAAACCGCTTGACAAACGCCCGAAAAAGTGCTAAACTAAATCTCGTTCCGGCAATCCCGGACGAACCGCATAGGGGCATGGTGTAATGGTAACACGTGGGTCTCCAAAACCTTTGTTGAGGGTTCGAGTCCTTCTGCCCCTGCCAGTGATGAGCCAGTTTCGTGAGAAGCTGGCTCGTTTTTATGTGCATGGATATGAAAAATCCGCCTCCGAGAATGGGAGGCGGACAGCGGATTTATTCCTATATTTGTATTAGCGGATAACCTCAACGTCTGCAATTCCCAGTTTTGCACCTCCGCCAAGCGCAGTAACAACATCTGACTTGCCTTTGATTGTTACAATAACTTTCTTTGCGCCCATAGGGATGTTCAAAGTATCTGCATTTGAACGTTTAGAAGCAAGATTAAGGCTTGTGTTACTTTCTATGGAAACATTATGTTGACCATATGATAGATATACCTCAAAAGTTGCACCATTTGCAACAGAACCCGCTCTCTGTCCATCAACATAAAGTACACCATTCACCGCTACTCCCCAGATTATCGCACGTTGTCTTTCAAATCGAACCATACAGCCTGCCTTGCGAACAGGTGCACCACAGCCGGGGCAAGCACTTGCAGCATCAGAAATATCGCGTCCACATTCCGGACATTTAATCATTGCCATCGTATACACATCTCCTTATCATTTTCCCTGAATGAACCTCGTTTCCGTTAGTGTCTTTGCGTAGTTTTATCCCTACATCGTCCGCATCACTTTCTACATCTCCCCTCCTTCACAATTTCCTTCTTCCATTTTACTCCCCCTCGAAAAAAGCCAAGTGTTTTCTTGCGGAATTATATATTTCCGGCATTTCTAACAAAAGCATGGAAAATTGTTGTGTATCTTCACAACGACTTTCGTGTCGGCGTGTAACCGCATTTCAGAAAATCGGTTTTTTCTGAAATCAGCTGCCTCAAATCCCCCCTCCAAATTTCAAATTCGCACAGAAAACGCGCCCGCCGACCTTCCGACGAGCGCGTTTATACTATTGGGGGCTCTACTCCCGAATTCAGTGCACGACTTGCTGGACACCCCAGTTATCACATTTGCACAAATGAGGCGGTCAGCCGCCGAGTTGTGCGGTGTTGCTTTAAATTACTTCTTATTCTTCTGCTCCACCATCGCCTTGACCTTCAGCGGCAGACCGAGCAGGTTGATGAAGCCCGCGGAATCCTTGTGGCTGTACAAGTCGTGGCTGTCGCCGAAGGTGGCGATTTCCTCCATGTACAGGCTGTTCGGCGACTTCACGCCCGCGTTGATGCAGTTGCCCTTGTACAGCTTCAGCTTCACCGTGCCGTTGACCGCCTGCTGTGTGCTGTCCACAAACGCGGAGAGCGCCTCGCGCAGGGGCGTGTACCACATGCCGTCGTACACCAGCTCCGCGAACTTGCTCGCGACCAGCTCCTTGTAGTGGCTCGTCGCGCGGTCAAGCGTGATGGATTCGAGGATGCCGTGCGCGGCGTAGAGCATCGTTCCGCCGGGGGTTTCGTACACGCCGCGGGACTTCATGCCCACCAGACGGTTTTCCACCAAATCCGCGCAGCCGACGCCGTTGCGGCCCGCGATTTCGTTCGCCTTCGTCAGCAAATCCACCGCGTCCAGCTTTTCGCCGTTGATGGCGACCGGCACGCCCTGCTCGAAGTCCACCGTGACGTATTCGGGCTGATCAGGCGCTTTTTCAGGCGTGACCATCGTCAGCAGCAGGTCTTCCGGCGGCTCGTTCCACGGATCTTCCAAATCCGCGCCCTCGTGGCTGATGTGCCAGATGTTGCGATCCATCGAATACGGGCGATCTTTCTTGACCGGGACGGGGATGCCGCGCTTTTCGGCGTAGTCAATTTCCTCCTCGCGGGTCTTGATGTCCCAGATGCGCCACGGTGCGATAATCTGCATGTTCGGGTCGAACGCCTTGATGGTCAGCTCGAAGCGGACTTGGTCGTTGCCCTTGCCGGTGCAGCCGTGGCAGATGGCAGTGCAGTTCTCCTTGTGAGCGATTTCGACGAGGCGCTTGGCAATCAGCGGCCGTGCGAAGGACGTGCCCAGCAGGTACTTGCCCTCGTAGAGCGCGCCCGCCTTGAGCGTCGGCCAAATGAAGTCCTCGACGAACTCCTTGCGCAGGTCTTCGATGTACAGCTTTTCAGCGCCGCACTTTTTCGCCTTCTCGTGGAGTGGCTCCAGCTCTTCGCCCTGCCCGACGTCGCCCGCAACGCAGACCACGTCGCAGTCATAATTTTCCTTCAGCCACGGCACGATAATCGAGGTATCCAGACCACCGGAATAAGCCAGCAATACGCGCATCTTCGCCATAACAATCGACTCCTTTATCTTCATCCTGATTTTCATCATTTTTGTGTCCGTCTGCCGGACAAGATGGATTATACACCAAGATGAATAAAAATGCAATATGTCTGCATAAATTTTCTCGGATTTTTCGTAGAGGGATACTGCAATACTTCCCATACACCCCGTGCAGATTGCAACGCCAGTGAAGCATCCGACAGGGATTGACACAATCCTTTGCCTCCACACGCTCCGTGCAGATTGCAACGGTAGTTGCATGTGACGATTACAACACAGAGCAAGCTTTGCCTCCACACGCTCCGTGCAGATTGCAACATGATGGAGAAGTTTGTCGATGTGGGTATTTCCCTTTGCCTCCACACGCTCCGTGCAGATTGCAACGGCGAGGTACTCACGCACTGTAATCAGCGCCGCCCTTTGCCTCCACACGCTCCGTGCAGATTGCAACGCCTCTGCTTGCAGCTTGTCAATCCGCGCTCGCAGCTTTGCCTCCACACGCTCCGTGCAGATTGCAACGGCAGAAATGCACAGAATGCATATGCACTTTTTAGAACGTGTGTTGAGTCGGTAGATAGCTTTTCAGTATTGAACAAATCAATGCTGCGCTGACTATTTTCCCGAAACTCTTCTGCTGTCAAGGCAACCTTTGTTGCCATTAGCGACAGCCCCGGACGGACAATCGACCGGTTTTGTTGGTGCGAACCGCACCGGATTTTCATGTTAGCTGATGATTCGCCTGATACCCATGCTGGGAATCGTATGCGGCAGTTCTGAAAGCCGCTGAATCGTCATGTGATGATACGCAACAAATTGAGGATAGTCACGTTGAAGTGCCTCGCGGTCAAATACTCTGTAAAGTTCTTCACCAAATTCTTTCTTTAATTCCTTCCTATTATATTCCGGCAATCCCTGCTTGCAATGCTGAAGTAGAAACGCCGAGTACAAATCGCGCTGTATGCGTTCGCCGTCCGGCATAACGTTCCAGCGGTTTTCAAGTGCCTTTTCGATGCAAGTGTCTGTCTGGTGGTTATATTGGCTTGCGCGCACATGCGTGTCAACCTCTTTCACCCCTTTCAGCCCGCGCGACTGGCATTTCTGTTTCAGCATCGTAATCAGCATGGCAGGTGCTTTGTTGGCAATGGACTTTCCAAAGCGCTTTTTGCGTTTATACCGTCCTGTCTTTTCGGAAATCTCCGTTTTATTTGCTCTGTGGACTAAATCGCAGTAACTCATGTTCTCCACAAAGAAGCAATCACCCAGCGTCAGCAGGTAATTCGCCAATTCGTTATGCTGCTGTTTTCGGATGTCCGCCTGATGATGCTGAATCATTGCCAGCTGGTGCTGAATCCGTCTGTATCGCTTGGACTTGTTCCGCGTCAGCTTCACGCCGCGCTTAAATGTTCCATCCGAATTGTAATTCTCCGGATTCATTGCACGTCGGCTTCTGTCCATCTTGCGCTGCAAGCGCCGCTTTTCTTGTTCTATATTCTGCACACGGTCAGCCAATTCCAGCAGATTAACCTCCTTATCGGTCGAGTATGCCAGCGTTCGCGTGCCTATATCGATGCCAACGACGCCATGCCCGACTGGGTGCTTTGGCGCACCGCTTATCGGGTCATACTTCGCCACTGGTGTACCCTCCAAAACAAGCTGCGCGTACCAATGCGGCTTTGTTTTTCCATCCTTTCGGAGGATGCGGACAAACTTCACATGCTTTGTCAGCATTTCAGCTTCATATGGGTTATTTTTCGAGAAAACGACCGGAAATTCTCTGGCAATTCCCTTGACACCTTTGTAATTCTGGCGTTTTTTGCGCTGTTGATACTTAGGGCTCTTTTTGCGGTCATCATTCTCTTGCTGAGTCCATATGATTTTCCCATTTCGGAACATAATCTCTTTCCCGCCGCTTTCCTTCTGCGAGTACCCCTGCACAGAGCGGAGATCGCCCGGCTTCTTGAAATGCACCTCACCGCTTTGATTTTCAATGTATACCTTTTCAAAAGCAGTCAACACTTGCGAGACAATACCATGCTGCGCCACATTCGAGCCGATATTATCATTGAAATGCTTGTATAACCGCTTCATGTCCGTTGTGAAGGTGTTTCTGTTGATACCGTTTTTCCTCAAAAACTGCTTCTTTTGATTCTTTAATGCCCACTTTTCCTTCTTATCGGTTGTTGCTTCTATCTGCCGCTCAATTTCTCTATATTCCGGCATCCTCTCAATCCGATGTATTCTTTTCAACTCGGCATGAACCAGCGTATTATACAGCTGCCGTGCAATCTCGAAACGCTTTTCAAGATGATCGGACTGCCATTTTTCCAGTTTAAGGGGCAGCGTCAGACAACAAGTCGCCCCGTCCTTCTCTTTCTCCTCATTGTTCACGCGCGTCCCTCCCCTTCCTTTGCTTTTCCACCCCATTATACCGCATCTTCTCCTCATTTTCAAGCAAGAACAGCAAATTCGACATTCAGCCGCTGTTCTTTTGCTGTACAGCACTTTTTGTATTTGCCTTCTTCGTCCATCTATTCGCCATTCCATTCATCCCGTTCCGAAAACGTATTAAATTGTGAAAAAAATATCGTTAAAATCGTGTCAGCTACTTGACAAGAGCTTAACAATCTGCTACACTGTTCTCGTCACCCCGACAAACACCGACATTCCCCGTTCGCGGGCGCATCCCCGCAGGACGGATGAAGCATAAGGAGAGAGTATCATGGCGAAAGAATATCCGATCGTCGATAACGTGGAGAGCTTCGAGGCGGCCCTCGCCCGCGTCCGCGCGGCACAAAAGGTCTATGCGACCTACACGCAGGAGCAGGTGGACAAGATTTTCAAGGCAGCTGCCCTCGCCGCGAACAACATGCGCATCCCGCTGGCGAAGATGGCGGTGGAAGAAACCGGCATGGGCGTGGTGGAAGATAAGGTCATCAAGAACCACTACGCCGCTGAATACATCTACAACGCCTACAAGGACACGCAGACCGTCGGCGTGCTGGAGCGCGACGAAGCGTTCGGCATGATGAAGGTTGCAGAACCGATCGGCGTCGTCGCGGCGGTCATCCCGACCACCAACCCCACATCTACCGCCATTTTCAAGACGCTGATCTGCCTCAAGACCCGCAACGGCATCATCATCTCTCCCCATCCGCGCGCGAAGAAGTCCACCATCGCCGCCGCGAAGGTTGTGCTGGAAGCGGCTGTGGCAGCCGGCGCGCCCGAAGACATCATCTCGTGGGTCGATGTTCCCTCGCTGGAGCTGACCAACATGGCGATGAAGGAAGCCGACATCATCCTCGCCACCGGCGGCCCCGGCATGGTCAAGGCGGCATACTCCTCCGGCAAGCCTGCGCTGGGCGTCGGCGCTGGCAACACGCCCGCGATTATTGACGAATCCGCTGATGTGAAGGTGGCCGTCAACTCCATCCTGCACTCCAAGACGTTCGACAACGGCATGATCTGCGCGTCCGAACAGTCCACCATCGTGCTGGACAGCATCTACGACGCGGTGAAGGCGGAGTTCGCCAAGCGCGGCGCGTACTTCCTCGAAGGCGAAGAGCTGGACAAGGTGCGCAAGACCATCATCATCAACGGCGCGCTGAACGCCAAGATTGTCGGTCAGAAGGCGCACACCATCGCCAAGCTCGCGGGCGTGGACGTGCCGGAAACCGCCAAGGTGCTGATTGGTGAAGTCGAATCCGTGGATATTTCTGAAGAGTTCGCGCATGAGAAGCTCTCTCCCGTGCTGGCGATGTACCGCGCCAAGGACATCGACGATGCATTCGACAAGGCGGAACACCTGATTGCTGACGGCGGCTACGGCCACACCTCTTCTATCTACTTGAACGCCGTCACCCGCAAGGATTTGATTGACCGCTTCGCCGCGCGCATGAAGACCTGCCGTATCCTCGTCAACACGCCTTCCTCTCAGGGCGGCATCGGCGACCTGTACAACTTCATGCTGCGTCCGTCGCTGACGCTGGGCTGCGGCTCTTGGGGCGGCAACTCCGTCTCCGAGAACGTCGGCGTCAAGCACCTGCTGAATGTCAAGACTGTTGCCATCCGGAGGGAGAATATGCTGTGGTTCCGTGCGCCTGAAAAGGTCTACCTCAAGAAGGGCTGCCTGCCTGTCGCCCTGAATGAACTCAAGGCAGTTATGGGCAAGAAGCGCTGCTTCATCGTCACCGACGCGTTCCTGTTCAAATCCGGCTTCACCAAGGCGATTACCGACAAGCTGGATGAACTGGGCATCGTCCACACCACGTTCTACGATGTTGCGCCCGACCCGTCCCTCGCCTGCGCGAAGGAAGGCGCAAAGGCCATGACCTCCTTCCAGCCGGACTGCATTATCGCCATCGGCGGCGGTTCCGCAATGGACGCCGGCAAGATTATGTGGGTCATGTACGAACATCCGGAAGTGGACTTCCTCGACATGGCAATGCGTTTCATGGATATCCGCAAGCGCGTGTACACCTTCCCGAAGATGGGCGAAAAGGCATACTTCATCGCCGTCCCGACCTCCGCTGGTACGGGCTCCGAGGTCACCCCGTTCGCCGTCATTACCGATCAGGACACCGGCGTGAAGTACCCGCTGGCGGACTACGAGCTGCTGCCGAAGATGGCGATTGTGGATGCTGACATGATGATGTCCGCGCCGAAGGGCTTGACCTCCGCCTCCGGTATCGATGCGCTGACCCACGCGCTGGAAGCCTACGCCTCCATGATGGCGACGGACTTCACCGACGGTCTGGCGAAGCAGGCGGCTCAGCTGATTTTCGAGTATCTGCCCGCGTGCTACGACAACGGTCAGAACGAACCGGTTGCCCGCGAAAAGATGGGCAACGCCGCCACGATGGCTGGCATGGCGTTCGCGAACGCGTTTCTCGGCGTCTGCCACTCCATGGCGCACAAGCTGGGCGCGTTCCATCACCTGCCGCACGGCATCGCCAACGCGCTGCTGATTGAGCTGGTCATCCGCTACAACAGCGCGGAGGTTCCCACGAAGATGGGCACCTTCCCGCAGTACGCCTATCCGCACACGAAGCGCCGCTACGCTGAATTCGGCGAATTCCTCGGCTTCAAGGGCGCGAATGACGACGAGACGGTGGAGAACCTGATTCGCAACATCCATGCCCTGAAGGAGCGCGTCGGCATCAAGAATACGATCCGCGACTACGGTGTGGACGAGGAGAAGTTCCTCGCGACGCTGGACGAAATGTCCGAACAGGCGTTCGACGACCAGTGCACCGGCGCGAACCCGCGCTACCCGCTCATCAGCGAAATCAAGGAAATGTATCTGAAGGCGTACTACGGCGAGTAATGCGCCATTCTCCCCGGCTTGGCAGGAATGCTTCTGCTGGGCCGGGCATTTTTGAGCACAAAAAATTTTGTCCGCTTGCAGGAATGTCGCATTTGGGCGGCGAATAGATATTTAGGACAAATATCGGACTTTGCGGGGCGTCCCAATCAGCGCGCGGGCAAGCATGATAACGTGCTCAACTCAATCGCGAAAAGGGAGTCCAGAGGGTCACAGACCCTTTGGCAGGTCAAGGGCAGCGCCCTTGCGCCTCTCCCCCAATAAACATGAACCATATAGAAGGAGGTTTCCCTATGGATTTGACGCATGTGATTGCCGAGCGGGAAAATAAGAAGATTTACCGCGACGGCGCCAAGGCCATCAAAGTGTTTGCCGAAGGGTACAGCAAGGCGGACATTCTGAACGAAGCGCTGAACACGGCGCGCGTGGAAGAGACAGGCCTGCCGATTCCGAAGCTCCTTGCTGTTGACACGGTGAACGGTCAATGGGCGATTACGACGGAGTTCGTTGAAGGCGACACGCTGGCGGCGCTGATGGCGGCGCATCCGGAAAAGGAAGACGAGTACCTGAACCTGTTTGTTGACATTCAGATGAAGGTTCACGCCTGCACCTGCCCGATGCTCAACAGCCTGACCGAGAAGATGCAGCGCAAGATTTCCGCCACCGACCTCGACGCGACCACCCGCTACGAGCTGCACACCCGCTTGGCGAGTATGCACGTCCACAAGAAGGTCTGCCACGGCGACTTCAACCCGTCCAACATTATCTTGAAGCCCGACGGACAGTGGTACATCCTCGACTGGTCGCATGCCACGCAGGGCAACGCGTCCGCTGATGTTGCCCGCACCTACCTGCTCTTCGTCCTCGAAGGCAAGGAAGCGCTGGCGGAGAAGTACCTCTCCCTCTTCTGCAAGAAGAGCGACACCGCCAAGCAGTACGTCCAGCAGTGGATTCCGATCGTCGCCGCGAGCCAGTCCCTCAAGGGCAAGCCCGAAGAGCGCGACCTGCTCATCCGCTGGGCAAGCGTTTGTGAATACGAATAATCATCAAAGGGACTGGCTTCGGTCAGTCCCTTTTTTCGTGGGGATGGGAGACGCCCCATGTAACCATTTTCCCCGCATTTGTTGAAATCTGCCACATTTGCAATTTTCCCTATGTAACCAACTTTTCATCCTCTTTTTTTCGTGGTATCATTATTATAAGAAGGGGGAATTTACCCTTTTCAAACTTATCTGCCGCGGTTGTTTATCAACCGCTCCCACAATCAGCATGAATGAATTATACACGGCAAATATTGCTCTCAGCGTCTTCGCCATGGCGATTATGCTCTTCTCCCTGCGCGGCGACATCAGCCAATCCAAGATCCGAAACCTGCTCTGCGGCGGTCTGTACGCCACCATTACCATTTGCGCGCTGTGTGAGTGGTCGGGCGTGCAGATGGATGGCACGCCGCCCGCGCTGATTCCGCTGCATATCGCCGTCAAGACCATCGAACTTTCGCTTGCGCCGCTAATCGGGCTGTTCGCGGGCTGCGTCATCCATCCCTGCCCACGGAAAGTGGTACACAGGCTGCTGTGCCTTGCGGGCTTCCACGCGCTGCTGGTGCTGTTTTCGGCGTTCACGGGGCTGATGTTCTATGTCGATGCGCAGAATTTCTATCACCACGGATCACTCTACCCGCTCTACACGTTCGCCTACATGGGCAGCATGGTGTTCTTCCTCATGCAGATTTGGTTCGCCTGCCGCGCCTACCAGTATACCGGCGGCACACAGCTGATGCTCGCGACGCTGTTCGTGCTGTTAGGGCTGATGGTGCAGTTTTTCCTGCCGATGGTCAGAATCGACTGGATTACCATCAGCTGCGGTGCGCTGATGATGTCGAAATTCTCCAGCGACATGGTGCTGCAAACCGATGGGCTGACGCAGTTGGTCAACCGCTTGGGCTACGAGCATTATCTGGCGCGCCTGCGTGTGCCTGCCGCCATCCTGATGTTTGACGTTGACCGCTTCAAGGACGTCAACGACTGCCATGGGCACTTGATGGGCGACGCCTGCCTGCGGACGATTGCCGGCTGCATCCGCCGCGCGTATGGGAATTACGGGACGTGCTTCCGCATCGGCGGCGACGAGTTTTGCGTAATACTGACGCGGCGGAACGCGCAATACAACACCATGACGGAGATTTTCCAGCACCTGATGGATGCGGCGCGGGCGGAGAATCCGGTTCTGCCGACGGTATCGGTGGGCTGTTCGCATTTTAATCCGTCAACGGATGATTTGGCGGAGTCCTTGGCGCGGGCGGACGCGCGGATGTATCAAAATAAGGAAGCGCATAGATAAACACAGCCGCGACGAGTGAATATGCTCGTCGCGGCTGATTTTATTACCGATTCACATACGCGTCGATTTCGTTCCTGCTGGAGATTTGCAGCTTCTCAAAAATGCTCTCCATGTACGACTTCACCGTGTTGACGGAAACGCCCATCAGCGCGGCGATTTCCTTGTTGCTGCGACCCTTCGCGGCAAGCATGGCAATCGAAAACTCGTAGGGTGTGAGCGCGTCGGTCACTTGCAGCGTCGACACGGGGTTGTGAATTTTCATCCACCCGCGGCTGAAGCGGTAGACCGACTGCACAATCTTGTTGTACGTTTCCGGCTCCTGCTTGCGCAGCGCGCGCTCCACCTGCCCCTGCAAAATGCCGTGATGCTCCACAAACGGGTGGATGTACCCCTCGCGGCTGGCGATGCTCCACGCGGCATCGAACTTCTGCTCCGCGCGTTCATCCTGCTTCAGGCTCATGCAAATCATGCACAGGACGATGTTGAGGTAGATGCTGTCAATGGGGTAGCGCGTGCCCGCCATCAGCAGGGCGGATTCGGCAATGCCCATCGCGTGTTCGTATTCGCGCCGGATGTAGAGCGCGTGGGCGATGGCGTACATGGCGAAATACTGCATTCCGGGCGGAAGAATACCGATAGCGGGGCGGATAGGGGTCAAGTCGAGCTTCTCGGAGTGGAAGAACACGCTGATGAGCGCGTCGGTGATGCTGCTGTACAGCCGCCACGAATCGTCGTTTGCGCGCTGCCCGTCCCGCTGAATCATTTCGAGATTCCGGCGGCACTTGGCGGCATCCCCCGTCTGCAGCATCGCCATCGTGTTGGTAATCAGCGCGGACAGGCGGATTTCGGGGCACTTGCTCGTCAGGTATTTCTCGCTGATTTCGCGGGCTTCCTCGTGCTCATCGCGGAAATAGTGGTGCAGGGCGCGGGCGATGTCGCGTTCCTCCTCGTCGTTCATGGTCAGCAGGAGATTTTGGAAGCCGTTGTCGCACGGGCGGGAAATCAGCGGCATATAGCACTTTGCCATCCGCGGGGGGATTTTTTCCTGCCCGCGCTGCCCGCCCTTGCGCAAATCCGCCGGATGCGGCGTATTCGCCGGAATCAGCCACCCGCCCGATTTCCGGATTGCCCCCTGAATCCGCCCGGTATTCAGGTAGTAATTGACCATACGGATGGAAACGCCCCACAGCTCCGCTATTTCCTTTACGCTGAGGTAGTCCAATGCGCATCCCCTCCTTGTTCTCCTTGTTTACGCTTACGGAATTGGCTCCCAAAGCATGGTCGCCGTTCGATTGCCATACGAGCCCTTGGGCAGCATGTAGGAGCGCGGCGTTCCTGATACGCCGTCGATTTTCCAGCCTACAAAGGTATAGCCCGGGAGGTAGTAGGACGGGTCTTCTTCCGGTGTCCCGAAATAAACTTGGTTGTTGATGGTGTATTGAACCCAATTATATGCTTTGCCGTGGCTCACGTAGGTAATGGTGTACGTCGCCACACGCCACTCCGCCTTGTAAAGGCGGTCGCCGGTTGAGCCTGCGGGGATAATCATCGGCGTTGAAGGGAACTGACCGCTGCCATCGAGGACCCAGCCGGAAAATTCGTAGCCCGGACGCTCGGGAGGGATGGGCAGGGTGACGGAATCCTCCACGGTGTAGCGTATCGAAGCTATGACTGCGCCGCCGTTCGTGACCAGTGTGATGGTGTATCTGATCACCTTCCAGTTTGCGGTATACGCCTTGTTCCCCATCGAACCCTTCGGAATTTTGACGCTTGTCTGCGGCGTCGTGATGCCCTCGCCCGTCCAGCCGACAAACTCGTAGCCGTTGCGGGTCGGGGTTGGCAGCTCGAAATCCTCATCCGTCATGGTGTAAATCACCTTTTCTTTACCGCTGCCGCCGTTCAAATCCAGGGTGATGGTGTATCCTGTCTCTACCCAGTTCTCGATATACGTCTTGTCGCCCGTCGAACCCTTCGGGATGGTCACGTTCGGCTGCGGCGTCGTGATGCCCTCGCCCGTCCAGCCAAAGAACGTGTAGCCCGTGCGGGTCGGGGTCGGCAGCGTGAAGGTTTCCTCCACCGTGTAGACATACGCTCCCGATGAGCCCGCATTGCCCCCTTCCAGCAGCGTAATGATGGTGTATTTGATCACCTGCCAGTTTGCGGTATACGCCTTGTTGCCTGTCGAACCCTTCGGAATTTTGACGCTTGTCTGCGGCGTCGTGATGCGCTCGCCCGTCCAGCCGACAAACTCGTAGCCGTTGCGGCTCGGGGTCGGCAGCTCGAAATCCTCATCCGTTATGGTGTAAACCACCTTTTCTTGACCGCTGCCGCCGTTCAAATCCATGTTGATGGTGTACTCAGCCAAACGCCACTCCGCCTTGTAATGGAGGTCGCCGGTTGTGCCATAGTAAATAATGAGCGGCGTGGAAGGGAGCATACCGCTGCCATCGAGGACCCAGCCGGCAAATTCGTAGCCCGGACGGAGAGGGTAAGGCAGGGTGAAGGAATCCTCCACGGTGTATTTTATCGGAGACACGTTTGGACCGCCGTTCGTATCCAGCGTAATGGTGTATTTGATCACCTTCCAGTTTGCGGTATACGCCTTGTTTCCCGTCGAACCCTTCGGAATTTTGACGCTTGTCTGCGGCGTCGTGATGCCCTCGCCCGTCCAGCCGACAAACTCGTAGCCGTTGCGGGTCGGGGTCGGCAGGGCAAACTCTTCATCTTCCACGGTGTAAAGCAGTGTTGTTTCGCCGCTTCCGCCGTTCAAATTCATGGTGACGGTGTATCCTGTCAGTTCCCAGTTCGCGGTGTATGTCCTGTTGCCTATCGAACCTTGCGGCAGAACAACCGTTAGCTGCGGCGCCATGTCGCTGTTGACTGTCCAGCCAAGGAAGGCATAGCCCTCACGGGTTGGGGTCGGCAGCGTTACGGGTTGCTCCACCGTGTAGACAAGCGCTTCCGACGTGCCCGCGCCGTCCATGTCCAGCAGCGTAATGGTGTATTCAATCACCTGCCAGTTCGCGGTGTAAGTGCGGTCGCCCGTGCTTCCCTGCGGGATTTCAATGGTTTTCTGCGGTTCGGTGATGCCCTCGCCCGTCCAGCCGAGGAAGATGTAGCCCGTGCGAACCGGGGTCGGCAGCTGGAACGCTTCCGATTCCACCGTGTACTGGATGGGACGGATCGGATCGCCGCCTGCCGTGTCCATCGTGACGGTATAAAGCTTGTCCGCCGTCAGCGTCAAGGTCAGCGGCGCGTAGGGCATGAGGAAGGAAACCGCGTCGTTCCCCTCGCTGATACTCAGGGAAATAGCGGGGTCGCTCAGGGAGGCGTGGATGCCGCGATAGCCCGCTGCGGGCTGCATCGTGACCGACACCTGCTCACCCGCGCGGCACAGCAGGTCGTTGCCCTCCGCCGGCATGTCGCTGCCCCAGAGGACGTTCTGCGCGTCGATGGTCACGCGCTGCGCGTCCGCCGTCCACGTCAGCGTAACGATGCGCCTTTCTTCGCGGCCTGTTACGGGCAGGAATGTGTCCGTCTCCTCGCCGCGCAGTCCCGTCAGGTGAATGAGGGCACGCTCGTCCGCGCCGAAGTCGCTGCGCTTGAACTGCGTCACCCACTCGCCGCGCTCCTTATCGAAGGTGAAGCTCGCCACGGCGCCGCTGCGCAGGGTCAGGCTCGGCGTGAAGTAATCCGGGCGCGCGCCGCTGATGCGAACACGGTAGGTGATGCGCCCGTCCTGCTCGCCATAGCGGTAGACGTACACCGGGAATTCCGCTACCAGCGTGCTGTCATCCGTCAGTGGGAACACAACATCGCCCTCGCGGGAAAGATAGACATAATTTTCCGCCACGGCAAAGCAGGATTCGCCGCCATTCAGGCGGTAGACCTTGCTCCACGGGTCTGCGCTGCGCATTTCCGGCAGCAGCACATACTGCTCCTGCAAATCCGGATACTTCTCCGCAAACGCCGCCTCGATGCTGTCCAGCATGTTGACCGCGCCCATCGGGCAGCTGTCGCCCGTGTACTGCACCGTCGTTTCGGTCAGCAGCGCGCCGTCCCAATCCGCCGTTTCCAGCTGCATGTCCTTCGCGCTCTGGTCAACGAGGCGGAAGCGCACGGTCAGGCTGATTTTCTTCTCCACCTTCAGCTCGCTGCCCATATGCAGCTGCTGCCCCGGCACAAGCGCGTTCTTGCCCGGATTCAGCACAATATCGCCCGTCGGCAGCGGGGCATCCGTCAGGTTCACGAGGTTCGTCGCAATCCCGATATCGAGATTCATCGGCTTGTCCACCACGATGGTGGAGCGGACATTGCCCTCGCCGTTCAGCGACACATTCCCCGATGCGCCCAGAATCAGTTCCTGAACCTCTGCCGCCGCGCCGATATTCAGCCGAACGTCCTCGTCCGACAGCACATACAGGCGGTCGATTTTGCCGGACGGCAGATTAGCGTTCAGCCCGCCAAGAACCAGCAGATTGCCGTTCATTTCCGGCGCATTGAACTCCGTGTCGCCCAGATGGTCAAAAATCGCGTCGCCGATGAAGGACTCCGGCGGCTGCGTGTCCTTTTTCAACACGGTGATGCCAAACTTCCCGATGTTCGCCTGAAATGCCGGGTCATCCCAGTCCGTATTGTCCCACATGCCAGCGCCGATTTCTTTCGCCAGCCGCTCCAGCGCTGAGTCCTTGCCCTGCGGTGTCTGGTTCTTGTTGATGGTGTTCAGTGTGTTCAGCGCGCCCATGTTGTTTTCCACAATCATGGCCGCCGATGCTGTACCCGCCCAAATGATGCTGCATAAGAGCAGGAAAATGGTGCTCCATCGTGCGATTCGCTTCATGCTTCTTCCTCCTTGCTGATAGCTTCCGCGGGCTTTTTTCCCATAGAAATCGCCCTTCTGGTTTCAGTATACCATTGGCAAGCGCTGTTTACCACCGCCATTCAATGGATTAATTGGACGTTTCCATGCCCTTTTCCTGCTGAAAATTCCTGCATTCACGCAGATTTCCCGTCAATTCGCGCATGTTTTCCGCCGAATGTACCTTTCCAAGGCAGGAAATATCGGTTGCCAAGGATGGCAAAGTGCATCTTTCCAACATGCGAAAAAAAGGCGAACCGGTTTTGAAGCCGATTCGCCCGTGGATTTGTCCAAACTTGGATGGAATTACTTGGCGATGGTGCAGTGCATGAAGTACTTGTAGCCCAGCGGGTTGGAGAAGAAGCCCTGCACGGAGTCGTCGATCATGAAGATGTCGGTGTAGTAGTACAGCGGCACGATGCAGCCGGTATTCATCAGCATATCTTCCGCGATGTGCATCATGGCATAACGGTTCGCGCTGTCGGTGCAGCTCTTGATAGCAGAAATCAGCACGTCATAGGTTTCCGCCCAAGTGCCGTTCTCCACCTTCACGTCGTAGCCGTAGGGGGTCAGGTCGAGGTTGTAGATCTTCAGATCCGCATTCGCGCCCTTGCCGAACTGCACGTCGTTGTTGCCGGAGCCGGTCACCCACATGTCGAGGAAGCAGATCGGGTCGTTGTAGTCCGCCAGCCAGCCGTTGCGCGCGATGGAGTAATCGCCCGCCTTACGGGTGTTCAGGAAGGTGTTCCATTCCTGGTTGTTCAGGTTCATGGTGATGCCGACCGCAGAAACCGCGCTCTGGAGGTATTCGCCAATCGCCTTGTGGGCTTCGGAGGTGTTGTAGAGGTAGGTCAGGGACGGGAAGTTGGTGAAGACGGCGTTCGCCTCGTCGTAGGTGTAGTACTTCTTCAGGGTTTCAACCGCCTTGTCGAAGTTCGCCATGTAGACGTCTTCGTCGTCGGTCACGTCGTAGTAGCCGGTGACGCCTTCCACATGGCCCGCATTCTTGTAGAACTCAGAGCCGTCCGCATCGGTCATGCCCATCGGAACGAAGCTGGACGCAGGAAGCTGACCAGCCTGACCGATTTCGGTAACGATGTAGTTGCGGTCAAACAGCAGGCCAATCGCCTGACGGACTTCTGCGCGCGCCGCTTCCGCTTCTTCGGGGGTCATGTTCGCGAGCAGGTCAGCGGGCAGGATTTCTTCGTTGATGTTCCAGCAGACATAGTAGGTACCAATCTGGCCGGCAACAACGAATTCCGTCGGATACTGTTCCTTCAGGGAAGCGATTTCAGAGGTGGGAACGTCGTCGATCAGCTGCCAGTCGCCCTTCTGGAAGTTCGCCAGCATGTTGTTCGCGTCGTCGGAGAGGTAGAAGTCCAGTTCGTCCATCGTGACCTTGTCCACCGCATGATAGTAGGGGTTCTTGGTCAGGGTGATCTTGCTGTTGTGTTCCCACGCGGTCATGGTGTACGGGCCATTGCCGATGTAGGTGGAAGGATCGGTCGCCCACGCTTCGTTGGCGACGACGTCCTCACGCACGGGCATGTACGCCGGGAAGGCGAGCAGCTCGTTCCAGTAGGCAACGGGGTTGTTCAGGGTAACGGTCAGGGTCTTGTCGTCCACGGCGGTCACAGCGAGGTTTTCCGCCTTGGGGTCGGAGCCGTCCGCAGTGTAGCCCTTGACGACTTCAAACATGTAGCCATAGTCCGCGCCCAGCTCGGAGGAAGCAGCGCGCTTCCACGCGAACTCGAAGTCCTTGGCGGTCAAATCCTTGCCGTCGGACCACTTCAGGCCGTCAACGAGCGTGTAGGTGTACGTCACCGTGCCGTCGTCATTGACCACCGGATCCGGCAGTTCCACCGCGCAGTCCGGCAGGATTTCCAGCTTGCCGTCGTCGGTCTGCGCCCAAGTGGACAGGCCTGCGAACAGGTGAGCGACCATCGTCGCGCCGTCCACAGCGGAGTTCAGCGCCGGGTCAAGCGTATCAGGCTCGGACGCGATGCAGACAGCCATGTACGTCTTGCCGTCTTCGGCGACAGCGCACAGGGTGCAGGTCACCATCATTGCGATGGCGAGCAGGAGAGCAGTCAGCTTCTTCATGAAAAAACCTCCCTTAATATTCTGTGACAGCCTTGCTTTTCGTAGACTGTCTGTATCAAAAATGCGTATTGACGCATCCTTGAAGCAATTTTTTTGCGCGGATAAACACGCGGGCACACTATGCCAGTGTCACCAACGCAATCGTGCGAAAGGGTCAAGGGACGAAGTCCCTTGCAGGGTGCAGGGGCAGCGCCCCTGCCGGAGTCCAGAGGCAGAGTCTCTGGCGTCTCCCCTTTTACCCCAGTTCCTTCACCCGGTGGCAGGCGACGAAGTGACCCTTCTCGACTTCGTTGAAGGGCGGCATCGACTGCGCGCAGGCTTCGGTGGCGTAGGGGCAGCGCGTGCGGAACGGACAGCCCGACGGCGCGTTCAGGGGGCTTGGAATGTCGCCGGAGAGGACAATGCGCTTGTTCGCGCGCGCCGCCTTCGGGTCAGGCAGCGGAACGGCGGACAAAAGCGACTTGGAGTACGGGTGCAGCGGGTGATTGTAGATTTCCTCCGCCGACGCCAGCTCCACCATCTTGCCCAGATACATCACGGCGATTCTGTCCGAAATATGCCGCACAACCAGCAGGTCATGCGCAATGAACAGGTACGTCAGCCCCAGCCGATCCTGCAAATCATCAAACATGTTGATGACTTGCGCCTGAATCGACACGTCCAGCGCCGACACCGGCTCGTCGCAGACGATGAATTCCGGATTCACCGCCAGCGCGCGGGCAATGCCGATGCGCTGCCGCTGACCGCCGGAAAACTCGTGCGCGTAACGCGAGGCGTGTTCACTGTTCAGCCCGACATAGCCCAGCAGCTGCAAAATGCGCTCCTCCCGCTCCTTCTTGGAGGAATACAGGTGGTGCACATCCAGCGGTTCGCCCACGATGTCCGACACGGTCATGCGCGGGTTCAGCGAGGAGTACGGATCTTGGAACACCATCGTTGCCTTCGTGCGGAACTTCTGCAAGTCCGCTTTCGTCTTGACAGGCTTACCATCGTAAATGATTTCGCCCGCCGTCGGCTTGTACAATTGGAGGATGGTGCGCCCAACAGTCGTCTTGCCGCAGCCGGATTCGCCCACCAGACCGAGCGTTTCGCCCTTGTTGATGGTGAAGGACACATCATCGACCGCCTTCAGCGGCTTGGTGCGGAAGAAGCCCATGTTGATGTCAAAGTATTCTTTCAGTCCTTTGACTTCCAGCAGCGGCTGGTGCATCTGCGCTTCAGACACAGGGCACTCCTCCTTCCTCCGTGATGCTGCCGTCCTCAACGCCCTTCTTGACGTTCATCCAGCAGGTTGCCATATGGTCGTCATTGATGAGCATCCGAACCGGCTTCTCTTTCAGGCAAATCTTCATCGCCGCCTCGCAGCGGGGCGCGAACGGGCAGCCTTTGGGCATGTTCAGCAGGTCAATCGGCGTACCGGTAATCGGCTCCAGGCGCTGTCCGTTGTTCTCCGCCGTCGGGATGGAGCGCATCAAGCCCTTCGTGTACTCGTGGCGCGGGTTGTAGAAGATTTCATCCGCCGTACCCTGTTCGCAGATAGAACCGGCGTACATGACGATGACCTCGTCGCACATCTGGGCGACAACGCCCAAGTCGTGCGTAATCATGATAATCGCCATGCCCATCTTCTTCTGCAAATCGCGCATCAAATCAAGAATCTGCGCCTGAATTGTCACGTCCAGCGCGGTCGTCGGCTCGTCGGCAATCAGGATGTCCGGCTCGCACGCCAGCGCCATGGCAATCATTACGCGCTGCCGCATACCGCCCGACAGCTCGAACGGGTACTGCTTCATGCGCTTTTCCGGCTCGTTGACGTTGACCAGCTTCAGCATCTCCACCGCGCGTTCGCGCGCCTGATGGCGGTTGCGGTCGGTGTGCAGCAGAATCGCTTCCATCAGCTGCCGGCCGATGGTGTAGGTCGGGTTCAGGGACGTCATCGGGTCTTGGAAGATAATCGAGATGCGATTGCCACGCACGGAGCGCAGCAGCTTCTCGTCCGCGCCGACCAGCTCCTGCCCGTCGAATTTCACGCTGCCGCTGACGATTTTGCCCGTCGGCGCAAGAATCTGCATGACGGAATACGCCGTGACGCTCTTGCCCGAACCGCTTTCGCCCACGATGCCCAGCACCTTGCCGTGGTCAAGGCGGAACGAAACGCCATCCACCGCCTTGACTTCGCCCGCGTCGGTGAAGAAGGATGTATGCAGGTCATTGACTTCCAGCAATGCCATTTTGTCCAGCTCCTTTCATCACGCATTCAGCTTCGGGTCAAATGCGTCGCGCAGGCCGTCGCCGAACAGGTTCAGGCTCAGCACGATGAGGCAGATGACCACGGCGGGGATAATCAAGCGATAGGTGTAGGAATAGATGCCGTTGAGCGCGTCAGAAGCCAGCGAACCCAGCGAGGGCATCGGCGCGTTGACGCCCAGACCCAAGAAGGACAGGAAGCTTTCGGTGAAAATCGCGTTCGGAATTTGCAGTGCGGTCGAAATAATCACGACGCTGATGCAGTTCGGCAGAAGGTGCTTGCGGATAATCCACTGCGCCTTCGCGCCCGTCGCCTGCGCCGACAGCACATACTCCTGCTCGCGGAGGGACAGAATCTGACCGCGAATCAGGCGCGCCATGCCCACCCAATAGAGCAGACCAAAGACGATGAACATGCTGATGATGTTCGAGCCGATTTTCTCTAAGATGGTGCCTTCCACATGCAGCACCTGCCCCAGCACGACCGACAGCAGGATGATGACCAGCATATCCGGCAATGAGTAGATAATATCGACGATTCGCATGATGAACAAGTCCACCCTGCCGCCGAAATATCCTGCGACTGCGCCAATCATCATGCCAATCACCAGCACGATGATGCTGGCGAAGAAGCCGACGGCGAGGGAAATGCGCGTCCCGTAGACGACGCGGATGAAGTAGTCGCGTCCGTGCGCATCCGTGCCGAAGATGTGCGGGAAAACAGATTCCCCTTTGTCGATTTTCTTCAGTTCCGTCTTGCCGTACTGGAACGGCGCGAGGTTGTTGTAGCTGTTGTCCATCGGGCGGCCCTTCGTCTGCCCCAGCATCTGGTCATACGAATACGGCCAGAACATCGGAATAATGATGGAGGACAGCGTAATCAGCACAATCAGAATCAGGCTGATGGTCGCGACCTTGTTCTTCAGCAGGCGCTTCACGCCGTCGCGGAAAAAGGTCGAGGACGGCCGCATCCGGGAGATGACTTCCTTTTCCTCCGCCGTCGCGGGCATGAAGGAATCCACATCCAGATGCAGGCTAAAGGGCTTTTTCTTGTTCATCATCATGGTGCAGATGCCTCCTTATTCGTAATCAATGCGCGGATCAACCACCTTGTAGAGCAGGTCGCTGATCAGATTCATAATCACGATTAAAGAGGCGAGGAAAATGGTCGTCCCCATAATCATGGTGTAGTCGCGGTTGGTGATGCTGGATACGAACTGGCGGCCGATGCCCGGCACGGCGAAAATCTGCTCGACGACCATCGAGCCGGTGACGATGAACGCCAGCATCGGGCCGAAATAGGTGATAACCGGAATCAGCGAGTTCTTCAGCGCGTGACCGAAGATAATTTTCTTGCCCGAAACGCCCTTGGCGCGCGCGGTGCGGATATAATCCTGCCCCAGCACGTCGAGCATGGAGGAGCGCGTCAGGCGCGTGATGTAGCTCATCGGGTAGAGCGCAAGGGTGATAATCGGGAGGATCAGCCCTTCGGCCGTCGCGCCGTTCGCGGGTACCCAGCCTAACTTGACTGAGAACACTATCAGCAGGAATGACCCCATAATGAACGACGGCATGGACACGAACGCGGTTGTAATCACCATGATAATCTTATCCAGCACGGTGTTGCGCCGCAGCGCCGCCAACGCGCCGAGGACGATGCCGGCAATCGCCGCGCTGAACGCCGCAATCAGACCAAGCCTTGCGGAGGTCTTCATGCCATCCAGAATAATGTCGATGACCTGACGGCCGCGCTGCTTCAGGCTCGGCCCGAAGTCCAGCTTCGTCACCACGTCGCGCAGATATGTCACATACTGTTCGCCCAGCGGCTTGTCCAGCCCGTACTTGGCCTCCAGCGCCGCCTGCGCTTCCGCGGAAATTGCCTTTTCACTTGCGAACGGTCCACCCGGAATCGAGTGCATCACGAAGAACGTCACCGTGATGACAATCCAGATGGTCAGCAGCGCCAGCAGCACGCGCTTGAGGACATAAAACAGCATCTTGGAATTCATCCGCTTCACCTTCCCGGCAGGGGCGCTGCCGCGTCTGCCTGCGTTTCTTGTTCATCGACGCGCAAAACCAACCAGTTTCACCGCGACGATGCTTTATTATGCAACACTGTATGGAGAAAATCAAGTGTTTTGCTGCACAAACTGTGTTTTTTTCATGTTTTTCTCGTGTATTTTGAATATTTTCGGCCATGTAGTTGCATTTGTCAAGTTTTCTGCAGCTCCTTGTGCATTTTTGCGCACAAAAAAATGCAGGACGCTCATTCGTCCTGCATCGTGGTAACGAAGTGAATTACTCCGCTGCCGCCAAGCTGCCGAAGATCTCCAGCGGCATGTTTTCCAGTGCGTCGCCCACTTCCTTGCTGGCAACCTGGAACGTCACGGCGAGAACCGTCTCGTCGTCAAGGAAAGCATACAGCGCCAGCACGGTGTCGCCCGGCGTGTACATCAGGCAATAGTTTTCGTTGACATACAGCTCAGCGAGCATTTCTTCCGTCGCGCCCGCATCCTGAATGCCTTGCAGCAGCGTTTCAAAGCTCATCGCGGACAGCTGCGCCGTAATGCTGACCGTCTGGTCGGCGTTGACGGCGAAGAGCAGGATGTTCTCGGCGTTTTCCGTGCCTGCGGGGACTTCCTGAACAGCCCAGTCCGCCGGAATCTGCATCGTCAGACCCGTTTCACCCAGCGCAACCGTCTGCGCCTCGAAGCTGACATTCATTTCAACTGCCGGCACTTCCGCTTCTTCCTCCGCGAACGCAAAGGCAGTGCAGCACATCATGAGCGCCATCAGGAGAGCAAGGAGTTTCTTCATATTTGTTTCCGTCCTTTCATTTCCAGCATGATTCGGCTGATTTTTTTCCATATTGAACAGCCGCATCTGGTAACATTTATGATACCAAATGCAAGCCGCTTTTGCAATACGCTTTCGCGCAGGAAAACGGTTGATTCGCGCGGATTTGGGATTTCAGAATGAAGCAGCCTCCTTTTTCATTCGGAAAATGCGAGTGAAGTAACTTTTATTTACTTTTCAATTTTCACCAAAACAAACAGTTGATTCTTTCCGTAAAAGCGGACTTTGCTTCCCTCCTCCTTCACAAAAAACGGGGCACCGCGAGAGCCTTTCGCCCCCGCAGCACCCCGCCATCCGCGGCTGCGCAATTCCGCATTGTCCCTTACTTCTTCGTCCAGTCCTGCTTTTCGCCGATGCCGTAGTTTGCCGGCAGCACGTCGTCATCAACCAGCACGAAGCCCAAATCCGCCGTGTAGGTCGTACTGGCGGAGGTCACCTGCACCGGGTTCGATTCACCGTTTTCGCCCAGAATCGACGCAATCAGCGGAATATCCGTGCGCATACGCGTCGGCACAACTTCCGCCGGGTAGATGGGCTTGAGCGTGTACACGCCGGGATACAGGTTCTCAAAGGTGTAGTAACCGTACGCGTCGGTCGTCGTTTCCGCGACGAGCTGATCGTTGCGCCACAGCTCGATGCGCATGTCGCCCAGACCGAGTTCGCCCGCGTCCTGCAGGCCGTTGCCGTTCAGGTCAAGCCAGCAGAAGTCACCCAGCGTGCCCGGCTGCACCGCGCCGATGTTCTGCTCCAGCTGATGTTGGCTCATGCGCAGGGCAATCAGGTCGCTCTCTCCCTCGCGGGCGGTGTAGGTCGTCATCACGCTGATGTTCTGCCCGTCCTTGAGGCGCGTGTCGTCCTTTTCTACGACGACGTAGCCGTTCGGGAGCGTCACACGCAGACGGTAGTTGCCCGGCATCAAGCCGTCAAAGTGGTAGATGCCGTCCTCGCCCGTCGTCGCGTTTTGCAGTTCGCTGCCCTTTTCGTCCAGCAGGACAACCTCCGCGCCGGACAGGGGCGCAATCTCGCCCGCGTTGTCGCACCAGACCATGCCGCCAATGCTTGTGTCAATCTTCAAGCCCAGCATCGGAGCAGTATAGTTGTTGTTTTCGCTAATTTCAATCTCGGTCATGACGAGCTGACTGCCCTCGGTGGTGAAGGTGCTGTCGCCCAGACGCGCCGCCTGCGTACCTTCCTTGAGGTCGTAGGCAAGGCTGTACACGCCGGGGGCAATGCCGTCGATGGCGAACCGCCCATCCGCATCGGTCTGCACCTGCGCAAACACCGCGCCGGTTTCATCCAGCAGGGTCAGCGTCTCGTTTTCCGGGGTGATTTCGCCCGCGTCCATGCGCCCGTTGTCATTCTCATCCACCCAAACCTGACCGGACATCTTCGACGGAATCACGCCGCCAAGCGCCTGATTCAGCCATTCCTCGCCCAGGCCGATTTCGATGTTCACCTGCTGCTCGTTCAGCCCGTGCATCAGCGGCAGGGTCACATTGCCGTCCAGCTTGGAGAGCACCATGCCCTCCGGGAAGCGCAGGGTCAGCGTGTAGGCGTCCGGCCGCAGCCCGGTGAAGCTGTACGCGCCCGTCGCATCGGTGACGACGGTCTGCTCCGTCAAATCCTCGCGGGAGGGGGTCAGAATCAGCGTCACGCCGGCAAGCGCCGCTTCGTTTGCATCCTGCGCGCCGTTGCCGTTGTGATCGGCAAACACCATGCCTTCAATGTCGCCCAAAGCCAGTGCGCCGCACAGGGGCGCGGTGACCTCTTCGCCCACGCCGATGGTAAAGGAATCCGTCGTGCCGTCGGAATCCGGCGCGATGGTGTTGCCGCCGTCCGCCAGGGGAGCAAACACGCCGTCGCCCGGCAGCTCGTAGCGCAGGCGGTACGTTCCAGGCAGCACCGCGTCAAACAGGAAACTGCCATCCGCGCCGATGGTGCGGGTCGCCACGTCACCGGTTTCGTCCATCAGGTGAACCACCGCGCCGAGCAAGCCGCCTTCATCCGCGTCGCGCAGGCCATTGTCGTTCTTGTCGGCAAACACCACGCCGGACACATGGCCGGGGGTAATCATGCCGATATCAAGCCCCGTCAAATCCGCACCCATTGTCAGCGCCACCGGTTCGCTTTCGCCCGCGCCGCCGGAGAGGTTGCGGAGGATATTGCCGTCGCCCGTGCGCGTGAACGCCAAGCCGCGGTTTGCGGTCGCGCTCACGGTGTACTGCCCCGGCGCAAGGTCATCGAAGGTATACACGCCGCTGCGGTTCGTTTTCGCCGTGCGGGTATTGCCGTTTTCATCCGTCAGGGTGACGGTGAAGTTGTTGACCATCTTTTCCGCGTCCATCCGGCTGCCGGAGAAGTCGTCATCCAGATACACCGTGCCGGAGATGCTGCCGTAAGTAATCGCGCCGATGGCCATCGTCATCTCGCTGTCGTTCTCCAGCACCACGTTGGAAATCGTGTGCTCGCGGCGGTCAGTGCCGGGAGCGAACATGTTGCCGTACTCGCCCTCGCCCGCGATGGTGTACACATAGCCCTGCGGAATCGTCGCTTTGACGCGGAACGTGCTGCCGCGGATGTTGGCGAAGGTGAAGCGCCCGTTCTCGTCGGAGACGGTGTTCAGCAGCTCCTTGCCGATGGCCTGACGGTACAGGACGACCTTCACGCCTTCCAGCGTCTTTTCGCCCTCGTCGTACACGCCGTTGTTGTTTTCATCCAGGAAGCAGATGCCGTTGATGTCAGAGCCCTTCATCACACCAAGGAGGACTTCCTCCAAGTCACCGCGTTCAAGAATCACCTGATCCGTTTCGGAGCGCTTGAATTCGCTGGTGATGATGGAGCGGCGATTACCGCCCGTCTGGCTGTAGCGCGCAAACACCAAGCCGTCCGGCAGGCTGTATTCGACATTGTATGTGCCGTAGCGCATTTGACCGATGTAGAATTTGCCGTCCTCGCCGCTCTCGGTTTCGTACACCAAGCCGTTTTTCACGCCGACGGCGCGGATTTTGATGCCCGCTTGACCGGGTTCGCCGTCCTGATACATGCCGTCGTCGTTTTCATCCAGCCACACAAGGCCCTGCAGCGCCGCCATCGTCATCACGCCGACGCCCACGTCGGTCACAGAACCGGCTTCGAGGGTCAGCGGCACGCTGTTTTGCACTCGTTCGGTCGTTTCATCCATGATGGACATGTTCGCGCTGACATTTTTGCCGTGCGCGCCATGGCCGAAGCCCGCGGGCAGCTCGCTGCGCAGGACGTACGTCCCCGCCGGGACAGCCAGCGACACTTCACCGTTCTTGTCCGTTTCGCCGGATGCCACAACAACCTCCACGCCGTTGACTTCGGTGATGAGGCTCATCGTCGCGCCGGACACGCCTTCCTCGTACTTCCCGCGTGAACCGTTGTTATCGTTGTCGCGGAAGGCGTGGATGGTCAGCGCTGCCGGATTCGCCGCCTTCGCGGTCACAGTCGCGGGTTCGTCGCTAATGACGAGCGCACCGTTGGCAAGGGTCACGCCCGCGTCATAGCGGACGACGTACGTCCCGTATTCGAGGAACTCCGCCTGCCAAGCGCCGTTTTCATCCGTCACCGCTTCCGCCGCGACTTCGCCCGCCTGATTGACCAGCTGCACCTGCACGCCGCTCATCGGCTGACCGTCCAGCCCCAGCACCACGCCGGAAGCGTCGCCGGTGGCATGGTTCGCCAGCGCCGGCAGCACAACGGTTTCGCCCGCGCCGATTTCCACCAGAATGCTCGCCGTCACGCCCGTATCGGTCGTGCTGAGCGTCCAGCCCTCGGTGTCATACAGGCCGCGCGGCAGGGCTGCCGTAATCTGGTAGGTATCAGGATACAGGTCGTTCAGCGCAAACGCGCCGCTGACCGTCATCTGTTCACTCATCCGCTGGCCGGAAATCGTCACTTCCGCCGGGGCAGACAGATCGTCGATGCTGCCGGTCATGCCGCCGCTGAGCGTCAGATCCAGTTCATAGCGGCTGGTCTGCATCGCCTGAATGTTCACCAGCCACTGTGCCTGACCCTTTTGCAGGTTCGGCCAGTCGTTCACGCCCGTCAGCAGCGTGCCTTCCGGCAGCGTCACCGTGACGGAGTACGTCCCGTGGAAGAGGTCGGCTTCCTTCACCGTCTCGCCATCAGTCAGGTAGCCCGTGCGGGTCGTTTTGCCGTCCTCGCTGACAATCTGGTACGCCACTGCCGCGTTCACGCCGCGCATGAGCATCGTCAGCGTGCCGTCCACGGGTTCAGGGGTGGGGGTCGGCGTAGGTGTAGGCGTCGGGCTCGGCGTGGGCGTCGGGCTCGGGGTAGGGGTAGCCGTCGGGGGTGGCGTCGGCGCTTCCGTGGGTTCCTCCGTCGGTTCTTCCGTCGGATTCTCGGTCGGCGCTTCCGTCGGCGCTAAGGTCGGGGTAGCCGTCGGGGTCGGTGTAGGTGTCGGGGTGGGCGTCGGCGTAGGCGTAGGCGTAGGTTCAGGCGTGGCGGTCGGCGCCATCGTCGGCGGCACATAGTAATAGGAAGCGTTCACCTTCGTCACGGAATCCGCACCCGTGTAGCGCTCAATGTTGATAATCTTGTCGCGCCAGCTTTCAATGGCCAGCGAAGCCTTCGTCATGCGCAGGGTATACAGCCCCGTATGAATCGCCGCCGGCAGGGCATAGTCGCCCCGGCTGTCGGTGTCGAAGGAGAGAATCGTCTCGCCGCGCTCGTTAATCAGGTCAAAAGAGGAGCTGCTCTCCGTGTGCACGGTGAACAGACCCGTGTCCGTCAGCACAGCAATGACCGCTTTGTTCAGCCGTCCGCCGACAATCGACACGGTGTAGCTCGCCGCCATGATGGCGTCCTCCGGCATCGTTTCCGCCACCGGGACAAGCTGCACATTGCCCGTGCCAGGGACGGAAATTGGATCGCTGCCGAAGTCGGTCAGGCGAATCGTGCCGACCGCCTCCCCGTTCTGCATGACGGTAAAATCGCCCGTGAATTTTCGGGATTCATACGTTCCCGCGCTTGTGGCATACATGCCCAGAAAATCCACTTGCAGCATCGTCAGCTCCGATGCCGCAGCCGTGGGGAGCAGCATCAGCAGCATTCCCAGTGCGAGCAGGAATGACAGAAATCGCTTGTCAAGCATCCTCATCTTGCCTGTTCCTCCATCTGAATCATCCGCAAGCCGTGCGGAGTAAAGTCACAGAATAATCCATGTACTATGGTAAAGCAATCCGCCCGACTTGTCAACCATTCCGCGCATATTTTTACAATTGGATTGCTTTTCTGGTCGAAAATCAGCATGTTCCGGCAATGAAAAAGAAGGCTGACTTTTTCAGCCAGCCTCCCATGCGGATACTATTTCCAAATGAGAATGCGCCGAGATGCACCGCAAATGATTCGTTCTGGCTAACGCAAACGCCAGCATGGGAAAGGCGCAAACAGATGGAACATCCAAATGCAGGAAATCGTATCAGTTGCTGCCGCCCATCAGCAGGGTCAGCATGCTCTCCGGCAGACTCATCAGCAGGGTCATGGGCAGGTTCTGCAGGTTGTTCATCACCTTGACGAACCACGTCTGGAACTCACTGTCCGTCATCGCGCCCAAATCCTGCGCCTTGCTCACGTCCAGCGCGTCCTTCGCGTCGCAGGTGCGGGTTTCCGCCGTGATGGTCACAACGTCCAGACCCATGAAGCGCACCAGCACATCCACCTTGCGGACGCCCTGTTCGCCGTCCATCGTCGTAGCGGTTGTCACCACAACGCCGAAACCCTGCTCGACACCGTCCACCGTTTCCTTGATTTCCACATCAACAACGCTGCTGTCCGTGCCGACGCCCTTGCCGCTGACGTTGATTTCAACGGGGTCTTCGCCATCATAGGCGGTCAGGTTCGCCGTGAAGTTCTCCAAGTCGCCTGCGAAGGTCAGCGTCGCCGCGGTATCTTCCGCGCTCTTGATGGTCACAAGCCACGTCGCCACGCCGTCCGCCGTGTTGCGGGTCATCGTGAAGGAGATCGGCAAGGGTTCTTCGCCGCCGTTGTTGATCTTCACCGAAGCCGTCATGCGAACCAGCTCGCCTGCTTCAGTCATCCAGTATTCATAAACGATGTCATCCGCGTAGAGATCTGCTTCATCAAGTTCTTTCAGCAGGTCGTCCCAGCTCGTGTCAGCAGCGGAAAAAAGCGCATCCATGTAAGCACCGATGCTCGGAACGCTGTGGATCATTTCCAGCAGGGCTTTCGTCATCTCGACGATCTTTTCCGGCGGAACGGTGACTTTGACGTAGCTCTTCGCCGCGTCGCAGTCGCCGGGCTGCTCGGTCACTTCTGCCATTTCTTCACCGGACAGTATTTCGTTCATCATGGTCATGAACGCCGTGGGGTCCGCCTGCGTCAGTTCTTCCATGAGCTGCTCTTCCGTCATGCTGCTCAGGTTCGCCGCTGCTTCCATCAGGGCAGTGTATTCCGCATTGCCGCTCAGCTGTTCCTTCGACTCTTCAATCGCCTTGTCGATCTCCTCGTCGCTCTGACCGGACATCTTCATCGTCGCGCGGAGGGCTTTTTCCCTGATGGCTTCCACGTCCTTGCTGTTCACAGCAATCACGCCGCCCAGCAGCGCGCTGGACACATACATCAGCTGGTTTTCTTCCGCAGCAGTCGTCAACGATGCCATACCCAGCACGCTCTTGCCGCTCAGGTTCAGGTCAAAGCCAGCTTCGTCGCCCTGCTGATAGCCGGTCAGGGACAGCGCCGCCAGCAGGTCGTTGATGGCAGCCATCGCGGTGTCATCCCCGCCCAGCGCCGCCACGAGGTCAGCGTTCAGGTCGTGGATGGTGATGGTGGTTTCCTGACGCGCGGCATTGTCCCACACGCTGTTTTCCGCCATCGAGGTCAGGGGCATCGCCAGCATCATGATGCTGAGCAGTACCGCAAGCAATTTCTTCATGGGGTTTTCCTCCTTGTTGTTTGGTTTCCCTTTTTCTTTATAGCGAACACTGCAGAGCAGTGATGCTTTCGGTTGATGTTAGTCGGCGTTATCCAAAATGATGGTGCTGCTCGGCAGCGTCGTCGTACCGTCCATGAGCTGCCGCACGCTGTTCGGCAGATTCATCAGGATGCGCGGCAGAATCTTCGAAATGCTCGTCGCCAAGGTCAGCATGTAGGCGTTGAAGCGCGCGCTGCTGATTTCGCCCAAATCCAACACGTCGCCGTCGGACAGCAGGGGGCGCGGTTTGCACGAAAAGGTCGTCGTGTAGATGGTCAAGCCGACTTCACCGCCAGACAAGAGCCGAATTCTCGACTCCCGATATACACTGCTGCTCGAACCAGACGTAAACACGCCGAATTGTATGCCGCTGTCCGTCCCGTTCGCTTCGGAGGTCGTGCGCACCTCTACATCGACCCTCCCGCCCCTGCGGTTCGGCTCAACCGTCAGCGAAATCGTCGTCTGCGTCTGGTCATCCGGCATAAGCACCAGTTCGGCATTCTTTTCACCGATGGTGAGGCGTCCCGTCGTGCTGTTCTCTTCCTTTTCCAGCGTCCAGTCGTACTGCAAGCCGTCCGCCAGCGTGTTCCGGTTCAGCGTGAACGTGACGGGCTTCAGGATTCCCTCGGTCGGCTCCACCTCGGACATTCTTTCCGCCCAGTCCGGGAGCGCGGAATAGTTCACAATCAGCTTGACAAGCTGCCCCTGCGCATCCGTGTACATCGTCACCTGCGCGTCGCTGTACAGCATTGTCTGCTGACGTACCTGCGCCGCCCAGTCGATTTCCTGCGGCACATACTCTTCCGTCGTCGTCTGCGACATGAACTGCATCAGATTGTCATAATCCGCCGCCAAATCCGCGAAGTTCTGGACGACAGGCACTTGCATCGCCGTTTCCAGCAGAATCGCCAGCCGATTGACCAGCTGTTCGTTCGTCAGCGTGAACGTACACACCTGTATCGCCGGGTCACAGCCTTCGAGCTGCTCCGTCACAGGGTCAATCGTCATGGACGGCTGATATTCCGCCAAGCGGCGCTGCATCTCCGTAAAGTCAATCGCCGCAAGGCTATTCAGCACTTCTTCCGCCTGCACGTTTTCCGTGAAGAGGGGATTTTTGAGTACCTTCGCCGTCATTGCGCCCATCTGTCCCACCTGCGCAATCTGCTCCGCGTAGTACCCAGAGGATACCGTCTCGTTGATGACTTCCGCCGTAAGACCGCGCTGGCTGAGCTGCTGGCGGTACACCAGCTCCCCGAAATGCTGCATGTCCTCGTCGAGGTTCAGATACAGCGTCTCGCCCAGCAGGTCACTGCTGACATAGACATCCGCACCGCTGAACTGCACGGCATAATCGACAATAGGCTGGTCGTTCAGCGTCACCTCATAGGCGGCCGACGTTGTCCCCTGCTGATAGACTATCACCCGCAGGGCATCCAGAAAGTCATTGACGGCTTTCTCCTCCGCTTCGTCGATGTCCGCCCCCAGCACCTTCGCATTGAAGTCTTTCAGGAAAATGACTGTCCTTGTCGCTTGGGGCGCAGTTTCCTCCGCCAGTCCGCACAGCGGCAGCATCAGCGCCAGCGTCAGCAGAATCGCAAGCAGCTTCTTCATTCGTCAGCCTCCTTGACATTCGTTTGTGCGCTTTTCAGCATTCCATTACCATTATATCAAAAAAAACACCTGTTGCAAGCGAATATGCGCAAGTTTTACAATTCCGTGCCCCAAAGATGCAAATTTGCGCCTGAAAGCGCAGCTTCGCGGAAAAATGCTTGATGCCGTCATGCAAAATTTCTGTGAATGGCGCAAAAGGCCGTTTTCCCCTCTTGTGAAGCGCGAAAAAATATGCTACAATAGATAGAGTATTCCGGATTACTGAAAGGAGCTAATTCGCATGGAATTTCTGACCAAGCTTTTGGGCATCGCCACCGCCGTTGCGGAAACCACCACCACCGGTGCGGCCGACCCTGCCGCCGTCACCACTGATTCTGCCGCTGGCGGCATTGTCGGTATTCTCTTCAGCCTTCTGCCGCTGCTGCTGGTTTTCGTCCTGATGTACTTCATGATGATTCGCCCGGAGAAGAAGCGCCGCAAGAAGGAGCAGGACATGCTCGCGTCCCTGAAGAAGGGCGACCGCGTGTGCACCATCGGCGGCATCTACGCCACCATCGAGAGCATCAGGGACGACACCATCACCCTGAGCGTCGGCAAGGGCGACCAGACGATGGTTGTTGCGCGCTGGGCGATTCGCTCGGTAGAAGATGTGACCATCGAGAACGAGACCGAATCCTTGAACTAATCGCAAAATTCCCGGCTTCGTGCCGGGTTTTTTTGTGCCCGATTTTCCCGCCGCGCATATGCTGGGAGTGAACAGCTCACACGATGGGAGGAATCGCCATGAATCAGCGTCCGAATTGCTGCCGTCCCATGCCGCCGCAAGCGCCTTGCCCGTCCAGACCGCCTTGCCCGCCGAAACCCGCTTGCCCGGCTTGTCCGCCGACGCAGAAGGGTGTTTTATTGCCGCGAATCCTCGCCAGCGGGCGGGAGTGGCAGCGCCGCGCGTGTGTGGCGCTGTACGTCGGCGGTTTGCCGGAGGATGCAAACGGGCGACTGCAGCTCGTCGGCGTTACGGCGTGCGGTGACGCGGATTGGGAGATTGCGCCGTACCAAGAACCGCGCCCGTGCGGCTGCCGCGGATGCCGACCATCTCGACCCGCGCCGTGCCTCCTGCGGGTGAATATTCCGGTCGTTTGCCAAGTGCAGGCGGAGTGCGGGCAGGTTTTGCGCGGCGAAAGTGTGCTGACGACGGATGTTGCGCTGCCGATTCGCTGTGTGCAGGCGGAATGCTGGCGCAACCAGATGATGGTGCTGCCGTGTGTTCGGCTGATTGACGGCGGCGCGCCTGTGTGTGCGGATGACTGCCGTCCCCCTGTGTTTGATTGCACGATTGAACTGCTTGTCGAAGCCTACATGACGCGATGGGAAGCGTGCGGCAGCCCTGCGCCGATTTGTCCGGATTTACCGCTATTCCCCCCGCCGCCGTTCGGGTGACAAGGGCGTTGGGAGACCCAAGGGGCTTTGCCCCTTGACCCCAGCAGGGACGCTGTCCCTGCACCCTGC
>ERZ772883.220-NODE-220-length-66116-cov-5.581251_pt1 | contig 66116 bp, 60 predicted proteins | sample MGYA00580575_ERZ772883 | MGnify/ENA primary metagenome ERZ772883 (study PRJEB29015, sample SAMEA2737666) | human gut metagenome | biome: human gut; feature: human-associated habitat; material: faeces | place: China | collected 2012 ... | reverse complement strand
GTCTTCACCGGCTGCAATGTTGAAAACGCCGCCCTCGGCAGCACCATCTGCGCCGAGCGCACCGCCTGCTGCAAGGCGGTCAGCGAGGGTCACCGGGACTTCAGACGCATCGCCATCTATGCCGACAGCGAAAACTGGTGTACCCCCTGCGGCGCATGCCGCCAGTTTCTGGCGGAGTTTTCACCGGAGATGGAGGTGCTCTGCGCCAAGGCCGGTGACCGCTATGTGAGCTATAAGCTCTCGGAGCTCCTGCCCTACACCTTTAATTACTGAGATGGAGCTTGAACAGCTCAGGCACTTCACCGCCGCGGCGGAAGCCGGGAGCTTTTCCGCCGCGGCAAGGAGCCTGTACATCAGCCATTCGACTATTTGCCGCTCAGTCTCCGCGCTGGAGGAGGAGCTTGGCGTCAGGCTGTTCGAGCGCTCGAGCCGGGACTTCCGCCTCACGGAGGCCGGGGAAGTGCTGCTGCCTCAGGCGCAGAGTCTGCTTGCCGCGGCGGAAAAAATAAAGGACGGCATGAAAAATGCCCGCCCAGCCAACTGAACAGACGTGATAACAGGGGCTGCCTCGGAATGACCGGAAGCGATCATTTCGGGGCAGCCTCCTGCTGCGCCCGAAATTTTGTGTATGAAGACGTTCATAACGTTGACCTTTGACTGCACGGCATGGTATTATATGCTATATAAATACCAACACAAATACCATCCGGAGGTAAAATGCATGGAAGAGATATTTTTTTGCCCGGGCTGAATGCGCAGCAACGTCACCGGCTGGAAGGATATCAGGCTGCCGAAGGCCGCCGGAAACACAGACAATGACGTGATCGAGGCAGGTACCCTTTAAAGGTACCTGCCCCATTTCATTATATCCTATTGAACCTCACCCGAGGACTCCGTTTACGAAGCCCACAAGCCCGGCCTCGACCTCGTCGCGCAGCTCAAGCTCGTTGTGTATCTCGTGGCGGTAGCCGCTGTAAGCCTTGACGCTGACCTTGTTCCCACTCTCAGCGAGCAGGTTCGCCACATGGTACAGCCCCTCGCCGTAGTTGCCGCAGGGGTCGCAGTCGCCGGAGATGAGATACACCGGCAGCGAGGAGGGCACCATCTCCGCCCACTCGCGGCGCTCGATGAAGCCGTACAGCTCCACCAGATCCCACACCAGCTCCAGCGTTACATCGAAGCCGTTGAACATATCGCCCGCGTGGTCGGCGACGATATCGGGATTGCAGGCGATCCAGTCGGACGGGCCGTTGGGGTTTTCGATCCTCGCGGTCATGTCGAGGAAGACCTTGCCGAACCAGTCGCCGACCGGCTGATACGGGTCGGCAGCAACGGCGGCCTTTATCGCCGGGTCGTGCAGCTCGATCTCGCAGCCCTTGAACTGAGACACTACTCCGCAGAGCATGAGACCCTTGAGGTCATCGCCATAGAGCGCGGCATAAGCGCGGCCGAGCATAGAGCCCCAGCTGTGGCCGAACACGAAGTACGGCAGTCCGGGGTAGTCCTTGACGGCAATGTCGTGCAGCGCCTTCTCATCCTTGAGGTAGGTCATGTAGCCGCCGGAGTGCGGGTCGCCCATGGTGCCACTGTCGTAGGCGGTCTTGCCGTGGCCGATGTGGTCGTCCGCGTAGACGACGAAGCCCGCGGCCTGGAATTTGCTTATCATGTGCAGATAGCGGCGGGAGTGCTCGCCGAAGCCGTGGATGAGCTGAATGACGGCTCTGGGCTTGCCGAGCGGGGTATATGCCCATGCCTTGATGGTGTCGCGCCCGTTGGCGGATGGGAAGCTGATCTCTCTTATGGACATGCTGGTTCCTCCTTGTGAAAAATTTTTTCGTATTGGGTGTTTTTATAATATCATAGATTACAGTGAAAGAAAACAAAAAATCCGCAGAACGTCCCTCTTGACAAACAAATTTTCATGCGGTACAATCCACTCAAGCTGAATATATATGCTTCTTTCACCACCGGGTGGAGGGTCAAAGGCATCCGTGACTGAACCGTAGGTATTCCGGCAAAAGCTGGATAAGGTTCGGTCGCGGATGCCTTTTTTCAAGTAAGCACTGAACAAATGGCGACATTTATTCAGAGCTTACTGTAAACTACTATTTATCAAGGAGGAAATCTGAACATGAAGATCAAGCCCTTTGCGGTAGAGGAATGGATGAACGAGTACGAGGTCGGCGCAAAGTACAACATCGCCGAGACCTGCGTTGACTCGGTGTCGCTCGACGAGCTGTTCGAGCTGACCGGGGAGGATAAGGAAGCCTTCCTGCGCGAGTTCTGTGCGCGGCGCCTGACCTACGGCGATATATACAGCCGCCCGGATTTCCTCGACGGCATCTGCGGCCTGTATAAGACCGTGAAGCCCGAGAACATCATCACCACCCACGGCGCGGCGGGCGCGAACCACCATGTGTTCTGCTCCCTCGTCTCCGAGGGCGACCGCGTCATCAGCATCATGCCGACCTATCAGCAGCTCTATTCTATCCCCGAGTCCATCGGCGCTGACCTTGCCGTCATGCGCCTCAAGCAGGAGAACGGCTACCTTGTCGACCTTGACGAGCTGCGCGCCCTTGTCACCCCGGACACGAAGATGATCTGCATCAACAACCCCAATAACCCCACCGGCGCGCTCATGGGCAGGGAGCTTTTGGAGGAGATCGTCAGGATCGCCCGCAGCGTGGACGCATACCTCCTGTGCGACGAGGTCTACCGCCACCTCACGCAGGAGGATGTCTGGAGCGAATCCGTCGCCGACCTTTATGAGAAGGGCATTTCCGTCAGCAGCATGTCCAAGGTGTTCTCGCTTGCCGGTCTGCGTCTCGGTTGGATCGCCACGCACGACGAGGCCGCGCTTGCCGCCCTCCGCTCCCACAGGGACTATGACCTCATAAGCTGCGGCATGTTCGATGAAGCTGTCGCCGCCATAGCGCTCAGCCATAAGGACAAGCTCATCGCGCGCAACACCGGCATCGTGCGCACGAACCTCGCCATCCTCGACGACTGGGTCAATTCCTCCGAGCACTTCTTCTATACCAGGCCTCAGGCGGGCACTACCGCGCTTGTCTATTACGATTTTGATATCCCGTCCTACGATTTCTGCACCCGTATGTACCATGAGACAGGCGCATTCGTCACGCCCGGCGACTGCTTCGAGCAGCCCCGCAGCATGCGCATCGGCTACGCCAGCGACACCGAAACTCTCAAGGCCGGCCTTGCCGCGATCACGGAGTTCGCGGCGAAGCTCGAAGCAAAATAATTTGCCGGAAACACAGTAAAAACTTGACACCTGCGCGCGCAGATGTTATTATACACCAGTATGCGCCCGTGCTCTCAGCGCCGGGGTCATGCCGCTATTGCGGTAACCTTTCCGCCCGCTGCCGGGACACCGGGTATAGTAACATTTTGAAAGGGGTATAACACCTATGATCACCAAAGAAGTCAAGACCCAGGTCATCGCTGACAACGCCACCCATGAGGGCGACACCGGTTCTCCCGAAGTCCAGATCGCTATCCTTTCCCAGCGCATCCGTGAGCTGACCGAGCACCTCAAGAATCATCCCAATGACGACCACAGCCGTCTTGGTATGTACAAGATGGTCGGTAAGCGCCGCCGTCTGCTGGACTACCTTGCCAAGAAGGATATCGAGCGTTACCGCGCAATCATTGCAAAGCTGGGCATCCGCAAGTAATTTTCAGCTCTGCGCACCGAGGTTTATGAAGTTTTTTGCAGAGAGACAAGTTAATATTGTCTCTCTGCTTTTTATTCAAAAAGAAAGCTAATGCTTTCTTTTTGAGAAAAGCTTGCACTCCGCTCGCTGCCTCGCTTCGCTCGACACTCCCTCCGTGAGAAGTATTTTTTGCGAGGTACACGCCCCCGCAAAAAATATATCAGAATTATTTTTCGCCCTGCGGGGCGAAAAACTCTGCGAGGCTTGGGCGCAAGTTGCACCAACAATGTAAACTATGTGCTTTCCGGGAGCTTAGTATTTGAAGAAGCACCGCCGTGCGCGGTCTTTCTTCAAGTGCTAAGTGTCGGAAAGTGCAGGAAATATAAGGAGATAGCATATGATAATCACCCATAAGGAATTTCCGAACTACAAGAAGTACGAGATCATGTACGAAGGCCGCCCCCTGTCCATGGAAGTCGGCAAGCTCGCAGAGCTGTGCAACTCCGCGGTCCTCGTAAAGTACGGCGAGACCACCGTTCTCGTCACCTGCACCGCCTCAGCCCGCCCGAAGGACGGCATCGACTACTTCCCCCTCTCCGTGGACTTTAATGAGAAGCTCTACGCCGTCGGCCGCATCCCCGGCAGCTTCATGCGCCGCGAGGGTAAGCCCAGCCTGCCCGCAGTTCTGGCTTCCCGCCTGATCGACCGCCCCATGCGTCCGCTCTTCCCGACCGACCTGCGCAATGACGTTGTCATCGCCTGCGAAGTCCTGAGCGTTGACCGTGACTGCTCTCCCGAGATCACCGCTATGATCGGTGCCTCCGCTGCAGTCTCCATCTCCGATGTTCCTTTCAACGGCCCCATCGCCGGCATCGTCCTCGGCTGGGACGGTGAGAAGTACCTCTTCAACCCCACCAAGGAGCAGCGCGACAATGGCAACCGTATGATAACCACCATCGCCGCCACCCATAAGAAGATCGTTATGATCGAGTCCGAGGCCGATCAGGTTCCCGAGGATGTCATGTACGAGGGCATCGTTCAGGCGCATGAGCACCTCCAGCCCGTTCTCGACCTCATCGACAAGATGGTCGAGGAGATCGGCAAGCCCAAGTTCGAGTATGAGCACGCCTCCTTTGACGATGTTCTCTTCGAGAAGCTCGTCAATAACGAGTTCGAGTCCATGGAATACTGCATGGACACCCCGGACAAGAACGTCCGCGAAGCCCGCGTCAACGACTGGATCACCATGGTCGAGGAGAAGTACGGCGAAGAGCATCCCGACATGATGAACTACATGGACGAGATCCTCTACAAGCTCCAGAAGAAGGTCGTCAAGAAGTGGCTGCTCGCCGGCAAGCGCGTTGACGGACGCAAGATGAACGAGATCCGTCCTCTCGCCGCCGAAGTCGGCGTCCTGCCCGTTGTCCACGGCTCCGGCCTCTTCACCCGCGGCCAGACTCAGGTCCTCTCCATCGCCACTCTCTCCACGCTTACCGACGCCCAGAAGCTCGACACCATCTGGGAAGAGGACACCAAGCGCTTCATGCACCACTATAATATGCCCTCCTACTCCACCGGCGAAGCCCGTGCCAGCCGCTCCACCAACAGACGTGAGTACGGCCACGGCGCACTGGTCGAGAAGGCTCTCGAAGCTGTCATCCCCGATGTTGAGGATTTCCCCTACGCTATCCGCGTAGTCTCCGAGGTTCTCTCCTCCAACGGCTCCACCTCTCAGGGCTCCATCTGCGGCACCACCCTCGCCCTCATGGACGCAGGCGTGCCCCTCAAGGCTCCCGTTGCCGGTATCTCCTGCGGCCTGATCCAGGACGGCGATGATTTCACCACCTTCATCGACATTCAGGGCGTTGAGGACTTCCACGGCGAGATGGACTTCAAGGTCGCCGGCACGAAGCAGGGCATCACCGCCATCCAGATGGACCTCAAGAACGACGGCCTCAAGCACGAGATCGTCAAGAACGCCTTTGAGATCACCAAGGAAGCCCGTTACCAGATCCTTGACGAGGTCATGCTCAAGGCCATCCCCGCACCGCGCAAGGAGCTTGCCAAGTCCGCTCCCAAGATGATCCAGATGAAGATCAACCCCGACAAGATCCGTGAGGTCATCGGCTCCGGCGGCAAGGTCATCCAGAAGATCACCGCTGACACCGGCTGCAAGATCGACATCAACGATGACGGCACCATCTTCATCGCCAGCACCGATATCGACGCATGCCGCGTTGCCCGCAAGACCATTGAGGACATCGTCTTTGAGCCCATCGTCGGCGCCCTGTACTTCGGCGAAGTCAAGCGCATCATCTCGAACCTCGGCGCATTCATCGAGCTTGCCCCCGGCAAGGACGCGATGTGCCACATCAAGGATCTTGAGTTCAAGCGCACCGAGAAGGTCGAGGACGTTCTCAACATCGGCGATAAGACTTGGGTCAAGTTCACCGGCATCGATGAAAAGGGCCGCTGGAACATTTCCCGCAAGGAAGCCATCAAGGAGCTTGGCGAAGACAAGGTCAACACCAAGTGATCTGAGCTATAGAAACAACACACCCGGCTGTTCAGCTGAACAGCCGGGTATTTTTACCTCGCGGCACATCACATCTTCTCCGTCATGCATCCGCCCTCGCGCCGTATCGAGAGCACACGGCAGCTGCCAGCACCAAGCACGGCGTCGATCCCAGCGCGGAAGTTTTCCAGCATATCCACCGGAACAAAGGCCTGCACCGTCCCGGCAAAGCCCCCGCCGTGGACGCGGAACGCCCCGCGTCCGCCGAGGAGCCGCTCACACAGCAGCAGCGCGAAAGCCAGCTCCTGCCGCGCCGTGCTGCCCGTGGGTATCACGTTCTGTAAATACATCCACGATGACCGCCCGGATTCGGACACGAGCCGCAGAAAGCGCTCGAAGTCGCCATTGCCGAGCGCTGCCGTTTCTTCAGCGCAGCGCCGGTTTTCGCTGAACACGTGCGCCGCCCGCAGTACCGCCCGGTCGCCCGCCGCGCGGCGCACCTCGGCTATGCGCGCATAGAACTCGCGCTCGTCCACCTCGCGCAGGTGTTCCTTGCCGAATACACGGCACACGGCCTTCAGCTCGTTCGTTATCGCGGCATATTCCTCGGTCAGCTCCGCGTGATCCGCTCCGCTGTCGATGATGCACAGCGCGTACCCGCACCCGGCAAAGTCGAACTCCACCGGCGTAATTACTGGCGCGCCGGGATCGGCAAAGTCTATGGCCACTATCCCGCCAACGGCGGAAGCGGTCTGATCCATAAGCCCGCTGGGCTTACCGAAGTACTCGTTCTCTGCGTACTGCCCTATGCGCGCGATCTCCGCCGGGCTCAGCGCGCCGCCGGACAGGGCATTTATCACCGTCCCGATGAGCACCTCAAAGGCTGCGGATGAAGAAAGCCCGCTGCCCGGCAATACGTCCGAGACGATATATGCGTCAAAGCCGCGGACGCCATACCCGCGCCGCATAAAGCCCGCGGCGACTCCGCGCACCAGCGCGGCGGTAGTGTTCCGCTCCTCGGGCTGCATTTTAAGCTCGTCGAGCCTCACCGTGACCGGCGCGTAGCCCTCGGACATGACGCGGATGCAGCCGTCATTATTTTCAGCGGCGGCCGCCTTTGTGTCGAGCGTTACCGCCGCGGCGAGGACAAGCCCGTGCTGGTGATCCGTGTGGTTGCCGCCGAGCTCCGTGCGCCCCGGCGCGGAGAAAATATACTCCGCTGCCCTCCCATACTGCCGCTCAAATTTTGCCTTCAGTTCCCCGTACATAAGTGCTCCTCTGAAAAAGCCCCGGAATACTCCGAGGCTTTTTGCTTTTTGGCTGTCTTGTTTTATTTCGCGCCGGGCTTGCCGAGCATGCGGAACATATTCTTCTTGTATTCCTCAACGCCGGGCTGGTTGAATGGATTGACGCGGGACATGTACCCCGATATCGCGCAGGCCATCTCGAAGAAGCAGACGAGCGCTGCAAAGCCCTCCTCGTCGCGGCGCTGCACCTCGATGACGATGTTCGGTACGCCGCCGGTGATGTGCGCTTCCTTGACCGCGTCCGCCGCGACAAGGCTTATCTCGCTGAGCTTGCGTCCTGCGAGGTAGTTGAGAGAGTCGGCGTTGTCCTCCTCAAACGGGAACACGAGGCTGCTGCGGCTCTCGGTGAAGCGCACGACGGATTCCATCAGCGTGCGCGGACCGTCCTGTATGAACTGCCCCATGGAGTGCAGGTCGGCGTTAAACTCGACGGAGGCGGGGAAGATGCCCTTGCCGTCCTTACCCTCGCTCTCGCCGTAGAGCTGCTTCCACCACTCCGCCATGAAGCGGAAGCTTGGCTCGTAGCATGCCAGCAGCTCAATGCTGTAGCCCTTGCCGCAGAGCAGCTGCCGCGCCGCGGCGTACTGCCATGCGGGGTTCTCGGGAGAGCGCAGGTCGAGCGCCTCCATCTCCGCGATAGCCGCGTCTATCACGCGTCGCACGTCGATACCCGCGACGGCCATCGGCAGCAGGCCGACCGCGGACAGGACGCTGAAGCGCCCGCCGACGTCGTCGGGAACAACGAAGCTCTCCCAGCCGTGCTGCTCTGCAAGGCCGTGGAGCACGCCCTTGTGCTCGTCGGTGGTGGCGAATATATGCTCGTCCGCCTTGTCGCCGTACTTCTTCGCAAGTATCTCGCGGAAGATGCGGAAGGAGACTGCGGGCTCAAGCGTCGTGCCGGACTTGGAAATGACGTTCACGTCAAAGTCCATGTCGCCGAGCGCGGCGATCGTGTCGCATATCGTGTCGGTGGAAAGGGTGTTGCCCATGAAGAAGACCTTCGGGTCGTCCTTGCCGGGCATGGGCTTGAGCAGCTCTATCGCGCCGCGCGCGCCGAGGTAGGAGCCGCCTATGCCGATGACGACCAGCGCCTTTGAGCGGCTGCGTATCTTCTCCGCGGCGGCGACTATGCGCTCAAGCTCAGTCTCCTTTATGCGGCGGGGCAGCTCCACCCAGCCGGTGAAGTCATTGCCGAGACCGCTTTTGTCGGCAAGCGTCTTGTGCGCGAGCGCGGCAAGCTCATAATCGGGGCCTGCTGCGGTAAAGAATCCGGCAGCGCCGGTGAGATCAACTTTAACCATAATAGCCTCCTGACGGTATATGTATCATAGTGGTGTGCTTTGAAAAACCAACACTATTATATACTATCTTCCGCGGATTTCAACTGTATATTTCGCCTGCACACCCCGCGGAATATCAGCCGCGTCAGCGGCCCCGCAGCGAAGAGGTTCCACAGCAGCGCCATCGGGAAGTTTTTCAGCACCGTCCCGACCCATATCGCCGGCAGCTGCGTGAGCGGCGCGCCGCCAAGGCTCTCGATGTAAAACGGGAAGGTCGACAGCAGCATGATGTGGTTCATAAACACAAGAAAGTTGATAACAATGATGAGCACGAAATTCCGGCTCCAGAGCTTTTCTGATTTTTCCATTTCAAATATCTCCCTGAAAAAATAAAAAAACAACGGGCAGCTGACAACCGGAATTACGCTGTCAGCTACTCGTTGTGTTGTATTTATTGTATCAGATCATGCCGTCAAAAGTCAAAGGACAAATTGACAAAATCGCCGCGGAAACGGAATCATTTTATATACCGTTTTATGAACCCGTCTAACTTCTCCGCATAGCCCTCGGGGTCGACATGCATGCTCTCGACGTGCCGCGCGCCGGGGACGAACAGACAGTCCTTCTCCGTCGGGCAGAGCTTGTACAGCTCCTCGCCCATGTGAAACGGCACCGTCCTGTCCTCCGTCCCGTGGAAGAACAGCACCGGCTTGTCCGTGCGCCTGAGGTTTTCGCGCACATCGGTGTCGTCCATGTCGTAGCCGGATATCACGCGGTTCAGAAGCCTGAACAGTGGGTACGCCGCGCCTATCCTGCCGCGCAGTATCTCCGCGCCGCTGGTGAAGCCGCTGTCGGAGACGATGAACTTCACCTGCTCCGGGCAGCTGTCGCTGACCTTCAGCACCGTCGCCCCGCCCATGGAAAAGCCGTGGAGTATTATCTGTATATCCCCGCCGAAGCGTTTCAGCAGCACATCGAGCCAGAGCTTCACATCCCGGCTCTCGAAGATATCATAGCCGTAGCGCCGACCGCCGCTCTCACCGGCAGCCGTGAGGTCGCAGGTGAACAGGTCAAAGCCGCGGCTCTTATAGTAGTCATAGTACATACCCGCCGTCTCAAGATGCTCCGAGCGGTAGCCATGGACGATGAAGGCGATGCGCCCGCAGGGCGCGCCGGAGCAGGGGTAGTAATAGCCCTCAAGCGTGTCGCCGCGGTCGTTCGTCAGCTCAAGGCGGATGCACCTGCACCGGCGCAGCCGCGCGGCGTCCCCGTCGCGGTGGAGGTAATAATCCTCCTTGTGCCCGCGCGGCTCATGCAGCCGCCCGATTATCCCGGAATTGCGGCAGAAGATATAACGGTAAACCTCGCCCGCCGCGAATGCGGCAGCGGCGGCGCCTGTGAGCGCCGCGATCCTTCCCGCGCGCCTCATGTTACAGGGAGCACGGCGCCGACCGTCGCAAGCAGCGAGCAGCAGGCAATGAGTATCTGGAACGGCAGCGCGCCGAAGCGCCCGAGCAGTGCCGAGGAGCCGGTGCGCTTGCGCGAGAGGTTATAGGCAAGGATGATGCCCAGCCCCGTCACGACTTGGATTATGCTCGCAAAGCGCGTGAAGCCGACGAAGCTCGAAAGCCCCATGAATGCGAGAATCAGGCAGGGAGCGGAGGCCGCAAGCCAGCTCAGCCGGGTCGACCAACCCGTCTGCTCGCTGACGATGTCGCGCAGGTTCAGGGTGTTCGCCCAGAACGAGGTCGCGAGCGCCAGCAGCGTGAACACGTAGCCGACGACGCTGACCCAGCCGCCGAGGCTTGCCGCGAGGTCGACGAGCGCTCCGTCCTCGGAGATGTTCGTCCCCGCGCCGAGGAGCGTCGTTATCGTGATGAAGAGGATAAGCCCGGCATTCACGGCAAGACCCGTCATGATCGCGGCGCGTATGCGCTTCGCGTCACCGTTCAGCCCTTTGACGACCTGCGGCGTGGACATGACCGCCGACAGCGAAAAGGACACCATGCCGAACATCGCAAGCGCGTTGTTGAAGCCGCGCCAGCCCGAAGGCAGCGGGCAGGTATCGCGCATGATCGTCGTGACGAACAGCACCCCGACGACCGCGACCATCGCACCGACGGAGAACTTCTCGCAGATGCCCACAAGCTTCATCCCCACGAACACGACGCCCGCGCCAAGCACGTAGAAGATGAGTATCCCCGCCCAGTCCGGCAGACCGAACCATGAGCGGAACACCGCCGCCGCGCCGGTCAGAAAGGCACTCACGTTCACGATGACGGACACGCCGAGCAGCGCGAATGCCGTCCATGTCAGCACTGTCTTGAGCTTGCCCGCGAAGAGCTCGGACTCAAAGCAGCTCACGAACTGCGCCCCGCCGTTGTTGAGCGAAAGCTCCGCTATCAGCAGGTGCAGCAGAATGTTGAAAAGGTAGCAGAATGCGATTATCAGCAGTATCTCGCGCAGGCTGTTGTGCGCTGCGAGGTACGGCACGGAGAGTATGCCCGCGCCGACGCCGTGGCCGACAATGATGCTGGTCGCTTCAAGAAAGCTCAGTGAGGATTCGGATTTGATCTTGTTCATCATGCGCCTACTTTCTGTGTTTTAGTTTTGTGAAAAAGCGCGGAGCCGCCTGCCCCGCCCACGCGACGAAGCGGAAGGCCGCATAGTTGAGCGTAACGCTGCCGCTGCGCATCACCGCGCTGAGCAGCTTCACCGCCGCGCCGCCGAAGGGCTTGCGGCTGCGCTCACGCAGCTGCTCATTGGTGATGATGCCGCGGATAACGTCTCTCTTTTCATTGCGGTTGAGCCTGCATCCGGGGGAAAACAGCGTCGTCAGGCAGGAAAACACACTTTTTGCGAACATATATCGGAAGTCCTCGTCATCCTCCGCGCCGAACCTGCGGCAGAGCTGCTGCGCGCGGGTGTCGGCCGCAAGGCAGACCTCGAACTTCTTGTCATAGTAGCTGCTTATAAGGCTCTGTCCTGGGTGCATGATGTAGCTGTACTTGCATTCGGGCAGCACGGCGACGCTCCCTGCGCGCTCAAGGCAGTCAAAGATGAACAGCCTGTCCTCGCCCCAGCGATAGTCGGGGAACCTGATTTGACCGCTTTTGACCATCTCGGCGCTGAAGAGCTTAGCCCAGACCTGATTGAGCAGGTTCGCCTTGTACAGCCGGCCGAGGTTTTCACCCAAGGCCGCGGGATCTAGATGCTGCTCCGCTTCGTAATAGGACGCGGTGCTGCCGTCGGTGTTCTTTATCGAGAAGCCCATCAGCACAAGGTCGGCTCCCCGTCCTTCGGTGAGGGCGTATTCCAGTGCGTCACTCTCCAACAGATCGTCAGAGTCAGCGAACATTATATATTCCGCATCCTCCGGTACAGCGTCAAGGGCGAGGTTTCGCGCCTTGGCAGGGCCGCCGTTCGGAACGGTCATCGGTATAAGCCGCTCATCCTCCACGCGGAGCTTTTCAAGCACCGCCGCGGTGTCGTCCGTCGACCCGTCGTCCACGACGATGAGAACGAGGTTTGACACCGTCTGGTTCAGGATGCTGCGCACCGACGCCTCGATCGTCGCACCGGAATTGTAGGCCGGCATGATGACGGCGGTTTTCGGCGTTTTGTTATTCTGCTGCATTGCCTGTCCCCCTCGGCGCGGGCCGTCCTGTCTCCGGGCAGGCCCTGTATATCTCCATGAAGTATTCGTACATCGGCATAAGCTCCGCATAGGCGGAGACGAGTATCTCCGGCAGCTTCTGACTGAAAGCGTCCCCACCGAGGTCAAAGCTCTTTTCAAGGCCGCTGCGCTTGCGGTTATACCAGCTGTCTATGAGCGCGTCGCCGCGCAGCTTCTTCGGCCGCTTGTATTCCTCGCCGTCAAGCTTGTAGCCGCGGCGCTTCACGCTCTCCGCGATGCGGCGGAAGCGCTCGGGGTTCGCGTCTATGCTGCGGCGGAAGGCCTCCATCTGCGCGGGCGTTGCACTGTAAAAGCCCATGCCGTAGCTGTAATCCGCCGCGCCGACCTCGAACCAGAACATCGGCCCCTCGAGCAGCACCTGGCTTGCCTTTATCGAGAACCAGAGATGATCCTTATACGGCCCGCGGCCGAAGAGCCGCCGCGCGTCCCGGTAGATGCGCGAGACGTGCACCCGGCAGTCAAGCGCCGGATAGCGCTGCTCCATGAGCGCGAAGCACTCCTCGGCAAGCGCCTTGAACGGAGCGTTCACGTGCTCCTCAAACTCATCCTTGTGCGCCAGAAACCACGGGCGCTCATTATTAAAGGCAAGCTCCCAGAGAAACTCGCCGGTCTTTTTGCTGAAGCCCTGAAACATGCTGTAATTCCGTCTTTCTAAGATTAATATACAATCTATTTTAGCACACTTTTTCGGCCATATCAACAGCGCTGATGTCTGTACAAGAGCCATAAAAGATGGTATAATCCAATTAATTATTGGCATTTTACGGCGGAGGTATAAGAAATGAAAATTATAATTGCCGGGGCGGGCAAGATTGGCTACTCTGTTGCGAGCATCCTTTCCGACGAGGGGCATGACATCATCGTTATTGACAACAACCCCGCCGTGATAAATAACCTTTCAAATAACCTTGACGTTATATGCGTCGAGGGCAGCGCCGCGAACCCCGAGACGCTGACCGAGGCCGGGGCTGCGGACGCCGACCTCATCATGGCCGCCATGCGCAGCGATGAGATGAACATGGTCTGCGGCATCTCCGCGCGCAAGCTCGGCACGAAGCATGTCATCGCCCGTATCCGCGACACCGGGTACATGAAGCAGACGGAGTTTCTGCGCGAGGCGCTGGGGCTTTCCGTCATCGTGAACCCCGAGCTTGAGTGCGCAAAGGAGATATCCCGCATCCTCCGCTTCCCGAGCGCCATAAGGGTCGACGCCTTTTCCAAGGGCAGCGCCGAGATAATCGAGCACCGCATACTGCCGGACAGCAAGCTTGACGGGATGCAGCTCAAGGACATGGTCGGCAGCTTCAGCGCGAAGGTGCTCGTCGGCGTCGTCGAGCGCGGCGGCGAAGCCATCATACCGAACGGCAATTTTACCCTGAAAGCGGGCGACCTTATCAGCGTCACCGGCGCGTCACAGGAGCTGAGGAAGTTCTTCGTCGCGGCGGGGCAGTACCGCAAGAGAGTCAAGAACACGATGATAATGGGCGGCGGCAGGATCGCCGTTCACCTGACGCGTCTCCTGATGGAGTCGGGAATAGCCGTCACGATAGTCGAGGCTGACAGGACGCGCTGCGAGGAACTGTGCGACCTTGTCCCCGGCGCGCGCATTATATGCGGGGACGCCACCCGCGGCGATATCCTGCTTGAGGAGGGCATCAAATCCTCCGATGCGTTCGTCGCGCTCACCGGCGACGACGGCGATAATATCATCACCTCCATCTACGCAAAGCAGAGCGGCGTCGGCAAGATCGTCGTAAAGGTGAACCGCGAGTATTATTCCGATATACTCGAAAGCTCCGGCATCGACTGCGTCGTGACGCCCAAGACCCTGATAAGCCAGCAGCTTGCCCGGTACGTGCGCGCAATGAGCAACTCCGTCGGCAGCAGCATGGAGACGCTCTACCGCCTTGCCGACGGCAAGGTCGAGGCGCTGGAGTTCAAGGTGGCGGAGGGCTCGGCCTGCGTCGGCATCCCGCTGAAAACGCTGCGTCTCAAGCCGAACATAATCATAAGTGCGCTCGTGCGCGGCAGCAATACGATCATCCCCGACGGCGAAACTGTTATAAAGCCCGGCGACCATGCGGTCATCGTGACGCGCGCCGGCCGCCTCAAGGAGCTTGACTCTATCGTTGAGGGCCGCTGATGAACACAAGAATGATAGCCCGTTCGCTGGGGCTTATTTTGCTGTGCCTTGCCGTGCTGCTGCTCCTGCCGCTGATCGCGGGGCTGTACTATGGCGAGAGCGTCCTCGGCTTCATCGTCACGATCGCAATATCCGCCGCGGCGGCCTTCGTGCTCACGCGCTTTAAGCCCGAGAGCACGGATATTTCTGCGCGCGAGGGCTTCGTCATCGTCGGCATGGGCTGGATACTGCTGAGCGCTATCGGCGCGCTGCCGTTTGTGATAAGCGGGGATATTCCGAATTATATAGACGCGCTGTTCGAGACGGCCTCCGGCCTTACTACGACCGGCGCGACGATAATGACAGACATCGAGGCCATGTCGCGCGGAGGCATGTTCTGGCGCATGTTCACGCACTGGATAGGCGGTATGGGCGTGCTGGTGTTCATCATGGCAGTGATGCCGATGAACGGCGCGCACTCGATGCACCTGATGCGCGCGGAGGTTCCGGGGCCGACGGTCGGCAAGCTCGTCCCGCGTGTGCGGCAGACGGCGAGGATACTCTATCTCATATATTTCGCGCTGACTATCATCGAGGCGGTGCTGCTCCGCTTCGGCGGCATGAGCAATTATGACGCGCTGCTCCACGCCTTCGCGACCGCCGGCACCGGCGGCTTCTCAACTCGCGCGGCGAGCATCGCGGCCTTGGACAGCGTCTATATCGAAATGGTCATAGCCGTGTTCATGCTGATCTTCAGCGTGAACTTTAACCTCTATTATCTCATCCTGCTGGGCAGGATACGCGACGTGCTGCACGATGAGGAGCTGCGCTGCTATCTCGTCATCGTCGCCTTCGCGACGGTGACGATGGGCATCAATATCGCAGATCAGTACGGCGGCTTTATAAAGGCGCTGCGTTACTCGTTCTTCAATGTCCTGACAATATCCAGTACCTCCGGCTTCGGCACGGCGGACTTCACGCGCTGGCCGCAATATTCGCAGAGCCTTATCGTTATCCTCATGCTGATAGGCGCGATGGCCGGCAGCACGGGCGGCGGCATCAAGCTCTCGCGCATGATGATATTTATAAAGACCACGGCCTGCGACTTTATGAAGATCGTAAGCCCCCGCATGGTGAAGCGCGTGGCCATAAACGGGCAGCGCATAGACCGCGATACTGTCCGCGCCGTCTATGTTTTCTGCGCGCTCTACGCGCTCATACTCGTAACGGGGACGCTTCTCGTCTCCTTTGACGGCTATGACATGACGACGAACTTCACAGCGGTCATCTCGTGCCTGTCGAACATCGGTCCCGGCCTTGGCCTTGTGGGTCCTGCGGGCAGCTTTGCGATATTCTCGCCGGTGTCGAAGCTCATTTTCACGTTTATCATGCTTGCGGGCAGGCTTGAGTTTTACCCGCTGCTGGCGCTTTTTGCCACGTCGTTCTGGAAGAAATAGAGATATATAGGGTGAAGTAATGAACTATAAGATGGTTGGCCGTGTGCTGGGTATGGTGCTGCTGTGCCTGACCGGGCTGATGCTGGTGCCGCTGCTGGCCGGTATAATATACGGGGAGAACGTGCGCCCGTTCGTGCTGTGCATCGCGCTGAGCCTCGCGCTCGGGCTGGGGCTGGCCTCCATAAAGCCCGATTCGACCGACCTGTTCGCGCGCGACGGCTTCCTTGCGGTCGGCCTTGCGTGGATGCTCATGTCGCTCCTCGGCGCGCTGCCGTATATTTTGAGCGGGGACATACCGGATTTTGTCGACGCTCTGTTTGAGTCCGTCTCCGGCTTCTCGACCACCGGCGCAACGGTGCTGACCGATGTTGAAACGCTCAGCCGCAGCTGCATGCTGTGGAGGCTCCTGTCCCAGTGGATAGGCGGCATGGGCGTGCTGGTGTTCATGCTTGCGGTAATGCCGATGAGCGGTGAGCACTCGATGCACATCGTGCGTGCGGAGTTCCCGGGGCCGACGGTCGGCAAGCTTGTCCCGCGCGTGCGCGAGACGGCGAAGATACTCTACCTTATCTACGTCGGCATGACGCTTCTGGAGTTCGTGCTGCTGGCCTGCGGAGGCATGAGCATCTATGAAGCGCTCGGCCACGCCTTTGCTTCTGCCGGCACCGGCGGCTTCTCGACGCGCAATGCGAGCCTCGGAGAGTTCAACAGCCTGTATATCGAGGTCGTCGCCACGGTGTTTGAGCTGCTCTTCAGCGTGAACTTTTATATTTATTACTGCATCCTCACCGGCAGAGCCAAGTCTGCGCTCAAAAATGAGGAGCTGCACTGCTTCGTCGGCATCGTCCTCTTCGCGGTCGTGTCGATCGCGATAAACCTCTATTCGCGCGGCTATTACGGCAGCATCGCAACTGCGCTGCATCAGGCTTTCTTCAACGTCTCCATGAGCATAAGCACCTCGAGCTTTGCGACCGTCGACTATACTCTCTGGCCGCAGTACTCCAAGTGGATGCTGCTCATGCTGATGCTGATAGGCGGCTGCGCCGGCAGCACCTGCGGCGGCCTCAAGCTCTCGCGGGCAATGATCCTTGTGAAAACGGCGCTCTCCGACCTGCGGCGTATGGCGCATCCGCGCAGCGTGAACCCCGTGCAGATAGACGGCAAGCGCGTCGCGCCCGAGACGGTCAAGGCCGTGCACACCTATTTTGTCCTGTACATATTCATCATCCTCAGCTGCACGCTGCTTATCTCGCTCGACGGCTTTGACACCGCGACGAACTTTTCCGCGTCGCTTGCCTGCCTTTCAAATATCGGCCCCGGCCTCGGCGTCAACGGCCCATACGGGAACTACAGTATGTTTTCCGACCTGTCAAAGCTCCTGCTGTCCTTCGTGATGCTGCTGGGCAGACTTGAGCTCTATCCGATACTCGTTATGCTCATGCCCTCTACGTGGAGAAGATAACGCAAATACGAAAAAAATTCCTCGTACCAGGTCGGTACGAGGAATTTTTATAGGTTCAGGTCAGCTTCGATTACTGGAGCTTTTCCAGATATTCAACGATGCGGCGCACGGTGTCGAGCTGGCTTGCGTCGTCGTCGGAAATGGATATGCCGAACATATCCTCAAGGGACATGATGAGCTCCACGACGTCGAGGGAGTCAGCTCCCAGATCGTCGACGATGCTGGTGTCCATGGTGATGGTCTCGGGGTCGATCTCAAACTGCTTTGCGAGGGCATCTCTTACATTTTCAAATATCATTTACAATTACCTCCGATGTGCCGGGCACATAAAGTTACTAAATGAATCAGGCCCACTCTCTGCTCTGGGGCTTGTTGTCAGATTTGTCGGGCTTAACGTAGGACACGACCACGCGGCGGTTAGGCTCAACTCCGGTGGAGCTTGTGGTGACGCCCTCGTAATTCTGCAGTGCGGTGTGGATGACATGGCGCTCGTAGGAGTTCATCGGCTCGAGAGCCATGCTGCGCTTGTACTTGATCGCCTTCTCGGCCATCTTCTCGGCAAGACGTGTGAGGGATTCCTCGCGCTTGCTGCGGTAGCACTCGGCGTCAACGCTGATGTGCAGGCGCTTCTCGCTCCCGCGGTTGACGACGTAGTTGGTCAGGTGCTGGATGGCGTCGAGCGTTTCGCCGCGGCGGCCGATTATCGCGCCCATGCCGCTGCCGCTGAGGTTCACGTTCACGCCGCCGTTCTCGCGGGGGCTGATCTCGATATCGGCAGTGACGCCCATGCGCTCAAGCAGACCCGTGAGGAATCTGCGTATCTCAGCGTAGTCCTCGTTCTCGTCGACGACGGCTGCGGCCTTTGCAAGCGCGGCAGGAGCCTCAGCCTTAGGCGCGGCAGCGGGGGCTGCGGGCTCATCCTCGGCCTCGTAGCTGACGCGGATGACGGCGGGGGAGGCGCCTATGCCCAGAAAACCGGACTTGGCTCTCTCCACGATCTCCACGGAAACATCGTCCCTGTCCAGACCCAGCTCAGCAAGGGCGGCGGCAATGGCCTCGTCCTCGGTGCGGGCGGACTTTTCCAAAGTTTTGATCATATTGTTAAATTCTCCTGTAAGTCATTCCTCGGTCTTGGCGGAGCCGTCCTCCGCTGCGCCCTCGGATACCTCTTCACCGGCGGCTTCGGCGCTTGCTTCCTCGACTGCTGCAGTCTCCTCAGCGGCGGTCTCTTCAACTGCTGCGGGGATATCGTCGGGGATGGTCTCGTCTATCGCCGGGGCGAATTCGGACTCGGCAGCGGCGGCGAGCGTCTGCTCCTCGGCTGCCTCGGGATTGGAATAACGATCGGGCACGTAGGCACGGCCGCGTGCGTAGCGGCGGTTGCCGACCTGCGATGCGGGTATCTCGGCCTCCTGGATGCCGAGGCGCTCACGCCTTGCGGCGCGCTCGGCTCTCTCAAGAGCGGCCTTGCGCTCCTCGTTCTTCTGCTTCTCGCTTGCGCGAAGATTCCTCTTGCTGGTGTTGGCGTTGACCTCGGTCTTGCCCTCGGCTCTGAGACGCTCGGTCTCAAGGCGCTTTGCCTCAAGCTCCTTCTCGCGCTCGGCGCGGATGGCGGCCTTCTCAGCGTCCTCGATGTCAAGCTGCTTCTTGTACTTCATGGTGAGCACATAGTCGCGGATCATGCCGAAGACGGAGTTCGCGATCCAGTAAATGCCCATTGCTGCGGGCATGATGAAGCAGATCCAGATGGACATGAGGGGCATCATGATGTTCATGCTCTTCATGGAGGCTGCGGCCTGCGCATTGTCCACGGGGTTTGCCATGTTGCTGATCTTCATCGACAGCCAGGACAGGCCAGCCGAAATGAACGGGATCAGGAACAGACCCAGCGCCGGACCCCAGACGGAGGGATCACTCCAGTCGGTGTGGGAGAAGAAGTTCCACTCCGGCTGCTGGCCGAGATTGACGCCGAGGAAGGTGAAGTCGATATTCATCAGGCCGTCGATCTTCCCTGCGAGTGCGGACTGCACCTCGTCCCAATGGGTGTGGGCGATCTCGGCGAGCTTTATCTCGACGTAGCCGTCTGCCTTCTCAGGGATGATATACCAGCCCTGCTCGACGAAGAAGCTCTGCAGGGTGTCAACGACCTCCTGCGTGACGAACATCATCCTCGTCAGCGGACGGCGGATGACGCTGTAGAGTGCGATAAGGATGGGGAACGGGATCAGGGACCAGAGGCAGCCGGACATGGGGTTGACGCCCTCTTCGCTGTACAGCTTCTGCATTTCGGCATTGAGCTTCTGGGGGTTGCCCTCGTGCCGCTTCTGAAGCTCCTGGATCCTGGGCTGCAGGCGCGTGGAACGCATCATGCTCTTCTTGCTCTTCGCCATGAAAGGCGTCATGAGGAGGTTTACAAGAAGCGCGAAGAACACGACGGCGAGGCCGTAGCTGCCGGTAAGCTCATAGAATTTGACCAGCGGCCAGGCAAAGATCTTGCAAATAAATTCGCCCATGGGAATCTCCTTGTTGTTTCTTTAAGTGTGGCGGATATTGCGGTGCTATGGTACGGGGTCATAGATGCCGCGCCGCCCGTGATAAAACGGATGGCAGCAGCAGATACGCCGGAGCGCGAGCACGCCGCCCTTGAGGGCGCCGTACTTCTCAATGGCCTCCATGGCGTATTGGGAGCAGGTCGGAATAAAGCGGCAGCAGGGGGGACGGTTCGGAGAGATATTCTTCCTGTAGAAGCGGATGGCGGCAAGCATAAGCTTTTTCATTCCGCCGTCTCCTTCATCAGGCCGAGCTTTTCGCACGCTGAGAGAAAGGCCCTGTCCATCTTGGCATACTCCGCGCCGACGCATCTTGTGCGTGCGACAATGATGATGTCGTAGCCCGTTTTCAGTGCAGGGGCATTGAGCCGGTATATCTCCCGTAGCCTGCGGCGCACCCTGTTGCGGACGACGGCGTGCCCGAGCTTTGTGGACACGGTGTAGCCCACGCGGTTATGCGCCTCGCGGCTGCGGCGGCAGTACACCACCATATACGGCGTGACCGCGCTTTTGCCTTTGGAGTAGAGCCGGCGGAAATCACTGTTCTTTTTTAGCGTGCATCTGGCGTCCAAAAGTCGCTCTCCTGCCTGTCTGCCCGGTTATCCGGACAAACACCTAAAGGGCGGATCACTCCGCCCTAAAAATTATTCTCGATAAACCTGCTTCACCGGGGGTGTCTCAGTAGCTGAGCTTTGCTCTGCCCTTTGCTCTGCGGCGGGCAAGAACCTTACGGCCGTTAGCGGTCTTCATTCTCTTGCGGAAGCCGTGCTCCTTCTTGCGCTGGATCTTCTTGGGCTGGTAGGTACGAAGCATGATGTGCACTCCTTTCAGGTTGATACTCAACATCGGGCAAAGCCCGAAGTAGTTGACAAAAGTAACCACTCGGCGGACAGTGCCGCCGAGTGGTTATTATATACTAAATTATCTCAGCCTGTCAACAGAAAGTTTTCGCCGCGGTATCGCTCCCCGGCATGCGGCACAGCAGTGCCGCCATTATGCCGCTCTCAAGGCTTATGTGTGCCTCGCCGCGCCACTCGTTGCTCGTGCCGATAGGGAAGCGGTTCGTTATCGTCGCGTGCTCGACCGGGTACTTGACACCTGTGATGCTCACGCCCGTGCACCGGTCGGAGAGCGACAGCACCGACAGCGAGCAGCCCGCGCGCGCCGGGATGCGGACGCTCCCGCCGGAGAAGATATACGCCTCGCAGCCGCGGCTGAACAGCTGCACCGGCACTCCGCGCTCCGCCGCATAGGATGCGGCCTGGAGGTTTGCAAGCATATGGTCGAGCCGCCCGCCGAGCGCGCAGTAAAGGCTGATGCGCGTAAAGCCCAGCTCGAGCGCGCGGCGTACCGCGTGCATCGTGTCCGTGTCGTCCTTTTCCCGCGGCAGGCGTTCGACTGCCGCGCCCTCGGGGAGCTTGCCCGTGTAGGAGTCAAAGTCGCCGAGCAGAAGGTCGGGGACAATGCCGCTGCGCTTAGCGTAGCTGTACCCGCGGTCGCAGGCGATGATGTACTCCGCCGCCTTTATATCGTCCATCGGCGAATATTCTCCGCCGGAAATTATCGCGCACAGACCTTTCATGCCGTCTCCCTCCTTGTTTTTGGCATAAAAATTTACCGGCCATATAATACCTGTTGAGGGTATTATAGCACATCACGGCCGGTAAATGTAGAGATAAGCGGTATTTATTTGCTCAGCGCTTCGATATCCTCGCCGCGGATGTATTTGCCGATCAGCGTGTAGGCGAGCCAGCCGAGGAGCAGGCAGAAGATCATGTCGATGAGCATGTAGCTGCCGTTATAGAGCGCGGAGTAGAACCAGGGCGTTGTCATCGTCATGCCGAAGAAGGTGTCCGGCATATATTCGCCCCATACCGTCGCGCCGACGACATAGTGTACGAGGAAGCGCGCCGCGCAGCCGACAGCGGTACCGATGAGCAGGCCGTACTTGTTCTTGTGGAAAAGCCCTGCGAGGCCGAGCACGGAGTAGGCGATGATATAGTCGCCGAGGACGGACTGCCAGCCAATGGCAAAGCCGCCGTCGAACATCAGCTGCAGAAAGCTGTATACGATGCTCGCGAGCATGCCGGGGCCGAAGCCCCAGCGTGCGCAGTAGATGAATATCGGCAGCATGCCTATGCCGACCGAGCCGCCCTGCGGCAGCTCGAAGAGCTTGACATAGCTGAGCACCTGCGCCAGCGCTACCATGACTGCACCCTCGCACAGGGCGCGGAGCTTGAGATGACTTTTGCTTTTCATTTTTTCTTTCCTCCAATTCTTCCATCGGAAGCAGGGACGTAAAAAAGCCGCGGGATATCGATCCTGCGGCTTTGGAGAGCATCTCTGTTTCCTACGCCGGCATTACCCGGATCAGGTTCATGGGTTTTGAGATTCATGTTTATCTCATCTCAGCCGGGCCTACCCAGCTCCCCGTGTTCAATTGCACGCTTAGAATACTACTCCGCATGCCCCGTGTCAATAGTCAGTTTCACAGTGCCCAATTGCCAGTCACTCCGCAGGCATCCCTTGCCTCTCCCTCTGGGAGAGGTGGCCGAGCGCAGCGAGGTCGGAGAGGGCAAGCAAAAAATCCAACTCAGAACACCATTCCCCGTCTTTTGTGAATATATTCCCCGCGCTGGGAAAAACTGTTTCGTATAAGGCTTTGCCGCACCGTGCGGCCTTGCCCTGACTGCTTTTCACGGGAGAATATCATGGACAGTATGAACCTCGCACCCTATATAGATAATGAAAGGCTCGCCGATTACGCCGTATCCTGCGCGCGGCTTCTCAAAAGCACCGGCACGCAGTCCGGTGCCGAGGCCGCGCTGCGTCTGCATGAGAGCATCCGCGAGCTGCGCCGCTGCCGGGACACGCTCCACCGCCGATATACAGGCGCTCCCGCTGTCCCCTCGGGCTGCGAGTGGCTTCTTGATAACTGGTATATGATCCAGCGCGAAGGCCCCGCCGCCGAGGATGAGCTGCGCCGTGCGCGCTCCCTGCGCCGCTGCCGCGATGGGCTCATCATCACCGAGCTTTGCCGCACCCTGCTGCAAGCGGGGCATGGGAGACTCACCGAGCAGCGCTGCCGTGTCTTTCTCGAAGCTTTCCAGAGCGTCACGGTGCTGCGCCGGGGCGAGCTGTATCTTTTCCCTGCTGCCATGCGCGCCGCGGTGATACAGGCTCTTGCCGCCGTCTGCCGGGATATGCTTAATTCCTCGGACGCCGAAGCCTACGCACAGGAGCTTGAGGCGCTGTTTTCCTCCCTGCGCCTGCTCTCCTCCATGGACATGGAGCGTCTGCTTGATTCAGTCGATGTGTGCAGCGCTATCCTTTCCCGCGACCCCACCGGGGACTACCCCAAAATGGATCGCGAGACAAAGACCGAGTATCTCCGCCGTCTTGAAATAATGGCCGCGCAGCGCGATGTTGAGGAGCATACCCTCGCTTCCGGGCTCATCGAAAAGGCGCAGGCGGAGAACCGCCATGTCGGCTTCCTGCTGCTGCGTGAGCCCGGCAAGTGGGGCGCGGCGCTCTACATCGCCGCGAATGTCCTGCTCACTCTTTTTATAAGTCTCTGCATTTCCTTCTCCCTCGGCAGCCTTTGGCTCGCGGCGCTGCTGCTTCTGCCGGTGTCGGAGCTCGTGAAGGCCGCGGTGGACTTTCTCCTCATGCGCGTTGTGCGCCCCCGCCCCATGCCGCGTCTCGATCTGAGCGAGGGCGTGCCCGAGGAGGGAAAGAGCATATGCGTCATCTCCGTCATCCTCGGCAGCTGTGATGCGCAGCGCCTTGAAGCCCTGCGCCTTGCCAGCCGCCGTGAGGGGAAGAATCTCAGCTTCGGTCTGCTTGCCGACCTGCCCGGAGCCGCGACAGCCGAAACGCCGCGCGATGCACAGCTGCTGCGCGATGCGCAGAGCGCCATTGACGCGCTGAATGAAAAATACGGCGGCGGCTTCTATCTCTTCACCCGAGAAAGAAGCTATAACGGCGAGAGCTACAGCGGGCGTGAGCGAAAGCGCGGCGCGCTCATCGAGCTTGCAAAGCTCCTCTGCGGGGAGGACAGCGAGCTCTCCGTCACCGGGGACGAAGCAGCCCTGCGCGGCACACGCTACATCATCACCCTCGATGCCGATACCCGCATATACCCCGGTTCACTTTCGCTGCTGATCGGTGCGGCGATGCACCCGCTCTGCACGCCGGTGATCGACGAGGGGTCAAATGTGGTCGTTTCGGGTCACGCGATCATCCACCCGCGGATAGAGACGGAGCTTGAGAGCGCAAACTCCACGGACTTTTCCCTGATCTTTGCCGGGGCCGGCGGCTGCGATCCGTATTGCAGCCTCTGCGGTGAGCTTTATATGGACGCTTTCGGCAGCGGCGGCTTTGCCGGCAAGGGGCTCATCGATCCCAAGGCGCTGCTGCGCTGCACGGCAGGGCGCTTCCCGGATGGGCGCATCCTCTCCCATGACGCACTTGAGGGCGCCTATCTGCGCGGCGCGTACATGAGCGACGCCGAGTTTTCCGACGCCTTTCCCGATAAGCCTCTTGCCTATTTCAAGCGCCAGAACCGCTGGATCCGCGGCGATTGGCAGAACGCCCGCTGGATATTTGCCCGCGAGCTTTCGGATATCGACCGCTTCCGCCTGTTCGATTCGCTGCGCCGTTCCCTCGTCGCGCCGCTGACATTTATCGCGATCCTCTGCGGATTTTTCTTGCCCGCGCCGGGGCTTGCCCTCGCAGCATGGGCGGCACTGCTGGCACTGCTGAGCAGCCTGTTCCTATCGCTTATCGACCGCAGCCTTTCCCGGCGCGAGCATGTCCGCCTGAAGCGGCACACAAGGCTCCTGACCGGCGCGGGCGGCGCTATCGTGCGCACCTTCATGCGCCTGTGGCTGCTGCCGTTCGAGGCGTGGGTCTCCGCCGCGGCGATACTCACGGCGCTCTGGAGGATGCTGATAAGCCACCGGAAGCTTCTCCAGTGGCAGACCTTTGCGCAGACCTCGGGCGGTGAGCAGCTCGGCGAAAATGTCCGCGCGATGTGGGTGTCCGTCGTGACGGGCGTGCTGCTCATGGCCTTTTCCCCGGTGATAATCGGCAAGAGCGCGGGCTTCATGTGGCTGCTCTCCCCGGCGGCCGCGGCAGCACTGGCGCTTCCTGCCTATAAGGGCGCGGCCATTGCCGCGCGTGACCGCGAACTGCTGCGCTCTGCGATGGCCGCCTGCTGGCGCTATCTCAAGGACTTTTCCGCGGCGGAGGACAACTTCCTGCCGCCCGATAACTTTCAGGAGCAGCCGCCGACAGGCGCCGCGCACAGGACATCGCCGACAAACATCGGCCTTGCGCTTGCCGCGGCGGCAGTATCGGCCGAGTGCGGGATAATTCCGCGCAAGGAAGCAGCGGGCTATATCTCCCGCGCTGCGGCGACGCTTGAGAAAATGCCGCGCTGCATGGGGCACTATTATAACTGGTACGATACGCGCACTCTCGCACCGCTCTCCCCGCCGTATATCTCCACGGTCGACAGCGGAAATATGTACGCGGGGCTCCTCTGTGCGGCAAACGCGCTCGATACATGGGGCGAGGCGGAGCTATCCTCAAGGCTGCGCGCGATAATGGCCGGGATGGATTTCTCACCTCTCTATGACAGAGTGCGCGGCCTGTTCTATATTTGCTATGACACCGTGAACAATGCCGGCAGCGGCGGCTGGTACGACCTCATGGCGAGCGAAGCCGTGCTGACAAGCTACATCGCCGTCGCGAAAGGCGATGTGCCGATGCGGCACTGGCGCGCCCTGAGCCGCGCGCAGCTGCAGAAGGACGGCTACCGCGGCCTTGCGAGCTGGACGGGGACGATGTTTGAATACCTTATGCCCGCGCTGTTCCTGCCGCTCTACCGGGCGAGCCTGCTCTTCGAGAGCAGCCGCTTCTGCCTGTATGTGCAGAAGCGCCGCCACTTTGCGGGTAAGCCCTGGGGCATATCCGAAAGCGCGTTCTATTCGCTCGACGCCTCCCTGTGCTACCGCTATAAGGCGCACGGCTGCCCCGACCTTGCCCTCAAGCGCGGGCAGGAGAGCGACATGGTCGTCTCCCCATACAGCAGCTTTCTCGCCCTTGCGGTCGACCCTATCGCCGCGGTGCGCAATCTGCGCCGCCTGCGCGATATCGGGGCCTACGGGCGCTGGGGATATATAGAGGCGCTGGACTTCACGCCCGGGCGCTGCCGCCGCGCGGACGGAGAGCAGGTGCGCTGCTACATGGCGCACCATGTCAGCATGAGCCTGCTCGCCGCGGCGAACGCGGCGGACGGCGGCTACGTGCAGAAGCTGTTCATGGCCGATGCGTCAATGGCGGCGTACACCCTGCTGCTTCAGGAGAAGCTGCCGGATTCGAGTGTCGTGATGCGGCGGGACAGCTCCCCCGTACCGGAGCGCCCGCGGCAGCATGATAAGAGCCGCTGGGAGCTTCGCGGGAGCGAAGCGAACGCCGGGGCTCATGCCTGCCTGCTCTCAAACGGGGCGTACAGCATCCGCGTCACGGACGATGGAAACAGCGCAGCTTTCTTAGGCGGCTGCTGCGTATATGACTGCAGGCGCCCTGATGACACGCTCTGCCTCAGGCTCAACGGCAAGAAGCTATTGCCTTCCAGTGGAGAATACGCATGGACGCTGAGCGAGGATCACGCCGCGTGGAGCTTTGAACAGGACGGCGCGCAGTGCGCCGTGACGCTTGCGGCTATCGACGGCGAGCTTGGAGAGCTTACAGAGGTGCAGCTTCGCGGGGCGGGGCGCGCGGAGCTTGAGCTCGGCTTTCGCCCGGTGCTCGCCGCGCCGCGCGATATGGAGAGCCACAGCGCGTATTGGAAGCTCGGCATGACGGCGCAGGATGGGGAAAACTCCATCCTGCTGCACCGGCTGCCGAAGGGCGATAAGCCGGGTATATGGCTGTGCCTTGCCTGCGATCACCCGGCCAACTTCACGGCCGACGAGCAGGGCGGCGCAAAAGCGCTCGTCTCCCCGTATCTGCGCGCGTCGGTGACAGTAACTCAGCCGCGCGCGGGTCAGGCGGCCACGCTGCGTTTTGCCATCTGCATCGGGACGGACGCACAGTCTGCGCGTGACGGCGCGGCGCGTGTATTAACTGCCGGAGCCTACGGCGGGAGCATGCCCGACGCGGCGGCGATACACCTCGGCATGAACGCGGCGGAGCTTGGCGCGGCGATGGAGCTGGTGCTTCCGCTGTGGAGAAACATGCTCTCAAACGCTGCGCCGCAGAGCAAGCTTTGGCGTTACGGCATCTCCGGTGACCTGCCGATAATATGCTGCGACGGCGGCGCGGTGGAGACGGAAAAGCTATTGCGGCGCTTCTGCCTGCTCAAAAGCTGCGGGCTCGACGCGGAGCTTGTTTACCTCACGCGTGAGCAAGGCGAATACCTCCAGCCGCTGCTGCGGCACATCGGGCAGGTGCTTGCGCCGGTCGGGCTGGAAGCGCTTATCGGCAGCCCCGGCGGCGTGTTCACAGCGCCGCTTGAGGCCGCCGAAACGGTGAAGAGCCGTGCCGCCGTTGTCATCGGGGAAGCGCAGAAGCAGTATCACCCACTGCGTGAAGCGGAGCTGAGCGCCCGCCGCAATGCGGATTCTGTTCCGAAACACAGCTGGGACGACATGAAATTCACATTTGAGGTGAACGACACGCTACCTGCGCGGATATGGCAGCACATCATAACAAACGGCAGCCTCGGCGCGATAGCCGCGGACATCGGCCCGGCGGGGCTGTGGTACAAGAATGCGCGGGAAATGCCCCTTATCGCACCGCCGGGGGATATATACGATGCAGGCAGTCCGGAGCGGCTGTACGTCATGCATGGCGGCAAGCCCGTCAGTCTCTTTGCCGCGAACGACGGCTTTGCCTGCCGCGTAAGCTATATCCCGGGATGCGCGGAGTGGGAAAAGGAGATCGGCAAAAATAAAATCAGGACGCGCCTGTTCATCCCGCAGGGGCTGGACGCGCGCGTGCTGCTCATCGACGGGGCTGACGGGTTGCCGCTCATCTGGGAGCTTGAGCCCGCACTTGGCGGGAAAAACGGAGCCTGCCTGCGCATTGAGGAAGAGCCGGGGCTTATCCGGCTCTCAAGCCCGGATTCATATTATCCCGGAGTGCAAATGCTCATCGGGAGCAGCGCGGAGCTTGACGCGGAGACTGGTTTCATTCCTGCCGGGCTGCGCATAAAGCTAAACACCGGTGCGGAGACTGTGCTCTGCTGCGGCTGCTGCACGGAGACGGAGCTGCGCGAGCTGTGCACACCGGACACCGCGCGCTCGCTCCTGAGCGCCGTATCCGCGCGCTGGGCAAGGCTCCTCGGAACGTTTTCTCTGCGCTGCGGAGACAGTGCGCTTGAGCACTATATGAACGGCTGGGCAGTCTACCAGACCGTCGCCTGCCGCCTTGAGGGGCGCAGCAGCATATACCAGAGCGGCGGCGCGCTCGGCTTCCGCGATCAGCTTCAGGACAGCATAAACCTGCTGCTCATAAACCGCGGCTACGCGAGGGAGCGCATACTCGACTGCTGCCGCCATCAGTACGCCGAGGGCGATGTGCTGCACTGGTGGCACCCGCACTCTGACGGCGACCGCGGCGTGCGCACACGCTGCTCTGACGACCTGCTATGGCTTGTATGGGCGCTGTGCGAATACGTCGAGGTCACGGGAGAGGAGGAGCTGTGCTTAATTGAGGAGCCGTATCTCTCCTCCCCGCCGCTGAAGGACGAGGAGCACGACCGCTATGAGCGCCCGGAAAAGTCCGCAAAGAGCGCGGCAGTGCTTGAGCACGCCCGCGCGGCATTGGAGTGTTGTATACACCGCGGCTTCGGAAAGCACGGGCTGCCATATACCGGCAGCGGCGACTGGAACGACGCGCTCGACAGAGTCGGCGGAGAGAGCGTGTGGCTGGGCTGGTTCTTTGCCTACTGCGCCGCGCGCTTTGCGGAGCTGCTGGAGCGGCTCGGCGCCGATGGCGCGGCGCACTACAGGCAGTACGCCGCCGAGGCCGGCAGCGCGGCGGATGCGGCCTTCAACGGGAAATGGTACCTGCGCGCCCTCTATGCCGACGGGGAAGCGCTCGGCGGCGGGGAGCGCATAGACTCTGTGGCGCAGAGCTGGGCGGTGCTATCGGGCTTCGGCTCAGAGACGCGCGCTGCCTCGGCGATGGATTCGGCGCTGTTCCGCCTCTGGGACAGGGAGCACAGGCTCATAAGGCTGCTCGACCCGCCGTACTCCGACCGGGAGAGCAGCCCCGGCTATATCACCGGCTACGGCGAGGGCTTCCGCGAAAACGGCGGGCAGTACACCCACGGGGCGATATGGCTCGCCATTGCGGCACTGCGCCTTGGGAGAAGCGCCGAGGGCACGGCGATGCTCGAGACGCTGCTGCCGGAGACGCACGAGGAGCGTATCTATCAGGCGGAACCCTTTGTACTCCCGGCGGATATCAGCACGGCGAGGGGGCACGAGGGGCTTGCGGGCTGGACATGGTACACGGGCTCCGCGGGCTGGTACTTCCGCGCGGTGACGCGGGAGCTGCTGGGTCTGCGCATGAGAGACGGGAGACTTTATATAGAATCCCCCGTGCTGCCGGAATTTTCCGTATGCTGGACAGACGACGCAGGGCGCACTCACACGATAGAGCGCAGCCCAGACGGGATCACCGTGGACGGTAAAAGCTACGACGGCGGTGGGCTGCCTTAAATTTCCTGTAATTAACAAATAGTTCTACCATTTCAGGGCTGCGGGTGGTATAATTATAAGAAAGAAAAATCGCGGAGGTGCCACATGGAATTTAACAGAACCGAGCTTATGCCCGGCGTGTTTCTGAGTCATCTGCGTTCCGACAAATTCAAGACCGCCTGCATGAGCGTCACGCTGCTCACGCAGCTGCGGCGCGAGACCGCGGCGATGAACGCGGTCATACCCTTTGTGCTGCGCCGCGGCACTACGCGCTACAGCGATATGGAGCAGCTGTCGCGCAGGATGGATGAGCTTTACGGCGCGGCGGTGGAGCCGGTCGTGCGGCGCATCGGCGAAATTCAGTGCATCGGCTTTTACGGCAGCTTCCCGGAGCCGGACTATCTGCCCGGGGGCGAGGCGCTTCTGGGCGACACCTGCGCGCTCATGGCGCAGCTGCTGCTCGACCCCGTCACGCGCGGCGGCCTGCTGCTGCCGCAGTATGTGGACAGCGAGCGCGAAAAGCTCCTTGACATCATCCGCAGCCGCATGAACGACAAGCGCAGCTACGCCCTCACGCGCTGCATCGAGGAGATGTGCTGCTATGAGGACTTCGCCGTCAGCCGCTTCGGCAGCGAGAGCGAGGCCGAGAACATCCATTATAAGAAGCTGACCCGGCACTACCGCGAGCTTATCCAGACCTGCCCGGTCGAGATATTCTACTGCGGCAAGACGGACTTCAAGGCAGTCTCCGCCGCGATGCGCGATGCGTTCTCAGCGATGCCGCGCGGCGAGATAGATTACGACATCGGCACCGACCTGCGCATGAATGCGGTGGAGGATCACGTCCGCTTCGTGGAAGAGGAGATGGACGTGACGCAGGGCAAGCTCGTCCTCGGCTTCCGCCTGGGCGAGTGCATGGAGGAGCCGGACATCCCGGCGCTCTATGTCTTCAACGCCGTCTACGGCAGCGGCACGACGAGCAAGCTCTTCATGAATGTGCGCGAAAAGCTGTCGCTGTGCTACTATGCAAGCTCGGCAGTGTACCTGCACAAGGGGATAATGCTCGTTTCCTCGGGCATCGAGTTTGACAAGCTGGACGCCGCGCGAGATGAGATACTTGCGCAGCTCGACAGCGTCCGCCGGGGAGAGATCACCGGCGATGAGCTGCGCTCGGCGAAAAAAAGCGTCGCTTCCGACCTGCGTGCGGTTCAGGACAGCATAGGCGAGCTTGAGGGCTTCTACCTCTCGCAGGCGCTCGACGGGCTTGACTACGGCCCGGCAGAGCTTGCGGCGCTGGCAGAGGACGTCACGAAGGAGGACGTTCAGGCTATTGCAGAATCGATAGAGTGCGACCTTATATACTTCCTCAAGGGAAGCGGAGAGGAGGACGGCAGCGATGATGAAACTGCATGAATACCCTGAGATCGGCGAGAAGCTTTACAGCACGGTGCTCCCGAACGGGCTTGAGATAAGGGTGATACCGAAGAAGGATTTCTCCACCTGCTATGCCGCGTTTATGACAAATTACGGCGGGGCGCACCGCCGCTTTACGGTAGACGGGCGCACCGTCGACACGCCCGCGGGCGTCGCGCACTATCTTGAGCACAAGATGTTCGACCTGCCGAACGGCGATAACGCGCTGAGCATACTCTCGGCAAACGGCGCCGACCCCAACGCCTTTACTTCAAGCGGCGTGACCTGCTATTACTTCCAGTGCACCGAGGGCTTTGAAGAGAACCTGCGGATGCTGCTGCACTTTGTATCGACCCCGTACTTCACGGATGAGACGGTCGCAAAGGAGCAGGGGATAATCGCGCAGGAGATACGCATGGGTGAGGATAACCCCGGCATGGTCGTCTACTATAACCTGCTTGGGCTGCTCTATGACCACCACCCGATACGCGACCGCGTCGCCGGGACGGTGGAGAGCATCTCCCATATCACGGCGCAGACGCTTTACGACTGCCACCGTGTTTTCTATGCTCCGTCGAACATGGTCCTCTGCGTGGAGGGCTGCGTCGACCCGGAGACCGTCGCGCGCATCGCGGAGGAGGAGCTGCCGAAGGAGCGTGCCGAGATCCCCACGGCGGACTTCGGCAAGAAAGAATCCCTGCTTCCGCGCGAAAGGCTCTGCCGTGTGCAGGGGGAGGTCTCCGCACCGCAGTTTTTCATCGGCGCAAAGCTCGACTGTGCCGGGCACGGCGAGGCCGCGCTGCGGCAGCACCTTGTCGCCGCGCTGTGCCTGAGGATGCTCTGCGGTTCGTCCTCCCCGTTCTACACGAGGCTCTACGCCGACGGGCTTCTCAGCGTGGACTTTGACTATGAGACGGACTTCTCCGCCGGGACAGGGACGGTCATCATCGGCGGCGAGAGCCGCGAACCGGAAAAGATACTCGAAGAGCTCTCACGCGAGGTCGAGCGCATCGCAGCCGAGGGCTTTGACGCCGGGAGCTTCGAGCGCGCAAAGCGCGCCTCACTCGGTGCGAGACTGCGCGGGCTTGAGGATTTTGACAATGTCTGCGTCTCGATGGCGATGGGGCTTCTTGACGGCTACTGCGCGCTCGACGCTTTCCGCCTGCTCGAATCGGTCACGGCTGAGGAGTGCCAGCGCTTCGCCGCGGAAAACCTCTGCCGCGAGAGACTGGCGATGTCGGTCATTGAGCCTAAAAGTAATATTACAGAAACAGAATAAGAAGGTAAAAAGCTATGCAGCCCCTTGTGCAAACCATCCAGCGTGATTCCGCGATCACCTTCCCGATGCTCGGAAACCTCACGATAAATCCGCCGTCCTACTTCACGGTGTTCGGCATGGACATTTATTTCTACGGCGTCATCATCGGCCTCGGCTTCATCCTCGGCATACTCTACTGCTCGAACAACAGCCGCCGCTTCGGCATAGATCAGGACAGCGTATACGACGTGATGATATGGCTCATCCCGACGGCAATCATCGGCGCGCGGCTATACTACGTGCTCTTCCGGCTGGATTACTACGTCCAGCACCCGAACGAGATATTCGCCATCCACAACGGCGGGCTTGCCATTTACGGCGGCGTCATCGCCGGGGTGCTGGTGATATGGCTCGTGTGCCGCAAAAAGAAGATACCGCTCGGCGCGATGCTCGACCTGCTGTGCTACGGGCTGCTGATCGGGCAGATACTCGGCCGCTGGGGCAACTTTATGAACCGCGAGGCTTTCGGCGCGGAGACTGATATCTTCTGCCGCATGGGGCTTATCGCGCCCGACGGCAGCACGATATACGTCCACCCGACCTTTCTTTATGAGAGCTTGTGGAACCTGTGCGTTCTGATCTTCCTCATCATTCTTGAGAGGAAAGGCAAGCGCAGGTACGACGGGCAGTGCATCACGCTCTATTTCCTGCTCTACGGCATCGGCCGCACATGGATAGAGGGGCTGCGCACCGACAGCCTTTATATCGGTGCAACCAACATACGTGTTTCGCAGGTGCTTTCAACAGCGCTTGTGATAATAGCTCTGGCGTACCTCATCATTCAGGGACGCCGCGAGCACCCGCCGGAGAAGCTCTATGTCAATATGCGCGCGGCGCAGGAGACAACGGAACCGAATGGCGGCGAGGAACAGACAGAAGCAGACAACGAAACGGAGGAAAAATAACATGGCAGATTATAAGGACATCATCACCGGCACTCTCAATAACATCGTCGGCAAGGTCAAGGAAGTCGCAGACAGCGGCGCTATCAAGGACATATACGAGCACGGCGCAAACCGCGCAAAGTCCTACGGTCAGATGGCAAAGCTCTCACTCGAGATAAACGGCGACTCTGAAGAGCTCAAGCGCGTCTACGCCGAGATCGGCCGCCTGTACTACGACCAGGCAAAGGACGCTCCCGTGGGCTTCTTCGCGCCCCTGTTCGAGCAGGCCGCCGCGCTCATTGAGAGCATCAACGGCAAGCAGGCGCAGATCCAGGCGATGAAGGACGAGTTCGCCGCCGAGACCGCTCCCGCCGAGGACGCGGACTTTGAGTCCATCGTCGACGCCACCGAGGACGACGGCACCGCAGCCGGCGACGAGGACGGCATCGAGATAGAGATCACTATCGAGAAGGACGACGACAAGGAATAAGCGATAACTCATGCAAAGGGCACGCTGCGGCGTGCCCTTCAGTTTTGCATATACTGAATGCAGCATTCATATTTTGCATGATTCATACTTGAAATCAGGCTGAGAATGTGCTTTAATATATAAGCAGAGATAAGCAAAATATATATCGTAAGGAGTAATAGCAATGGTAATAGACACGTTAGCTCAGCTTGAAAGCTATGCGGCGCTTGACGCGCGCTTTGGCGAAACGGCAAAGTTCATTGAAAAATGCCGCACCGAAAATCTTCCCGCCGGGAGATACGAACTGGATGGAGACAGGCTTTATGCAATGGTCATGGACTATGTTCCCGAAGAAAAGGCCGAACCGCTCTACGAAACGCACGATAAGTACGTGGACATTCAGTGCATGCTTGAGGGCAGCGAATACCAGTGGTATGCTCCGCGCGGAGAGCTTAAAGAGAAAATCGCCTACAATACCGAAAAGGACATCAGCTTCTATGAATTCAGCGGCAGCGGCAGCAGGCTGCATCTCACAGAGGGGAGCTTTGCGGTCTACTTCCCGCAGGACGGGCATCTTCCCGGTATGGCCGACGGCAGCTGCGGGAAATGCAGAAGGATCGTGGTGAAATTGAAATGGTAAGCTCTGCCGCAAAGGAAACGACCGGCCTTACCCTGAGCCTGTGCAAGGCTTTTGATATACTGAGCTGCTTTACGCCGGAAACGCCCGCGCTGCGCGTGACCGACATTACCAAAAGGGTCGATATGACGCAGAGCAATGTCTCCAGGCTCGTCGCAACGATGACGGCCTACGGCTATCTGGAGAAGGATGAGGATTCGGGCTACTATCAGCTCGGCAAGCAGATCATAACGCTCTCGTCGATCGCGCTGAACCACAGCGAGCTGCGCAAGCAGGCGCTGCCGGAGCTGTTCCTGCTCGAACAGCAGTTCGGCGTCGGGGCAAACCTCGCCGTGCTGTATGATGACAGCATGTACTATCTTGCCCATGTTGACAGCCGGACCTCACCGAGAATGTACACAATGGTCGGATATTCAAATCCGCTGCACTGCACGGCGATAGGCAAGGTGCTCCTTGCTGCGATGACCAATGATGAGATCATGGACATCATCGGCAGAAAGGGAATGAAAGCCTATACATACAACACAATCACGTCCCCGGAAGTTCTGATGGAGCAGATCGACAGGTGCCGCCGCCTCGGCTACAGCACGGAGTACGGCGAACACGCCTTGGGCAGCGCCTGTGTTGCCGCGCCGATACGCGACCGCACCGGCAAAGTGATCGCCGGGCTGAGCCTTTCAGGAAAGTTCCGCGGCAGCAGCATCCAGGAACACGAGGAGGAAGTCTCATCGATCGCGATGGAATCCGCTGCGCTCATTTCCAACAAGCTGGGCTGCCTTTGATTTTAATATGTACAGGGAGCTGCCGGACAGGCAGCTCCCTGTTTCTTTGCATGAAATTTGCGGTGTGACGATCAAGTTGCACAAAATTCCACGTCCGTCTTTTATACTCCATCTAATTATTTCGGGTTTCTTATCTATTTTCTAAATGAGTATTGCAAAATATGAATCACAGGCCTATAATACAGATGCTGAATTCGCTTCAGATAAAATCCATAGGAGGATCCAAATGAAAAAAACATTAGCAGTAATTCTTTGTGTATGCATGATGCTGGCGCTCTTCGCCGGATGCGGCGAGTCGGCAAGCACCCAGCAGCCGGCCGCAGCTCAGACCGAAGCTCCCGCGGAGCCGGCCGATGAGAATGCACTTCCCGAACAGTACGACCTGATAATGACCTTCGGCGCCGAGACCGGCTCCGTCTATGCAATGGGCATTCAGATCGGCGAGTACATCAACTCCATCGCTCCCGACATCACCTGCACTGTCAAGGTCGGCGCGGCGGCATCGAACCTCGCACTGCTCAGCACCGGTGAGACCGTCATTGCCCACTCCCAGTCCGATACCATCCATGAAGCCATCGTCGGCGAAGGCAACTTTACTGAGCCCGTCACCGGCATTTACGGCGTCGCTTCCGTTATGGAATCTGTTCTCCACGTCGCAGTCCCCGCGGATGCTCCCATAAACTCCTTCAAGGATATCGTTGACCAGAAGTACCCCATCAAGGTCTCTGTCGGCGCTCAGGGCAGCGGCATTGAGTCCCTGTTCCGCAAGGTTCTCGCATACTACGGCGCAAGCTATAATGATATCGCTGCATGGGGCGGCAAGGTAGAGTACCTCAACATCGGCGATGCGTCCACGCTCTTCACCGACGGCCAGCTCAACGCGGTTTCCGTTCTTGCCGGTATGCCTTATTCCACCATCTCCGAGATCGCAGCCTCTAAGGACATCAAGCTCCTCACCCTTGAGCAGGAGGCAGTCGACGCTCTCTCGAGCCAGGGCTATCTCGCAAAGACCATTCCCGCCGGTACCTACACCGGTCAGGATTCTGACGTGAGCACGGTCGGCGTTGTGATCACCGTCTGCGCAAGCGCGGATGCAAACGAGGCTGTTGTGTATGAGATCACCAAGTTCCTCAATTCCGAGGAGGGCATCTCCATTCTCGGCAATGTCAACTCCGGTTTTGCAAACTACATGACCGGCCCCGAGAGCGGCATTGCGGGCATCGAACTTGAGCTCCACCCCGGCGCGGCACGCTACTACAAGGAAGCCGGCGTCGCCTGATAGCAAGAGCAGACTAACGGCGCGGAGCTGCATATTATTTATGCAGCTCCGCACATGCTTATGAAAGGAATTGCCAATGTCAGAGTCTACAAAGCTCGATAATAAGAAGTCGCTGGCCGATATCACCGCAAAGATAATATTCGTTATCGGCCTTGTCGCTTCCTGCTTCCATCTCTATGTTTCTGCGACCGGTATTCTGGAAGCCTATAAAATGCGCACCACGCATCTGATGTTCCTGCTCCCGCTGGCTTTCCTCATATACCCGATGCGCAAAAAGGGACGTTTTTCAAAGATAGGCGTTATCGATTATATCTGGTTCGTCCTCACGCTGGCTGCAATGACATACATCAGCCAGATATCCTACTCGCGCCTTATCGCGCGCATACCCTTTGTGTCACCGCTCACCACGCTTGACTATGTTGTCGCGGTGTTTATAGTTATCGCCGTTCTGGAGGCGACGCGGCGTGTCGCCGGTATGGGCATGGTCATCGTCTGCCTTGTCGCCATTGCGTATGCGTTCTTCGGCAAATACCTGCACGGCAAGATCCGCCACACCGGAACGACCGTAAAGCGCATGGCCGAGCAGATGAGCCTGAGCACCAACGGCATTTTCGGCTCAACCGTTGCGGCGTCCGCGACATTCATTTTCATGTTCACGCTCTTCGGAGAATTCCTTGAGTATTCCGGCGCGGGACAGTTCTTCATCGATCTTGCCTTTTCGCTCACCGGCAAGGCAAGGGGCGGCCCGGCAAAGATGGCGGTCATCGCCAGCGGCCTTATGGGCATGATCTCCGGCAGCTCGACCGCGAACGTCACCTCCACCGGCGTGTACACCATCCCGCTTATGAAAAAGACCGGCTACCGTTCCGAGTTTGCCGGTGCGGTCGAGGCCTCCGCATCCACCGGCGGGCAGATAATGCCGCCTGTCATGGGAGCCGCCTCGTTTCTGCTTGCGGAATACGTCGGCATTCCGTACATAAAGCTCTGCGCTGCAGCTGCGGTACCCGCGATCCTCTACTATGTCGCGATCTTTACTGCGGTGCATTTTGAAGCGGTGCGCACAGGGCTCAAGGGCGCGGCTCCGGATGAGAACGCAAAGTCCTGGCAGTGGCTCCTGCTGCATAAGGGCTATCTTTCCGCGCCTATATTCGTGATACTCATCACGATGATCCTCGGCTTCTCGGCATACAAAGCGGCGCTCTACGGCATCCTCTCGATCGTCATCATCATGTTTGCGGAAAAGCGCGGGAGGATCGACTGGCGCGCGCTCGTCAGAACGCTCGCCCGCGGCGGCCGGAATGCTGTTCTTATCGCAGTCACCTGCGCGGCGGCCGGTATCGTCATAGGCGTTTCCAACGAGACGGGCATAGGCGTCAAGTTTGCCAGCATCATAATAAGCCTCGGTCACAACAATCTGTACCTGATACTCCCGATGGTAATGCTGGCCTCCATCGTGCTCGGCATGGGGCTTCCGACAAGCGCATGCTATATCATGGTTGCGGCGATCGCCGTACCGGCGCTTATAAAAATGGGCTGCAACACGATGGCAAGCCACATGTTCGCGCTGTATTTCGGCGTGTTCTCCGGAATCACGCCGCCTGTCGCGATCTCCGCATATGCGGCGGCAGGACTTGCAAAGTCCCCTCCGATGAAGACCGGATGGCTCGCGGTCGGACTTTCACTGCCCGCGTTTATCATCCCGTATTCGTTTATCTTCAACCCCTCGCTGATCCTTGAGGGGACCATCGCCGGCACAGTATGGGTGATTTTCCAGTGCATAGTGGGTATCTTCGGCATGGCTTCCAGCGTTATCGGCTGCGCGTTCGGACCGGTCGCCGTATGGGAGCGCATAGTGCTCGTTGTGCTCTCCGCGTTCATGGTGGTGTCCCCGAACGTCATCGCCTCCGTGGTCTGCATGGTCATTGTCGGCGGCCTGCTCATCACGAACAGGATCCGCGCCAAGGACTGGACGGCGCCTGAGAAAGGAGCGATAGTCTGATGCAGATAGAGAAAATAGAAGTATTCCCGATAAAGATAAAGAAGGATCATGTATACCTCGGCAGCAGCTCCGGTCTGGATACGGACTATGATTATTACCTGCGCCCGGAGTACAGGTGCCCGTATTCCAAAAATATGGAGACGCTGCTTGTCAAGGTGACGTGCAGCGGCGGCATAAGCGGCTGGGGCGAAGCCCTCGCACCGGTACTGCCGGATGTGGCCGGGCGCATAATCAGCGAGCTGTTCACGCCCGTACTGCTCGGGCGCGACCCGCTCGACCGCGGCGTCATATGGAACATGCTCTACGGGCTCATGCGCGACCGCGGCTATTACAGCGGCTTCATGGTGGACGCTATATCGGCGGTGGACTGTGCCCTGTGGGACATCGCGGGAAAGCATTTCGGCGTGCCGGTGTATAAGCTCCTGGGCGGCGCATACCGCACGGAGATACCGGCCTATATATCCGGCCTTCCGGTAGCGGGGCTTGATGAAAAGGTCGCGCTTGCGCTGAGCTGGAAAGAGAAGGGCTTCAAGGCCATAAAGCTCCAGATAGGCTACGGAATGGACGAGGACATCAGGATAATGCGCGCGCTGCGCGAGGCGCTGGGCGCGGACTTCAAGCTGATGATAGATGCGCACTGGAACTACACGGTGGCTCAGGCCGTCAAGCTTGCGCACAGGCTCGAAGAGCTGGACGTGGAATTTCTCGAATGCCCGCTCAATCCGGAAAACCTTGCCGGTTACAGCGAGCTTGCTGCAACTGTCAGCATCCCCGTCACCCTCGGCGAGGCGGACAGAACGCACTGGCGCTACAAGGATATTCTCGACCGGAACAGCTGCGACATTGTCCAGCCCGATGTGGGGCGCTGCGGCATAAGCGAGCTTATGCGCATATCGGAGCTTGCCGAGCTTTACGGCAAGCCTGTCGCTCCGCATCTGAGCGTCGGTCAGGCAGGATGCATTGCGGCTACTCTGCACTGTGACGCGGCTATATACAACTTCTATGGGATGCAGGAATACCAGCCCAGCATCCTCCCAGTAGCAAACGAATTCCTTATCGATCCGATAAAGTGCGAAAACGGCGCGTTCTCTATCCCGGAGGGCGCGGGCCTCGGCATAGAATTCGACGAAGACAAAGTCAGGTATTATTCATCTGAGAACAAGTGAAAGGCAAAAAAATGCAGAATATAAATGAGCGGCTGTCCGGCGTATGCCCGATCCTCCCTACCCCGTTTTGCGAGGACGACACCATCGACTGCGGCAGCCTGGAGCGTGAAGTAAATTTTCTCCTCGATTCCGGGGTCAGCGGCATTGCTCTCTTCGGCAACGCAAGCGAGGCTTTTGCCCTCACCGCGGCTGAAAAGCAGCAGATCGCAGAGCTTGTCGTGCGCGTAAACAACGGACGCGTACCGCTGGTTTTCGGCGCGGGCGGCACGGGCATAGAGCCTGCGATCGACAGCGCACAGTGGGCTTACAAAAACGGCGCGGATGTGCTTATGATGATGCCGCCGTACATGATAAAGCCCGACGCACAGCGCATATATGATTATTACGCCGCTGTCGCAAAGGCTGTGCCGCTGCCGATAATGATCCAGGATGCGCCCGGCGCCTGCGGAGTCAATATCCCGATAGACACCATCGTGCGTCTTGTGAACGACTATGACAATATCCGCTTCGTGAAGGCCGAAGCCCCTCCCACTTTCCAGAAAGCAAAGAAAATAATCGAGGCGACGGGCGGAAAGGTCACCGTATTCGGCGGACTGAACGCGACCTTCTTCTACGAGGAGCTGTGCTCCGGCGTTGTCGGTACGATGCCGGCCGGTGAGTTCCCGGATGTGCTTGTCAGGGTATATGAGCTGTATACCTCCGGCCGGCACGAGCAGGCGCGCGAGGAGTTCTACCGGTATCTGCCGTTCATACGTCTGGGCTCTGTGCCGGGCGGAATGGCGATGGCCGTGCATAAGGAGGTCCTGGTAAAGGGCGGCATATTCCGCACCGCCAAGGTGCGCAACCCCTATGTCCCCGCATCTCCGGAGCTTCTGGAGCTGGTCTGGCAGGCGCTCGAAACGCGCCCGCTCAAGGCACTTGAATACGCAAAAGCATAAATGAACACATTAAAAGGGCACGCTGCGGCGTGCCCTTTAGTTTTTTATATTGAGCCAAAACTGTTGCGAAACGGCGGAAAATGGATTATACTGTTAATCTGTATTATAATGCTATCCTTATCGGAGATATAAAATGAAAGAAAAATTCCGCCGCTGTTGGGCGCTGGTGCTTGTTTTTGTGATCGTCACGGGAGTGTGCTTCCTGTTTGCCGGGCGCAAATCCGGTATGTTCATTGATGAGATATATGCCTACGGCCTGTCGAACAGCCATTATGCGCCGTTCCTGACCGACATAAAGGACGGGGAGATGGTCGGCAAGACCTTCACCCGGCAGGAGCTTTTCGACTACGTCGCCGTGACGGACGGGGAGCGCTTCGACGCAGGCTCCGTCTATTATAATCAGGTGCATGACGTTCACCCGCCGCTGCACTACTGGCTGCTGAACGCCGTCTGCTCCCTGTTCCCGGACACCTTCACCAAGTGGACGGGGCTTGCGCTCAACTACGTGCTGTATATGCTCACGATGTTCGTGCTGTATAAGACCGTGCGCAGGCTCGGCTGGAGCCGCGGCTGCGGCACCGCTGCGGCTGTGCTCTACGGGCTGAGCGTGATAGGCCTGTCGACCTTCGTGATGATCCGCATGTACATGCTCCTGACGCTCCTCACGGTCGTGCTGATGTACCTGATCGTATGCCTGATGCGGGAGTTCAAGCCGAAATACTGCATCCTGACCGGCCTTGTGCTGCTGGCGGGGCTCATAACGCAGTATTACTTCGTGTTCTATGCTTTCTTCCTCTGCGCGGCGTATGTGATATACGCGCTTGTGAAGAAGGAATACAAGGCGCTGGCGTGGTTTGTCCCCTGTGCGCTCGTTGGGGCGCTGAGCCTGCTGCTCGTGTTCCCGGCTTGCCTTGACCATCTCTTCGCTGACAACATCGTCTCCGGCGGGAACGCGATGGAGAACCTGCGCAACTTCGCGCAGTACCCGGTCAGGCTCAGGACCTTTATAAGCTTTATAACGCACGGGCTCAAGGCGGCGATTATCATTGCGCTGCTGGCCGTCATAGCGCTCTGCGTGTGTTTCAAGAAGCTTAGGGCGGCGAAGGACGGAAAGCTTGACCTGCGCGCGCTGGTGCTCATAGTCCCGGCGTTTGTCGTGCTCGTGATCGTTGCGCTCATCTCCCCGGTGGACGAGCCGCGGTATATCTATAACCTCGTCCCGGCCTTCGTGCTGGCGGCGTGCCTGCTGCTGTACCTGCTGGAGGAGAGCCTCGGCAGCTTCGAGCGGGAGGGGCTTATAAAGACGGCGGCGCTGCTTTGCATCATGACTCTGGCGCTCTGGCAGGCGCGCTGCGCCCCGCCGGATTACCTCTACCCGGAGTACGCGGAGTATGATGCGATAGTCGCGGAACATTCGGATGATAAATGCGTCTACTTCTCCGACAACAGGTTTGAGGCCATTACACAGGATCTGCTTCAGCTTATGGCCTTTGACGATTTCTATGTGAGCGACGATACCGATCTCACCGGCGCGCTCGACTATGTCGGCGGCGCGGACGAGTTCGTCGCCTACGTGGACATAAGCGAGTTCTGGTCGAGCGGCTATGACCCCGATAAAATTATCTCCGCGCTCGCAGACGCCTCCGATTATGACAAGGCGGAGCTGCTGTACCAGAACGGCCTGAGCGCGACATATCTGATTTCCAAGTGAGGTGCAAAAAATGCTTTCCGTGATCCTGCCTTCCTATAATGAGGAAAAAATGATCGCCAAGGCGACAGCGCGCATGGCGGAGATACTCCAGCCGGAGAAGATCGACTATGAGCTGCTGTTCATTGACGACGGCTCCCGTGACGGCACATGGGCGCAGATAAACGAGGCCGCCGAAAAGGACAGCCACGTCGTCGGCGTACACTTCAGCCGCAACTTCGGCAAGGAAGCCGCGATGTTCGCGGGGCTGGAGCAGGCGAGGGGCGACTGCTGCGTCGTCATCGACTGCGATCTGCAGCACCCGCCGGAGAAAATAGTCGAGATGTACCGGCTCTGGGAGCAGGGCTATGAGGTCGTCGAGGGCATCAAGGAAGACCGCGGCGAGGAGAGCGGGCTGCACAAGTTTGCTGCCAACAGCTTCTATGGGCTCATCAGCAAGGCCACGGGGATGGACATGTCCTCCTCGTCGGACTTCAAGCTCCTTGACCGCAAGGTCGTCGACACGCTCAACAGCCTGCCCGAGCGCAACGTGTTCTTCCGCGCGCTCTCGTTCTGGGTCGGCTATAAGAAGACCAGCGTCAGCTACTGCGTGCAGGAGCGCACCGAGGGCGTGAGCAAGTGGTCGACAAAGTCGCTCATCAAATACGCGCTGACGAATATCAGCTCTTTCTCCTCCGCACCGCTGCATATCGTGACGGTGCTCGGTTTCATCATGCTGGCAGTGGCGTTTGTGCTCGGCATAATCGCGCTGGTGCAGAAGATATCCGGCGTCGCCCTCGGCGGGTTCACGACGGTCATACTTCTCCTGCTGTTCTCGGCAAGCGTAATTATGATAAGCCTCGGCATAATCGGCTACTATATCGCCCGCATCTATGACGAGATAAAGGGCAGGCCGAGATACATCATTTCCCGTATCTGCGGCAGGGAGGATAAATAAGGATGATCGAGAAGATAAAGGCGCTGTGCGTCAAGTACCGCGAGTTTCTTGTATATTTCATCGTCGGCTGCCTTACGACGCTTGTCGCCGCCGCCGCGCGCTTCGGCTTCAACTTCCTGTTTTTCGGCGGGACGCTGCACCCGACCTTCGCGCAGAACACTGCCCTTGCAATAGTCGACTGGGTCGCGGGCGTTGCCTTTGCATACCCCACGAACCGCAAATGGGTCTTCCAGAGCAAGAACCCGAACATCCTCGCCGAGGCGGGCGGCTTTGTCGCCTCGCGTCTCGCGACGCTCGGGATGGACTGGGCGGTCACGCAGCTGCTCGGCACGGTGCTGGGCATAAACGTATACGTGACATGGTTCATAAAGTCCGTGCTCGTGTTCCTCGGCAACTACATCCTCAGCAAGCTTTTTGTTTTCAAGAAGAAAAAAGAAGAATAAAATCGAAGAATGAAAAAGGTTTCCCCCGCGCGGGGGAAACCTTTTTTATTCTTCGGGCGCTTGACCCAACCACTCTTTGAGCATGCTGCACCGCTCTAACTTATAACCGATGGGATACACGCTGTCAGGTATCGGCCCTTTTTTGGGTTTCCACCATCTGCGCGCCAAGGAAGCTAACCAAATATCGCCGATGCCCATTTCATCGATCAGCGCTTTATCATACTGCCCGGTAACGGCGTATACGCCATATTGGGTGAAGCCCTGGGCGATGCCGTCCTTGCCGTAGATCGACGCGATACCTATCCCGGTTATGTCTGCTTTGGCGCATCTGCGCTTGAAGATAAACCCCTGCACCATTTCGTTTTCAGTCAGCACGATAGGCCGGCACCAGAGCGCAAACAATATCACCGTACTCAAGATGATGAGTATTAAAACAGGCACCATTATAAGCACCGCGAGTATGGACACGACATAGTCGAGCACTATCGGCTCCTCCGGCAGCGGGATAAATCCCGTAACTATGTACAGTGCATAAATCCAGAACGGAAAGAAAGCGCAGGTAGGGAGTATCCAGCCGGCCGCCGGGATAAAAACGGTTTTTCTCTTTTTATTTGCAGCTTTCATTGTTACCTCCTTTGGGGTGAGCCGTCTCTATGCGTCAGCATCCCGCGTCTATGTACACGTTCGCCGCGGCGGAGCTGACGGCTATTTTACCTGACAGCGATTCCGGGATTATCAGCAGGCACGGCCTGTCTGCAATCAGTTCATCGAGCATGGCCTGATCGCACACAAAACCGTAGACATACCGACAGCCCTCAAAAACAGCCTGCACCCAGCTGCTTGTGTACTTCTTCATGCCGTTCCGGTGCAGTCCCTCCAGGGCTGCGTCCAGCGGAACATCACGCAGGATAGAGACGGCGTACTTGTCTTTGAGTATGTGGGTCCGGTTCCCGACTGGCGTGCGCACGGTCAGCGGAGGGCAGATATCCGCGTATGACACCACTATAGTGATGTCCGATGGCAGGTCGACAGTTCGGCTTTTCCTGCCGCGAAAGACCGTGACAGAGCTGCGGTTCAGAATAAAGCTCTCGCGCTGCGGGGAAAGCACCGCCCACAGCCGAACCGCGGCGAACGCCGCCGGTAAAACTGCCATCCAGCGCGGCAGCGCCAGCGCCAATGCCGCTATTGAGAAAAGCAGCCACAGCGCAATGACTCCCCATGACGCGGTGTAGTCGCCGAACCTGAATTTTCCATATCGCCGATTTCTCATACCGTTTGCCCCATTACATATCCGTCATTCGGTTCCTGCTTTCGGTTCGTCTTTGTGATAGATGCTGAGTTCTCTAAGATTGTGTTCGCAGTAACGTTTGATCATTTTCGATTCAAAGGTTTCATCGAAGTGTTTCCAGGAAACAGGTATGATGTTTACTTTCACATGAGGAATGAACTCCTTTCTCGGACGAACCGCATTCGGGAAATTACCCACATAGATCAGCTTCTTGGGAATGACTCTTTTTGAGGTGTTGAGCAATCTTGCCCTGTACTGTGGCAAAAAACCATATTCATCCACTTCGTAAGTAAGCTTGGATTTTTCTTCAAAATCTTCCTTAGGCCGGCTCATATCGAGCGGAAGAAAACGCCACTCCCACTTTGTGAACCATGTCTGGACGTATTCTGCTTCATTATATTCTTCCTCTGTTGACGGAAGCTTGGTATCTCTGGTTAGTTTTACATATATGATCGGGACTATATGCCCGGGATACCATGTGCCCTCGTCAACTTTCTGAATCAGAAAATACCGTCCGTAAAGCCCTCTTTCCTTGGCAAGCTCGCTTTCCAGTTGATAAGCGAAGACGTCGCCGATTTTCCACTCGCACTTGTAAATTCTTTTCTTTTTGGGCTTTTTCACCGATGGCAGCGGCGAAAGCAGCTTTGCCTGCAAATTCTCCAACGATTTCTTCTGTTTGGTACCGTCCAGAGTATCCGCTGTCTGGCTCTTCAATTCATTGATCCAGCGAAGTGCGTTCTCTTTGACATCCGGCAAAAGCACTCCGAACTTCCACTGCGTATCCGCCAGCGCGAGCCAGAACAGCGGCGCTTCATCGGCGCAGTCCATTATGCTTTCAAACTCTGCCGTCAGCCCGTCGGTAATCTCCTGAACGCCCTTGCCGTCATTGAACAGCTTCTCGAATTCATCTTTTACATCCAGCGCCGTGTCATTTTCGTATAAGCCTGCTCCCCATGCTCCCATTTTTCCACCTCCGTAATTGTTTTTATCTGTTTGCAGTAAACGATTCTATCAAAACAGCTTGCAGCAGCTTATGCTCAGGCTGTTTTCCTGTACCTTGAGCGTATAGTCTATCCCTGTTGCACCGAAGCTCAAGGAGAATGACCGACTGTAAGAACCGTCGTCCTTGTGATGGACTTCGCCGACTGTGAAACCGGGCTGCTCTGCGTATTCTTCTTCGATAAGTGCCGCGGCTTGAGTGAACAGCTCGTCCGCCTGCGCAGCGCTTTCCGCCGTGATATAAATATCCGCTTCGGTAAGATACCGGCCATATATAAAATAACACGTTATTTCTGCGTCGCTGCCCAGCGTGGCGGCGTTATAGCTGATGTAAGTTTCGGGTGCATACGGCAGCCTTTCTTTTGCCGCTGCCTTAGTGCCGAGCTTTCCTGAGACCTCCGCCGGGGTATCGCCGTAGAATATGCCGTGATCGGAAAGCACGGGAATTTCATACTGCGACCTCTGGACAATGTATCTCTCGAATACCATCACCGCCAGCGTCGCCGCAATAATTGCTGCCAAAATTATTATTCCGAATATTTTTGCAATTTTCTTTGTTGACATGCTGTTGCTCCTATTAAGCATTAAGCAAAAAGACCTGTTCATTGACGCTGTTTGAAACGAGCCGCCGCTGTTCGTCCATTGCTCCCCCCGGAAGAAATCAAAGGGAAACCGCGCACGGTTTCTCTTTGCCGGTTCAAGGGTGGAGGTTTTTAGGAGGCGGGGAAAGCGGAATCCCCGCCTCCTAAACGTGTCTTTGGTGACTTTCTCCACGCTGAGAAAGTCACCCCGCGGAGCGACCGGCAGCCGGTCACCGCAGGAGAGCCGAATACAATCGGCATAGAGCGCCGGGGCTTGCTGCAAAGTAAAATTCCGCACCTGCGCCAACACCTCATCCGGTTCGCTGCGCGAACCATCTTCTCCTCAAGGGGAAGGCTTTTAAGCCTGCCCTTATCCCGCGGTTATCAATCGTAAACCGGCTCAAAGCTTATGAGTATTTTTGACAAATTATAGTATGTAACTTTCAGCTTCTGATCCCGTCTCTGATTTTTCATTTCTTCAAGAAGTCCGCTGTTTTTGATATCGGGTACACAGAGCCTGAGTATGCCGCTGCCGCCATAGTAAAATTTCCATTCGCTATAATGGCCGCGGCTAAAGAAATCGTATCCCCGATAGATAATTCTGCCGGAAAGATATACTTCTTTAGTTACACTGCCTTTGAATACATCAATCAATAAAGCAAAAAGCGGACTGCACTGGCTTGCGAGACACGTTATAAGGATGGTCTCAAAAATGATCGTCAATACCATGTATCTTTCAAATACATAAATCCCTATTCCAATGGCGATCCCGAATAGCAAATATAGAACTTTATCAATAACGAACTTTCTCATTTGACTCTCTATATTTTTCTCAGCTTGCTTTTGGCGATATAGTACATCGGGTCAAGTCCGTCGGGTCTCGGCTCCAGTGACTTATACGCATACATGAAGCCATCCTCGTTATGGAAGAGCCTGTACGCATAGTCCTGCGTGTAGCCTGCGGGCTTGAACTTGCCAGATCTGGTTTTTGCTTTGTACGAGAGCTTTTCGCCCAATATGGCTTCACACATCAGCCCAGACTCATCATACTCATAATCTTCTGCCTTGAATAAACATGAGTCCTTATCGGCATAGCAACTCCCGTCATCTCTGCAATATGCGGCCATGCACAGCCGCCTGTATGCGCGGAGCTTTTCTGCCTCATAATCGCACAGCGATGCGGAGTACATATGGATGTAGCCTAAAAAATAATCCAGTTTATACTCCACGGATGTTTCAACATTCTCCCCGTGGAAAATAAACTCCCTTGTGTACAGAGTTTTCCTGCCGTCCTCCCATGTGGCGAAAGCATCGACCATAATGATCTGACGCGCTTCGTTCAGATAATAGATATAGTCATAGTTGACCGCCGGTCGCCGCTTTAAAAGCCTGCCGCGGCTCACATTGCCTATGAGCAAGTCTATCACGGGGCTGGGGCAGTAGTAGCCTCTGTGCGTGCCCTCTCCGCCTTTGGAGTATTCCCTATAGCAGGTCTCCGCCAGCGCCTTTTTCCGGAGCTCATCATAGCTGTAAAGATATTTGTCATACAGGTCGAATAATCTTTGTTCCATATAGTCCATGTTCACGCGAAGCTCCTTTCTGTTTGCTCTGATATCCATTATAATATATTTCCGAAACTCTTTCAAATCATTTATTCTGTCTGCGGCTTTTTTCTTGTACTCGCGGCGCAGTTGTGGTATCCTACTAAAGACATTTATTTCTCTTTGAAAGGAAGAATCATCCTTGAAGATCGTTGTTTTAGGCGGCGGGATAAGCACCGAGCGCGAGGTCGCGCTCGTCACGAGCACCTCCGTGTGCAAGGCCCTGCGCAGCCTCGGCCATAAGGCTATATTCGTCGATATGTTCATGGGGCTTGAAAATTATGACGGCGCGCTTGAGGACGCTTTCGACGTCCCCGATGGCTTCTGCGGCAGCGTCGCGGTCGAAAGAAAAGCGCCCGACCTCGAAGCGGTCAAGGCATCGCGCAAACTCAGGAGTCCGAGCCGCCTCGGCAGGAACGTGCTTGAGATATGCGCGCTTGCCGACTGCGTCTTTCTCGGTCTGCACGGCGCTGACGGCGAGGACGGCAAAATTCAGGCTGCGCTCGATCTGCTCGGCGTTCCCTATACCGGCTCCGGCCCGCTCAGCAGCGCGATGGCAATGGATAAGGCCGTGGCCAAGCGCGTCATGGACAGCTACGGTATCCGTACCGCGCCGTGGCGCGAGGTCGTCTACGGTGAGGACGATATACCCGGCCTCCTCGATACGCTGCCGCTGCCCTGCGCGGTGAAGGTCGTGAACGGCGGCTCGTCCATCGGTGTGGAGCTGCCCGACACGCGCGAGGAGCTGGAAGCCGCCCTGCGCAATATCCTCAGGTACGGCGACCGCATCGTCGTCGAGGAGAAGATACACGGCACCGAGGTCACGGTCCCCGTTCTCGGCGACCGCTGCCTGAGCCCGATCGAGATCGTCCCGCCCGAAGGCTCGACCTTTGACTATGTCGCCAAGTACCAGAGCGGCGACGAGGGCGCGCGCGAAATTTGTCCTGCCCGCATAAGTGAGAAGGACAGACAGACCGTCTGCGAAGCGGCACTGAAGTTCCACAACGCACTTGGGCTATCGGTCTATTCCCGCAGCGATTTCATCATCGACAGCGAAGGGCGCGCATGGTGCCTTGAGGTCAACACCCTGCCCGGAATGACGCCGAACAGCCTCATCCCCAAGGCTGCAAAGCTTGAGGGACTTGAATATCCGCAGCTTTGCGAGGAGATAATACGCCTGTCGCTTGAGTGCAAAAGCAAAAAATAATCGGAAATATCAAATTCTTAACCGAAGTTAACACTTTCTTGATGTTTTGCATACGCATTGTGGTAAAATGCTCTCTTAGAAAAAAGACAGACAATGCCTATGAAATCAGCGAAGGTGGACTATGAGAGAAAAAATTGCGCGCTTCATGGCCGGGCGCAACGGCAACGACCAGTTAAATCGTTTTCTGCTGCTCGTCGATATCGTGCTGCTGTTGATCGCGGCGATATTCAAGGACGGGATAGGCAGATATGTATATCCGCTTGTATTCGTGCTGCTGGCGTACGCATACTTCCGTATGCTCTCCCGCAACGTTTACAAGCGCCGCGAGGAAAACGGGAAGTATATCCGCGCAAGGTACAAGGTCTCCGCCGCGCTCAGGGTGCGGCACGAACGCTGGGTGCAGCGCAAGGACTATAAGTTCTTCACCTGCCCCAACTGCAAGACGGCGCTGCGCGTTCCGAGAGGGCACGGCAAGGTCAATATAGTCTGCCGCAAGTGCGGCACGTCCTTTACGGGGAAGACCTGATATGTTCGGGTATCTTGTCGCAGCATCGGAGCTGCTTGAAGAGGAACAGCAGCAGCGCTATAAGGAGTGCTACTGCGGGCTGTGCCGCAGCCTTGACCGCTGCTTCGGCTCCGCCGCAAGGCTCACGCTCAATTATGACCTGACCTTTCTTGTGCTGCTGCTCTCCTCGCTCTATGAACCGGAGGAGGAGCACGGGGAGAGCGTCTGCCCGCGCCACCCGGCCAAGCGGCAGCAGTGGATGACGAACGAGATAAGCGGCTATGCCGCGAACATGAACGTCGCATTGGCTTATCTCAAGTGTCTGGACGACTGGCATGACGACCACAGCCTCACGGCCTACGCCGAGGCGAGGACGCTCAAGCGCTGGTACGAGGAGATCTCCGAGCGCTATCCGCGGCAGTGCGGCGTGATGCGCCGTTCAATCGAAAAGCTCGGAGAGATAGAAAAATCAGGGCTCTGCGAGCCTGATGCCGCCGCCGATACCTTCGGTGAGCTTATGGAGCAGCTCTTTATCTATAAGGACGACCGCTGGTCAGATACGCTTGGCCGGATGGCTCACGCGCTGGGGCGCTTTATATACCTCTGCGACGCGATCATCGACCTTGAGGACGACATCTCCTCCGGCAGCTATAACCCGTTCAAGGAATATACCGGGCGGGAGGATAACGAGCAGCGCTTCAGGGATATACTGAAGATGCAGCTCGGCGAGTGCGTGTTCTATTTCGATAAGCTCCCGCTGGTGCAGGACGCGGGACTGATGCAAAATATACTGTGTGTAGGGCTGTGGGCACAATTCAACAAGAAATACAGCAGAAAGGACCTGTAAATGTATCAGGATCCATACAAGGTTCTGGGCGTCTCTCCCGACGCATCGGACGAAGAAATAAAAAAAGCGTACCGCGAGCTTACGAAGAAATACCACCCCGACCTTAACCCCGGTGACGAAGAGGCCGCGCGGAAGATGAACGACATCAACACCGCATACGACCAGATAAAGAACGGCACCGCCAAGGCAGGCGTTTATGGCCAGCAGGCCAATAACGGCTACGGCGGGGCTCAGTACGGCCAGTATGAGCAGTACGGCTGGAACCCGTGGACGAGCTGGGGCGACTTCACCGGCTGGTCGAACGCGCAGCAGAACCGTCAGACCGAACGCAGCGAATACACCGCCGCGAAAAATTACATTCGCAACGGCATGTACCGCGAAGCGCTCAATGCACTGTCCGGAGTTCCGATGTCGGAGCGCGACGGCAAGTGGTACTACCTCTCCGCCGGGGCGAACATGTACATGGGCAACAAGGTCACGGCGCTGGAGCATGCCAAGCGCGCGGTAGAAATAGAGCCGGGCAACGAGGAGTACCGCCGCCTGCTCGAACAGCTGCAGAGCGGACGCGATTTCTATGACAGCTACTCCACCGGCTACGGCCACCGCGTGAATCTCAGCCCGCTGTGGCTGGCGCTCTGCGGCTCTCAGCTGCTTTGCGGCCAGACCTGCGGCTGCCCTATGATCTACTGCTTCTGAATATTATAAAATTACATCGCCGCTCATTTGAGCGGCGATTTTTTGCAGTCGAAAAAATTAAGATTTAGGCGTATTGACAGAGGAACGGGGGAGTGGTATATATTAACTGTATTAATTAAATTAGTACAGTTGGCACAGGGGGAATATGAATGATACAGCTGAACTACCGCGATTCGCGGCCGATATATGAGCAGGTCAAGGACGGCCTGCGTCAGCTTATCATAAACGGCGTGCTCACCGAGGGCAGCAGGCTGCCGTCGGTAAGGGAGCTTGCCGTCAGCCTGACGATAAACCAGAACACGATCCAGCGCGCCTACCGGGAGCTTGAGGCGGAGGGCTACACCGTCTCTGTGCCCGGCAAGGGCAGCTATGTCAGCCGCGAGAACGACGCCGCCAAGGCACGTAAGGCGGAGCTTATGGAAAAGCTCTCGGCGCTGACGGCGGAGCTGCACAGCCTCGGCGTGAGCGAGGAGGAAATGCGCGCCATGATACAAGGAGGAGAGACAGATGATAGAAGTCAGATCCCTGCGGAAGAGCTTTGACGGCTTCACCGCACTCGACGGGCTGGATATATCCGTGCCGGACGGCGCGGTCTACGGGCTTGTCGGGCCGAACGGCGCGGGCAAGTCGACGCTGATACGCCATCTGGCCGGTATACTCCGGCAGGACGCGGGCGAGGTGCTCTATGACGGCGAGGCGGTTTTTGAAAACCCCGCGGTCAAGGCGCAGATAGCGTATATACCGGACGCGGTGTTCTACTACCCCGGCGCGTCGATAAAGGACATGATGCTGCTCTACCGGCGCATGTACCCAAGCTTCAGCGAGGAGCGCTACAATAAGCTTGCCCCGGCCTTCGGGATAGCACCGGAGCGCTCGTTCAAGCGGCTTTCAAAGGGCATGCAGAAGCAGGCGGCGTTCTGGCTGGCACTGTCGCTCTGCCCGAAGTACATGCTGCTCGATGAGCCGCTCGACGGGCTCGACCCGGTGATGCGCAGGCAGGTAATGAAGCTGCTGCTCGCGGATGTCGCTGAGCGCGGGACGACGGTGCTCGTCTCCTCGCACAACCTGCGCGAGCTTGAGGACGTGTGCGATCACGTCGGCATAATGAACGGGGGCAGGATGCTTCTGCAGCGCCCGCTGAGCGAGCTTCAGGACAGCACAGTCAAGGTGCAGCTCGCGCTGCCGGACGACAGGGAGCTGCCCGAGGGACTTGAGATACTGCACAAGAGCGTCACAGGTCGGCTGTACCAGCTGATAGTGCGCGGGACGGCGGAGGAAGTGACGAACATTCTGGCCGCAGCGCAGCCGTTTTTCATAGATGTGCTGCCGCTGACACTGGAGGAGATATTTATTTATGAGCTTGGAGGCGCTGACAGTGAGATCAAAGATATCATTCTTTAACAAGGCCGTTGCGCTGAATCTGCTCAAGCGCTTCTGGCCGCTGTGGACGGCGTATTTTGCGGCGATGATATTCGTGTTCCCGGTGAACCTGCTCAGTAAGCTGCGCTTTAACCTCCGCGGCAACCTGCTCGAAATGTACGGCGTGAACCGGCAGGTGCTCCAGACATGCAGGCTTGAGTTCCCGGTCACGTTCGTTTTCGCTGTGCTCATCGCGATGGCGGTGTTCAGCTATCTGTACGATACGCGCAGATGCGGCCTTGCAAACTCCCTGCCGCTGCGCCGGGAGACAATGTACTGCACGGCCTTTATCACGGGGCTTGCGCCGATGCTCATTGCCGACCTGCTCGTCTGGGCGGCGGCGTGGATCATCCTTGCGGAGACGCCGAACGTCATTGCAAAATATATGCTGACACGGCTGGCGGCATCGCTCATGTGCAGCACGGCTTTCTTCGGCCTTGCAGCTTTCTGCGCCGCACTGACGGGGAATCTCTTAGTGCTCCCGGCGCTCTACGGCGTTATAAACATTGCGGCGGTGCTTCTGGAGCACACGGTGGAGGCGCTGCTGTCCGTGTTGGTCTACGGCTATGCCTACGACGGCTCGGTGCTCGATTTCCTCTCGCCGGTCAAGATGCTTTTCATCAACGGCGACGTCATATCCACGCTGGTACCCGGTGCAGAGGACGGCGTCTATACCTACTCCGTCACATGGTCCGGCTACCTCATAGGCTTCTGCATCGTGGGGCTTGTGCTTGCCGTACTCGGGCTTACCATAGTCCGCAAGAGACGCATGGAGCTTGCCGGGGACGTTGTGGCCGTGAGCTGGCTCAGACCCGCGTTCAAATACTGCATGGCCATAGGCGGGGCGCTGACCTTTGCCTGCGCCGTGTACTACTGGTTCTTTGACAATGTGCTCTACGGCGTACCGGCGGCGGTGCTCGTGATCGCGATGCTGCCGGCCGGGGCGTTCATCGGCTGGTTCGGCTCGGAGATGCTGATGCAGAAAACGCTGAGGGTGTTCTCCAGAGGCTGGAAGCAGTACGCCGCAGTGTGCGGAGCACTCATTGTGCTCGCGCTGTGCGCGGAGCTTGACGTCACGGGCTACGAAAAGTACGTCCCGCCGCTTGACGAGATAGACTACATAAACTTCTCCGAGGGCAGCACCGGGCACGAAAACCAGCCTGAGACGCTGGAGCTTTACCGCGAGTTTCACCAGAAGCTCATAGACTCGAAGAGCCTGCCGGACCGGACAGACGGCGACTACTACATCGAGCCGCTCAATTACTACCTCAAGGACGGCAGGCACGTCTGCCGCCTGTACCGGCTGCCATACAGCGACGGTATAGAGAGCGACCCGGATTCCGCGATAGGCGCGCTCGACAGGCTGCTAAACTGCCCGGAGCTTATCGCGCAGCGCGTCGGCTCAAGCATCCCGGTCACGGAGGAGAGCATAAGCACGGCCTATCTGACGGTCGAGAACATCGCTCCCGACGGTACCTACCTCAACGACACCGTCCGCCTGACCCCGGCGCAGGCATACGAGCTGTACACCGAGTGCATCGTGCCCGACGCGGAGGAGGGGACGATCGGCCTGCGCTTTGCGTCGAACACCGAGGAGACGCGCCTGCGCACGACAAACGTGTGGATATACATGGAGATGTCGAAGTTTGTCGGCCGCAGCGCGAATGGCTACAACGACTATGTCTATGACTACATAAGCCTTGATCTGCTCACGGACTCTGCGCGCACATACAAGTGGATAACCGAGAACACCAGCATCGAGCCGACAGACGGGTACCTCAGCATAAACTACGGAAAATACTGATACCGGAGCGGGTTCATACATTGTATTCATCTTGTTTAAAATTTCTTGGGACTTTGTTCATTACAACGTCATAAATGCCCTGTATAGTAAGGCACGTAAACAAGAGAAGTACACAGCATGTACCTTTCCAAAAGAAGATAAGAAGGTCCCGATTATGTATTATCCGTATGATGATGAACATCCGGAGCAGGCAGCCCCGGAAAGCACAAATTCTACCCCACAGGCCGACACGACCGACAGAGTCAACGGCGAATATCATTACAAAAACGGATATACCCAGAAGATTTATTCCGATGCGCACTATGTCCGCGAGGATGAAAGCACCGTTCCTCCGAAATACTACACTCCCCCAGAAAAGCCCGTCAAGGAAGCCAAGGAGCCGAAGGCTCAAAGCTCCGGCAGCGGCTGGGTAAAGATAGTATGCATCGCGCTCATATGCGCACTGCTCGGCGGCTTCGCCGGCGGCGCGATAATGAGCGGCAAGTACTCCGGCAGGATGGATCAGCTTGAAAGCCAGATAGCAGAGCTTAACAAGGAAGAAGAACAGCTGGTCATCAACACCGGCAGCGCACCCGCGGTGAGCAGCACCGCAAGCGGCAAAATGGCCGCATCGAGCATATATGACCTTGCCTGCCAGCAGGTCGTCGGCATCTCGAGCGAGATCAACTACAGCAACTTCTTCGGCATGACAAGCTCCGCCGCTGTCAGCGGCTCCGGCTTCATCGCCTCCTCCGACGGCTACATCATCACGAACTACCACGTGATACAGAACGCCTACGAAGGCAATTTCGACATCAACGTCATGACCCATGACGGCACCAAATACATCGCGACCGTCGTCGGCACCGAACAGGACAACGACATCGCGGTTTTGAAGATAGATGCTGAAGGACTCAATCCTGTCACCTTCGGTGACAGCGACGAGCTTGCCGTGGGCGACACAGTGTACGCCGTTGGCAATCCCCTCGGCGAGCTTGAGTTCTCCATGAGCACCGGCCATGTCAGCGCTAAGGACAGAGCCATCACCACCGAGGAAAGCACCACCCCGATAAACGTGTTCCAGATCGATGCGGCGGTCAACTCCGGCAACTCCGGCGGCCCCGTGTATAACGATCAGGGTCAGGTAGTCGGCGTTGTCAACGCCAAGTACAGCGCCACCGGCGTTGAGGGCATAGGCTTCGCGATACCCGCGAACGACGCGGTCTCCATCGCGAACGACCTTATCACCAAGGGCTATGTCACCGGCAAGGCCTACATGGGCGTCGAAATAGACACCCGCTACAGCTCCATGTACAGCCAGTACTATGATATGCCTGTCGGCGCATACGTCGGAGGCGTCACGAGCGGAAGCTGTGCGGATAAGGCCGGCATCGAAAAGGGTGATATAATCACCAAAATTGACGGCGAAGAGATAACGAGCTACACAGATCTCAAGAACGCCGTCAGCAACCACTCCGCGGGCGACACCGTTGAGGTCGAGCTTTACAGAGCCGGCGAGAGCCGCACCGTGAGCCTCACCTTCGATGAGAAGGGACCTGACGACGGCGCGCAGACAAGCGGATCGAGCCAGCAGAGCACTCTGCCGGGACTCGGAAATTAATTTGCTACTACTCTACTCCTATAAATCCTCTCTTTTCTCCCAAAACGGAGAGCCTCACACGAAAGTGTGGGGCTCTTTGTTTTTTTGGGATTTTTGCTGTTTGGCTGTTCACTCGCTGCTTTCAGCGTTGTCGGCGGAAGTGTCCGGCTCCGGTTCCGCGGCGATGCCCGCGCCGTGCTTTTTGAAGGCGGGCTCGGTGAAGAGCGACCAGAGCAGCATCAGCACCGCCGGCATGAACGCAAGCGGGAATAGCCACCGCACACTCAGGCGCGCAAGCTCCGCCGTCATCAGCACGAGGATCACCGTCGAGGGCAGGTGCCCCACGGCGAGAGTCAGCGCCGTTTTGTTCAGCGCGCCGAAGCCAAGCTCACAGCGAGAGAGGATCGGGAACACCCAGCATGCCGCGCCGAGCGGAAGCACCAGCGCGACATAGTATGCCGCGCCCGCCGCACCGGCGGAGGGCGACACGGCGCTGTACTGCCGCAGCAGCGTCAGCATCCAGAGCCCGAGCGCTGCGGCGGCGCCCCACAGGAGCGTCAGAAGTATGCCGGGGATGAGCTCGTTTTTAAAAGTACGGAAGAAGCGGGCGTAGGGCTTCGGCTGCTTATAGCGTATGCAGCGCACGACGCTGTCATAGAGCGCGGTCGTCGCCGCGCCGAGCGTCAGCACAGGGAGAGAGCACAGGAGCCACAGCACACTGAGCGCCATGATATCCGTCAGCGTATTGAGCACCCGCCAAAGCCCGCCCTGATAACGGAAGACGCGCCCCAGCATTATGTCAGCTCACGCACCAGCGGCGCGAGCGCTTCGGCAAGCTGGCTGTGTCCGCGGCGGCTGAGGTGCATATAGTCCACGGTGTTGAACTCCGCGACGCCCTCGGCGTCGAGGAACGCCCAGCCGTGCGCAGCGCATTTCTGGCGGTACTGCTCCGCAACACCCATCGAGGTCGCGTGGCAGGACGCGCCCATGGCGGGGTCGTTGTGCCCCGCGCCGATGTGCGGCGGGGCGACGATGAGGATATTCGGCCTGCCGCCGCGCCATGCGCCGACGGTCTCCGCCTTCATCGCAAGGCGCTCCATGCCGATGCCGATGCAGGCGGGGCTTGCGTTGAAGCGCTCCTTGGTGTCATTTGTGCCGAGCATGATAATGAGCAGATCGACCGGCTCATGCGACATGAGCGTGGAGTATATCACGTCGAGCCCGGACATGCACTCATGCAGCGGGTCGCGGAAAACAGTAGTGCGCCCGGAAAGCCCCTCCTCGAGCACGAGGTAATCCTCGCCCAGCGCCTTTTGCAGGAGGCAGGTCCAGCGCTCGTCCTCGGTGAAGCGGTCGGTGTGGTCGGCAGTATCGTTGGGGTCTGCACAGTAGCCATGGGTGTTGGAATCGCCAAAGCAGACAATGTGTTTTTTCATGTGCGCGATCTCCTTACTTCTTAATTTCCGGCAGGGATGCGGCGGCGGCGGACTGGCCGACGCGGCGGAACTTCTCATCCGGCAGGGCGAGGTGTATCTTCTCCGCAAGCTCGCTGTATTCATCGCGCAGGACGCGCTCACACTCGCTGATGATGAGCTCGCCCCCGCGCCCGGACATCACGCGCCCGAGCAGCAGCACATGGCGGAAGTGATACATATCGTGGTAGAGCGCGAGCGAGTGCGCCAGATACACGCCGATGCTGCGGTATATCGCGGCGGCGCGCCCGTCGCCGTCGTTCATCAGCGCCTGCACGGCCTTGAGCTTTTCCGCCGGGGAGAGAACTTCGTCAAGCTCGATGCCCGCCGCCGGGGCGAGCTTTATGACGCCGTCCTGCGAGAAGTATTTCACGCCGCAGCCGATATCGAGCGACCACTCGTCACGCATCGCGCCGGGGTTTGCGTCCACGGGGATGAAAGCAAGCTCATTGAGCCAGCCGGTGATGTACCCCTTTTCATCGACATAGCCGCCGGCCTCGCTCGTACCCATAGCGATGCCGAGGATGTTCGTATCCTCAAGGCTGATCGCCCCGGCAAGCGCGGTGACGTCCCCGTCGTTAAAGACGCAGAAGGGCACGTCGCCGAAGGTATCGGTAATGGCGCGGATGTAGATGTCCTTGACCTTCGCGTCGAAAAGCTCCTGCGGGACTTTAAGGAAGAGCGAGGCGTTCATGGTGCGGTCGTTTATGTACACGCCGGCGCTCGACACACCGACCGCGTCCACGCGCGGCATGTGTGCCGCCGCCGACTTGAGCGCGGCGACGATGCCGTCATAGTGGTAATCCGGGTCGGAGTTCGTCTTGGGAAACCACACGACCTCCTCGGAATACACGGTCTCACCGTCGATGACGGCGGAGACCTTGCGGTCGCTGCCGCCCGCGTCAAAGCCTATGCGGCAGCCGTCAAAGTGCCCGCCCGCGGGCTTGGGCGAATCCTTCGCCTCGGGCAGAATGTCGGTATAAACTACTTCGAAGGGGCGTTCATATATCTTGGAGAAATAGTCCCAGTCAAACTCCTGGCAGCCGCCGGCGCTGAAGCAGCCGCGGATGTACTCATACATATCGCCATCGCCGCTGATATACACGCGCCAGCCGCCCTTCATCCAGAGCAGCGTCTTGACAAGGCGGCGGATGTAATACCGGTCGGCGTCAAGCATATCGGCAGTGCCGTGGATGAACGTGTGAACGGCGGACATCTCGCCGCCGCTGCGCTCCACGGCGACGCCGAGGGGCTTCTTTGCCGAGGCGAGAAAGGCGTGGTTGAACTTATAGAGCGGGAAAAAATCACGGTCAAGCTCCGGAAGGTTCCTGACGCTTGCCTCAATGCCGAGATAGTTCATGCTCTGCGTCCTCCATTTATACAGAAATTTTTACGATGTTACTTGGATATAGTGTATTATATCACGCCTTGGAGCGGCTGTCACCAAGAAAATAAAAAAATATTTCAAACAAAAATACTCTTGAAAATTATTTTCTTTAATGCTACTATATGAAATATGGAACCCGAATGAATGAACAGAGCTGAAAGGGGAGAACATCATGGACAAACAAAAACTGCGCGGCGCGAGGGAATGGATACAGTCCGAGCTGAAAAAGAGCATAGACTTCTGGCTCAAGAACGGCATGGACGGGGTAAACGGCGGCGTCTACACCTGCCTTGACCGCAGGGGCGAGATATACTCAACGGATAAGAGCGTGTGGATGCAGGGGCGCTGCGGCTGGATATTCGCGTATCTCTGCCATGTGTACGGCGCGCGCGAGGAATGGCTGCGCGCATCGAAGAGCTGCCTTGACTTTATGGAGGCGCACTGCATAAACCGCGCGGCGGGGGACAGAATGTACTTCACCGTCACCGCCGAGGGCGCGCCGCTGCGCCAGCGCCGGTACTGCTTTTCCGAGGCATTCTATGCCATGGCGAACGCCGAGTATTACGGCGTGACCGGCGAGCGGGAACACCTTGAACGCGCCCGCCGCGCATACGATCTCTATTGGAACCTCAACCACGGAATGCCCGACCCCACTGGGCTCGGCCCGAAGACGGAGCCCGAGACGCGCACGGGGCGAGCCTTCGGCATACCGATGATATACCTCAACGTCACGGCCGTGATGCAGCGCGCCGACCCGGAGAACGCGGCGCTTTATGCCGAGCGCGCCGGGGTCTGCGTTGACGAGATATTCCGCTACCACGTCCACCCGGAGCTCAAGTGCGTGCTGGAAAACGTCGCGGTTGACGGCAGCGCGAGATTGTATTACACTGAAGGGCGCGTCGTAAATCCCGGGCACGATATAGAGGGTGTGTGGTTCCTGCTGGAGCACGCGCGCCGCACCGGCGACAAGGAGCTTGTAAGCCGCGCGGAGGAGATATTCAATTGGGCGATAAACGCCGGCTGGGACAAGGAATACGGGGGACTATTGTACTTCGTAGACGCTCTCGGCAAACCGCCCGAGGCCTATGAGCACGACATGAAGCTCTGGTGGCCGCATGACGAGGTACTCATATCCTCGCTCATGCTGTATAAGGACACCGGCAAGGAGGAGTACCTCGACTGGTTCTATACCACGCTTGACTACTGCAAGGCGCATTTTGCCGACAGCGAGTACGGCGAGTGGTACGGCTACCTCCGCCGCGACGGCAAGCCCACCGAGCCGCCGTGCAAGGGTTCGACCTTTAAAGGGCCGTTCCACCTGCCGCGCATGCTCATCATGACTGACCTCATGGCAGGGGAATTGCTCGCGGAATAAAAGTTTTACAGGAGAAGTGTATGGGGCAGAGCAGCACAAATGTATTTGAGCGGATAAGCGCGGAGTATTATAACCTCACCCCCGCAGAGAAAAAGGCGGCGGACTACGTGCTTTCGCATCAGAGAAAAACGCAGGACATGAGCATAACCGAGCTCGCCGCGGCAAGCGGCGTGGCGGAGGCGACTGTGTCGCGCTTCTGCCGCAGGCTCGGCTGCAAGGGCTATAACGCTTTCCGCCTCGCTATCGCCAATTCTATCGCCCAGCGCCCGGAGCAGTCAAACCCGCTCTCGGGCGAGGTGCTCGATGACGACAGCTTTTCCGACGTCTGCAAAAAGCTCTATACCGCGAACATCAGCGCCATGACGCAGACGCTCGAGCTCGTCCGCCCGGAGGACTATATCCGCGCGGCGGATCTTCTTGAGCAGGCGGACAAGGTGCTGTGCATGGGGCAGGGCGGCTCGATGATAATCGCGATGGAGGCGGCGCACCTGTTTTCCACCGCGAGCGGGAAATACTTTGCCGTGACCGATTCGCACATGCAGATGATCGCCGTCACCACCGCGGGTGAAAACGATGTTATCCTCTTCTTCTCCTATTCCGGCGCGACGAAGGACCTTGTCGAGACGCTGTCCTACGCACGGGAGCGCGGGCTGCGCACTATCCTTGTCACGCACTTTGCTAACTCTCCCGGCGCGGAGCTTGCGGATGTGACGCTGCTGTGCGGCGCGGATGAAAGCCCGCTTCAGCTCGGCTCCATCGGCGCGAGGATAGCGCAGATGTACCTCATGGACGTGCTCTTTTCGGAGCTGTGCCGACGCAATCTTGACCAGTGCCGCCAGAGCCGCGCCCGCATCGCCGACGCGCTCGCTGAAAAGCACATGTGAAAATTATTTTCTTATTTCTCTTTTCTCTGATATCCCCCGGACAGCTTGTCGCTTCCGGGGGATAGGTTTATTAAGACTCTGCAAAAAATCTTCTTGATGCCAAATTGAAGAAAATTTTTTTCAAAAATCTCTTGACATCTGCGGCGGCTTTGGTTAATATGATGGTGGAAAGAGTGAAATCATCGGTGAGAACCGTTGAAATATTAAAACCGGAACAAAAATTTTTAAGGAGGCACAACATGAAGAAACTGCTTGCAATGCTGCTTGCGCTGTGCATGGTGTTCGCACTGTGCGCCTGCGGCCAGACCGCCGCTCCCGCTGCCGACCCCGCACCCACTCAGACCGACGCCGCACCCGCGGCAGAGCCTGTGAACATCACGCTCTGGACATACCCGATAGGCGGCTGGGGCAATGCCGACACCGTCGATGCGCTCATCGCAGCGTTCGAGGATGCAAACCCCGGCATCACTGTCACCGTTGAATACCTCGACTACACCAACGGCGACGATCAGGTCAACACCGCTCTCGAAGGCGGCTCCGCTCCCGACCTCATCATGGAAGGACCTGAGCGTCTCGTCGCAAACTGGGGCGCAAAGGGCTACATGGTCGACCTCTCCGATATGTGGGACGCCACCGATAAGGCCGAAGTGAACGCTGCCTGCGTCGCTGCCTGCTTCACCGCTGACGGCGCCTGCTATGAGTACCCCCTCGTTATGACCGCGCACTGCATGGCCATCAACTATGACGCGTTCGTCGCGGCCGGCGCCGACCAGTATGTTGATATCGACAGCCACACCTGGACGACTGAGGACTTCATCGCCGCGGTCGACGCACTGTATGCCTACTACAAGGAGCCTGTCGGTGACGTTTACTGCTCCGGCCAGGGCGGCGACCAGGGCACCCGCGCCCTCGTCAACAACCTCTACGGCGGCACCTTCACCAATGCCGAGCACACCGCCTATACCGCTGACTCCCCCGAGAACATAAAGGCTCTCGAGCTTCTCCAGAGCATGGACGGCATCTACTTCAACGCGGCCGAGAACGGCGGCGAGGAGATCACCGCTTTCCGTCAGGGCATCCTCAAGATGGCGTTCTGCTGGAACATCGCCCAGCAGCTCAACTCCGACAACAATGACGCCGAGCTCACCAACGACGGCGAGAAGATCGTCTTCATGAGCTTCCCCTCCGAGACCGGCGAGAGCAAGCTTCAGGGCGGCATCTGGGGCTTCGGTGTGTTCGATAACGGCGACGCTGCCAAGATCGACGCTGCCAAGACCTTCATCAAGTACTTCGCCGACGGCGAGGGCACGCCTGACGCAGTCAAGGCCGCCAACTACTTTGCCGTGCGCGACACCGCTGAGGGCATCGACCTCACCGGCATCTGGGCTGACAACGCCATCATGAACGAGTACACCAAGCTCATGCCTTACCTTGGCGACTACTATCAGGTCACCTCCGGCTGGGCGACCGCCCGCACCGAGTGGTGGAATATGCTCCAGCGCATTGGCGGCGGCGGTGACGTTGCCACCGAGGTCGCAGAGTTCTGCACCAACGCGAACGCCGCGGCAGCAGGCTGATGTGATAATCTGAAATACACAAGTATCTCCTTTGAATCAAAGCGCACACCCTCTCTGTGCCCCAGCGCAGAGAGGGTGTGATGATAACTACATGATCCGCAAGGGGGGATCGACCCTATGTTCAAGTCCAACAACGGCATGAGCCGCGCGCTCGTGCGGCGGGAGACGATAGCGGGCTATCTGTTTTTGCTGCCAAGCCTGTTCTTCTTCGTCACCTTCGTGCTCTATCCCATGTTCATGTGCATATACACCAGCTTGTTTGACTCCAATATGGGCAAGAATGCCGTGGACGTCTTTGTCGGGCTGGATAATTATAAGGAGCTTTTCCATGATGAGCTCTTCCTCGGCGCGCTGAAGAACACCGTCGTCATCGTCATTGTCGCCGTGCCTACGGTGTGCGCGTTTTCGCTCTGGGTCGCCACCGCGATATATGATATGAAGCCCGCGCTGACCTCGGCTTTCCGCTGCATCTTCTATCTGCCCGTCGTCACCGGCTCCGTCGCGGTAACGGTCGTGTGGAAGTGGATGTACAACAACCGCTACGGCGTTTTCAACTATCTTCTCAAGAGCACCGGCATCATCGACCAGAACATAAACTGGCTGGGCGACGCGCGCTTTGCGCTCTGGTGCATCATCCTCATCCTCTTCACGACCTCTGTCGGTCAGCCGATCGTGCTCTACGTCTCGGCACTCGGCAATGTCGACCATACGCTCGTCGAGGCGGCGCAGGTCGACGGTGCGAACCGCCGTCAGGTGTTCTGGAAGATCAAGTGGGCACAGATCATGCCCACCACGCTCTACATACTCATCATTACTACCATCAATTCTTTCCAGTGCTTTGCGCTTATCCAGCTGCTCACCTCCGGCGGGCCGACGCACAGCACGGATACGATAATGTACTATATCTATTACACCGCGTTCAAGCTCTACCGCTACGGCTACGGCAACGCAATGGGCGTTGTGCTCATGGTTATCATCGCGGTGCTCTCTGCCATCCAGTTCAAGCTGGGGCAGTCGGATTAGGGGGGCAGGACACATGCAGGGTAAATCAAAAGCGAACCGCATCATCACCCTTGTGATAATCATCATCCTTGCGCTGCTCTTCACCTTCCCGCTCTATTGGATAATCACGGGCTCATTCAAGACGGCCAAGGAGGTAAACTCCGTCACGCCCGTCTGGTGGCCGAGCGAGTGGACGCTGAAGAATTACCAGACGCTTATGAGTAAGCTCAAGGCTCCGCTGTGGGAGTTCTATGTCCCGTTCAGCCAATATTTCTCAGCAGATGGGAATCCCGTGGCGTTCTCCGTCGGGCCGACCGTGCCCGGCGCGATCCGCTGGATGCTCAACACCGTGTGGATGGCGGTCGCGGCGATGCTCCTCACCTGCGTGACCTCGGCGCTTGCGGGCTACGCGCTGGCGAAGAAGCGCTTCGTCGGGCGGACACTCATCTTCACGCTCATCGTCTGCGCGATGGCGCTGCCAAAGCAGGTCATCCTCATCCCGCTCATCCGCGAGATGTCCTCGCTCAAGCTCTATAACACGCTCAGCGCGGTCATTTACCCGATCGTCGGCTGGCCGTTCGGTGTGTTCCTGATAAAGCAGTTCGCCGAGAGCATACCCGGCGAGATACTTGAGGCGGCGAGGATAGACGGCGCGGGCGAACTCAAGACCTTCAACCAGATAGTTTTCCCCATGATAAAGCCCGGTGTCGGCGCACTTGCGATCTTCACGTTCATTAACTCATGGAACGACTATTTCATGCAGCTCATCATGCTCTCAAGCACGAAGAACCTGACCATTTCCCTGGGCATCGCGAAGATGCAGGCGGAAAACTCGACGGACTTCGGACTCATCATGGCGGGCGCAGCCTTTGCCGCCGTGCCGATCATCATCGTGTTCCTCATCTTCCAGAAATATTTCACGAGGGGCATAACGATGGGCGCCGTCAAGGGCTGAGACAGAGGCAAATACAAGGAGTGTACAATGAAAGCAATAGACCTTACGAAATATCAGGGCATTATCCCGGCGTTCTACGCCTGCTATGACGACGCGGGCGAGGTGTCGCCCGAGCGCGTGCGCGCGTTTACGGAGTATCTGATAGGCAAAAAGGTGACGGGCGTGTACGTCGGCGGTTCCTCCGGCGAGTGCATCTATCAGTCCGTAGCCGAGCGCAAGGCCGTGCTTGAGGCGGTCATTGAACAGGCCGCAGGACGCATCACGGTCATCGCGCACGTTGCCTGCAACAACACGCACGACAGCATGGAGCTTGCCGCCCATGCCGAGAGCGTGGGCGCGGACTGCATCGCCGCCATCCCGCCAATATACTTCCATCTGCCGGACCGCGCGGTGGCAAAGTATTGGAGCGACATCGCTTCCGCCGCGCCGAATACGGATTTCATCATCTATAATATCCCGCAGCTTGCCGGCACGGGGCTGAACAGCTCCCTGCTGCGCACGATGCTCTCCGTGCCGAACGTGATCGGCGTGAAGAACTCCTCCATGCCGATACAGGACATTGAGATGTGGCGCGACGAGGGCGCAATAGTCTTCAACGGCCCGGATGAACAGCTCCTCTCGGGGCTTGCGGCGGGCGCGGTCGGCGGCATCGGCGGTACCTACGCCGTCATGCCGGAGCTGTACGAGCGTATATACGCTCTTGTCCGCGCCGGGGACATCATCCCTGCGCGCGCTATACAGGACGCCTGCTGCCACATCATCTACAAGATGTGCTCAGGGCAGGGGAACATGTACGCTATGATAAAGGAGATCCTCCGCCTGAGCGGAGCACCGGATATCGGCAGCGTGCGCGCGCCGCTCTATCCCCTCCAGCCGGGCGACGAGGCCATCGCCTCCGCCTGCGCTGCGGATATCGACGCTGCGATAGCGAAGTTTTGCGGCTGAGGGAACAGTACAATCAACATGGTATAGGAAGAGCGCTCCGGACGGAGCGCTCTTGGCTTGCACATTTTTAAAGAATAAAAGAAGCCGCCGCAAGCAGATACGCTTGCGGCGGCTTGGCGCAGAAGGAGGGATTTGAACCCTCGCGCCGCTTACCGCAGCCTACTCCCTTAGCAGGGGAGCCCCTTCGGCCTCTTGGGTACTTCTGCATGACCGATACGCTATGAAATTCGCCATAAAAAAT